>Ga0233380_1000132_pt1 | contig 43474 bp, 34 predicted proteins | sample ElkDunMinimDraft_9_FD_191541 | JGI IMG/M metagenome (GOLD analysis project Ga0233380, IMG submission 191541) | Fecal eukaryotic communites from dung pellets of Tule Elk in California, USA - Elk Dung F36 | ecosystem: Host-associated > Mammals > Digestive system > Large intestine > Fecal | place... | reverse complement strand
AAGCCGATCAGCGGCGCGCGGCTGGCGGCTGCCAGCGTCACGTCGCTCTCGGTGATCGCCCCGACGCCCGACTGCAGGATGCGCACCTTGATCTCGTCGGTCGAGATGCGATTGAGCGCGGTCACGATCGCCTCGACCGAACCCTGCACGTCGCCCTTCACCACCACCGGATATTCGATGACGCTGTTGTTGAGCGCAGAGAACATATGTTCAAAGCTCGTCGGCGCCGACGTGGTCCGCTTGCGCGTCGCCTGTTCCTGACGATAGGTCGCGACCTCGCGGGCACGTGCCTCATTCTCGACGACCGTCAGCTGATCGCCCGCCATCGGCACGCCCGACAGGCCCAGCACCTCGACCGGGGTCGACGGGCCGGCAACCTTCACATTCTTGCCCTGGTCGTTGATGAGCGCGCGCACCTTGCCGCTTTCCGCACCAATGACGAAGGTATCGCCGACTTTCAGCGTACCGCGGCGCACCAGCACCGTGGCGACCGCGCCGCGGCCCTTGTCGAGCTGCGCTTCGATCACATTGCCCTCGGCCGGACGATCCGGGTTCGCACCCAGTTCCATCAGTTCGGCCTGCAGCAGGATCTTCTCGATCAACGTGTCGAGACCCGTGCCCTTGAGCGCGGAAACCTCGACGTCCTGAACTTCGCCGCCCATATCCTCGACCACGATCTCATGCTCGAGCAGCCGCTCGCGCACCCGCTGCGGGTTGGCGTCGGGCTTGTCGATCTTGTTGATCGCGACGATCATCGGAACGCCGGCGGCCTTGGTATGGTTGATCGCCTCGATCGTCTGCGGCATCAGCCCGTCGTCGGCCGCCACCACCAGGATGACGATGTCGGTGACGTTCGCGCCACGCGCGCGCATCTCCGAGAAAGCCTCATGGCCCGGCGTATCGAGGAAGGTGATGCTCTCGCCGCCCTTCGTCTCGATCTGATAGGCGCCGATATGCTGCGTAATCCCGCCGCTCTCCCCCGACACGACGCTGGTGCCGCGCAAAGCGTCGAGCAGCGACGTCTTGCCATGATCGACATGGCCCATGATCGTGACGACAGGCGCACGGGGCTGAAGCGTCTCGGCCGCATCGACCTCGCCTTCCATGCCCAGTTCGACGTCGGCTTCCGACACGCGCTGGATGCGGTGGCCGAATTCCTCGACCAGTAGTTCGGCCGTATCCTGATCGATCGGCTGGTTCAGCGTGACCGCCGTCCCCATCTTGAACAGCGACTTGACGAGGTCCGCGCCCTTTTCGGCCATGCGGTTCGCCAGTTCCTGCACCGTGATGCTCTCAGGCACCACGACGTCGCGGGTCTGCTTCTCGCGCGGCTGCGAGCCACCGGAATAATGCGCACGGCGTTCCTTCTCGCGGGCGCGCTTGAGCGCCGCAAGGCTGCGCGCACGGGCGCTGTCGTCATCGGCCAGCGCCTTGGTGACGGTCAGCTTGCCCGACTGGCGGCGGTTATCGTCGCCCCGCTTGGCGCTCGCCCGCTCGGGCTTGGCCGGCTCGGGACGCTTGATCGGGCTGACGGGCGTGAAGCGGCGCGGCGGCGGCGTGGCGGACGCGGGGGCACGCGTCTCTGCCGGCGCGGCAGGCGCAGCTTCGGCGGCCTTAGCCTCTTCCGGCGCGGGCACAGGCGCGGCAGCAGCAGGCGCTGCTTCTGCCTGAGCCGCAGGTGCGGGCGCAGCAGCCTCCACGACCGGCGGCGCATTTTCAGCAGCCTCGGCAGCGGCACGGCCTTCCTCGGTCCGGCGCTTCTGCTCCTCGATGGCGGCGAGGCGCGCAGCATCCTCGCGGCGACGCGCATCTTCCAACGCGGTCATGCGCGCCTCTTCGGCCTCGCGCAGCAGCTTTTCCTGCAATTCTCGGCGGGACAGCATCGAAGCCTGCGGCGTAGGACGCGGCGGCGGCGCAGCGCGCTGCTGGGGCGGCGGCGGCGCGGCGGGACGGGGCGCAGCGGTGGGCGCGGGCGTCGGATCGGGCTGCGGCTCGGCCGTCGGAGCGGCAACAGCCTGCTCGCCCGGCTTACCCAGGACGCGGCGCCGCTTCACCTCGACCACGACCGTATTCTTGCGGCCATGGCTGAACTGCTGCTGCACCTGACCGGACTCGACCGTGCGCTTGATCCCCAGCGGCTTGCGGCCCAGAACCGGCTTGTCTTCCTTGTTGTCACTCATACGACTGAACTATACCCTTCACTTCCACTCCGGCCGGTAAGGCCCGCCGGCGCCTGATATATGTGCCGTGTCAGACGCCCGGCGCTTGGGCAGAGCCCTGCTCCCCATGCACCGTCGACCCGGTCACGCAACCCAGATAGCTTTCCAAGCGGCCCGTAGCCGCGCGCAGGCGTGATGCAGCGCGCGAGTCGGTCACCGCGATATGGACGACATTATCGCGCCCCAATGCCATAGATAGGGCGTCTCGGTCCACAGGCAAGACGATACCCGCCAGATCACTGCCCTCGGCCTCCTGGCCGACGCGCAGCGCCTGGTCGAGTTTGCGGTTCCCGTCCGCCGCCGCATCGGCCGCATGCATCAGCAGCTTGACCTGCCCCTTGCGGCAGGCGACGTCTATCTTTTCAGACCCCGTCAGCAGCATCGAGGCCCGCCCTTCAAGGCCCAGCCGGTCGAGCAGCGTCCGGCGCAAGCCCGCCTCGATCAGGTCGGGCAGATCCGCCGGAATGACGAGATCGCCATCCTTATACGCCCGCGCCAGCGCCCCGCGCAGCTTGCCCTTGGCGATCGCCGCTTCCAGTTCGGCCCGCGACACGCCGATCCAGGCGCCGCGTCCCGGCGCCTTGGCGCGGATATCGGGCAACACCTGCCCCTCAGGGCCGATGGCGAGGCGGATCAGCATCTCCGGATCGGCGCGATCGCCCGTCAGGATGCATTTGCGTTCGGTCATGAAAAACCTCCCGCACGCACCAGCCAAATCCGCCCGATTGCGGGCGAAGCTGGATGATCCGAAGCTATGAGAGCGTCTGAATGCTCATCGAGGAGAAACCGCTGCATGTGCGTCCTCCCCTGATAAGAGCCCGCAGGCAGGGCGTGCAGCAACGATCGCCGCCTTCCCTGCCCACATGGCGCTTTCCGCCAGTCTGATGTCGATAAAGGGCATGCGCGCCTTAGGCTTCCTCGCTCTGCGCGCCCTCGGCGGGCGCTTCATCTTCGAACCAATGTGCACGCGCGGCCATGATGATCTCATTGCCCTGCTCGTCCGACAGGCCGTAGCCTGCCAGGATGCCGCCCTTGTCCTCAGGTCCTTCGGTCTTGCGACGGCGCTGATCGACACGCTTCTTCTGCACCAATTCGTCGGTGGCCAGATCGGCCAGATCGTCGAGCGTCTTGATGCCCGCCTTGCCCAGCGTCACCAGCATCGCCTCGGTCAGATGCGGCATGTCGGCCAGCGCATCCTCGACGCCCAGCGAACGGCGCTCTTCGCGCGCGGCCGCTTCACGGCGATCCAGCGCTTCCTGCGCACGGTTCTGCAACTCGCCCGCCAGATCATCGTCAAAGCCTTCGATCGACGCCAGCTCGTCCAGCTCGACATAGGCGACTTCTTCCAGCTCGCCAAAGCCCTCGGCGACCAGCAGCTGCGACAGCGTCTCGTCGACGTCCAGCTCGTTCTGGAACAGCTCGGACCGCGTCACGAATTCCTTCTGGCGCTTCTCCGACGCATCGGCCTCGGTCATGATGTCGATCGCCTTGCCGGTCAGCTGGCTGGCGAGGCGCACATTCTGGCCGCGACGACCGATGGCGAGCGACAGCTGATCGTCGGGCACGACCACCTCGATCCGCTCTTCTTCCTCGTCGATGACGACGCGCGCGACCTGGGCGGGCTGAAGCGCGTTGACGACGAAGGTCGCAGTGTCTTCGCTCCAGGGGATGATGTCGATCTTCTCGCCCTGCATTTCCTGCACGACGGCCTGCACGCGGCTGCCCTTCATACCGACGCAGGCACCGACCGGATCGATCGAGCTGTCGCGGCTGATGACGCCGATCTTGGCACGGCTGCCCGGATCGCGCGCGGCGGCCATGATGGTGATGACGCCATCATAGATTTCGGGCACTTCCTGCGCGAACAGCTTCTTCATGAATTCAGGATGCGCGCGGCTGAGAAAAATCTGCGGACCGCGATTTTCCCGGCGCACGTTCAGGATCACCGAACGGATGCGGTCGCCAACGCGGACCACTTCGCGCGGGATCTGCTGGTCGCGGCGGATAACACCCTCGGCGCGGCCCAGATTGACGACGACATGGCCGAACTCGACCGACTTGACGACGCCGGTGATGATCTCGCCGACGCGGTCCTTGAATTCCTCATGCTGGCGCTCGCGCTCGGCGTCGCGGACCTTCTGGAAGATTACCTGCTTGGCCGACTGCGCGTCGATACGGCCGAGGTCGATCGGGGGCAGCGGATCGACGATGAAGTCGCCGATGACGGCGTCCTTGTTGATCTTCTGCGCCTGCTTGAGGTCGACCTGCTTGAAATAATCGTCGACCGCCTCGACCACCTCGACGACGCGCCACAGGCGCAGGTCACCGGTATCGGGGTCCAGCTTGGCGCGAATGTCGTTCTCCGCACCGTAGCGGGCGCGCGCGGCGCGCTGAATCGCATCTTCCATCGCCTCGATGACGATGGCCTTGTCGATCATCTTTTCGCTCGCCACCGAATTGGCGATAGCGATCAGTTCGGCGCGATTGGCGGAAATGGCATTGGCCATGGCTTGAAGAGACCCTTATTCCTCGGTGTCGAACTCGTCCGCCCCATCCAGGGAGAGCGGCATGGTAGCATTAATCAGTGCGTCGGTCAGTATCAGCTTGGCATCGCTGACCAGCGCGAAGGGGATGGCGACCTCGCCGCTCTTGGCGTCGGCGAAGAGAATATCCTCGCCCTCGACACCTTTGAGCATCCCACGAAAACTCTTGCGCCCCTCGACGACTTCAGTCGCGGTGACTTTCGCCTCGTAGCCCGCCCATTCGATGAAGTCATGAAGGCGGGTCAGCGGACGGTCGATGCCCGGCGAACTGACTTCCAGCCGATAGGCTTCCTCGATCGGATCGATCTCGTCGAACAGGTCGGACAGGCGCCGCGATATCCGCGCGCAATCCTCGATCACCAACTGCTTGGTCTTGGGATCTTCGGCCATGATCTGGAGCGTATGATCCTCGCCGGAGCCGAACAATTTGACGCGCACGAGCGCGAAACCCAGGGCTTTTACCTCAGGTTCGATCAGCGCGGTCAGTTCGGCGATATCCGCCATGAATTCTCCATATGCCAAAGCTCGCTGCCGCCGCGTGCCTTCTTCAGCCCGCGACCCCGACATGTTTGACGATGTTAGGAAGCAGGACGGCATATAGGGGGCGCAGGAAATTGCTGCAACATTATTCGTATCGCGGCATTGTCTATTCTTTCCCGGCCCCACGCCTGCGGGCCGAACAGGACGAACGGAGAAGCTCCATGACCCGCATGCTGATGGCCGCCCTTCCCTTGGCGCTGCTCGCCTGTTCGACGCAGAACGCGACCGGGCAGGAAGAAAGTGCTGAGAAACCCTTCAAGACGGCGGTGATCGCGGACTTCGATTCGCCCTGGGCGATGACCTTCCTGCCCGACGGCCGCGCGCTCGTGACCGAAAAAGCGGGCGAGATGATCCTGTTCGATCCCAGGAACGGCACGATGATCCCGATCGCCGGCATCCCCCGCGTCGACAGCGCCGGGCAAGGCGGGCTGATGGATGTGGTCCTCTCACCCTCGTTCGCGACCGACAAGAAAGTCTATTTCAGCTTTTCGGAAAAAGGGCCGGGGGGCAAGGGCGTGGCGCTCGCCACCGGCCTCTTCGCGCAGGCAAGCGACGGGACGACAAAGCTTGACGACGTAAAGACGATCTTCCGCGCCAATCCGTATGTCGAGGGCGACGGTCATTATTCCGGCCGCATCACCTTCTCGCCGGACGGCAAATATCTGTTCTTCACCAATGGCGAGCGGCAGCAATTCGACCCGGCGCAGGACCCCAAATCGACGCTTGGCAAGGTGCTGCGCCTCAACCTCGACGGCACGCCCGCCGCCGGCAATCCGCTGGCGACCAAGGGCTTCCACCCGGCAATCTGGTCCTATGGCCACCGCAACCTGCTGGGCATCGCCTTCGACAAGGACGGGCGGCTCTGGGAACAGGAAATGGGGCCCAAGGGCGGCGACGAGGTCAATCTCGTCAAGCCAGGCCTGAACTATGGCTATCCCAAGGTGTCGAACGGCGACCATTATGACGGCAAGCCCATCCCCGACCATGCGCCTGAAGACGGGTTCGAAGCCCCCAAGGTCAGCTGGAACCCGGTGATCTCGCCCGCAGGCCTCGTCTATTATTCGGGCGACCTCTTCCCCGCCTGGAAAAATTCACTGTTCATCGGCGGCCTGTCGAGCCAGTCCCTCGTCCGGGTAAAGCTGGACGGCGAAAACGCTGCCAAGGCCGACCAATGGGACATGGGCGCCCGCATTCGCGAGGTGGAACAGGGCCCGGACGGCGCGCTCTGGCTGTTGGAGGATGGTCAGGATGGTTCGCAGGGACGACTGCTGAAGCTGACGCCCGCATCGGCGCCCTCGCGCTGACGCGCAAAACCTGTCCTACACCGGCGCGACCTGTTAATCGCGCCGGCAGTATTTTTTCGCGTGGTAATAATATGTCCCGGCGGCGCACGAAATTTCGCGTTTCGCCGGGACCTTTGCGACTTTAGACCAGCCGGCTCTGCTTTACCGCCGCGCCGATGAAGCTGGCGAACAGCGGATGCGGTGCGAACGGCTTAGATTTCAGCTCCGGATGGAACTGAACGCCCACAAACCAGGGGTGATCGGGCCGCTCGACGATCTCAGGCAGCACGCCATCGGGCGACATGCCCGAAAAGATAAGGCCGCCGGCTTCCAGCCGCTCGCGATAACCGGCATTGACCTCATAACGATGCCGATGCCGCTCGCTGATCTCGTCGCTACCATAGATGCCCGCGACCACGCTGTTCCCGGTCAGCTTGGCCGGATAAGCGCCCAGCCGCATCGTGCCGCCAAGGTCGGTGTCGGCGGTCCGCTTCTGCAAACCTTCCCGGCTCATCCACTCGGTGATGAGACCAACGACCGGCTCCGACGTCTCGCCAAACTCCGTGGTCGAGGCATTGGGAATACCCGCAGTATTCCGCGCGCCCTCAATGCACGCCATCTGCATGCCAAGGCAGATACCAAAGAAAGGCACCCCCCGCTCGCGCGCAAACCGGACCGAGGCAATCTTCCCCTCCGATCCCCGCACGCCAAAGCCGCCGGGCACCAAAATGCCATGCATCGGCTCAAGCCGAGCCGCGATATCAGCACCCTCTTCTTCGAAGATCTCGGCGTCGATCCACTTGATGTTGACCTTCACCCGATGGGCAAAGCCACCATGGTGCAGCGCCTCATGCAACGACTTATAGGCGTCGAGCAGGCCGACATATTTGCCGACCACGCCAATCGTCACTTCGCCTTCCGGATTCTGCTGACGGTCGAGAATATCGACCCACCGGCTAAGCTCGGGGGCAGGCTCGCTATCCATCCCGAACGCGCGCAACACTTCGGCGTCGAGACCCTCGGCATGATATTGCTGCGGCACCGCATAGATGGATTTCGCATCAAGCGCCGGGATCACCGCCTCGGGCCGGACATTGCAGAACAGCGCAATCTTGCGCCGCTCGCTGTCCGGCAAGGGCTGCTCGCAACGGCACAGCAGAATGTCGGGCTGAATGCCCAGCGACGTCAATTCGCGCACGCTATGCTGGGTCGGCTTGGTCTTAAGCTCGCCCGCCGCCGCGATATAGGGGACCAGCGTCACATGGACGAAGATCGACTGCCCACGCCCCAGATCATTATGGAGCTGGCGAATCGCCTCCATGAAAGGCAGCGACTCGATGTCGCCGACCGTCCCACCGATCTCGCACAGCACGAAGTCGAGATCCTCGGTATCGGCCAGCGCGAACGCCTTGATCTCATCGGTGACGTGCGGAATGACCTGCACCGTCGCGCCAAGATAATCGCCCCGCCGCTCGCGCGCGATGATCGTCTGATAGACGCGCCCCTGCGTCACATTATCCGACTGCCGCGCCGACACGCCGGTGAAGCGCTCATAGTGCCCAAGGTCGAGGTCCGTCTCGGCACCGTCGTCGGTCACATAGACTTCGCCATGCTGATAGGGCGACATCGTGCCCGGATCGACGTTCAGATAAGGGTCGAACTTGCGAATCCGGACGCGATATCCTCGTGCCTGCAGCAGTGCTGCAAGCGATGCGGCCATGAGGCCCTTACCAAGCGAGGAGACCACGCCGCCGGTGATGAAAATATACCGCGCCATGGGTGTAGAGGCTTAGCCTTATGCAAACAGGTTGGGCAAGCGCGCGTTGCCGCACGCCATCGAAAAAAGCTGGACTAGTCGCCGAAGCGTTTAGTTGGCGAGCGGAACCGCGCCGTTGTCCGCCGCGCTCTGGTTCACGGCACCAGCCGCCCCCGCCAGCGGATCGGCAGTCGCGGGCGCCTGCGGGGCACCGGCCGCCGGAGCGGTGGCATTGACCAGCGAGGTGTCGATGTCGCTGGGCGCATGCTTGACCGAAGCGATGACCGCCAGCGTGATCGAGAGCAGGACGAAGATCGTTGCTAGCACGGTCGTCGACCGCGTTAGAAAGTCGGCCGCGCCACGCGCCGACATGAAGCCCGCCGGGCTGCCGCCGACGCCGAGCCCCCCGCCTTCCGAGCGCTGCATCAGGATGACGGTGACGAGGCAGGCAGCGATGATAGCCTGCACGACGAGGAGGAAGGTGAACATGGGGGCGGGTTTCGTCCGGTCAATGTATGTTGCCGCGCACATAGCGACGATAGCGCGCGGGGGCAATGGCAAGCCCCGCTCCGCCCGTCGTACAACAGGCGAAGCGGAGTGGAAGAAGCTGCTTAGCCCGCCGCCGCTGCCGCTGCGATCACGGGCGCGAACTTCTCGGCGGTCAGACTCGCGCCGCCGACCAGCCCGCCATCGACATCGCCAATCGCCATCAGCTCGGCCGCATTGTCGCCATTCATCGAACCACCATAAAGGATTCGCATCTTGTCCGCTTCGCCACCGATCCGGCCGGAAAGCGCCGAGCGCAGCGCGGCATGCATCGTAGCGACCGCCTCCATCGTCGGGATGCGGCCGGTGCCGATCGCCCAGATCGGCTCATAGGCGATGGCGAGCCAATCGGCCGATGCGCCTTCGGGCAAGGACGCGAGCAGCTGCGCCGAAACGACCGCCTCCGCGTCGCCGGCATCGCGCACTTCCAGGCTTTCCCCGACGCAGAGAATGACCTTGAGGCCTGCCGCCTTCGCCGCCAGCGCCTTGGCTGCGATATGGGCGTCGGTCTCGCCCTGATCCTGCCGCCGCTCGCTATGGCCGACGATTACCCACTGCGCGCCCGCTTCTACCAGCATCGCGGCCGACAGACAGCCGGTGTGGGCGCCGGTGTCGCTCATATGGCAATCCTGCCCACCGATGAAGGCAGCGCCCTTCTTCTCGTCGGCCGCTAGGATCAGCGTCGCCGGCACGCAAAGGCCGACCTCGACCGCCGGATGCTGCGCCGCGACCGCGCCGATCGCCTCGACCTCGGCCAGATGCGCGCGCATCCCGTTCATCTTCCAGTTGCCGACCACCAGCTTGCGCCTGCTCATATGTCGCCCCGTATCCATGCTTGAAACCTGTGGGCGGCAAGTGGACGGCGGCGCGACATTTGTCGAGTCCCTCCGCCATCGGAACGCCCGCATCAAGCCGCACTTGCCGCCGCCGCCAACGCCCCCTAAAGCGACGACCATCCCTCGGCAGGTCCGGACATCCCATGCTTTCTGTCTTCCGCAGCTTCACCCGTTCCAAAATCGGCGCCTTCATCGCCTTTCTCGTGCTGGGCGTGATCGCGGCCGCATTCATTCTTGGCGACATCACCGGCGGACAGTTTGGCGCACGCGCCGGCGGTGGCGACGTCGTGGCTAAGGTCAATGGCGCCAGACTGACGGCAGCGGACCTTCAGGATCGCGCGCAACGCGTCTTCGACAATGCCCGCCGGTCGAACCCAGGCCTGCAGATGAGCGACTTTCTGACGCAGGGCGGCCTGGCGCAGGTCTATGACCAGCTGGTCGGTGCGATGGCGATCGATGAATATGCAGCAGATCAGAACGTCCATATCAGCAAGCGGCTGGTCGATGCGCAAATCGCACAGATCCCCGCCTTCCAGGATGCGGCAGGCAAGTTCAGCCAGGAAAATTTCCGCCAGCTCCTGATCCGCGAGCGGCTGACCGAGCAGGCGCTGCGCGCCGACATCACCCGTGAAATCCTCGAACGCCAGTTGCTGCGTCCGGCGGGGATCGGCGCCCGCGTTACCGACAGTCTGGTCCTGCCCTACGCTTCGCTGCTGCTGGAAGCGCGGCAGGGCACTGTCGCGGCTATCCCCGCAGTTGCGTTCCTCAACGACAAGGACCCGACCGACGCGCAACTGGCCGATTATTACAAGCGCAACGCCGCGCGCTTCACCATCCCCGAACAGCGCCGCATCCGCTACGCCGTGATCGACGCGGAGCGTTTCGCGCAGGCGGCCCAGCCGACCGAGGCGGAAATTGCCAGCTATTATGAAGGCAATAAGGCACGCTATGCCGCGCGCGAAACGCGCGACGTCGAACAACTCGTCCTCCCAACGCAGGCCGCTGCAAAAGCAATCGCCGACAAGGTGAAGGGTGGCACGTCGCTGGCCGCTGCCGCGCGCGACGCCGGGCTGTCCGCCTCAACGCTCAGCGACCAGACCCGCGCCGCGCTGACCGGCACGGCATCGCAGGCCGTCGCCGACGCCGCCTTTACCACGGCCAGGGGCACCGTCGCAGGCCCCGTGCGCGGCGCCCTTGGCTGGGTGGTGCTGCGCGTCACGGCGATCAAGGAAACGCCCGCCCGCGCGCTCGCCGCCATCCGCCCCGAGATCACCGCCGCACTGCGCGAGCAGAAAGAAAAGCGGCTGCTGAGCGAATTTACCGGCAAGATCCAAGACCAGATCGCCGACGGTGCCTCCTTCGAGGAAGTAGCCAAGGATAATGGCCTCAAGCCCGAACTGACGGCACCGCTGCTGAGCTCTGGCCGTCAGGTGGAAAATAGGGCTGCCGAACCGGCTGCCGACGTCCAGCCGCTGCTGGCACCCGTCTTTGGCATGAGCGCCGACGATGATCCGCAACTCGTGCCGATCACTGCCGACAAGCGTTATGCACTCGCCGCGCCAGGCGACATCATCGCCGCCGCGCCGCCGCCGCTCGAGAAGGTCAAGCCGATCGTCGTCGCTCAGTATAAACTGAGCCAGGGCAACCAGAAGGCCAAAGCACTGGCCGAGCAGATCCAGGCGAAGGTCGCCAAGGGTGGTAAGCTTGCGGATGCTATTGCCGCCGCCGGGGTCAAGCTGCCCGCGCCCCAGGTGCTGGGCGGCCGCCGGGCCGACATATTGAACGGCCAGCAACGCCCGCCGGCAGAGGTGGCCATTCTCTTCGCTATGGCCGAAAAGTCTGTGAAGACCCTGCCGATCGGCGAGGATCGCGGCTATTTTGTAGTGCAGCTCAATGCCATCGAGCGCGGCGATGCGGCCAAGGAGCCCGCGCTGCTGGCGCAGGTGCGCAGCCAGCTCGGCGACGTCGTCGGCGTAGAATATGGCCAGCAGTTGACCCGCGCGATGGAGAAGCAACTGGGCGTCAAGCGCTACCCGCAGGCAGTCGCCGCGGTCGGCCGGGCCCTCGCCACTCCGGACGCCGCGCAATAATATGAGCGTCGAGGGGCAAGAGGGAATCGCGACCGCGCGCGCAGCATTATTGGCAGGCAAGTCGGCGCTCGTATGGCAGCGGCAGATCGCCGACACGGACACGCCCATCTCCGCCGCGCTCAAGCTGTTCCAGGCAGACCGCGGCGACTTCCTGCTCGAATCGGTTGAGGGCGGCGCGGTACGCGGACGCTACAGCCTGATCGGCCTTGCCCCCGACCTCGTCTTCCGCGCGAGGGATGGAAGCGGCGAAATCAACCGCCATTGGGAAACCGACCGCGAGGCCTTTGTCGCTGGAGAGTCGGGCGCGCTTGATATGCTGCGCGCGCTGGTGGCCGAATGCCGCGCCGAAATGGACCCAGCCCTCCCCGCCGCGCTTGCCTGCCTCGTCGGCTATTTCGGCTATGAGACGGTGGGCTTGGTCGAGAAACTGCCGCGCCCGGCGCCCAATCCGATCGACCTGCCCGACATGCTGTTCGTGCGGCCGACGATGATCCTCGTGTTCGATCGTCTCGCCGACGCGCTCTATCTGGTCGCACCAGTGTGGAAGGGAAGCTTTCTCGAGGGTGAGGCAGGCGCCGACCGCGCCATCGCCGACGCGCTGGACCGGATCGACGCGACCGCCGCGCGTCTCGCCGCCCCGCTCCCTACCGCCGCGCCTTCCGCAGACATCGCCGATGTCGCCGTGACCCCGGTGCTCGAGCCAGGGCGCTATGCCGCCATGGTCGATCGGGCGAAGGACTATATCGTTGCGGGCGACATCTTCCAGGTCGTGCTGGCACAGCGTTTCACCAGCCCCTTCACTCTTCCTCCGATTGCGCTTTACCGCGCGCTGCGGCGGATCAACCCCTCACCCTTCCTCTATTATCTAGACCTGCCGGGCTTCGCGCTCATCGGCTCCAGTCCGGAGATTTTGGTGCGCGCCCGCGATGGCGAAGTCACGATCCGCCCGATCGCCGGCACCCGTCCGCGCGGCAAGAATGCGCTGGAGGATGCGGCCAATCGCGAAAGCCTGCTCGCCGACCCCAAGGAGCGCGCCGAGCATCTGATGCTGCTCGACCTCGGCCGCAACGATGTCGGCCGCGTGGCGACCGCGGGGAGCGTCACCGTGACCGACAGCTACACCGTCGAATTTTACAGCCACGTCATGCACATCGTGTCGAACGTCGTCGGTCGCCTGGCGCCAGAGAAGGATGCGCTCGACGCGCTCTTTGCGGGCTTTCCCGCCGGCACCGTCTCCGGCGCGCCCAAGGTGCGCGCATGCGAGATCATCGCCGAGCTGGAGCCGGAGACGCGCGGCGCTTATGCCGGTGGCGTCGGCTATTTTGGGCCGGACGGTAATATGGACAGCTGCATCGTACTGCGCACCGCCGTGCTCAAGGACGGCGTGATGCATGTACAGGCCGGCGCCGGCATCGTCGCTGACTCGCAAGCTGAATATGAGCAGCGCGAATGCGAAGCAAAGAGCGGCGCCCTGCTCGCCGCCGCGCGCGAGGCCGTGGCACAGGCCCGCGCGGCCCGCTTCGGGCAGTAGCGCGCAAGCCTTTAGCGGCAGGCGCGCCCACCGCGCGCCCCGCGCTCCGCCTGGTCGAGATGCAGATGGTCGCGATGCGCTGCGTTGTAGTCGGGCGACAGCACGGTCGAAAACAGGTCGCAGGCCCCATCGCGTACCGCGCGCAAAAAGGCCGCATCCTGTCCCTCCCCGGTCCAGTCGTTGACGACGCTGATCCGCCGTCCGTCCGCCAAAGTGAAGGCGGCGATGTCGATGGCGTCGGCAGTCGCATGCTCGCTGAAATCGCCAGCACTCCGACCATAGAGACGGCGGCAGCTGTAGGCGCCGAAGTGGCTGATCGATCGCACCGGCTGACCAAGCAGACGTTGCGCGGCCGGCTGCACCACCTGCCACTCCCATAATTTGAGCGCCGCAACGACGGGGCAGGATGGCGCGACGGCGGCGGGCGTCAGACGGAGAGCATCCGTCGCATCGAACAAGCGCACGGCGTCATCATAAGCGCACTGACCCTCGCCCCCCGCCGGCATCGCACGATAGGCGACACCCGCCTGTTGAAGCAGCGCAAGACACTGCGCCCTGTTCTGGGTCAGCCCGGCAAGCTTGCGCCCCGTGAACAGGCCGATCGGCTGTGCCAGGTCGAGCGCGGTCCAGGGCAGGTCCTGCGGCCGCCCCTTCACGAAAGCATAGGCCGTCAACAACAGGACGGCGAGCAGCAAAAGGAGAATGAGGCGACGGATCCAGAGGTGCAGTTTGCGCATGCCTCTATGATCGCTGGACGGTCTCCAACGGTTCCCACGTCACCGGATAGCCAAGGTCGTCCGGGATGCACAGGCGACGCTCCCCATCATGCTCCTCGATCCACGGCGTGATGCGGCGAACGCTGATCGACGCCGCGTGCGCGGCGACATCGGAAAAGCCGTCAAACTGCGCCAGACGTTCCAGATTGCGCCGGGTGGGATAGATGAGCCGCACAGCGCCCGCCTTGCAGCGCGCCAATAGCGCCGCTGCCTCGCTCCAGAACAGGTGGACATTCTCGGTGCCGTCAGCAGTCGCAATCTGGCCTTCAGGCGCGCGCGCGACGTAGAAACGCGTGTCATAGATGCGGCTCACACGGTCATTGGCCGCTGGGTGCCAGCGCGCGAATGGAACAAGCTCCTCCAGCGCGAGCGACAGGCCGTGCTCGGCCATCGCCTCCTCCAGCGTGGCACCAGCCGCGAGACGCTGACGCATCGTCACGCGCATGGTCTCATCGGGAACCGGCGCCATGGCGATGGCGAGGCCGCATTCCTCCAGCGTCTCCCTTATGGCGGCTATACGCGCCGCCGTCTCGTCAAGATCGAGCGGCCTGCCAAGAGTAGCCGCAAGGGTACGATCCGACTCGTCCACGCCGCCCCCGGGGAAAACGAGGGCACCGCCGGCAAAAGCCATCGTCTTCGCCCGCTCAACCATCAGAATCTCCGCGCGCGCACCAGGCGAATCGCGCATGATGATGACAGTGGCGGCGGGCCTGCCGGGAGAAATTTTATCCGTCATCCGATCAGCCCTAGGCGCTCCGGTGCTGACAGGCAAAAGTCGCGGGAAATATACTGCGCTATCCGCGCAGCTGTTCATGGTGGCGGATCACCTCATCGATGATGAAGCGCAGGAATTTCTCGGTGAAATCAGGGTCAAGCTTCGCGTCGAGCGCAAGCTGGCGAAGGCGAGAAATCTGCCGCTCCTCACGCCCGGCATCGGCGGGCGGCAGCGCATGCTGCGCTTTGTAGCGGCCGACCGCTTGCGTCACCTTGAACCGCTCAGCCAACATAAAGACGAGCGCGGCATCGATATTGTCGATGCTCTCGCGATAGCGCGTCAATGTCTCGTCCAACTCACTTCTCCATCTGGTCGCGCGCTTTTTTGCGTCATACGGGCGTGCGCGCAAGCCATTCCCGCTTGCCATTGGCATTTGCCACCGCCACATGGGCCGACATGACCGCATCCGCTCCCGGCAACGTACACCCCATAGGCCGCGCTGGCGCGCCAACGCTCGCCGCCATGATGGCGCTCGTCGCCGACGGCATGAATCATGTCAATGCGGCGATCCTGGATCGCCTGCAGTCGCGCATCCACCTGATCCCCGAACTTGCCGGCCATCTGATTGCCGGCGGGGGCAAGCGGATGCGCCCGATGCTCACCTTGGCCTGTGCCGATCTGGTCGGTTATGCAGGCAGTCGCCATTATAAATTGGCGGCCGCCGTGGAATTTATTCACACCGCAACCCTGCTGCATGACGATGTCGTCGACGGGTCGGGCCTGCGTCGGGGCCGCAAGACCGCCAACATCATCTGGGGCAACAGCGCCAGCGTTCTGGTCGGCGACTTCCTCTTCTCGCGCGCGTTCGAATTGATGGTCGAAGCGGAATCGCTGAAAGCACTGAAAATCCTCGCCAACGCCTCGGCCGTCATCGCCGAGGGTGAGGTCAACCAACTGACCGCCCAGCGCCGCATCGAAACCAGCGAAGACCAATATCTGGAAATCATCGACGCAAAGACGGCCGCGCTTTTCGCCGCCGCCTGCCGCATCGCGGCAGTGGTCGCTGGGCGCGACGAGACGGAGGAAAAGGCGCTCGACGTTTATGGTCGCAACCTCGGCATCGCCTTCCAGTTGATCGACGATGCGATCGACTATGAGTCGGACGGCGCGACGATGGGCAAGGATGCCGGCGACGATTTCCGCGACGGCAAGGTCACGCTGCCGGTGATTCTCGCCCATGCGCGCGGCTCCGCAGACGATCGCGCGTTCTGGCGCGCAGCCATCACTGGCGAGCGGGTAAGCGATGCCGACCTCGCACACGCGACCCAACTTTTGCGGCAGACCGGGGCGATCGCCGACACGCTCGCCCGTGCGCGCCATTATGGTCAGCGCGCAATCGACGCGCTTGGGATGTTCGAGGCCAGCAAGGCTAAGACCGCACTCACCGAAGCCGTCGAATTCGCCATCGCGCGCGCTTATTGAACGACATCGGCGGCGGGGCGGACAGGATGATGTCGCTGTCTGCTCGCTTGCTGTAGGCGCGCCTCAATGATTCTTTCCCCTGAAACGCTAGCCTTCCTCGCGGCCGTCGCGGTCGTTGCCGGATGCATAGACGCGATGGCGGGCGGGGGCGGCTTGCTCGCGCTGCCGGCATTGCTGGCCGTGGGCGTGCCTCCGGTACCCGCGCTGGCCACCAACAAGCTACAATCCTGCTTTGGGACTCTCGGGGCCTGCATCGCCTATGCCCGCGCGGGGCATATGAATCTCCGCGCATTTCGCTGGCCGATCCTCGCCGCCTTTGTAGGGTCGGTGGGCGGCGCCTGGTTGGTCCAGCGTGTCAGCCCATCGATCCTGGCGGGCCTGATGCCGGCGCTGTTGATCGGGATCGCGGCCTATTTCACCTTTTCGCCGCGTCTCAGCGACATCGACCGTCGAGCGCGCGTGGGCATGGCTGTGCTCACGTTGAGCGTCGGCGTCGTGGGTTTTTACGACGGTTTTTTCGGGCCGGGTGCCGGGGCCTTTTACGCCACGGTCTATCTGGCGCTGGGCGGGCTCAGCCTGCTGCGGGCCACCGCTCAAACCAAGGCCGCCAATTTTGCCAGCAACGTCGCCGCCCTCGCCACGATGATGGCAGGCGGCCATGTGCTGTGGATCGCCGGCCTCGCCATGGCGGTGGGTAGCGTCACCGGCAGCCAGATCGGCGCGCGACTGGCGATGCGGTTCGGCAGCCGTTTGATCAAGCCGATGCTCATCATCATGTCGCTGGCGTTGACCGCAAAGATGCTGGTCGATCCGCAAAACCCGATCCACCTCTATCTATTCGGATAACGCAGCTACCGCACGGATTGCAGAAGCGTCGCGACGCGTCGGCCCAGTTCATCGATAGCGAACGGCTTGGTCAGCACCTCCATTCCATGTTGAATATGGCCATGGTTGAGCACGGCATTTTCTGCGTAGCCGGTGATGAACAGGATACGCAGCTCCGGGCGGAGCGATCGCGCGGCATCGGCCACCTGACGACCGTTCAGACCACCGGGCAATCCCACATCGGTGATGAGCAGATCAACGCGTTTCCGTGATTGCAGGATCTTGAGCCCCGAGGGGCCATCGCTCGCCTCGATACATGCGTAGCCCAGATCCGCCAGTGCGTCGGCCACCAGCATGCGAACTGACGGCTCATCGTCGATGATCAGCACGGTCTCGCCAAGTTCCGTGCTAGATGCTGCATCGAGCATGACAGGCGCCTCATCCTCGTCCTCGCCGCGATGGCGCGGCAGATAAATGCACACCATCGTGCCATCGCCGACTTCGGAATAGATCCGGACATGGCCGTTGCTCTGCCGCGCGAAGCCATAGACCATCGACAGGCCAAGCCCCGTCCCCTGGCCGACCGGCTTTGTCGTGAAAAAGGGGTCAAACACGCGGTCGAGAATATCCTTGCCGATACCCACACCCGTATCACTAACGCAGATCGAAACATATTGGCCAGGCTCCAGCCCTCGCTCCCGCGCAGAGCGATCATCGAGCCAGCGATTGGCTGTCTCGATCGTCAGCTTGCCGCCGTCCGGCATCGCGTCGCGGGCGTTGATGCACAGGTTGAGCAGCGCGTTTTCAAGCTGGTTGCTGTCGACCTGCGCGGGCCACAGACCGGCCGCCGCGATCGTCTGTACATCGATCCCGGGGCCGACGGTTCGCCGTACGATTTCGGTAAAGTCATGGAGCAGGCGATTGACGACGATGGAGCGGGGATTGAGCGTCTGTCGCCGGGAAAAGGCGAGCAAACGGTGGGTCAATGCGGAGGCCCGGCGCGCGGCTCCCTGCCCTGCAGTCAGATAGCGTTCGACATCGGCCATCCGCCCCTGCGCCAGGCGGACGGCGATCATCTCGAATGCGCCTGAAATACCGGCGAGCAGATTGTTGAAATCATGCGCCAAGCCGCCGGTGAGCTGGCCGACGGCCTCCATCTTTTGCGCTTGCCGCAGCGCAGCCTCCATCTCCTCCCGCTCAGCCAGCGCGTCCGCGATGCGCGCTTCAAGCGTTCCGTTAAGCTCACGCACCGCTTCCTCCGCGCGGATGCGGTCGGTGACGTCCTTGAACAAGACGGCAACCTGTCGGTCGTCGAAGTCACCGACGCGAAACGCGGTCACGTCGAGGTGATAGCCGGTGGCGACAAGTTCGCGCTGAAATCGGATCGGTTCGCCGTTCTGCAATACCCCGCCGTACAGTTCGACCCACCCCGCCGCTTCGTCCGGCACCATGTCGCGGACCTTTTGCCCGACGACATTCGGGATACCGGTATTCCGTTCATAAGCGGCGTTCGCCTCGACATGGACATAGTCGCTCAGAGGACCATGGGGTCCGTCAAGAAACTCGATGATGCAAAATCCGTCATTCATCGATTCGAAGAGCAGGCGGTAGCGTTCGCCATCCGCAAATCCATTCCGCATCAATGCCCTGTCCCCCTCGTTGCGCGCAGCACCGCTCTCAAATCTGATCCATATTGCTTGCCGTGCGGTCCCAACGTGGCAGGGCGCGAGTGTTTCCAAGCTGAGGACGGCATTTTTATCGGGCTCTTGCCGACGTCCGCGCGGGCGCCCTCCACTGCCGGTTGCGCTGCGCAGCGATCGGCGCGAGAGAGACAGGTCATGTCCGACCTCCCCATCCACGCCGTACTTCCCGATCTGCTGGCGTCCCTGCGTACGGGCAGCAATGCCGTGCTGGTGGCGCCGCCCGGTGCCGGCAAGACGACAGCAGTGGCGCCCGCGCTGCTGTACGAAGACTGGTGCGATGGGCAGGTGCTGCTTCTCTCCCCCCGGCGTCTGGCGGCACGCGCAGCGGCGGAGCGGATCGCTGAGCAACTGGGAGAGAAGCCCGGCGGCACGGTCGGCTATGCCACGCGGATGGATAGCCGCGTATCGGCTGCCACGCGCCTGCTCGTCGTGACCGAAGGCATATTCGTTCGCCGCATTCAGGACGACCCGGAACTTCGCGGCATATCCGCCGTGCTCTTCGATGAGGTGCATGAACGCAGCCTCGACAGCGATTTCGGGCTCGCGCTGGCGCTCGACGCGCAGGCGGCATTGCGGCCAGACCTGCGCATCGTGCCGATGTCGGCCACGCTCGACGGCGCGCGCTTTGCGCAGCTGCTGGATGGCGCCCCGATCATTGAGAGCGATGGCCGCATCCAGCCTCTGGAACTGCGTCATCTCGGCAGGGCAGCGGAAAAGCGCATCGAGGATGAAATGGCGGCGGCGATCCGGCTGGCGCTGGCGCAGGAGGCAGAGGGCGACCTCCTCGCCTTCCTTCCCGGCGTGGCGGAAATCGAGCGAACCGCCGAACGGATCGCCGGGATCGATGTCGAAATCCACCGGCTGCACGGTTCGCTGGAACCCGGAGCACAGCGCGCCGCTATACGCCCTTCGCGCGACGGGCGGCGCAAAGTCATTCTCGCGACCTCTATCGCCGAAACGAGCCTCACCATCGACGGTGTCCGGATCGTCGTCGACTCAGGGCTCGCGCGGCGGCCCCGCTATGACCGGGCAGCCGGCGTGACCCGGCTCGTCACCGAACGCGCCAGCCAGGCCGCAGTGACCCAGCGTGCAGGCCGCGCTGCGCGGCAGCGACCCGGCGTCGCCTATCGTTTGTGGGAAGCAGCCGCGCAGTCCGGCATGCCGCCCTTCGACCCGCCCGAAATACTGGAGAGCGACCTGTCGAGCCTGATGCTCGACTGCGCTTTATGGGGCGTGTCCGACCCGGCAACCCTTCGCTGGCTCGACCCCCCGCCTGCCGCCGCCGTGGCCGAAGCCCGTTCAAGGCTGATGCGGCTCGATGCGCTCGATGCCGATGGACGCATCACCGGCCATGGGCGCACACTCGCTGGCCTGCCCCTCGAACCGCGCATCGGCCATATGCTCGTGCGCGCTGGCGAAATGGGGCTGGGCGGAATCGCGGCCGAAGTCGCGGTTTTGCTGGGCGAGCGCGGCATCGGCGGGCCAGACGCCGATCTGACGCTGCGCCTGCAACGCTGGCGGCGCGAAAGCGGACAGCGCGCTGAAGCCGCGCGCAGTCTGGCGAAGCGGTGGGCGCGGGTTATTCCCTCCTCGCAGTCCAATATTGCCGGGTCGGTGGATCACGCGGTCGGGATCTGTCTCGCGCTCGCCTTTCCAGACCGGGTGGCCAAGCGCCGGTCGGGTGACGGTGGCGCGATGGGCGTCGAATATGCCAGCGTCGGCGGACGGGCCTTCAGGCTCGACGCCTTGTCGCCGCTCGCCCGCGAAGACTGGCTTGCCGTCGGGGCAGTGCAGGGCAGCGCGGCGGGCGCTCGCATCCTCTCCGCCGCGCCGATCAGCGAATCAGAGGTAACGGCGCTATTCGGGGCGCAGATCGCCACGTCGCGCACCGTGCGCTTTCGCCCGGAGACCGGCGGGGTCGAAGCCCTGCGCGAACGGCGACTGGGTGCCTTGCGCCTATCCTCCGGCCAGGATGACAGGCCCGATCCGGAGGCGGTCGCAACCGCTCTGCTTGAGGGTGTGCGGCGGGGCGGCCCCGACATATTGCCCTGGTCCGACGCTGCCCGCTCACTACGCATCCGCGCGACCTATGCCGGCATAGAGGCGCTGTCGCACGCTACGCTGATCGAGGGGCTCGACGACTGGCTGCCGCCGCTGCTGGTCGGCAAACGCCGCCTTTCCGACATCGACCGGGGGCAATTGTCGGGCGTGCTGGAAAATCTCATCGGTTGGGATGGCAAGCAACAACTTGACCGGCTCGCCCCCCCGGCCTTCCGCTCGCCTGCGGGCACTGCCCACGACATCGATTATGCGGCCGAGGGCGGACCGCGCGTCGAGCTGCGGGTGCAGGCTCTGTTCGGCCTGCGCGAGCATCCAGCGGTCGGAACACAGCGTATCCCGCTCGTCTTGTCGCTGACCTCGCCGGCCGGCCGGCCGATCCAGACGACACGAGACCTGCCGGGTTTCTGGGCCGGCAACTGGCGCGACGTCGCCAAGGAAATGCGCGGGCGCTATCCCCGTCACCCCTGGCCCGACGATCCGGCCGGCGCGGCCGCCACTGTCCGCACGAAAAAGGCCGATGCGCGCGGCAAATCTTGATTCCGCGGGCTGTCTGGTGCAACGCGGCACGACCCCTGTTGGAGTGTGATTTCAAATGGCCGCGCGCATCTACCAGATTCAGAAGAACGCCATGCAGTCGGGCAAGGCGCGCACGCAGACCTGGGTGCTGGAATATGCGCCGGCAGAGGCCAAGCGCCCCGATCCGCTGACTGGATGGGCCGGTTCGGGCGACACGCAGTCGCAGGTCAAGCTAAGCTTCCCTTCGCGCGAGGCAGCGCAGGCCTATGCCGACAAGGAAGGCATTACCTACACGCTAGTGCCGACACCGCCCAAGACGCTCAAGATCCAAGCCTACGCTGACAATTTCCGCTAAAAGCACAGCCTGCCCCACATCCGCCACGCTTCTCGCCCGACTGCGGCCTTATTCCCTTGCCAAGGGCGCGTATCGACCGACATTACCCTCGCCTTTACGGGACTTAAGACAGCCATGACGGATCGCCAGGACATTTTCGAGCAGATCACCGCGCAGATCGCCCCCTTCAACAAGAAGGGTGTTGCCCTTACCGAAACGACCAGCTTCGCCGGCGATCTTGAATGGGATAGCCTGACGGTGATGGATTTCGTCGCGGCGATCGAGGATGAATTCGACATCCTCATCACCATGAACATGCAGGCTGAAATCGAAACCGTGGGGCAGTTGGCCGACGCGGTGACGAAGCTCAAAAGCGCCTGACAGCCTCTAACGGATTGCCCTTATGACCGACGCTTCCGCTGCCGCGAACGACGCCCGCACCCCCGCCGAAACGCCCGGTGCCCGCGACCTCCTCTCCAAGTTCGACGCGCTGATCGCAGAGCGCGAGGCGCTGCTGGCGACCGGCGTGCGCGATCCGTTCGCGATCGTGATGGACGAGGTCAAGTCACCGACGCTCGCCATCATCAAGGGCAAGGAAACGATCCTGCTCGGCACGTATAATTATATGGGCATGACCTTCGACCCCGATGTGGTTGCGGCGGGCAAGAAGGCGCTCGACGATTATGGCGCGGGAACAACCGGCAGCCGCGTGCTCAACGGCACCTATCAGGGTCACCGCGACGTAGAGGACGCGCTCAGCGAATTTTACGGCACGTCGTCGGCAATGGTCTTTTCGACCGGCTATCAGGCCAATTTGGGCATTATTTCGACGCTGGCGGGCAAGGGCGATTATGTCGTGCTCGACGCCGACAGCCATGCGTCCATCTATGATGGGTGCTTCCTGGGCGATGCCGATATCGTCCGCTTCCGCCACAACAGCGTCGAGGATCTCGACAAGCGCCTCGGCCGCCTGCCCGCCGATGCTCTGAAGCTCGTGGTGCTCGAAGGCGTCTATTCGATGCTTGGCGACGTCGCCCCCCTGCCCGAGATGGTGGCCGCCGTGCGCAAACATGCCAATTGCATGATCCTCGTCGACGAGGCGCATGGCATGGGCTTTTTCGGTCCCAATGGCCGGGGCGTCTATGAGGAACAGGGCGTCGAAAAGGATGTCGATTTCGTCGTCGGCACCTTCTCCAAGTCGGTCGGCACGGTCGGCGGATTCTGCGTCTCCAACCATCCCAAGTTCGAGGTGCTGCGCCTCGTCTGCCGCCCCTATGTCTTCACCGCCTCGCTACCGCCGAGCGTCGTCGCGACCGCCGCGACCAGCATCCGCAAGCTGTCCCATGCCGGGGAAAAGCGCGCGCATCTGTGGAAGAACAGCCGCCGCCTGCATGGTGGCCTCACCGAACTGGGCTTCACGCTCGGCACCAAGACGCCGCAATCGGCGATCATCGCCGTCATCCTGACCGATCAGGCACAGGCCGTCGCCATGTGGCAGGCGCTGCTTGAGCTGGGGCTCTACGTCAATATGGCGCGTCCGCCCGCAACGCCGGCCGGCACGTTCCTGCTCCGCTGCTCGCTCTGCGCGGAACATAGCGACGAGCAGGTCGAACAGATCATCACCATGTTCGCTGCGGCGGGCAAGGCGACCGGGGCGATCGCCTGATCCTCTTCCCCTGGCATCCGACGCAAGCGCGGGCTGGATGCAAATATAATCTGCGGGTATATCCCTGAACGTATCGCACATTTAGGATAGGGCGATGGCGGGCATGGACGAAATCGGCGACCCGGGGGAGGTCCGGCGGGCGTTTCTTCGCCGGGCCGTGCCTATCCTGCTCGTTCTGATGCTGGCAGGCGCGCTTGCAAGCCTGCTCTACAGCGCCAGCAATGCCTCGCGCGATCATGAGCAGGCGCTGAGCGAACAGCGCCGCAGCTATGAGGTCATAGCCCTCGCGCGCAGCTTCGACGCGACCATGGCGCATACCGAAGCGACGCTCGCGCGATACGTGATCAGCATGGATCCCGACACCGGGCGCCTGTTCCAGGACAAGCTGCGTATGAGCGCCGCGCATCTGCGCGCCCTTACCTATAATACGCGCCATTCGAACTGGCAGACGACCAATGTGCGCGCCCTGCGCGAGGTGTTCGACGCGCGCGCGCATACGCTCAGGGAAATCGGCCTGCGTACCGCCGATGATCAGAAGATGGGCGCGCTGAGCCAGTTCCATCGCGCCGGGCAAGCGCCAGAGCTCGCGCGCATCACCACGCTCATCAACGCGGTCATAGACGCGGAGAAGGCACGGCTGCGCGAGCGGAGCATTGCGGTGACGCTAGCGGGCAATCGGACCGAACAGGTCGGCCGGACGTCGCGCCTTCTCGGCCTGGTGATGGTCGTGTGCATATTGTTCGCGCTGTGGCTCGCCAATATCGCCTATACCGGCCGGCGCAGCGCGCGCCTGCTGGCGGAAGCGGAGACGGCACGGGCCGACATGCTGGAAGCGGCCGTCACCGCGCGCACGGCGGAACTGGTCGATGCGTATGACCAGCTCAAGCAGGAAACGGCCGAGCGCACCGCCGCCGAAGAACATCTGCGCCACTTGCACAAGATGGAGGCGGTCGGTCAGCTGACGGGCGGCATCGCCCATGATTTCAACAATATGCTTGCAGTGGTGATCGGTGGCCTCGAACTCGCGCGGCGCCGGATCGGAGACGGACCGGACGAGGCGGAGCGGCATCTCGACAATGCAATGGAGGGCGCCAACAGGGCAGCCGCGCTGACCCGGCGCCTGCTTGCCTTTGCCCGGTCGGAGCCGCTGCTGCCGATGGCCGTCGATCCCGATACGCTGCTCGCCAATATGGCCGACCTCATCGACCGGACGATTGGCGACCAGATCACCGTTCACCTGCGCCCGGGTGCCGAAGGCTGGCACGTGTTCGTCGATCAACTCCAGATGGAGAATGCGATCCTCAACCTCTGCGTCAATGCGCGCGACGCCATGGGCGGGCGCGGTACATTGACGATTGAAACCGCCCAAAAGCGCCTCGCCGCCGGCGAAGTAGGCGAATGCCTGCCCGGTGACCATATCCTCGTCACCGTCGCCGACGACGGCTGCGGAATGGAGCCAGAGGTGCTGGCGCGCGTATTCGAACCCTTCTTTACGACCAAACCGGTGGGCAAGGGGACGGGGCTGGGCCTCAGTCAGATTTTCGGCTTCATCCGGCAAAGCCAGGGCGAGGTGCGCATCGAGTCGGAAGTCGGCAAGGGGACGAAGGTACACCTCTATCTGCCGCGCCGGACGCAGGCGGAAGAGGTAAACGGTGCCTTCGCCCTGCCTGCGGAGGCCGACGCCACCCTACACCCGCCGACGCGCATACTGGTGGTGGAAGACGATCCGCGTGTGCTGAACCAGACCATGTCCGCGCTCGCCGAGCTTGGCCATTTGCCGATCGCCTGCCCACGGGCTTTGGACGCCAAAAAGATGCTCGATGCTCAGCGCGATATTGGCCTGATCCTGACCGATGTCCTCATGCCCGACATGACCGGGCCAGAGATGGTGGCCGCGCTGCCCGCCATCCATGCGCATATGCCAGTCCTCTATGTCACCGGTTACGCCGGCGACATAGAGGACGCTGCCGCCTTTGGCGGGCATGAAGTCTTGCGCAAGCCCTATACGTTGAAGGCGCTCAGCACCGCCATATCGGTCGCACTTAGCGGATCGAGCCACTCTTCAGCAGCCGCGGCAGCAGCGTAATCGCGCCCAGCAGCGGCCATCGCCGTTGCCAGGGGCGGATGACGATCGCCGTGCCGGCATGACGATTGATCTTCCAGGCGAGATAATCGATGCCGCCCGCATAGGTGAAACTGGCCTTGGCAAGCCTTGCAACCGAAAGCCACTTTCCCCGGCGCTGGAGCGCGCGCCATCGCGCCGCAGGATTCGCCGGCGACGGCGGCAGGCCATCGGCGAGCGCGGCATCGGCGAAGGCTGCATAGCGCTCCGGGTCAGCATCGACGATCGATACCGACCGCCCCTGCCGCTCCGCCCGCAACTCGGCATTATAGGTCAGGGCAAAACCGGTACGCCACAGATCGAGCCCCCCCTGCGCGCTCGTCATCGGCCGTGAATGGGCGAGCAACGTCGGCGCTGCCCGCGACACCGCCTCCACCGCAGCATCACGCGCCGCCTCATCTGCCGTCCACAGCAGACGCGAAGGTTGTGCAAAGCGTGCCCAGACAGAGACATTGTCCGCCCCCATCCCGCACAGCCGCGCAAAGTCGCCCTGCGAAAGCACGGCATATTTGGCGACCAGCCCCTCATGCGCGAAGGGAAAGACATTGGGCGGAATCGCCCGATTTGCCGCTACCATCCAGCTTTTCCCATAAGCAGCCGGATAATCAGAGACGATCAGGTAGAAGTCGAGCATCAGCCCATCGAGACTGGCCTCTCGCAGGCAGGAGCCGTAAAAGAGCACCGCTCGCGCCGCGCCGGGATAGCGCTCGGCAAGGGCCGTCGCCATTGCCCCCGCGCGCGGATCGGCGGGAAGCGCAAGTTCCGCCGCGACGAGGGACTGTAGCTTCCCGGACATTCGCTTCCCCGTGCCCGTCAGGCCGACGCCGGCTCGGCCCAGACCAGCACCGGCTTGCGCGCGGCGAGCGTCTCGTCCAGCCGGCGGCGGGGCGCATGATAGGGCGCGCCCTTCAACGCCACATCGCCCGCCTTCGCCCGTTCGGCAAGGCTGCGCAGCGCCATGATGAACTGGTCGAGCGCCGCTTTGCTCTCCGTCTCGGTCGGCTCCACCAACATCGCGCCATGGACGACCAGCGGGAAATACATGGTCATCGGGTGGAAGCCCTCATCGATCAGGCCCTTGGCGATGTCGAGCGTCGTAAAGCCTTCGGCCAGACCCTTATCGCTGAACAGCGCCTCATGCATGCACGGCCCGCTGGCCGCGAACGGCGCGTCGAGCACGTCGGAAAGGCTGCGCAGCACATAGTTGGCGTTGAGCACCGCGTCGCCGCTCACCTGCCGCAGCCCGTCCGCGCCATGGCTCAAGATATAAGCAAGCGCGCGGGTGAACATGCCCATCTGACCGTGGAAAGCCACCATGCGACCAAAGGTTTGGCCGTGGTGCTCCTGCGCCGTTTCCTCTTCCACCAGCACGAAGCGGTCACCCTGTTTTTCGACGAAGGGTAGCGGAGCGAAGGGAGTAAGCGCCTCGCTCAGCACCACTGGCCCGGAGCCCGGCCCGCCGCCGCCATGAGGCGTCGAGAAGGTCTTATGCAGATTGATATGCATGGCATCGACGCCGAGGTCGCCGGGACGGACCCGGCCGACAATCGCGTTGAAATTGGCTCCATCGCAATAGACGAACGCGCCCACGCCATGAACGGCATCAGCGATATTCTTCATATCGCGTTCGAACAGGCCGCAAGTGTTTGGATTGGTGATCATCACCGCTGCCACATCCGGGCCGAGCCGGCTCTTCAGCGCATCCAGGTCGACCCGGCCGTCGGGCGTCGCGGGAATATCCTCGACCTTATAACCGCAAAAGGCCGCAGTCGCGGGATTGGTGCCATGCGCGCTCTCGGGCACCAGGACGACGCTGCGCGCGTCACCCCGGCTTTCGAGCGCGGCGCGGATCGCCAGCAGCCCGCAAAGCTCGCCATGCGCGCCGGCCTTTGGGCTCATGGCCACCGAATGCATGCCGGTCAGTTTGACCAGCCATTCTGCCAGTTCATGGATCACCGCCAGCGCGCCCTGCACCGTCGATTGCGGGCTGAGCGGATGAAGGTCGGCAAATCCGGGCATCCGCGCGACTTTCTCGTTAAGGCGCGGATTATGCTTCATCGTGCAGGAGCCGAGTGGGAACAGGCCAAGGTCGATGGCATAATTCTGCCGCGAGAGGCGGGTATAATGGCGCACGGTTTCCTGCTCGGACAGACCCGGCAGACCGATCGGCTTGCTCCGCGCGAGCGTGCCCAAGCGGCTTGGCGCTGCAGGCGCGGGATCGAAATCGACGCCGGTCGTGTCCGTCGAACCAATCTCGAAAATCAGCGCTTCTTCCAGCATCAGTGCGCGGTTGCCCGTCACCGTTTGCGGCAGAGCGTCAGCCTCAGGAGCGGGCACAGGCGCGGTCGGGCGACCTTCCTTCAGCATTGTCATGCCAGTTCCTCCTCAAGCGCCTTGGCCAGTGTCTCTATATCTTCCGCGCTCGTCGTTTCGGTGACCGCGACCACCAGCCCATTGCCGATCGCGTCGGCCTTCGGAAACAGACGGCCGAGCGACACGCCGGCCAAAATGCCCTTGTCGGCAAGGCTGCGGACCACCTCGCGCGCGTCGCGGCTCAGGACCAGCGTGAACTCGTTGAAGAAGCTTTCGTTGAGCAAAGTGACGCCGGGCACCTTTGCCAGCCGGTCGGCCGCCTGCACCGCCAGCGCATGATTGAGCGTCGCCAGCTCGCGCAAGCCCCGCTCCCCGAGCAGGGTCATGTGGATGCTGAACGCCAGCGCACAAAGGCCGGAATTGGTGCAGATATTGGACGTCGCCTTCTCACGCCGGATATGCTGCTCGCGGGTCGAAAGCGTCAGCACGAAACCGCGCTTGCCCGCCGCATCGACAGTCTCACCGCAGAGGCGCCCCGGCATCTGCCGCACATATTTGGCCTTGCAGGCGAAGAGGCCAAGGTAGGGACCGCCGAACTGGAGGCCGACGCCGAGCGACTGCCCCTCGCCCACGACGATGTCGGCGCCCATCTCGCCCGGCGCCGCAATCGCGCCCAGCGCTACGGGTTCAGTCACAACGGCGACGAGGAGCGCGCCAGCAGCATGCGCGGCGTCGGCAAGTGGCGTCAGGTCCGCGATGCGGCCCAATATGTCGGGATATTGCACGACGACGCAGCTGGTATCTGCGTCGATCCCGGCGATCAGCGCGTCGATGTCGGTCGCGGCCTCCAGCCGGGGTGCCTCATAGACCAGCGCGTCGCCGGTAAATTTCGCCATCGTCTCGGCAACCGACACATAATGCGGATGCAGGCCTGAGGAGAGCAGCGCCTTGCCCCGCTTGGTGATGCGCCGGGCCATACCGATCGCCTCCCAGCAGGCGGTCGAGCCGTCATACATGGACGCGTTCGCGACATCGCAGCCGAGCAGCCGCGCGACCTGCGTCTGAAATTCGAACAGGACCTGCAGTGTGCCCTGCGCGATTTCCGGCTGATAGGGCGTATAGGCGGTCAGAAACTCACCGCGCTGGATCAGATGATCGACGCTCGCAGGCACATGATGGCGATAGGCGCCCGCGCCCAGGAAGAAGGGCGCTTCCCCCGCCGACAGGTTGCGCCGTGCAAGCGCGGCCATATGGCGTTCGACCGCCAGTTCGCTCGCATGATCGGGCAGGCCGGCGATCTTGTCGGACAGCCGTGCCTCTGCAGGCACATCCGCGAACAGATCATCGATGCTGTCGGCGCCGATCACCGACAGCATCTGCTGCCTGTCCGTGTCGGTAAGGGGAAGGTAGCGCATGTGGATTTATCCCGCGACGCCGTCCTCGCTGGCGCGAGGGACGGCGCGTTCTGTTTTAGAGGGCGGCGACGAAGCTCTTATAGGCGGCTTCGTCCATCAATTCGTCGAGCTCGCTCGTGTCGGTGATGCGCAGGCGGAAGAACCAGCCATCTTCCTCCGCATCGCTGTTGACGAGGGCGGGCTCGTCTTCGAGAGCGCCGTTGGTTTCGACAACCTCGCCGCTGATCGGCGCATAGACGTCGGACGCGGCCTTAACCGATTCAACCACGGCGGCGTCGTCGCCCTTGCTGAAGGTCACACCTTCGCGCGGCAGTTCGACGAAAACGATGTCGCCCAACTGCTCCTGCGCATAGTCGGTGATGCCGACAGTCGCGATTTCCCCGGCGACGTCGATCCATTCATGCTGGTCGGTAAAATAGCGGCTCATGAGCTTTGTCCCCTTACTTCCGGCGATAACGATGCGGTACGAATGGCATGGGCGCGACGGCGGCGGCGATCCGCTTGCCTCGCACTTCGATCTCGAGCGCGGTTCCTTCCGCGCTCTCGGGCAGGCTGACCCAGCCCATGGCAATGGGAGCGCCGACGCTAGGCGCAAATCCGCCCGATGTGACTTCGCCCACCTGTCGCGAGCCTGCAAAAATCGGTGCGCCTTCGCGCGCCGGCAGCCGCCCTTCGATACGCAGGCCCACGCGCTTGGTGCCCGACCCTTCGGCCAGATCCTTCATCACGCGCGCGTGGCCGATGAAGCCGCCCTCCGCGCGGCGGCGTTTGGGAATGGCAAAGCCCAGCCCGGCGCCGATCGCGCTCACCTGCGGCGTCAAGTCATGGCCGTAAAGCGGCAGGCCCGCCTCCAATCGCAGCGAATCGCGCGCGCCAAGGCCGACGGGCTTGACCTGCGGCATCGCGCAGAGCGCATCGGCAAAGGCTTCGACAGCTTCGCTTGGCAGGCTGATTTCGAACCCGTCTTCGCCGGTATAGCCTGAGCGGCTCACCCAAAGAGGAACATCCTGCCAGTCGAACAGGCCGGTATCCATGAAAAACAAGTCCGCGACGCCCGGCACCAGCTGCGACAACGCCTCTCCAGCCTCCGGCCCCTGAAGGGCCAGCAGCGCCTGATCGGCCATATGGTTCATGACGACCTCATCGGGCAGCTGCTCGATCATCCAGCCGATATCGTCATATTTGGTCGCGCCGTTGACGACCATATAGATCGCCGCGTCGTCGAACGCCCCGTCGCCAGGACGCGACACCATCAGATCGTCAAGAATGCCGCCCTCTTCGTCGAGCAGCATGGAATAGCGCTGCCGAAACGGGGCCAGACCCTTGATGTCGGCGGGAAGCAGCAGCTCGAGCGCCTCATCCACACCGTCGCCGGAAAAGGTGAGCTGCCCCATATGGCTGACGTCGAACAGGCCCGCATGCTCGCGGGTCCAGCTATGTTCGGCCATGATGCCTTCATATTGGATCGGCATATGATAGCCTGCGAAGCCGACCATCCGCGCGCCCTTCGCGCGATGCCAGGCGTCGAGCGGCAAATGCTCGAGCGGCAACTCTTCTTCGATGGCGGCGATATCGTCCTGGCTGCTCATAGCGGCCCTTCCCTGTGCGAGTGTAAGCGACGAACGAACAGGCCCGCAAAAGGCCGCATTCCTTCACCACCCCCTCTGTCACGGGAACCTGAGAGCTTTGACCGGACGAAAAAGCCCGGCTTACACCTTCGGTGGGACTGGCGATGCGCCTCGTCCGCTTTCCAGAGTGCCTTGCGCGCGATGCGGTCCTTTTGCCTGAGAGATTCCGGGGCGGTTGCTCCTTCGGCGATGGGGTGGCCTGAAAGGCTTCCCATCCTCTCCCGCATCGTGCCCGGCGACGAATCTCTTCGCGCCGGAGACGCTTTGCGCATCGCCTATCGCGCGGTCCGCGTCAATCCGTCAGCGGTTCGAGCACGCGGCCATGTATCTCGGCATGGCGCTTTTCCGCATAGCGATCGGTCATCCCGGCGATGAAGTCCGCGATGTGACGACTACGCGCCGGCTCGGCGTCCAGGCACGCATCGCGCCATTCAGGCGGCATCAGCGCTGGGTCGGCATGGTAGGCCTGGAACAGGTCCATGACGATAACCCGCGCGCGGTTGGCGGCGGCGAGCTGCGACTGGTGATGATAAAGATTGGCGTACATGAAGCGTTTGAGCTCCCGCTCCTGCGCCGCCATCTCAGGCGAAAAGCCGATCAATGGCCGCCCCAGCGCGCGAACATCCTCAACCGTTTCCACACCCGCCTGCGCGATGGCGGCGCGCGACGTGTCGATCAGGTCGGTCGCCATCACACCGATCTGCTCACGCACCAGTTCGCGCAGCAGCCGATCCTGCGGCAGATCAGGATAGCGCGCGCGCACCCGGCTCCAGCTCTGCTCGACCAACGGCACGCTCAACAACTGCTCAAGCGTCAGCAATCCTGCCCGTAACCCGTCATCAATGTCGTGATTATCATAAGCGACATCGTCGGCGATCGCAGCCAGCTGGGCCTCCAGGGATGCATGGCTGGTGAGATCGAACGGGAACAGCGCGTCGACCGCCTGCATCGCCCAGCCCGGATGCAGAACCGGCCCATTATGCTTAGCCAGTCCCTCCAGCATTTCCCAACTGAGGTTGAGGCCGGGGAAGAGCGGATAGGGACTTTCGAGCAGCATCAGGGTGCGCAGCGTATGGGCATTATGATCAAAGCCCCCCTGCTCATCCAGCGCGGCTTCCAGCGCATCCTCGCCGGCATGGCCGAATGGCGGATGGCCGATATCATGGGCCAGGCACAGCGCCTCGGTCAGATCTTCGTTCAAGCCCAGCGTGCGCGCGATCGTGCGGCCGATTTGCGCGACCTCCAGACTGTGCGTCAGACGAACACGAAAATGGTCGCCATCAGGCGACACAAAGACCTGCGTTTTGTGCCGCAAACGGCGAAAGGCGATCGAATGGATAATCCGATCCCGGTCCCGCTGGAAGATATCGCGCGGCCCACGCCGCTCGCCGCCCGGTTCAGGATGAAGGCGACCACGGCTGTGATCCGGATGGCAGGCATAGGGCGCAAGCATGGTCATGGCCGTGACTTAGGCATTTCCATGGCCTCTGACATCACCCGCGGCAGGAAAAACGCAAAAATAACGGGAGGGTTGAGCCGCTCCGCGCCGTTCATTTCCCGCCGAGTCGCTCGACCGTTTCGCCCGCTTCGCTCCGCCATGCGAAAACGTCCGCTCCCTTTTGCTTGAGCAACTGCTCGACCGCCTTGGCACGGGTGAAGGACGGGAACGGTCCGATCAGCAGGCGGTTAGTGCGGCCCCAGGACGCAGACCACGCGTCCTGCGACGCCATTTCGGCATATTTGGCGCGCAATTGCTTGAGGGTGAAAGGCAATGCCGCGCGGTTGGCGCCGACGCCGACCTGAACCCAGCTGCGCGCGGGGTTGGCGGCGAGGCGCGCCTTTTCTTCGGCTTCCTTCTTGGCTTTGGCGTCGGCTTCTGCCTTCGCCTTGGCTTCGGCAGCCTTGGCTTTCGCTTCTGCTGCCTTCCTGACCTTTTCTGCCGCCGACTGCTGCTCGGCGCGACGCGCGGCTTGAAGCGCGGCGATTTCGTCGAGATTGACAGCGGCGACCGTGCTGCGCCGTTCGGCATCAGGCACATCAATGGCGCGGATGATCTCGGCAAGGGTGCGCGTCGCTACAGGATCAGGCGGTGGCGGCGAAGGCTGCACTGATGCTGTTGGCGCAGAGGGTGCCGAAGAGACCTGCGCTGGCAGCTGCGATGGCAATGGCTGCACCGTCGCAGCCGTTGCAGGCGCGGGCGACATTGCCGAAGCTGCCGGAGCGCCTGCGGATGAGGGCGGCATAGACGACGGGGCCGAAGTCACCGGCGCAGGCGCAGTATTCGCCGGAGCAGGCGCACGCGGCACGCTCGCCTGCGCCAAGCTGATCGCGTTCAACGAATTTGCCGGCGCAGCTTGCGTCGTGGCGGGAGTGGTCACCGGCGCCGTGCTGCGCGGATCAGCCTGCACCAGGCCAGTTGCCGGAGGCCCCTGACGCGCGGGAGAAGGCGCAATCGGGGCCGTGGATGGAACCGGAAACACTGTGCTGGCGGGGAACGGACCGGAAGAAGCGACGGTGGAAGGCTGCGGCGATGGAGCAGGCGTCGAACTGACCGTCTGGGCAGGAGCGGTCCGCGCCGGTGCCTGGATCTGGCTTTGCGGAATGGGCTGGATCATCGCCGGGCGCGCTGGCGCGGGCGCAGGGGCACTCTGTGCCGGACCAGCGACCCCAGCCGCCGGGCCGGGCTGCTGGGTCGGCGCCTGCGCGATCTGGCTCGCGGGGCGTGTGATCATCGAGCCGGGCCGCCTGCCGCTCTCTCGCGAGCGCGATCGGGTGGCGCGCGCGGCCGGCTGAGGGACGGTAGGCGTTGCTGCGGCGACGACCGGCCCGCGCGCCGCGTCCGCAGGAGCCGCGCCGGGCGTAGCGGCAGGCGGCGTCGGCGTGATCTTGGTGATCTGCGTCCCCACCTGCGCCGGGAAATGTCCGAAATGGACCGCTGCGGCTTTCTGCGCGGCAGTCAGATAGGGCATTTTCTGCATGTAAGGGATGAGGCCGAGCGCGATGTTCTCCGGTAGCGTCTGCATCGCGATCTTCTTCGCGTCCGCCTGCCGGTTGTTCATCGCGAGGATGAAAGCACGGTAGCGCCACGCCGCGCGATCACTTTTGTAGAGCAATGGCTGGAGAATATGCTCCGCCGCCTCGACCTGTCCCGAAATGCCGAGTGACGCCGCATAGCGATAGATGAGATCGGTCGCGTCCGGCGTACGCGCAAGAGCAGCGCGATAATCCTGCTGCGCGCCAGCCTGATCACCGGCCATGTCACGCGCCAAACCCCGTTCGGGGAGGATGTTGGTTTCCGCATAGCCTAGCCGCCGTGCCTGATCGAACAGGCGAAGCGCTTCGGCGGGGTTGCGCATCTGGAGCATGACGCGGCCGAGACCAGCCTTGATCCGGCCATTGCCGCTCTCGATCGCGTCGGCGCGGGCAAAGAAGCCCGCCGCCGCATTGGGATCGTCCAGCGCCAGCGCGGCTTCGCCCGCCCCGATCAGCGCGCTGACGTCACGCGGATTGCTCCCCAGCCGAGCGAGATAGGCATTGAGCTGCGCCACCTCTTGAGGCCGCATCAGCTGTGCCTGATCCGATTGAGCCCGGGCGGTGCCGGAAGCGAGGAGGATGGCGAGAATCCAGTAAGGAGCGCGTTTCACATCTCGCCCATAACTCAGCGCGGCGTGAATGGGAACTTTACGGCGCGCAAACACGCGTCCGGCCGCCTGAGCGACCGGACGACATGCCTATTACTGGTTGTTCTGACGGTTGAGGAAGCGCGGGATATCGACGCCGCCCGCATCCGTTGCGCCTGCCTGCTTGTCGTTACCGCGCGTCAGGCCGGCCATCCGCTCGAACAGGGTGCCGCCGGTCGCAACGCGGGGGGCAGGCGACGGCGCTGCCGCAGCCTTGGGCACGGACTGTTCCGCATTGTCGGCACCCAGCAGCAGCTCGTCATGCGCAACATCCTCGTCGGAGAAGACGGCGGCCGGGCGCGGCGCGGCCTGCGACGTATTTGCCGCAGGGGCGGGAGCGGGTTCAGGCGCGCGGACAACCGGTGCAGCCTGTGGTGCTTGGGGTACGTCGAGCTCGATCGCTTCAGGCTGCGCGGCAGGGGCCGGCGGCGGCGCGACGACCGGAGCGGGCTTCTGCGCCGCCTGCGGCACGGAAACCGCCGGACGGTTGGCAAAGCTGAAGGGCTGGCTCAGCGGCTGCGCGTTGGTGGATGCATCGCTATCGATGCCCGTCGCGACGACCGAAACGCGGATCTTGCCGGAAAGCTGGTCATTAAAGGCACTGCCCCAGATGATGTTGGCATCGGGATCGACCAGTTCGCGAATATGGTTCGCGGCCTCGTCGACTTCCATCAGGCGCATATCCTCGCCGCCGACGATGGAGACGATGACACCCTTGGCACCGCGCATCGACACGCCGTCGAGCAGCGGGTTGGCGATCGCCTTCTCCGCAGCCTGGAGCGCACGGCCGTCGCCATCGGCTTCGCCAGTGCCCATCATGGCCTTGCCCATCTCACCCATGACCGAACGCACGTCGGCAAAGTCCAGGTTGATGAGGCCCGGCATGACCATGAGGTCGGTGATGCCGCGAACGCCCTGCTGCAACACTTCGTCGGCCATCGAGAACGCTTCCTTGAAGGTCGTGTTCGGATTGGCGATCAGGAACAGATTCTGGTTCGGAATGACGATCAGCGTGTCGACGTGCTTTTGCAACTCATCGATGCCCGATTCGGCCGAACGCATCCGGCGATTACCCTCGAAGGTAAACGGCTTAGTCACGACGCCGACGGTCAAGATGCCCTTGTCGCGCGCCGCTTTGGCGATGACCGGGGCTGCGCCGGTGCCGGTACCGCCGCCCATGCCTGCCGCGATGAAGCACATATGCGCGCCCTCAAGCGCCGCTTCGACCATAGCGATGGTCTCTTCGGCCGCCGCCTTGCCGATTTCAGGGCGCGAACCGGCGCCGAGACCCTCGGTAATGCGGGGGCCAAGCTGGATCCGCTGCTCGGCGGGCGAAGCGTTGAGCGCCTGCGCGTCGGTATTGGCGACGACGAAGTCCACGCCCTCTACCCGCGCTGCGATCATGTTTGCGATGGCGTTGCCGCCAGCACCGCCTACGCCGATCACCGCAATACGTGGTTTCAGTTCGTCCACATGCGGCGGGCTGATCTCGATGCTCATATAGTCTGCTCCTTGCAGTCCCGTGATCCCGGTTGCGGAACTGTCACTCAAAGTTAATGCACCAGAAAAAAGGCTATTACACCACCTATTTTCACTGTTGGCTCAGCCTGTTTCAATAGTTGGTTCGCATCGCCCGCACCATTCTTTGCCACCATATCGGGCTGGAAAGCCGATGAACCGCTTGGCTGGACACCGGTAAGGCGCGCAGATCAGCCGGCGTTGAGGCACCGTAAAAGGCCAAACCCGCCAACGTCGCGAAGGCAGGACCGCTATGCGCCTCAGGCATGGCAGCAAGCCCGCGTGGGCGGCCGATCCGTACCGCCCGGCCAAGCGCGCCCTGCGCATAATCGGCAATGCCTTTCAGCTCCGCACCACCACCGGTCAGCACGACCTGACGACCGGTCGGCGTGTTGAACCCCATCCCGGCAAGAGCGCCATTCACTTCGGTCATGAGCATGTTCAACCGTTCACAAATCACGCCGACCAGTGCCGCGCGCGTGATCTTGCCACCCTCCGCATTGGGTCCGGCATTTTGTCCCGGCACGGCGACATCGCCATGCGGCGAGGCAATCTCGATCATCTCGCGGAAATCCCGGCGCGATTGCATCGCCGACCCGTAGAAACATTTTATCCGTTCTGCCTGGCTGCGGCGGATACCAAAGGCCGACGCGATATCGTCCGTGATGTCGGCCGCGCCCATAGGAATCGAATGCAGGCCCACCAGCATGCCCCCGGCATAGAGCGACACGTTCGTCACGCCGGCGCCCAATTCGACGAGCGCAACGCCAAGGTCGCGCTCCTCCTCCGACAGACAGGCCAGGCCCGTGGCGATCGGCGACGCGACGATGCCGTTGACGTTCAGGTAAGCGCTTCGCACGCACAGGTCGAGATTGGCGAGCGGCGCGCCATCCGCAAGCACGACATGGATGTCGACGCCCAAAAGGTCGGCATGCATGCCAAGCGGCTTCTTCACCGGCACACGGCCGTTGATCGTGAAGCAGGTGGGCTGCGCATGCAGGATGACGCGGCCATCGGGGTCGATGCCCTGCTGCCCCGTCGCCAGCAGATCGTCGATATCGGCCTGCTCGACCCGGTGGCCGCCCATTTCGCGCTCGACCGTGACGACGTCGCTGACCAGACTACCACCCGAAAAGCTGATCCAGACATCCTCGATATTGGTGCCCGCAACCCGCTCTGCCTGCTCGATTGTCTCACGCACAGCAAGTTCGGTGCGCTCCATGTCGGCGATGAAGCCGCGCTTGACGCCCCGGCTCTCCCGCTGCCCCGTACCAAGGATTGCCATCTCGCCCGTGTCGGTACGTCCGGCGATGAGCGCGGAAACTTTCCACGAGCCAATGTCGATGGCCGTGATGAGCTTTTCGACTTTGGGTGCGGCCATGGCTTAGCCCTCCTCGCTGGCCGTGGATGCGGATGCAGTCGCGGCGTCCACCTTTTCCGCCGGCGCCTCCTTGGCCTGGCCGCGCGGCAGGCGCAGGACGAAGCGATCAGGATCGCGCATGTCGAAGCGCACAATGCCCCGGCCGAGCAGCCGGTTCACGCCATCCATGCGCGCGAAATTGACGAGCGCACCGGCCGATTCCTTGTCGCCCTCTGGCAGCGAGAGCGTCTCTCCCGACTGGAAGCGCAGGTCCCAGCGACGATTGCCGACCCAGGTCGCGCCTGCCAGCATGGGCTTCAAGGCCGGCGCATTTTCCATCAGCTTGCCAAGCGCAGCTGTCTGCTGGTTGGCATGGGGGCCGACCACCAGCGGCAGGTCGGGCATGGCATTGGCCGACACGCTTTGAAGGACAGCGCCGCTGACGTCGATCAGGTGAAGCTGGCCATTATGTTGCCACACGGCGATCGGCTCGCGCTCGACGATATCGACGACCAGCGTGTCGGGCAGGCGGCGGGAAATGCGCGCATCCTTGACCCAGCCAAGGTGCAGCATCTCCGAACGGACCTTGGGCAGGTCGAGCGCCAGCATCGAACGATCGACCTGGCCCAGCGCGATATTGTAAACCTGCAGTTCGTCCATGCGCTCGACACCGCGCACCTCGACCTTCGCGACCTCGAACCCCATCTTGGCCGCCATGTCCGAAGCATGCGCGCGCAGCATGGCAGGCGCGCCGAGCGCCGTCGCGACGCCGATCAGCAGGGCGAGAAAAATGGCGACGATCGTCCAGCTGGCGAGCTTTTGCAGCGTCTTCTCGCTGATGGGCAGAAGTTCCAGCAACCGATCAAGCCAGGACTGGCGCTTGAGCGTGCGCCGCTTGCCGCCTTTTACGCGGACGCGCGCGCCGCCGCTCGACAGACGTGCCGTTCCCCCTCGTCTGATCCGTGCCTCAGCCATGACTTGCCCCCTTTAGCGCGTCCTCGACGATACGCTCGACCAATTCCGCATATTCGATGCCCAGTTTCGCCGCCTGTTCGGGCACCAGGCTGAGCGGCGTCATGCCCGGCTGGGTGTTGACCTCCAGCAGGAAAAGACCCTCGACCCCCATGCTGTCGTCCCAGCGAAAGTCGGAGCGCGACGCCCCCTTGCAGCCCAGCAATTGATGGGCGCGGAGGGCGATCGACTTGCACGCCTGCGTGATCTCATCGGGAATGTCGGCAGGGCAGACATGTTCGGTCATGCCATCAGTATATTTGGCGTCGAAATCATAAAAGCCGCTCTTGGGCCGAAGCTCGGTCACCAGTAACGCATCGTCGCCAAGGACCGCCGTCGTCAGTTCTCGCCCGCGAATATAGGGTTCGGCCAGCAACTCCTCGAAATGCTGCCACGGCCCTTCGACGTCGCGACCGATGGGGGCGCCATAATTGCCGTCGCTGGTCACGATGGCGACGCCAACCGACGAGCCTTCATTGACGGGCTTCAAGACATAGGGGCGTGGCAGTGGATCACCGTCATAGAGGCTTTCGCTCTTCACGATGACACCGCCCGGCATCGGCACGCCATGGGGAACGAGCGCCTGCTTAGTCAGTTGCTTGTCGATCGCGATGACCGACGTTGCCAAGCCCGAATGGGTATAGGTCAGGCCCATCAGGTCCATCATCCCCTGCACCGTACCGTCTTCGCCCGGCACGCCATGAAGGGCGTTGAACACGACGTCAGCCTTCGCCTCGGCAAGATGCGCGGCGACATTGCGGTCCATGTCGATGCGGGTGACGCGATGGCCGCGCCCTTCGAGCGCCTTGGCGACGCCCTCGCCCGACGAAAGCGACACAGGCCGCTCGGCCGACCAGCCGCCCATCAGGACCGCGACATGCCAGGGGCCTCTTTTCACGACGTCATATCCTTATCATGCGCGCTGCCTTGTTCGATGGGCAATCCCACGCGTTGAATTTCCCACTCAAGCTCGACCCCGCTCTTTTCACGCACGCGGCGGCGCACTTCTTCGCCCAGCGACTCGATATCGGTGCTGCTGGCCTGGCCAAGATTGAGCAGGAAATTGGTGTGTTTTTCGCTCACCTGCGCGTCACCCCGCATCAGGCCGCGACAGCCCGCTTCATCGACCAGCGCCCAGGCCTTGTGCCCCTGGGGATTCTTGAAGGTGGACCCGCCGGTCTTGCTGCGCAGCGGCTGGCTTTCCTCGCGCGCGGCGGCGATGCGGTCCATCTCCGCCTGAATCGCATCGGGCTCGCCCGGCACGCCCTTGAAAGTCGCGCTCACGACGATTGCGCCATCCGGCAGCGCCGAATGGCGGTAGCTGTAGGCGAGATCCGCTTGCGTCAACGTCACCCGCTCACCTGAACGCAGCACGGCGTCGCATTGGACCAATATGTCGCACGTCTCGCGCCCATAGGCGCCGCCGTTCATCCGCACGAAACCGCCCACCGTTCCGGGGATCGAACGGAGGAACTCCAGCCCGGCTATCCCTTTATCGCGCGCGGTGGATGAGACGAGGATACCGCTCGCCCCGCCGCCGCAACGCAAAGTCGTCGCATCAACCGCCTCGACCTTGGCGAAGGGCTTGCCCAGCCGCACGACCACGCCCGGCACCCCGCCGTCACGGATGATGAGGTTGGAGCCAAGGCCAAGCGCCATGACCGGCACCGCTGGATCGAGCGCGGCAAGGAAGTCCTGCAAATCTTCGACATCAACCGGCTCGAACAGCCAGTCAGCCGCGCCCCCGCTCTTGAACCAGACGAGCGGCGCCAGCGGCGCGTGCGGCGTCAGCTTGCCACGCACCGTCGGCATGATCGATGAGGGGCGCGCCGCCGCCTGGCTCACGCCGTTTGCCCGGCCTTGGCCGCCACCGCCGATGCGAGGCCCGCCGCCCATTTGGTGATGTCGCCCGCGCCAAGGCAGATGATCATGTCTTCTGCCTCGATATCTTCGCTAAGCGCTTGGGCCAGCGCATCGGCGCTTTCGATCGTGGCGGCGTGACGGTGGCCCCGGCGCTTGAGGCCCGCGACCAGCGCCGCACTGTCCACGCCCTCGACCGGCTGTTCGCCCGCTGCATAGACGGGCGCGGCATAGACCATGTCGGCGTCGTTAAATGCCTGCTGAAACTCATCCATGAGATCGCCAAGGCGGGAGAAGCGATGGGGCTGAACCACCGCGATCACGCGACCCTTCGCCCCTTCTCGCGCAGCGGCAAGCACGGCGCGGATTTCGACCGGGTGATGGCCGTAATCGTCGATCACGGTCGCTACGCCTGCGCCCACAGGGATTTCGCCGACCTTGGTGAAGCGCCGCTTGACGCCGCCGAACTTCGCGAAGCCGGTCTGGATCGTCGCATCCTCGATGCCCATGTGCAGCGCCACGCCGATCGCGGCCATGGCGTTGAGCACATTATGCCGCCCGGGCATCGGCATCTCGATCCCCTCGATTCTCCGCACCGAACCATCCCGTTCGCGTATCTGCACGTCGAAGCGATTGCCGCCGGGCACAGGCTGCACATTTTCGCCGCGAATATCGGCCTGCGCGGAAAAGCCGTAGGTGACGATGCGGCGGTCCTGCACACGCGGCAGGATGGCCTGCACTTCGGGATGGTCGAGGCACAGCATCGCCGCGCCATAGAACGGTACGTTGCCGACAAATTCGACAAAGGCGTCCTTTACCCGGTCGAACGAGCCATAATGGTCGAGATGTTCCGGGTCGATATTGGTCACGACCGCGATCGTGCCGTCGAGGCGCAGGAAGCTGCCGTCACTCTCGTCGGCCTCCACCACCATCCAGTCGCTTTTGCCCAGACGCGCGTTGGAGCCGTAGCTGTTGATGATGCCGCCGTTGATGACGGTCGGATCGACCCCACCCGCGTCGAGCAGCGCCGCGACCATCGAAGTCGTCGTCGTCTTGCCATGCGTCCCCGCCACCGCGACGGTGGATTTAAGGCGCATGAGTTCGGCCAGCATCTCGGCGCGGCGGATGACCGGCACGCGGGTTTCCAGCGCCAATTCGACCTCGGGATTGTCGCGCTTGATCGCGGTTGAGGTCACGACCACGGCGGCATCGCCCAGATTCTCAGCCTTATGGCCGATCATCACCTTGATACCCTTGGCGCGGAGCCCCTCGACCACATAGCCTTCGGCAACGTCGCTGCCCTGCACGCGATAGCCAAGATTATGCATGACTTCGGCGATGCCGGACATGCCGATGCCGCCGATGCCGATGAAATGGATGGTACCGATGTCGGTGCCGACGCCCTTCATGAAATAGCCTTTTTGGAAATGGTTAGAGGCGCACGCATCATGCAGGAACGCCCTGGAGATTGAGCTTCGTCGGCGCAGGACCGATCTTGACCGGATCGTTGAGGATCGGCGCATGGCCGATGCTTTCGAGCAGATCGGCCATGTCGCGCGCGGCATCGGGTCGGCCGCAGGCGCGCGCGCGGCGCGCGGCATTTTGCAGAGCGCCGGGCTCCATCGCCATCTTCTGCATCTGCTTGGCGAGTTCGACGGCGGTGAAGCGCGCCTGCGGGATCGTGCGCGCACCGCCAGCCTGGGTCATTTCGCGCGCATTGGCGGTCTGGTGATCGTCCATCGCGCTTGGCAACGGGATCAGGATCGCCGGACGCCCTGCGCAAGTCAGCTCAGCCAGCGTCGAAGCGCCTGCCCGCGCGATAACGAGATGCGACCAGCCGAGCTTTTCAGGCACATCGTTGAAATAGGTGGCCAGATCGGCGGGAATTTCGAGCTGCGCGTAGGTTGCCCGCACCCGCTCAATATCCTCGGCCCGGCATTGCTGCGTCACCTGAAGTCGGCGGCGGAAGGCGAGCGGCAACATGCCCAGCCCCTCGGGCACGACGGTCGAAAGGATGCTCGCACCTTGACTGCCGCCAATCACCAGCAGGCGGAAGACGCTTTCATCGGTCAGCGCGGGAAAATCCTCCTCGCGCAGCGCCTTCACTTCCTCGCGCACGGGGTTACCGACGAGGTGAACCTTGTCGGCATAGCGCGGGTCGAGCCGGGCAACGTCCGGATAGGCGGTAGCGATCGCCGCCACGCGCCGTGCCGCGAAGCGGTTGACGCGGCCGAGTACGGCATTTTGCTCATGAATGGCGGTCGGAATGCCATCAGCCATCGCGGCCAGCAGCGCGGGCATGGCGGGGTAGCCACCGAACCCCACGACGGCGGTCGGCTTGAACGTTTCGTGCAGGCGACGCGCCATCGCGCGGCCTGCCAGGATCGACCGCAAAGCGCCCGGCCAGCTCAGGGGGCTTTTCGTCATCCGTCCGGCGGGCAGGACATGCACCTGCGCGGCTTCGAAGATGCCGGGGATCTTGGCGCCCCGCTCATCGGTGACGAGCGCGACATGATGGCCGCGTGCCATCAACTCCTGCGCGACCGCATGCGCGGGAATCATATGGCCGCCCGTCCCGCCGGCGGCGAGGACGAAGTGACGGGAAATGCTCATCGGCCACTCCATTTGACGACGGTATGCCGGCCCATGAAGGGATTACGCCGGGTGAAGGCGAGCAGCAGGCCGATACCGATGCTAAGCGCCAGCATAGAGGAGCCACCATAGCTGATAAAGGGCAGCGTCATGCCCTTGGACGGAAATATCTGCGCATTGACGCCCATGTTGATGATCGCCTGAAGGCCGAATTCGATGGTGAGGCCCGCGGCCGCAAGGATCGTGAAATTATCCTCCTCATCCAGCAGGCGCAGTAGTACCCGTACGACGATCGCCAAATAGACGATGGCGATGGCGATGCAGGCGAGCAGGCCGAATTCCTCACCGATCACGGAGAAGATATAGTCGGTATGCGCTTCGGGCAGGCGAAACTTATTCTGCCCCCCGCCCGGCCCGACACCGGTGAAGCCGCCATGGGTGATGGTACGGAACGCCAGTTCCGACTGGTCCGGCCCGACATCGGGCGTAACACCGATGCCGAGGAAGTCGTTGATCCGCTGGCGGCCGTTCTCGTAGAACATGTAAACCGCGA
>Ga0233380_1000131_pt1 | contig 43515 bp, 65 predicted proteins | sample ElkDunMinimDraft_9_FD_191541 | JGI IMG/M metagenome (GOLD analysis project Ga0233380, IMG submission 191541) | Fecal eukaryotic communites from dung pellets of Tule Elk in California, USA - Elk Dung F36 | ecosystem: Host-associated > Mammals > Digestive system > Large intestine > Fecal | place... | reverse complement strand
GGGTGTGGTTGGGTGCGTCGAGGGCAGCGAGCAGGGCGCTGCGCTCGAGCGGCGTGGTGGGTGCGGTGGCGGTCATGGCAAATGGCGGATTACTGACCGGCCGGCCGACACGCCAACGCAAACCCGTTGGAGTCGCGGTGGTAGTCGAGGACGCTGCCGCTGCTGAAGCCGACGAGCCACGCGGAAGCCGAAGACCAGGCCGCCGCGGTACTGGACCAGTACCAATCGGACTGCACGAACGGGAACGCCTCCGCATCGATCGCCGGGTTGTAGCGCGTGCGGTCGATGAGCGCGGCCAGCTCGTCGATCGTGGGCAGGCGCCAGCCGCCACCGAGCGTGTCGAGCTCGGCCGCCGCCTTCTCGGCGGCCTGCTGGCTGTCGTGTTCCTCCGTGCCCACGGGGGCCCATTCCAGGCCGGTGGTGGTATCGCGCGTGGCCACGTGCTGGCCAGCAGCATCGGTGATCGGGGTGAAGCGGGCGATGGCATCGTTCACGGCAAGTCCTTTGCCGGCCTGGGCCGGCGTTGTGGTGTTGGGGTCAGGCGCCGTGCTGCGCGATGAGCGCGGCGGTGGTGAGCAGGGCGCCGGCGACGATCGCCACAGCGCGCCAGTGGCGGCGGCGGTGGCGGGGCATGCGGCCGGCCTGCGTGTTGGTGGCGCGGATGTGGTCGAGCAGGGTTTGCACGGTCAGGCTCCGGCGATGTAGGCGCGCACGGCCTGCGCGCCGAGCACCCAGCCGGCGAGGGCGCCGGCGACGATGAAGGCGCGGAACGCGCGCTCGGCGATGTCGCGCCAGGTGCGGAACTGCGGGAGGTCGCGGTTGTGTCGACGGTCAGCCACGGTGGTTGGCCTCCTGCGCTTCCTGTTCGCGGGTGAGCGGGTAGAGCGTCGATTCGCTGCGCACGTCGGCATTGCCGTGGTGGATCTCGGGCATGCCGGTGAGCTGGCTGTGCTGCTCGCGCAGTTGGAAGTCGAGCACGCGCATGTGCTGCTGGCGATCGCCCAGCATCACCAGCTGGCGGGTCTGCGCGCCGCTCTGGCTCTCGCGCGATGCCAGGTTGATGGCGTGGATGTCCGCAGCGCGGAGCGCACGCAGGCCCTCGCGCAGCAGGGCGAGGTCTTCGGGGGTGAGTGGCGGGATCATTGGGCACCGCCCGGCGCGCGGTACGCGCTCACCTGCCGCCGCAGCCGCTCGGTGTAGATGTCGGCCAGCTTGCTGCCGTGCACGTGGCGCTCGGTGGCGTCGGCCACCATGCGGCGCACCACGGCCTCGCGCGGCTCGGGCATGCCCAGGCGCTGCGACTGCTGGACGGCGTTGCGCACGCGGCCCAGGTCGATCACGACGCCGGTCATGCGAAGACTCCCGGCATGGGAATCGCCGGCAGGGTGGCCGGCAGGGTGGCCGGCAGCGGCTGGAGGGCTGGGGCGTGGCGGCTGTCGAGCCACGCCTGCACGGTGGCGGCGGTGGCGGCGTCCAGGTAGATGAGTGCCTGTCCGATCCAGAGCGCCGAGGGAAGGATGTTGTTGCGTTCCACCCGGGTATGGGCGCGGGCAGGGGCGCAGAACACGGCCTGTCGGTCCAGCCATAGCGCGTCTGGCGCCTGGCTTTCAGGGACCATCAGCGAGCCGTCCACCAGGCCGGCCTTGTCGCCGACGCGGTAGAAGGACAGCTCCAGCGTCAGGCCGGCGACTGTGAGCACGGTGAGCTTGTCGACGCCGCTCATCGCGGGCCACCGCGCATCTGCGCCCGCGCCGTGCCGCTGCCTTCGTCGTTGGCCGCGCCAGCGCGGGCCCAGCTGTCAGAAGCCCTGGTGGCGGCAACGCGCGCCCGGATCAGCTCGGCCTCGGCGCGCAGCTTGCGCTCGGCGGCCTGGGCGCCGTAGTGCACCAGGCCCATGACGGCCAGGCCGCCGGCGATGAAGCCGATGATGATGCCCAGTGGAAAGACCGGGTCGAACAGCAGGAAGTCCATGTCGCCTCCTTCGGAAGGAAGAAGGCGGCCGGCAGGTCACTGGGAGGGGAGGCCCATTCAGCCGGTCAGGGGAGGGACCGGCTGGCGACCTGCCGGTCGCCCGTCCCGGGCCGGGATGGCTGGGACGGGCGTATATTTAGCCCACGGCTAAACATGTGTCAATAGCCAGCAGCTAAATTCATTGCCGGCCGGTAACGGTGAGCTCCGGAACCGCACTGCCCGCGGGGAACAGGCAGTTCGCCGTGTAGGGGATTTCGACCCCCGCCGCGTTGGTGGCGTCGAAGTTGAGGATGACCCGGGCGGCGCCCATGGTCTTGTGGGTGCTGTAGCTCGCGCCGGTCCAGATATGCGGGTCGACCAATGCAGGAAATGTCGCCGCCGCACGGGCCGCCGCCACGCAGCCTTCGATTGCCGAGGCGCGCGGTAGCGTGCGCTCTGAGTTTGCGGTTGCCGTTGCTGCACCGCCGAGGTCGGCTTCGGCGATGTAGAAGCGCTCCTGATTGCGGCAGTCCACAAAGGCGACCAGGTCGTCGTTGCTGCCCCCGCTATCCGAGATCTCCGCGACCTCGACGAAGTCGCACTTGCCCGACTCCAGTGCTCTCAATGCCGCGCCCTCGCGCAGCGTCTGGATACGCTGGGTTGGGTCCGATTTGCCCAGGCGCTTGTAGAGCTTCGGGAAGTTGGCTCGGTCGTAGGGGTCGAATACGTACTCGCTGATCCGCGCTTGGAGCTGCTCCGGCGTTGTTGCCGCTGCTGCCGCTGGTTCGGCGGCCGATGGGGCCGGCTGCGTCGGGGGTGCTTGCTGCGAGCAGGCGGCGAGTAGGGTGACGGTCGCGGCGATGCAGACCTTACGCATGGTCCAGTCCTCCCAGGTGGCTGAGCTGCAGGCTTGTGTCGGATACAAGGCCGGCGTCATCGAAGGAGACCTGGTCGTAGACGCACTGGCGCGCGGTTTCCATCTTTCGCAGCGTCGAAGCAAGCCGCTCGTCCGTCAAGCAGTCGATCCCTGGGGTGTCGAAAGTCTCTTGCTCGAGCAACCAGTGCAGGCCGTAGGTGCGCGCAAGGAAGCGGATGCGTCGCAGGCAGCTCTCGCGCGTGATGCTGTCGAACAGCGTTGGCTTGGGTGGCTCGATGAGCCGGAGTTTCACGCGTGCAGGGCGCACGCCCTTGACGGTGTCAGCCAGTACCCGTGCGAGTTCGTCGATCTCCGTCTTGCGCTTCTCGTGCGGCATTCCTTCCCCCCTTGAGGTGCTCCAGTCGTGGCTTGAACTCCAGCAGGTTGTCCGCGGTCACGCCTTTCTCGTTCCTCTCGGTGAGAAAGTCGTAAGCGATCGCGAGCGGGTAGCCGTTCTCTTCCTGGTCGATCTCCAGGCCCATGTTCAAGAACGACAACCGGATCAGCCGGAGTGCGGCCGCGATAGTTTCAGGGTCTATTCGCAGGGGGCGCGACAGGTAGGGCGGAGCGTCACTTTCCCCGACGCCCCTGGGTGTGGCCTGCAGTCGATCCATCCAGCCGTGCGCGAGGTGGCGCTCGGCTTCGATCTTGCGGGCAACGTCATCGCCCATCTTTTTGCCGCCGACGAGCTGCGAGAGGTAGCTGGCGCTCATGCCCAGAGCGCTGGCGATGTCCTTCTGCAGCCAACGGGGATTCCGCTGCCTGATCTCTTGAATCAGGAGCCGAAGGTTTTCGTGGCGGATGGCTGCAACGTCCATGTGCGCAGCGTAGCCCCCGGCTAAATTCAGTTGTTTAGCCCGCAGCTTGACATTGCAGTTTAGCCCGTGGCTAAATCTGCCTCCAATGGACCTGATCAATTTCATCTCCGACCCCATGCGCAAAGCCGCCTTGGCCGCGCGGACCGGCGCATCACCGGCCTACCTCTGGCAGATCGCTACCAGCTGGACTCCGAAAGGGGGGAAGCCCAAGCGCGCCAGCATCGATCTCGCCCTCGCGATCGAGCGGGAGACCACCGAGATCGGACCGGAAGGGGTGCCGTGGCGCTCGCTGCTGCCCGATGTGTGGGTGGCGATGGAGCAACTCGGCACCGTGCCCGGCGCCGCCAACGACGACACCGCCCCAGCCGAGGGCGAGGGCGTGGTCGAGGGGGCGAGCTGACATGGCGGTTGCAGGGGGCAGCGTGAAGAACACCGCCAGCACCTGGCCGGCGCCAGTGGTCGTTGACCAGGCACGCAGGCAGGTGAGGGCGGGTATCGGCATGTCGGTGTGCATGCCTCTTTTTTTGCCACAGGGAGGCTGTCCGACGCCGTCCGACGTCGTCGGGACCGCTCGGACAGGTGCGTATGACTGAGCAGATTCCAATGTTCGTCGAGGATCTCAACGACGCGATCCGCGACACCATCAAGGCGCTCGGCGGGTACAAGCAGGTTGGCTATGAAATGCGGCCGGAGCTGGGCGTTGAGGCGGCTGGCCGCTGGCTTTCCGACTGCTGCAACCCGGATCGTCGCGACAAGCTGTCGCCCGAGCAGGTGGCCTTCATCCGGCGCCGCGCACGCCAGCACGGCGTCCACATCCTGGCCACCTTCGAGGCGAAGGAAGCGGGATATGCGCCGCCGAAGCCGATCGAGCCAGAGGACGAGCGCGCCGAGCTGCTGCGCACGTTCAACCTGCGCGCCGCCGAGATGATGACCCTGACCAGGCAACTGGCTGCGGCAGGCGTCCTGCCCACGGTGGCCAACGATGCCTGACGCCATGGACGCCGTGCAGGCCGACGTCGACGCACGCAACGCCGATGCGCTGCAGCGTCATCGCTCCACGGCCACCACCCGCCGCCCAGGCCTGCCGGCCTGCGCGCAGCTGGACTGTGGCGAACTGATCGAACCTGCACGCCAGCGCCTGGGCGCCCGGCTGTGCACGGACTGCCAGCGCGAGGAAGACATCCGCGCGCATCAATACGCACCTGGGAGGGGAAGGTGACCCATGGGACTTCCGCGAGGCCGCCGCTGGGTGGACTTGCCACGAACGCCGGCGCCGTGCGCGTCGGAGAGATGGAAGGCCTGCGCGCTGCTGGCGCTGCAGGTGGAGCCACCGATGACGGATCCGCTGGCCATGCGCGAGCAGTTGCATCGCGAGGTGGAAGCGGACAGGCGAAGGCAGGGCGAGCTGAAACTCAGCAGCGTCTGAAGCGCCGCCCGTTCGCCGAGATGGTCGACGACTACCAGGCACGCGCCGAGGCTGACCTCGCGGAAGAGATCGCCTGGCTGTCGAAGTCCATCCCGCTGCTGCAGCGGCAGAAGGCTGCGGCCTTGCTGGCGCGCAGGCGACAGCGCCGCAAGGTGTTTAAGTGATGGTTGCTGATCAGACCGAACAGCGGCGCCTGGAATGCGAAGCTCGAGACTGGCTGCGGCGCGGTTACACCACGCCGGCGCGGGTTGAAGAGCTCATGCAGCGCATTGTCGCGAAGCGCGGCGCAGCGGCCGCAGACCGGCTGCGCGAGGAAATGCGCCGCCAGTGGCAGTTGCCACGTGGGCGCGTGCTGCCATGATCGTGGACGTGGCGGGTCTAAAGGCGTCTCTGGATCTCGGCGAGGTCATTGGTCGCTACGTGAAGCTCAGAAAAGCGGGCAACGAGCTCCAGGGTCTCTGCCCGTTCCACGACGAACGCTCCCCCTCGTTCTCCGTGATCCCCGACAAGGGGTTTTTCCATTGTTTCGGGTGCGGCGCGCACGGCGACGTGATCGCGTTCTACCAGCGGCACACCGGCAAAGAGTTCAAGGATGCGGTGGCTGACCTGGGCGGCGGCGCCTTCGCGGAGGTGCGTGAGCGCGTACGCCCGCCCGCGGTGCTCGAGCCGGAAGGCAAGTGGGTTCCGCTGATGCCGGTACCCGAGGACGTGCCGGATCTGATGGCCGACGGCGACTGGACCGTGCCCGTCTTCAATCCGAAGCGCGGCCGGATGACGCGACTCAAGGTCACGCGTCGGGATGCGTACCTGGCCGCCGATGGGGCGCTGCTTGGCTACGTGCTGCGGGCCGACATCGTGGACCGCGAAACTGGCAAGTCGCGCAAATGGACTCCGGCGGTGACCTGGTGCATTGGGCCCAACGGCAATCGCCAGTGGTGTCTGCACCCCTTTCCTGACCCGCGGCCGCTACTGGGGCTGCATGACTTGGCGGCGAAGCCTGCCGCCCCCGTGCTGGTGGTAGAGGGGGAAAAATGCCGCGCCGCTGGCGCTGGCGCGTGGCCACAGTACGCCGTGGTGGCGTGGCCGGGGGGCAGTCACGGCTTGCGCAAGGTGGACTGGTCGCCGCTGGCCCTGCGAGAGGTGGTGCTGTGGCCCGATGCTGATGAAGCCGGGCGGAAGGCAATGCTCGGCTGGCGCAACGATGCCGAGATGTTCACCCCGGGTGTTGCGCACTACGCGCACCGCGTGGGTGCGCGCGGTATCCGCATGGTCGACACGGCTGGCCAACCGAAAGGCTGGGACGTGGCTGACGCGCTGGCCGACGGCTGGACCCCGGCGCAGCTGGCCGGATGGGCGGCGGCCCGCGTGGTGGACGTCAACGTGAGGCGAGGATGAGCACGGTGGCGCGCAAGCAAATCACCGTGATCGACGGGGGCAAGGGCCGCAGCGGTGGCGACGGTGGAGGAGTTGCCGGCGTCGAGGACTGGAAGGCGAAGCTCACCCGCACGCGCGAGGGTTTCGTCGAGGGCACGCTGCACAATCTGATCCAGATCATCGAGCACGACGAGCGCCTGGCCGGCCTGTTCTGGCTGAATGAGTCGAGCAACCAGGTGCTGCTGTCCCGCGACGCGCCTTGGCCCGGCGGCACGCGTGACGAATTCACCGATGCCGACAGCTGCGAATTGGCGGCGTGGTTGCAGCATCCGGACTGCTACTACTGCCGATGCAAGGACGATACGGTCCTCAAGGCGGTGATTTCAGTGGCCCGCCGACATCGACGCCACCCGATCCGTGAATACCTGTCCGGATTGGAGTGGGACGGCACTCCGCGCGTGGAGACGATGCTGGTCGATCTGTTCGGCGCGCCGGACAACCCCTACAGCCGACGCGCAGCGCAGTGTTTCGCCGTGGGCGCCGTGGCGCGAATGCTGTGGGCGGACCCCAAGCAGCCGTTCGTGGGCGCCCAGGTTGATTTCATGCTGGTGCTCGAGGGGGAGCAGGGTAAGCGCAAGTCGAGCGCGATGCGTGTCCTGTTCAGCAGCCCCTGGTTCGTGGAGACCAACGAGTCGCCCACGGGGAAAGACTTCTACCAGGTCATTCAGGGCTGCTGGGGCGTCGAGATCGGCGAGATGGATTCATTCGGCAAGGCAGACGTCACCGCGGTGAAGACCGCGATCACCCGCCGTGTCGACAAGTTCCGTGCGCCTTACGAGAGGGTGCCGCGGGCATACCGCCGCGAGTGCGTGTTCGTGGGGACGACAAACGAGCACGAATACCTGCGCGACCCCACTGGTGGTCGGCGCTTCCTACCTGTGCGCGCTGACGGCGAGGTCAAGCTAGAGCTGCTGGAGCAGCTCCGGCCGCAGCTCTGGGCGGAAGCAGTTGCCATGTTTCGTGAGGGCTTCGAGTGGTGGAGGCTCCCCGACGATGCGGCCGAGGAACAGGAAGCCCGCTACATCGGCGACAGCTGGGAGGGACGAATCGCCCGATGGCTCGCGAAGCAGGCGCCTGGTGAGCCAGACAAGGCCTATCCCGAGCGCCTGCGCTGGGACCCGGAGATCCAGTACGCCACCACAGACGAGGTGCTTCAGTACGCCATCGGCGCGGACGCCGCCAAGCACGGGCGTACAGAGCAGATGCGCGTTGCCGCAGCGATGAAGCGCCTTGGCTGGGTGAATGACCGGGTGACGGTCGATGGCTACCGTGAGCGACGTTGGGTGCGCGCCAGCGTGGGTCTCGCGGGGGAGGGGGACGATGGCCCGCCGTTCTAGTGATCTGCCCAACCTGGGCACGCTGCCCAACCTCTGCCCGACCTTTGCCCGACCTCGGGCTAGTCGCCGTGCGGGTCTGCCCGACCTGCCGACCTTTTCGGCTGATCGCGCGTATATGGTCCATCCCGCCTTTTCCACTCACGCAATAAATAGAAAAAGGTCGGGCAGGTTGGGTAGGTTGGGCAATTGGCGTAACGGTGCGGCTTGCGGCTGCCCGACCTCCTGCCTAACCTCCGAAGGTCGGGCGGTCGCACGGGAATCGTCGAGAGGCGCCAGGCCCGCTGTCCCGTTCAGGTTCAACTGCCAGGACCGGCTGTTCAGGTTGTTCAGTTTCGGGTCCTCCTGGAGCCTGCCCGTCACGGGTAATTCGGACCGCGGTTTCTCGCTAGTCACGAGGGGTTTCAAGGGGGGTTGTAGTGGTGACTGACCTTGATTCCCCGATGACCCAAGCCACTTTTGGCGACCTGGTCGGCATGTCCCAGCAGGCGGTGAGCGATCTGGTGCGCCGGAGGGTGTTGCCGGAGGGCGCGTCTGCCAACGAGTGGCTGCTGGCGTACTGCGAGCACCTTCGCGAGGTTGCGGCTGGGCGCGGCGGCGAAGCGACCTTCGAGCTCGCCGCGGAGCGCGCGCGCCTGGCGAAGGAGCAGGCCGACAAGGTCGGCATGCAGAACGCAGAGCGTCGCGGTGAGCTCGCGCCTGCGCACCTGCTGGAGCAGGTACTCGCGAAGGCTGGCGCTCGCGCGGGGCGCATTCTCGAGACGATCCCTGGCACGCTTCGCCGTCGCCTGCCACAGCTATCGTCCGCCGACATCGAGGTGGTGACGCGGATCGTCGCCAAGGCCCGCAACATCGCCGCGACCATGCGCTTGGCGGATGCCGACGCCGACGACGACGCCGAGGAAGCGCCGGCAGACCTCGACCTGCCAGACCAGGACGAAGCCGCATGAGCCTGCTGCAAGGCGTCGACCCACTGCAGCTGCAGGCGGTCGACCGCGCCCTGCAGCGCGGGCTGGGCGCCTGGGCGGTCGAAGAGCCGATCACCCTCGAGCAGTGGGCGCGCGAGAACTTCTACCTGTCGGCCGAATCGAGCTACGTCGAGCAGGAGTGGACCCCGTGGCCATTCCAGCGCGCCATGATGGCGGTGATCGGCTACGACGACGTGCCCGAGGTATCAATCAAGAAGTCGGCACGGGTGGGCTACACGAAGATCCTGCTCGCCGCGATCGGCTACAACGCCGAGCACCGCCGGCGGAATCAGTGCCTGTGGCAGCCCACGGACGACGATGCCGAGGACTTCGTGAAGTCCGAACTCGACCCGATGCTGCGCGACGTGAAGTGCATGCGGAGCGTGTTCCCGTCGTACCTGGCCAGGCACAAGGACAACACGCTCCAGCAGAAGAAGTTCATCGGCTCCATCCTGCGCGTACGCGGCGGCAAGGCGGCCAAGAATTACCGTCGCATCTCGATCGACGCCGGCTACCTCGACGAGCTCGACGCCTTCGACAACGACATCGAGAAGGAGGGCGCGCCCGATATCCTCGCGGCCAAACGCCTGGAGGGCGCCACCTTCCCGAAGTTTGTCGCCGGCAGCACGCCCAAGCTCAAGGGCTTCAGCCTGATCGACACCCGACACAGCCAGGCCGACGAGCGCTTCACCTTCCAGATCCCGTGCCCCCAGTGCGACGAGCGGCACGGGCTGACCTGGGGCGGCAAGGACCAGCCGCACGGCTTCAAGTTCGAGCGCGACCCAGACGGCAACGTCACCCGCGTCTACCACTTGTGCCCGCACTGCACGTACCCGCTGGCGCAGAGCGAGTACGCCGCGGCGGCAGAGGCGGAAGGCGAGTGGATCAATGAGCGTGGCGACATCTGGCTGCGTGCGGACGGCCGCTTCAGCACCCCGGCCGGGGATCCAGTGTCGGCCCCCAGGCACGTCGCCCTCCATGTCTGGACCGCCTACAGCCCTGCCGTGGCCTGGGCACAGATCGTCCGGGAGTTCCTCGAGGCATACGCCAAGCATCAGGAGGGGGATGACACAAAGCTCAAGGCCTGGACGAACACCACGCGGGGCGAAGCCTGGGAAGGCGAGATCGAGCGGACCGATGCCGAGGAGCTCCGCACTCGCGCCGAGAAGTTCCCGCTGCGGCACGTGCCGCGCGACTGCCTGCTCCTGCTGTGCGGCATGGACACCCAGGACAACCGCCTGGAGGCCGGGGTTTGGGGGCTGGGCCGCGGTGGGCAGACGTGGACCATTGACCATCGCGTGTTCTTCGGCAACCCCGCGCTGGGTGAGGTGTGGGCCGAGGCGGAGGAGTTCCTGCGCGAGCAGGAGTACACGCACGCCAGCGGCCGGCCACAGCGGATCTTCGCGACGGCCATCGACTCGGGCGGCCACCACGCCGACGCGGTCTACGCGTTCGCCCACCGGCTGAAGGCGCTGCGGGTGCACGCCATCAAGGGCGTGAGTGGCCAGGAGCGCGCCATCGACAACGGCAACGTGCGCGTCGGCTACAAATGGAACGGACGCGTCGAAAAGTACGGCCCGGTCCTCTGGCATGTCGGTACCAACCTGGCGAAGGACCGTTTCCAGTCGCGGCTGGAAGTGCCGACGCCGGGTCCCGGCTATGTGCACCTGTCGGATGAGCTTTCGCTGGAGTGGTTCAAGCAGCTGGCGGGCGAGGTCCGGGCTACGCGTCGCATGCGGGGTGGCACCGAAACGCGCTGGACGCCCAGCCGCAAGCGCATCGAGGTCAAGGACTGCCTGACATACGCCATCTGGCTTGAGGAGCGCCTGGACCTCTGGGCTCCACGCCGGGCCAAGTGGTGGGATCAGCTGGAGCAGGCAGTGCAGCCCGACGACGATCTGTTCAGCGCGCCGGCCGCTGACGATTCCCGTGAAACACAACCGCCGGCGGCAGTGGCTCCCGCACGCCCGAACGATTCCCGTGGAACACGCCCGCGCCCGCGCGGCTTCGATGCGAAGGATGGGTGGTCGCTATGAAGCGCAAGCCACGCGAAACGGAACAGCAGCTGCGCGGGCGAATCTTCGAGGCGCTGATCCGTGACATCGGCATCAGCGAGCGGATGGCGCAGCCGTTCGTGGATTCGGTGATGCGGTGCTTCGCCGGGGAGCGCCCCTACTTCCCGTCACGCTCGCGCGACTACCCGGTGCTGCACATCCGTGCGGCGCTCGAGCGCGGCACCCCGGTCAAGACCGTGCTCGAAGAGTTCGAACTCAGCCGCAGCCTGCTGCACCGGCTGTTTCCTGGCGGCCTCCCGAAAGGTCAAATCGCGGCAAACGACGACTGATTCCACGTTTTGCCAAAGATGGAGACAACGCCGTTTTTTTCCGGCGTTGAATCAACAACTTGCAACGGGCAGTGTCCACGGTTTTGCGTAGATCGTAGACAGCACTCGGCCTCACGCTGGTCTCATGCCGACAGCGCAGGAAATGGTCGAGTTCTACACGAGTGCCGAGCAGCGCGTGCTGCAAGGCCAGCGTGTGCGACACGGAGACCGTGACCTGACCCTCGCCGACCTGGAACAGATCCGCGCCGGTCGCCGCGAGTGGCAGGCGCAGGTGGACGCGATCTCACGCCGCGGCCGCCCCGGCTGGGCCAACGCCGACTTCGGTGGCGTGACGTGACCTCCGCCGCCGTCGCCCGCACCCGCCTCACGCTCGCACTCGCGCAGGACCACGCCGAGCGCGCGACCGCCGAGGCACTTCGCCGCGCCCAGGCCGTCACCGCCCGCGCCCACGAAGTCACCCGCCCGTCCCGCCACCGCAAGCTGGCCCGCGACTGGGGCAGCGGCAACGCCATCGTCGGCATGGATGCGCGGCAGCTGCGGGACCAGGCGCGCCACCTCGAGCGCGACCTCGACCTCGCCGACAACGCGCTCAACGTGCTTGTGCAGAACACCGTGGGCAGCGGCATCGACGTGCTGGCCGCGCCGCGCCTGCCTGGCGAGGCCATCAACCGCGCGCTCGCCGAGCAGATCGACGACCTGTGGGACAGCTGGTGGGACGCGCCCGAGGTCACCCGCCTGCACGACTACGGCGCCTGCCAGCAGCTGTTGGCGCGCACCTGGTTCCGCGACGGCGAATCCTACTGGCAGGACCTGGTGGGCCCGGTCGCCTTCCTCGAGCACGGCACCGACGTGCCCTACAGCATCGAGATGATCGAGCCGGACATGATCCCGCTCGACCTCACCGACCCGTCGCGCAACATCCTGCAGGGCGTGGAGCGCAACGCCTGGGGCCGGCCCATCGCCTTCCACGTCTACAAGCACCACCCCGGCGAAGGCCTGGGCTGGAACGCCGAGACCAAGCGTGTGGGCGCCGATGTGCTGCACGGCATCCGCAACCTCAAGCGCCTGCACCAGGTGCGCGGCCTGTCGGTGTTCGCGTCGTCCATGTCCCGCTTCGAGGACGTGAAGGACTACGAAGAGTCCGAGCGCATCGCGGCCAAAGTGGCCGCGTCGATGTGCGCCTACATCAAGAAGGGCAATCCCGACCGCTACGGCGAGACCGGCGGCGGCCTGGTGGGCGAGATGACCATCGCCGAGCCTGGCGACCGCAGCCTGCGCATGGCACCCGGCATCGTGTTCGACGACCTGCTGGCGGGCGAAGACATCGGCACCATCGCCAGCAACCGCCCGAACCCCAACGCCGCCACGTGGCGCAAGGAACAGCTGCGCGCCGCCGCCGGCGGCATCGGCGTCAGCTACAGCAGCCTGTCGCTGGACTACAACGGCACCTACTCCGCGCAGCGCCAGGAGCTGGTGGAAAAGTGGGGCGGCTACCTGATCCTGGCCGAGCGTTTCATCGCCATGGCGCCGCGCAAGCATCGCCTGCGATTCATCGAGGCTGCGGTGCTGGCGGGGAAGCTGCGCTTACCCCGCGGCTGGAAGCTGCAGCACCTGGCCGCCAGCACCTATGTGCGCCCGGTGATGCCGTGGATTGATCCGATGAAGGAAGCGCTGGCCCGCGGAGAAGCAGAGGACCGCGGCTGGACCTCGCCGCAGCAGAACACCTTGCAGTACGGCAACAACCCCGAAGAGGTCGCGCGTCAGATCGAAGACTGGCGGGAGCGGCGCGAGGACGTGTTGCCAGCTGCTGCCGACGACGACACCACCGCCACCCGGGCCGGCATTCGCACCGCCGCCATCACCGCAATGCTGAGGGACTGACATGCGTAAGACCATCCTCGCGCTCGCACTGGGCACCATCCTCGCCGACGCCGGAGACGGCACCTCGCGCGGCTACTTCAAGGTCGTCGCGGCAGCCGGTGACGTGGCCGAGGTCTACGTGTACGGCGCCATCGGCCCGGCACTGTGGGCAGATTCGGTGTCCGCGCGCCAGCTGGCCCGCGACATCAGCGAGATCAAGGCCAAGACCATCCACGTCCGCATCAACAGCGAGGGCGGCGTGGTACCCGACGGCATCGCCATCTACAACGCGCTGCGCGGGCACGCCGCGCGCAAGGTGGGGTTCGTCGACGGCCAGGCCGCCTCCATCGCGTCCCTGGTGCTCATGGCCTGTGACGAAGCGGTGGTGTACCCGACCTCGCTGGTGATGGTGCACGCGCCGGCGACGTTTGCCATGGGCAACGCCGCCGATTTTCGTGAGTTCGCCGAGACGCTCGACACCCACGCACGCGCCATGGCCGAGGCCTACGTCGCCAAGACGGGCGACCAGGCCGCAATCCAGAAGCTGCTCAGCGACGGCCGCGACCACTGGTACGCAGGCGTCGAGGCGGTGGACTTCGGCTTCGCCGATCGCCTGGAGGACAACGCAGCGCCGGTGGCCGCCGAGGCTGCACGCGTCGTCGCGCTCACCAGCTACCTCGCGGCAGTCGAGCGTGCGCCCGCACCCATCACCGCCTGCCTGCGCTCCCACATCACCGCAACCATCAATCCCACCGTTTTCGCCTCGCTGACCGAGGTGTCACAGCAGGCCGTCATCGGCCAACTCGAGGATCCCACCATGAAGCAGCGCTACAACGATCTACTCATCCTCGCGACGGCCGGCAACACCCCGGCGGCCGGCGTGCAGGCCACGGCGGGCGCGCCCGCCGCGCCGGCTGCACCGGCTGCGCCTGCCGCCCCCGCTGCGCCTGCAGCGCCCATCGTCGCCGCCGCCCCCGCGGCGCCCGCCGATCCGTTCGCACAGATCCGCGCACGCAACACGGACATCCGCGCCCTGGCCGAGCCGCACCTGGCCAACCCGCAGGTGCGCGCCTACGTCGACGGCGTGATCGCCGATGCCAACCCGGCCATCACCGCCGACGTCGTGGGGCGCCAGATCCTGGCGATGCTCGCCACCGGCGCCGCGCCCATCGCCGGCACCGCCACCGTCACCGCCGGCGCGGACCAGCGCGACCAGACCCGCGCCGCGATGATCAATGCCATCCAGGCGCGCGCCGGCACTGCCCAGCCCGATGCACAGAACCCGTACCGTGGTCACTCGCTCAGCGAGATCGCCCGCGAATGCGTGGTGGCCGCTGGCCTGGACGTGCGCGGCCGCGATCGCATGGAAGTGGTGGGCCTTGCCTTCACCCACTCCACGTCCGACTTCCCCGGCCTGCTCGGCGACGCCTCGCGTCGCGCCGTGCTGCAGGGCTTCGAAGAAGTCGACACCGCGCTCGAGCAGTTCACGGCCGATGCCAGCGTGCCCGATTTCAAGCCGACCACCCTGGTGGGCCTGGGCAGCTTCAGCAACCTGCTCAAGGTGCCGGAGGGTGGCGAGTACAAGTACGGCACCTTCAGCGAGCAGGGCCAGGCCCTGCAGGTCGTCACCTACGGCCGCCTGTTCTCCATCACGCGCCAGGCGATCATCAACGACGACCTCGGCATCTTCAGCGAGGTGCCGCGCAAGATGGGCCGCGCCGCGCGTCGCACCATCGTGCAGGCCGTGTGGAACCTGATCACCAGCAACCCGGTGCTGGCCGACGGCAACACGCTGTTCCACGCGTCGCGCGGCAACCTGCTCACCGGCGCCACCATCAGCACCACCAGCGTCGACGCCATGCGCGTGGCCGCGGCCAGGCAGAAGGATGCGGACGGCAACATCATCCGCATGCCGCTCAACCGCCTGCTCACCCCGGTGACCCTGGGCGGACTGGCCCGCACCGTGCGCGAGAGCCAGACCGAGGTGTCGGGCAGCAAGAACCTGACCACGCCCAACATCGTGCGCGGCACGTTCGAAGTCATCGACGACGCGCACCTCGACGAGCACAGCGCGACTGCCTGGTACGGCGCGGTTGATCCCGCCTACGCCGCGGCGATCGTCATCGCCTACCTCAACGGCAACAAGACGCCCTACCTCGAGCAGCACGAGGGCTTCACCGTCGACGGCGTGGCCTGGAAGGTCCGCATCGACGCCCAGCCGGGCATCGGCGAGCCCAAGGGCATCTACAAGAACCCCGGCGCGTGACGGGAAGGGAGTGAGGGCGGGCCACCGCTCGCTCTCGCTCCGCTCTCGCAGCACAAGCCTCAATCCCCTCGTCCCACCGGAGAAAGACCATGAAGAACGCACATCAGGACGGCCGCGTGCTGGATGTCCTGCTTACGGCGGACGTTGCCAGCGGCGGCGTCGTCTCGCAGGGCCGGCTGTTCGGCATCGCCGTGACCAACGGCAAGAGCGGCGACATCGTCGCCACCCACGTGGAAGGCGTGTTCCGCCTGCCGAAGCTGAGCACCGCCGTCATCGCCGCCGGTGCGGTCGTGGCCTGGGATGTCAGCGCCAGCCAGATCATCGTCGCGTCCACCGCCACCGGCGACATCGAGAACTTCGGCTACGCGGTCGAAGCCGCGGGCAACGGCACCACGGAAGTGCTGGTGCGCCTGTGCCCCGGCATGGGCATCCCGAAGCCGGCTTGATCGTTGCTCTCCCCGTCGCCGCCGACGTTGGCGGTGACGGTCTTTTCCACGCAGTCGGGCAGGGGCGATGAGCGATCAACGCATGGACCTCGAGCAAGCCGTTGAAAGCAAGTTTGCCAAAACGATCAACCGGATCGTCCTGCCGGCGATGGCGGCCGTCGCTGTCACCGTCATCACCTGGCTGGTGCAGGACCTCCGCAGCACCGTCAGCAAGCAGAGCGAGCTGTCGGCCAAGCAGACCGCCGAGATCCGGCAGATCGCCAGCGACGTGCAGGTGATCAACGCAAAGATCGACACCGGCGTGCTCTGGCGCATCACCGAACTGGAACGCCGTCTCAACACCGTGGAAGCCGCGCAGAAAACACCATGACCGACCTCTTCCGCACCTTCATCGACCGCCTGCTCGCCCACGAGGGCGGCTACTCGTCGGACCGCAACGACCCGGGCAACTGGACCGGCGGCGCCGTGGGCGTTGGCCAGCTCAAGGGCACGAAGTTCGGCATCGCCGCCAACACGTACCCGGCGCTCGACATCCGCAACCTCACGCGCGAGCAGGCGATCGAGATCTACCGCCGCGACTTCTGGCTGCGCGCCAAGTGCGACCAGCTGCCGCGCGCCGCCGCTTTCCAGCTGCTGGACGGGGCGGTGAACAGCGGCATCGGCCAGGCCGCCCGCTGGCTGCAGCGCGCCGCAAGCGTGGCCGACGACGGCCTCATCGGCCCCATGACCCTCGCGGCCGTCAAGCGCATGGACCCCAACGACCTGGTGCTGCGTTTCAACGCCCAGCGCTTGGACTTCATGACCCGGCTCAAGAACTGGCCCCACCACGGTGCGGGCTGGGTGCGCCGCATCGCTGCAAATCTCAACCACGCCGCCACCGACAACTGAGGTCACCCATGAACTGGATCCTGTCCCTGTTCCTCATCACCCTCGCCGTGCTGGCGTGGATCTTCTACGACAAGTTCACCAAGCGCGGCGCGGTGCCGCTGCAGTCCGCGTTCAAGAGCTACACCGCGTGGCTGGCCGCGCTGGGCGTGCTGCTGGGCGAGTACCTGGTTGCGCTGTTCCAGTGGGGCGCGCAGCAGGTCGACTTCCTGCAGGCGCAGTTCGGCACCTTGCTCGCGGAGCCATCGCTCGGTGCGTTCGTGCAGCTGGCCAGCGGTGTGTTCCTGCTGCTGCGCCTGAAGGGGCAGGGCCTGCCGGCATTCAAGTTGCCGTCCTACCCGGACGCTTCCGACCAGGCGCGCACCTGACGCCATGGGCGGCCTGCTCGCCAAGTTGACGGTGACGCCACTGCTGTGGGCGTGCGGCCTGCTGCTGGTGGTCGTCGCCGCGCTTGGCGTGCGGGTGCACATGCTGGGCGCCAGCGTGGACGCCGCAGAGTCCGCCACGCAGGCCGCCGCGGCGCGCGCCGACCAGCACGTCGCCGAGCGCGAGGGCTGGAAGCACGCCGCCCGCACGCTGCAGGGCGCGGCCACCAAGTGGGAAACCGCGTTCGGCACGATGCAGACCCTGCTCAATCAGGCGCAGGGCGAAGCCCGCCGGCTGGATGACGCCGGCCGCGCCGCCATCGCCGCTGCCCGCGCACGCGAAGCCGAAGCCAACCGCGCCCTGGCCAGCTGGACCGCGCGCTACGCCGACCAGGTACGCGCAGGCGACTGCGCCGCCGCGCTCAACGCCGTGCAGGCCGCCTGTCCGGCGTTTGGAGGCTACTGACCATGCGCCTGATCGCCATCCTCGCGCTCCTGCTGCTGGCCGGCTGCTGCCGCGATCGCCACGACCTCAAGCCCGACCTGCCGGGCGCCGGCACCGTCGTCGCGCCCGAGATCGTCATCGTCGAGAAGCGCGTCTACGTGCCCATTCCGGCCGGCATCACCCGGCCCGAGCCGATCGCAGAGGGGCCCATCGCCCAATGCTTCGAAGTCGCCGCCCAGCGCCGCGCCGCCCTCGAGCGCGCGAACGGCAAGCTCGCCCAGTGCGCGGCCGTGCAGGGCACGGAGGTCCAGCCGTGACCGGCGCCCACTTCGAAACCTTCGCTGACCGCGCCGGCGCCTGGCGCTGGCGCCTCGTCGCGGCCAATGGGCGCGTCGTCGCCGTGGGCGAATCCCACACCCGAGAGCGCGACGCCCGCCGTGCCGCGCTCACCGTCGCGCGTCTGGCGCCGGGCGCCAAGGTGGTGAGCGCATGAGCCTGCCCCTGCGCATCGAGGTCGACGCCGACAACATGCTGTCGCGCCAGTTCTCCGAGCTGGAGCGCACGCAGCTGCCGTTCGCGGCCATGCAGGCCAGCAACGCCGTCGCGTTCGAGCTGCGCAACACCTGGAAGACCACCGCCCAGCGGGTGTTCGACCGGCCCACGCCGTTCACCGTCAACGCCATCCTCTACCGCAAGGCGACGAAGGCGAAGCCGTTCGCCGAGGTCTTCATCCGCGACGAAGCCGCCAAGGGCACGCCGCCGTCCAAGTACCTTCTGCCGCAGGTCGAGGGCGGCAGCCGCCGGCCCAAGGGCATGGAGGCGCTGTTGCGCTCCAGCGGTGGTGGCGGCCAGGCATGGCTGCCCGCCGGCATGTTCGCCGTGCCGGGCAAGGGCGCGGACCTGGACGGCTACGGCAACGTGCCCAGCCGCGTGGTGCGGCAGATCATCTCGCAGCTAGGCGCCGGTCGCGAGGCCGGCTATGTCTCCAACGAGACCGACCGCTCGCGCACGCGCCGCAAGCGCCGCGGCGGCTCCGACTATTTCGTGCTGCGCCGCAAGCGCGGCAACCTGCTGCCCGGCATCTATCGCCGGCGCGAGATGGCCGCCGGCGACGCCGCCCGGCGCGCGATCGGCGCGACCAGCCGCATCGACAGCATGTTCATCTTCGCTCGCAAGCCGGTGTACCGGAAGCGCTTCGACATCTTCGGCCTGGCACAGCGGCAGTGGAACCGGCTGATGCCGTTCTTCTTCAACCGCGAGCTCGCCAAGGCCGTGGCCAACGCACGCCTGCGGGGGCGCCGATGAGCCAGCGCGCCTTCCTGCAGGCCTTCGACGCCGCGGCCTTCGGCGCGTTCGCCGCCGCCGGCATCGCCGACGCCGCTGAATACCTGGCGCCCGATGCCGCGCCTGGCTACCCGCCCACGCCCTGTACCGTGCTGGTCGACCGCAATGTCGAGGACTTTGGCGAGGATGTCGCGCCGGTGTCCGCCTTCCGCACGCGCATCACCTTCCAGCGCCTCGAGGTGACGCCGGAGGAAGGGGGCGAGGTGTCCCTGCTCGACGCGGCCGGGCTGGTCACCGAGGTGTTCACCCTCGCGCAGCGCACGCGCCACGACGAAGGCGTCAGCGCCTGGTGGGTGCAGCATGGCTAGCCCGCGCAGCATCTACCTCGACTGCGTGGCGCAGTGCATGCGCCAGATCCTGCAGGCCGGCGGCTACAACACCAACGCCGGCCTGTCGGTGACGCTGGAGCCCACGCCCAAGCTGGCCGAAAGCGACGAGCCCTTCATCGCGGTGGTCTGGTCGCGCCAGGCGCGCGCCAGCGAGCCCGCGGTGGTGCGCACATCCCGCGCCACCACCGTCGACATCATCGCCCGCGTGCCCGCCACGATCACCGACGCGCGCGAGCGGCTGGACCTGATCGTCCAGGACATCGAGACCGCCCTGTCGAAGCAGGAAGTGCGCTTCCCCGTCGGCTTTCAGTACCCCGCCTACCAGTCCGCCGAACCCCTGCTGCCGCCCGCCGGCATGGCGTGGGTCGGCGTGCAGGTGACGGTCACCGGCCACATCCCCATCCACGCCACCACCTGACCCGCCGCCCGGCGCGGCAACACCCCGAGGAACCACGATGGACGACTACAGCTACCTGGGCAGCGGCAAGATCTACATCCGCGAGTTCGGCGCCGCCGCGCCGATGCGCGAGATCGGTAACTGCTCCGCGCTCACCTTCAGCCCGCAGACCAACACCCTGTCGCTGCCCGACCACACCAAGCCAGGCGGCGGCACCCGCAACCGCGTCGACCGCGTGGGCGACGTGGAGATCAGCCTCACCTTCCACGACTTCGAGGGCGCCAACTTTGCCGATTTCCTGCGCGGCACCGTGGCCGAGGTGACGGCTGGAAGCGTCACCGCCGAGCCGGTGGTGGCCTACAAGGGCGGCTTCATCCCGCTGGCGCGCGCGGCCACGGCGATTTCCTCGGTCGAGCCGGTGGGCGGCGGCACCGCCTACGACGTCGACGACGACTACGTGCTGCAGGACGGCGGCCTCTTCATTCCCAGCACGTCGTCCATCGCAGCGCCGGTGTCCGGCGCGGCCAACATCGAGGTCGACTACAGCCATGGCGCCGTGCAGGTCACCCAGGCGTTCGTCGCGTCGGCCAAGCAGTACGAACTGCTGTTCGCCGGCCTCAACGAGGCGCGCAGCGGCAAGCGCGTGCGCGTGCGCGCCCACAAGGTGAGCGGCGGCGTGCTGCAGGAGCTGGGGCTGCTGGGCGAGCAGTACGGCGCCGGCACCGTCACCGGCGCGCTGCTGGCCGACACCGGCAAGGGCGTGGGCCTGTCGCAGTACTTCACGATCGAGATCGAGAAGTGATGGAAGGGATGGCCGAGGTCAAGGCGCTCGCGGGCGCCGGCAAGACCGTCGAGTTCGGGGGCGAGCGGCTGGAGATCCAGCCGCTCCGCTTCGGCGAGGCGCTGGACATCATCGCCACCGCAGCGCCGATGGTGGAGAGCCTGGTCGACTATGCGGCGAAGGGCGCCGGCGTGGACGAGATCGCGTTCTTCGCGCGGCTCATGGCCAAGCACCGCGCCGAGGTGCCGCGCGTGCTGTCGATCGCCACGCGCCGCGACCAGGCCTTCATCGAGGCCGGCGACCTGGCCGAGGCGGTGGACCTATGCGGCACCGTGTACGAGGTGAACCGGGATTTTTTCGACCAGCGCCTCGCCCCAGTGGTCGCGGCGTGGCGCGAGCGGCTCACCGCGGACCGGCCTGGGGCTGGGCAGACACCGTCCACTTCCTGATCGCGCACGGACACAGCCGCGCGGACGTGCACGCCATGACGTTCGCGCAGCTGCGGCTCTACACCGCGGCGGCGTCCCGCCTGTACCGCCAGCAGCTGCGAGACCAGGCCGTCAGCGCCCGCGCCGCGCAGTACGACAAGGACTCCTGGAAGAGCTACCTGAAGACCTTCGATGAATAGCCGACCCGATCTCCGCGTTCGTATTTCCGCCGACCTTGCCGACATCCGGCAGGGCCTCGGCATGCTGCGCGGCGAGTTGGCGAAGGTGCGCACCCAGTCGCAGAGGGCGTTGCCGGACAACACGGCGTGGTCGCGTGGACTGGCCGCGGTGCGATCGCAGCTGGTGGGCATCGCCTCGGTGTACGGCGCGATGCGTGCCGGCGGTGCGTACGTGCGCCTGGCCGACGAGGCATCCAGCCTGGCCGGCCGCCTTCGCCTGGCAACGAAGAGCCAGGAGGAGTTCAACCGGGCCCAGCAGCAGACCTTCCAGATCGCGCAGGAGACTTCGGCGGAGTGGTCCTCGATTGTCGGGCTGTACGCGCAGCTGTCCCAGACCACGGGCATGGCGCAGGACCGCATCCTCGCGCTGACCAAGACGATCAGCCAGGCATTCACCGTGTCGGGCGCGTCCGCGCAGGAAACAGCCAACGGCCTGCGCCAGCTGCAGCAGGCGATGGCGGGCGGGGTGCTGCGGGCCGAAGAGTTCAACACGATCATCGAGACCAGCCCGCGCATCGTGCAGGCTCTAGCCGACCACTTCGGGATCTCGTTCGGGCAGGTCCGCAAGTACGTCAACGACGGCAAGATCACATCGGAGGAGTTCGCCAAGGCGCTGGAGAAGGCGGCCGAAAGCGTCGACAAGGATTTCCGCACCATGCCGCTCACTGTCGCCAAGGCGACGCAGCAGGTGCGCAACGCCCTGCTCAAGCTGGTGGGCGACACCGACCAGGCTGGCGGCGCGAGCAAGGAGCTGGCCGAAGCCATCGCCGACATGGCGCGCGTGCTGGAATCCGAGGACACCAAACGCGGCTTCGGTGAACTGGTCAACGGACTGGCGGCCATCATCGAGGGCACCACGGCCGCCGCGGCCGCGGTGGGCAAGCTGTCGACAGAGGTGAAGCGCCTGTCGGGCGTGAGCCTGCCGAAGTGGGCGCAGGCCAGCCTGATGGCGCTGAGCGGCAATATCCCCGGCGCGGTCAATGCCTACGCATCTGGCCGCAACCAGCGGCCGGACTTTAGCAATGTCGTCACCGGTGGCGGCACCGTCGCCGGGGGAGGCGGTGGCAGCGGTGGCGGCGGTGGCGATACGGCCAAGGCCATCGCCGCGTCCAACGCGCTGTTGCGCGACTCGGTCGCCCGCGCCATGGCTGAGCTGGATCGGCTGTACAAGGGCCACGAGGTCGGCATCCGCGAGTACTTCGCCGCGCGCCAGCAGATGCAGGAGCGGGCGATCGACCTGCAGGTCGAGCAGGCCCGCGCCGAGCTGGCCATCACCAAGGACGCCGGCAAGCGCCGCGACCTCGAGGAACAGATCGCCATCCTGATGCGCGATCGTGCAGAAGTGGGCGCGCAGGCCGCCCGCGAGCAGACGGCCGCGGAAGACGACCTGATCGACAAGCTGGGCGAACTGAAGGCGCAGATCGCCGAGCTGGACGGCGACCACGTACGCGCGGCGCGGATCCGCATCGAGGCCGAGTTCCTCGAGCTGTTCCAGCGCCTGCGCGCCGAGAGCGACGACGCCGGCGAAGCGATGGCCCGCAACCTGGTGGAGCGGCTGGTGCGCAAGGCGCAGACCGACGCCATCCGCGCCCGCGCCGGCGACATCACCGGGCGCCTGCAGTCGGAGGAAGGCAGCGTCAGCGCCCAGGTCGACGCCGGCATGCTGGGCTACGTGGAGGGCGAGGAGCGCCTGCGCGAGGCGCGCATGCTGGCCCTGCAGCAGCTGGGCGAGCAGATCCGCCTGCAGCGCGAGGCCATGACCATGATGGAGCCGGGCAGCCCCGAGCATGCCGCGGCGCTGCAGGGCCTGCACGAGCTTGAGGCCGGCTACGCCAACATCGCCGCGTCGGTGGATGTGTTCCGCAACCAGGTCAAGGACGTGGCGACCGACGCGCTCACCGGCCTGTTCATGGACCTGGTGGAGGGCACCAAGTCCGCCGGCGACGCGCTGCGCGACTTCGTGCGCAGCTTCGCCCTGAGCATGGCGCAGATTGCCGCCCGTGCGCTGGCCACCTACCTGGTGCTGCAGCTGCTGGACGCCGTCTACCCGGGCCTGGGCAAGGCCACGGCCGCAATGATGGGCGCCGGCCAGAACCATGCCGGCGGCACCGCCGGCCAAGTGGGCGGCGTGCGCCGCTGGATCCCAGAGGCGATGCTGGGCGTGGCGCCGCGCTACCACAACGGCGGTATCGCGGGTGCGCCGCCGCTCAAGCACAACGAGGTGGTGTCGGTGCTGGAGCGCGGCGAGACCATCCGCACGCAGCAGCAGGAACGTGCCCTGCAGGGCCAACTGGACGCCGGCAGCGGCAAGGTCACCGTGAAGCAGCCCATCGTCGCCATCGGCGATCGCGCCGTGGCCGATGCGATGGCCGGCGCCGCCGGCGAGGACATCGTGATCACCCACGTGCGCAACAACTGGGGGTCGTTGAGTGCTTCTTGAGTCCGCCACCGCGTGGCCGTTCGCCATGGGTGGCGCGGTGTCGGAGCGCTACGAATGGCTCACCGACGGCATGCCGCCGCCCTACGGCATGGAGACCACGCACCGCCTGCGGCAGGACCCGCGCGTGCTGCTGACCTTCGACGGCCTGGAGAGTGGCGCCAGCCGCCGCTGGATGGAGCAGCTGGTGGCCATGCACGGGGCAGGGCGCTGGCACGTGCCGCTGGCCTGCGACGGCGTGGAGACCACCGCCGCGGCCGCCGCCGATGCCACGGTGCTGGGCGCCGACACCGCGCACCGCCGCTTTGTGGCCGGCGGCAACGCCATGCTGGTGCGGCCGGGAGAGCCGCGCGTGGCCGAGATGGTGCGCATCGAGGAGGTCGACGACGGCGTGCTGTTCCTGGACACCGGCCTGCTGCGCGACTGGCCGGCCGGCAGCCTGCTGCTGCCCACGCTGGGCTGCTGGCTGGATGGCACGCCACAGTTCGCGCGGTTCACCGGCGACGATGCCCCGTATTCGATCGCGTTCCGTGCCGGGGAGGCCATGCCGCTGGTCGCGCCCGGCGACGTGCCGGCCTACCGTGGTCTGCCGGTGTTCGAGCAGCCGGTGTACTGGACGCAGGACCCGGGCTACACGCCCGCGCGGCGCGTGGCCACGCTGGACGACGGCATCGGCCCCATCCTGCTGCACGACCAGGCCGGCATGGTGCTGCCGCGCATCAGCGTGGAGGTGACGGCGGTGGGTGCGGCCGAGATTGCCGCGCACCGCTCGCTGCTGGGGGCGCTGTCCGGGCGCTACCACCCGGCGTGGGTGCCGTCGTTCGGGCAGGACTTCCACGTGCTGGCCGTGCCCTCCAGCACCACGCTGGATGTGGAGTGGTTCGGCTTCGGTGATTGGCCGCTGCAGGCCAACCGCCGCGACATCCGCATCGAGCGCCACGGCGGTGCGCCGCTGTACCGTCGCATCACCGCGGTGAACCCGCAATCGAACGCAGAGCGCCTGGTTCTGGACGCCGCATTGCCGGTCGGCTTCACCGTGGAAGACGTGGCCGGCGTGAGCTTCATGGCCCTGTGCCGGCAGGACGCGGACGTGAACTCCCTGCGGCTGTGGGGGCAGGGCGTGGTGCAGTCGCAGCTCGCGTTCGTGGGGTGCCAGCATGGCCTTTGACAGCGGCGCCGTGACCGCGTGGCTGGGCAACCCGGTCCACCTGTTCATCTTCCGCCGGCAGCACGTCACTTACCGCTTCGCATCGGGCACGCGCGACGTGGTGGTGGGTGAGCACACCTACGTGGCCGCGCAGATCGACCGCGACGCCATCCGCCAGACCGCCGAGCGCGCGAAGGATTTGCTCAAGATTCGGCTGGCGTACCTCACCGACCCGGCCGCCGGCGAGTACCCGGTGACGCAGGACGTCGGCGACTGGTGGCGGCCACACATCCCCAACGACCCGATCACCGTGACGTGCCTTGCCACGGAATACGGCGCCGTCGACCCGCCGCGGCTGGAGTGGACCGGCTGGGCCGTGCAGCCCGTCTACACCGACACGCAGCTCGAGCTGTCCTGCGACCCAAACCCGCCGCACGGCAACAACCAGAACCAGGGGCCGAAGTGGCAGCGCGCCTGCTGGAAGACCGTGTACAGCACCGGCATCCGCGGCTGCAACCTGCCGGAACATGGCTACGCGTCGGCGGTGGCGCTCGGTGGCGCCAGCGGCACCACGCTCACCGCGGCGGCGTTCACGGGCCCGCACAAGCGCACCCTCGTGGGCGGGCGCGTGACTTGGCTGGACGGCGACGAGGTGCTGCACGAGCGCAGCATCACCGCGCATAGCGGCACCACGGTGACCATCGACGCGGCGATCGACGACATGCCGGCCGACGCCGAGGTCACGCTTTACACCAAGGGCTTCTGGGTGCACGGCGAGATCGACGAGCTCGACGGCCTGGTGCTGACCGCGTCTGGCTTCATCGGGACCGAGTTCAGCCTGCTCGGCGGCACGCTGTACTGGCTGCGCCCGGACGGCCTGCGCGAGGAGCGGCCGATCATGGGGCACAACAACGCCACCGGCGCGGTCACGCTGCTGTGGGGCGGCGAGGGCCTGGAGGAGGGCGTGGCGGTGTCGGCCCTGCCCAACTGCCCGAACACCTGGGCTGCCTGCGCGGCGCGCCGGCCGGACCCGGAGCTGCACTACGGCGGCGCCATCTACAAGCCGGTCAAGGATCCCATCACCGAAGGGGTGTCGATGTCATGGGGCTGATCGATCGCCTGCGCGCGCGCCGCTACGTGTGGGGCTGGCGCCTGCGCTACTGGTGGATGGACACCGACAGCGGCGCGCGTGCGCACGTGGTGGGCTTCTGCCTGGCCGTGCTGGCCACCGTGGCGCAGCTGGTGCGCATGGCGGTGGCCGCGTACTCCCCCCCGCCTGCGGGCGAGCCGGCGCAGGCGGTGTACTGGTGGGTGGTGCAGCTGATCATCCTGGTGGTGGCCGCGGTGGTGGCCTACGCCCTGCGCCCCAAGCCGCAGGCGCCCGAGCAGCGCAAGGCCGAGCCGCCCACCGTCGAGGACGGCACCGCGGTGAAGGACTACGGCGGCACGGTGTGGGTGGAGCACGACGACAACTTCCTGCTCGCCTGGAAGATCGTCGGGCAGGACGCGATCTACGGGGAGGGCGGCAAGAAGTGAGCGAGCTGATCGTCACCCGCCAGCACCTGTTCACCATTCCGGGTTTCACCACCCGCAACGGCTTCTGCCGCGGCAAGTCGCGCGCATGGTTCCTGCGGCACGGCCTGGACTGGACGGACTTCGTGCGCAACGGCATCGCAGCCTCGAAGCTCGAGGCCACCGGCGACGGCCTGGCGCTGGCGCTGGTCAAGTGGGCGCGCGAGAGCGGCGCGACGGAGGCCACTGATGGGCAGTAAGGGCGACGCACCCGTCATCGGCTACCACTACCGCGTGGCCTATCACGCCGGCTTGGGCCGCGGCCCGCTCGACGCATTCCTCGAGTTTCGCGCAGCGGACAAAACCGCGTGGGATGGCGGCGCGCAGACGTGGCACCGTGGCGGCACGCCGCTCCGGAAGCGCGGCTCAGGCCAGATCGTCAACCAGGTGACCCTGCCCGCGACCGGGGCTCTGACTGCCTCGGGCACCATCTTCATCGGCGCGCCCAATCTGTTCGGCGGGGAAAAGGACCAGGGCGGCATCATGGGGGAGGTCGACATCATGTTCGGCGAAGCCGACCAGATGCCCAACGCCTACCTGCGCGAAGTGTTCGGCGAGCAGACCGTCGCCTGGCGCGGCCTGGCCACCGTCGCCTTCTGCGGCGGGCGCTACGGCGCCATGAACCCGATGCCGCAGAAGCCCGCGTACAAGATCCGGAAGATCCTGAAGGGCTGGGATGGGGACTGGGGCGACGACCCGTGTTGGTATCCGGAGAAGGCGGAGATCCCGCTACTCGACGCCTACATTGGCATGCTCGGCGGCGGCTGGGAGTACCAGGTCGAACCGTTCGCCGAGCCGAACACCGTGTGGAATGACTTCGTTGTTCCTGAGGAGGGATGGCTGCAAGGAGGCGACCTGCCGTTCACCACCAACGGCATGGAAGGCGGCCCCTACTGGTCCCCAACGCGTTCAAACATCTGGCTGCGCCGCCGGATGGAGATCCGCGCGGTCGGCTTGACGCTGCGCATTGGCGCGGACAACGGCTGCGTCGTATGGGTGGACGGCATCGAAGTCGGCGCGTCGAACCCGGACAACGAGCCACGTCCCAACAACCAGGATAATCCGGTCGAGTTCACATTCCACGCTCTTGGAACGGTGGAAGTCGTCGTCAAGGCTTATGCGGAGATCAACGCAGGCAACGAGGCAGGAAACGTCGTCGATCTTCTCTTCACCGGGGGCGCCTCGCTGGGGATGAACCCAGCTCACGCGCTCTTCTACGTGCGCACCGATGGGGAGAAAGGCCGAGAGCCAGTCGCGAGCATCAACGACGCAAGCTTGCACGCGGCGGCCGATCGCCTGTACGCCGAGGGTTTCGGGCTCTGTTGGCAGTACGACCCCAAGCAGGACACGCCTGACACCTGGAGCGAGCACATCTGCCGCATCATCGGCGGCAGCTTTACGCGCAGCCTGATCGACGGGCAGTGGTACCTGGATCTGGCGCGCGGCGACTACGACATCGACAGTCTGCCGATCATTGGCGACGACGATATCCTCGAGTTCCGGGAACTGCCCACCACGCTTGATCGAGCCGTCAACAGCGTGTCGGTTCGCTATTTCGATCCGGAGGGCAAGGAGAAGATCATCACGCCGGCAGTGCGCGCCTTGGGGCTGATCCGGATGTTCGGCGAGATCCACCAGACGCTCGATTTCCCGGAGGTCCCGACGGCGGGTTTGGCGTTGCGGATTGCCGAGCGCGAGCTGCGGGCCTACGTCACGCCCACGCGCACGTTCGAGCTGAGCACGACCCCGCGCACGCGCGGCATCCGCAACAACCAGTACTTCCGCCTGCAGTCGCCGCGGCGGGGCATCGCCGACATGGTCTGCATCATGGGCGAGCAGGACAGCGGCACGCTGCGCAGCGGGGCGCTACGGCGCAAGGTGACGCAGGATGTGTACGCGCTGCCGGACGCGAGCTATGTCGAGGTTGAGCACGGAGTCGACACCCGGCCGCCGCAGGTAGCGCTGCCCGTCGCGATAGCGCGCGTGTTCGAGGCTCCGTACATCGCCATCGTGGGCCTGATGCCACGTGCGGAACTCGAGGCGTTGCCTGACGACGTCGGCTACCTGCTGTCGGCCGCGGCCGATCCCGGGCAGCACCTGGACTACCGCGTTGCCGTGGCGACAGGCGACGATGAGTACTTCGCCGGCGGCAGCGCCCGCTGGTGCGCCACCGCCTTGATTGTGGAGGCGGCCGGCTACACGGCGACGCATTTCACCCTGGCGAGCGCGCAGCACATGTCCGGGGCCGTGATTGGCGCGCCCGTGCTGTGGGGTAGCGAGATCTGCCGCCTCGATGCGCTGGATATGGTCGCCGGCACTATCGAGCTGGGGCGAGGTTGCGCCGACACCGTGGCACAGGTACATGCCGCCGGCGAGCGCATCTGGATCATCACCGAAGTAGCTCGGGGCCCGGGCGAGTACTCCGACGGCGAAGCAGTCGATGCCAAGCTGCTCACCCGCACCGCGACACGGGAGCTCCCGCTGGACGCTGCGCCAGTACTCTCGCTGGAGTTCGGCGGCCGCCAGGCGCGGCCATACCCACCGGCCGGGCTGACGGTCAACGGCGAGGCGGATCCCGAGTACTTGTGGGGCGAGCTGTCCTTGTCGTGGGCGCATCGCGACCGTGTACTGCAGGCTGACCAGCTGATCGACCAAACACTCGCGTCCATCGGCCCCGAACCCGGCACCACCTACACCGTGCGGGTCTACCTCGACGACCTGCTCGATGACACGTTCGAGGACATTACTGCGGACAACGCACTGGTGAATCCAGCGGCGGACGGCCTGGTGCGAATCGAGGTGGAGGCGGTGCGCGACAGCCTGACCAGCTGGCAGGCCCAGGTGCGCGAATTCACATATAGCGTCCTTGCGCCCGGCGCACGTCTGGCCGAGTCGGGGGACTTCCGCATCACTGAGGCGGGTGACCGCCGCATCGTGGAGTAGCAGCGTGGCAAATATCAAGAATTCAGAAATGGATCCCGCCGATCCGCTCGAAGGCTCTGAGCTTATCGAAGTGTCGCAGTGGCTCGAAGGCGAATGGGTGACGCGCAGGGCCACTGCAGCACAGGTCGCCGCCCTGGGTGGGGCCGCCGGCAGCGGATACACCATCATTACCGAGGCGTCGGCGTTCACCGCAACGCCTGCGACCCACGCGGGCCTCATGCGCTACATCCGCGCCGGCGGCAACGTGACCTTCAACAATGCGCAGAGCTACACGGCCGGCATGTCCTTCAACATCCGCGCGACCGGCGCGGTCACCTTGGCTGGCACGGGCGTTACGCTGACGCCCCCTGCTGGCGGGACGCTGGGCCTCACCGCTGGCATGGCGGCGCAGGTCGTGATGACCAGTTCGACGGCTGGCGACGTGATCGGCCAGACGGTGCCGGTGTGATCGGGTTCTACGCGGCGGGGGCAATGGGGTCGAGCGGCGACGTTGTCGAGGGGGAGATGCGCGCGGCTGTTACGGTTCCGGCGCAGCCTGAGTCTATGGCGTCGTTCCCCGTCTACATTGACCTGTCAACGATGCCTGCTGGCTTCTGGTCCAATCGACCGTTCAAGGACGGACGCGACGTTCGCGTTAAGGACGGGGGCGGTTCCGACATACCGATGCACTTGGTAAGCATCGACGTGGGGGGGCAAACGGGTTCGCTATTTGCCAAGGTGAGCCTTAGCGGCTCAGGGTCGACGACCCTTTACGTGCATTGGGGCGATTCGGCTCTATCCCGTGTGCCGGATAGCGCCGCGAACGGGGCCTATGCGGTCTGGAGCGACTACCACCGCGTGTTTCTTTTCAATATGCTCGAACAGGACTTTGCTGGTAGCGATGCTCCGGTGACGAGAAACGGCCGCATCAAGTACTTTGAGAAGACGGGGGAGCGGCCGGGCCTAACGGAACATCAGGGCGTTTGCTGGGACGGCACCTACTATTACCTGACCGATACGAACGAAATCAACAAGTACGACGCGGATTGGAACCTTGTCGCGACGAACAGCGACCCTGTTGGCGATGTGGGAAACGGCACCAATCATTGCGGCGATCCAGACATGCACGCCGGAGTCCTCTACGTGCCCGTCGAGAACTACGTCAACATTGACACTTTCTCGAACCAGCGCATCGCCAGGTTCAACGCTTCCGACTTGACTTTCATCGACTCTGTTGACGTTTCCGCGCAGGGTGATGAGGTCGCCTCTATCGCGATCGACCCTCACGACAATGCGCTATACACCTGCGAGTATCGTTCCGCGTTCGCCGTCACTGTGCAGCGGTACAACCTGACAACGCTGGCCTACGTTGGGTCGACTCTCTACGCGACGCCAAATGGGTCGAGAATTCAGGGGCTCAACCTGTGGCGAGGCGCGCTGTTCGCCAACGCCGACCAGCCGGACTACACCTTGCGGCTTGGGAGCCTGGCGAACCCAGCCGTGCGGATGTGGACAGATATTCCTGACGGCAGCTCGACGCGGTCGGGCAACTATGAGGGGCTGGGTGCTACCGATAGCGAATTGCTGGTACTGAGGGACGATGGTACATCGTCAGTTCTTCACTTCATCAAGCCTCTCAACGTGGAGGCCGGCGGCGGCGTGGAGCTTGTCAGCAGCCCCGACGGAGTGGGGATCTTTGTCGCTGGTGTGACGAATCTGTCGGCGTTCACGATGGGTGTTTCGGTCGCTGCAAATGCGGTGGGTGCGACCAATCAGGCGGTAGTTAGCTACACCGCAGCCCAGACGGCAAACACCAACCGCGTAACCATAGGATGCCGGAGTGCCAGCGGAAAGTGGGGTGTCTGGGACACTGGCAACACATGGATGGAGTCTATTTCCGATGCCAGCACGGCAAAGACGCGACTGCACGCTCGTTACGACGGGACCAGTAGCCGGTCCTTGTTCGTGAACGGCACCAGAGAGGGGCACGCTACGCCAATCTCCGCGGCGCCAAGCGGCAAAGTGACGTTACGCCTGGGTGCAGAGGATCTGTCCTTCAATGAGCCGTGCCACGGGAAGTTCGCCTTCGCGTACCTGCGGGCCTCAGTCCTTTCCGATGCTTGGATCGCCGCCGAGTGCGGAAACCTCGCCGATCCCGGGTCGTTCTACTCGGTGGGCTCTGCTGAGCCGGTATGAACGCTCCACTGTCGCGTAGGAAATCGCGGCCATGAGTATCGAGAGCACTAGGCTGGTCAGTGCGGTGGTGGCCCAGCCGTAATCATTGGCCCTGAACCAGTACGCGATCGGGTAGTGCCAAAGGTAGATGCCGTATGACAGCTTGCCGACCCAGACGAGGGGCGACCAGCCTAGGCCGGGCAGCTTGTGCGCGGTGATCACAAGGAGGGCGCTTCCAATCTCCGCAAGAGCGGCCCATCCGATCAGGCCATTCAACATGCGCCATTGCGCGCTGACTAGCGCGGCCGCCAGCATCGCGACTCCAGCTGCTCCCGCAGCCGCATGCATCTTGGGGCGCCAGAGCGCCAATGCGGAGCCGAGCATTAACCCGGAGAGTCGAGTATCGAAGCGGTAGTACGGCTGGTACCACTGGTCCACCCATAGAACGACGGAGAGGCGCCAAACTGTCGCGGCGACGGCGAGCAATATAACTGCGGGGACATGCCAACGCTTGGGTAAGCGGAAGACCGCGAGTAGGGCGAGCGGCCACACAAGATAAAAATGTTCTTCGACGGAAAGGCTCCAAGTGTGCTGCAGGTACCACGGCACCTCGAAGAACGCCCGGCCATAGTCGGACAGATAGAGTGCAGCGACTGCTGCGTCACGCGGGTGCTGGTCGTGTTCTGGGAATGCGAACGGTGCCGCGACCAGGTAGGCCGCAAGCATGGCCAGGAGGGCGGGGTACAGCCGGCGTAGCCTGCGGAGGTAGAAATCGATCAGCGCAATGCGACCGTTCCGGGCGTACTCTTGGGCGAGCAATTGCGTGATCAAGAACCCAGAGAGGACGAAAAACACGTCTACCCCGAGGAAGCCGCCACTCAGCCAAGGAACGCGGGCATGGAAAGCCACCACCGCCAAAACGGCAACGGCGCGCAGTCCGTCCAGCTGCGGCACGTACCCCCGAGTCCCCATGGTGCGGATCCTACACCCTGGGACTTCGCCGGCTACATGCAGTACGAGTGCTGACCGGTCGCATAGGGCTTCCCCTACACCTCGCCGCGCCATCCGCCGACTGCGCTGCTCCGGCGCCTGGCGCATCCTGACCCTGCCAGCAACGCACGGTGCGCGCAGTCCGGATCCGGATCGTCCACGGCCAGTCCTCCCCAGGGTCGTCCACCTTCCCCGGCTTGTCCGCCATCCGGCCGTGCGGGCCTCTGCAGGGATGCGGGGCCGCTGGTATCTCACCCGGTGCAACCGGCGGGCGTACCCTGCCGCCATGCTTCCCGCCGACTTCCAATGGCACCCCCGCTACCAGAACGCGCCGGCCGGCGAGCTGGTGCTGAGGTGCGGCGATCTGGGCGTCGCGCAGCTGATGCAAAAGGTCGGCGGTGACTGGTACGTATTGCTGGTGCCCACCGCCCAGCCGATGGGGCCGTTCTGGACTCGAGACTGCAGCAGCCGCGAAGCGGGGATCGCAGGGATTGAAGCCTGGGCGGCCCGGCATGCTGACCGCCTCCGCGCGCAGGCCGCGATCCACGCGCGACGCGCCACGCTTGCCCGACACCCGGGCGCGCCGTCCCTACCGGTCGTCGATGCCAAACAGGCCTGCGTCGAGGGCGCCGTCGGCAAGGTCGATGATACGATCGTTGGCCAGGTCGACTAGGTCGGCGCCGGCGGCGCCCTTGATCTCTTCGGCGCGCTCCGCCAAATGCCCGGCGGGTCGGTGGCTGCGCCTGGCTGGTGTTATGCCCCTAACCTCCGTAAAATGCGCGGCTTGCCGACGGGCCTGCGCGTGTTCCACGGCATCGGTTCCGTAATGATCGGAGACGCAAGCGGCTGATTCGGCAGCAGACACCGACAGACTTCTAAGCCGGTGGTTGCAGGTTCGAGTCCTGCCGGGCGCGCCATGTAGATCAAGCGGTTACGCCGCTTCGGCCTGTGGATAACAGGCCCCTCCGTAAAATTATCCGTAAAAGTCAGCCGCCGCCGGCCGGTTCCACGGTGGGCACGTCGTGGTCGTACAGGTGCACCATGGCGTCCGTCTTGTGGCCGGTGGCCTGTTTCTTGACCTCGTAGGTGCCGGCGGTGTCGGTGGCGCCGCGGTGCTTCAGGCCGTGCAGGCCGAAGCGCTGCTCGGCGGTGATCACGCCTTCGTCGACGGCCATGCGCATCAGCCGGCCCCAGCCGTTGTCCCAGGCGCGGCGGGTGAGCATGGCGCCATCTTCGCCAACGAAGATGGGCCGTGCGTCGGGGCGCAGCGGCGTGGGCGTGCGTCGGCGATCCCACACCTTCTGCCGGTAGTCGCGCAGGTGCTCCAGCGCGGCCTCGAGCTGGTCGCCCTTGCGTACCTGGTTGTCACGGCTGCCCTTGCGGCGGTTGGTGCGCAGCGTGTCGCCCAGGTCGTGGGCGTCGGTGAGGGTGATGACCTCGATGCCGCGCAGGCGGCACTGGTAGGCGATCTCCATGGCGGCCCAGAGGTAGGGCGGCACGGAACCTTTCTCGCGTGCGCCGAGTGCGCCGCGCAGGCGGGCGAAGGCCTGGACGCGGCGGAACGCCTGCAGTTCGGGCATGCGTGGGTCGGCCTTCTCGCGGACGCCCTTGATGCCCTGTGCCGGGTTTTCGCTGCAGTGGCCAAACTCTCGCCCCCAGCGGAAGAGGCGGCGCAGGTAGCGCAGCCAATGGTTGGCCTTGGTGGGGTAGCCCGGGACGGCGTTGCCGGCACCTGGCCGCGACTCGGGCCAGCCCATGGCGATCGCGCTGATCAGGCGGCGGATGGCGGGCGGGGTGATGCGGTGCACCTGCATGTCGCCGAGCTGGCTGCCGTCCCCCAGGCGGTACGCGCAGATCTGCTGGCCGTACATGGCGTAGTCGGTGCGCGTGCGCGCGCCGAGCGTGCGCCACTCCTCGCTGGCCTCGAGCATGCGGATCAGGTGGGCGAGGGTGCCGGCGTCGTCAGCCGCGGTGCGCTGGTCGGCGATGGCGTGCAGGTCGCCCATCCGCGCGGCCGCACCGGCGACGGTTCGACGACGCTTGCGGCCGTCGGCCTCGAGCTCGAACACGTACCAGCGGCCCATGCCCGAGGCGTCCCAGTAGATGCCCTTGGGCAGCCGCGCGGTGTCGATGTGCGGCGGCAGGTTGGGGGCGGATTTGCGGGTGCGGCCGCGGGGCATGCGTTGTCCTGGTCTAGCCCGGGCCGAACAGGGCCGGATCGGCGGGGGTGTCGTCGTTGGCCGCGGCGACGCCCAGGGCGACGTTTACGGCCTCGATGGTGGTGAAGATGCCACCCTTCCCGTCGTAGCGGTAGCGGATGCCCTCGCGTTTGGCCCAAGCCTCGACTGTGGCCAGGCGCGGGCGCTCGCCTGGGCGGCAGAGATCCTGCAGGGCGGCGAACGGGACGATGGAGGGGTGCATGCTCAGGGCCCGGCAGCCTGCGCGGCGCTCACGCGTTCGGCGATGAAGATCGCGGGCGTGGGGTCGCCGCGCTGGGTGAGGATGACCGCGGCGAACTCGAGCTCGATGCCGTGCGCGGCGTCGCGCTCGACCATGTCTGCCCAGTAGCGCAGCATGCGCGGAACGTTGCCGAGGCAGTGCTGGGTGGGGAGGCGGGTGACGTCAGCTGCCATTCGCGCCCTCCTGCGCGGCGGGGTGGGGGCGTCGCGTGACGCGAACGGTCCACGCGTGGCGGTCGTCGCCCATCGCTTCGCACGTAATCGCTGCAAGCCTAAATCCAGCCGCAAGCCCGATCCACACCCACCCAGCGAAGTAGCCGAGCATCAGGATCGGCGCCAACAATGCCCATGTCGCCAACTCGGCGATCGCCTTGATCCACTTCACGACTCCGCCCCCTTCCCCGCGCGGGCGAGGGCTTCTCGGATCAAATGGGTATCTTCCCCAGCCTGTCCGCTCGCGTTGCAGGCGCGCCGCCGAGAAAGAATTGCTCGCACCTTGGCGTCGATGTCAGCGCCAACTGGGAAGCACAGAAGCAGAGGTAGTTGCTGGCCTATCACGTAGAACCTCCCGCGCGGGCGAGGGCTGCGTCGTACTGCTTGGCCCACTGGATCATATCGAGGTGCAGGCACATGCCGTTCCCGTAGTTCACGCGCTGCAATTCCCGCGCAGCAGCCGCCAGGGCCTCGGCGCACTGGGCGCGTTCCTGCATCGCGCGCAGGTCGCTGTCGCAGGCGGCGAGGCTCGATTCGGCGTCCGCCCACTTGCGGCGGTAGTCGTCGCGGGCTTTGCACAGGCTGCCCAGCTCCCCACTGTCTCGCGAGTGCTGCGCTTTCCAGCCCGCCACCTCCGCGCGCAGGTCGTCGACGGCTTGCTGGTGGTCGGCCAGCGACACCCACTGGCGGCTGTCCTCGCCTCGCCAGTCGGAATCGCGTGGGTCGGGCTTCGTCGTCATCATGGGCGCGTAGCCGCCGCGAGAATTGCCATCCTTGCGCAACGTCGGGCGATACCGCGCCACCGGCTTGGCGTCAGCGGTCATACCAGCCTCCCGTTGAGCGATGCCAAGTAGAGCTGGCCGCCGCACCTGTAGAACCCCACGAGCTTGGACGGATGAGATTCGGTCCATGTTCCGTCATCCTTCAGTGTGCGTGACGTTCCAAACTCAATCGGATGGGTGTATCCGCACTTGTCGCAGGCGATGGATTCACCCGCCTCGGGTCCAAGCTCGTCGTTTCCGATGGCGATCACCTCACCACCTCGCTGTCATGGGGCACGGGGACGAGGCGGACCTTGCGGAACGCGAGCGGCGGCCCCTTTCGCAATTCGTCGCGTGTCGAATGGATCAGCACGCACGGCTGGCCGGCTTCGTCGTCGCCGATCTCCATGCACTCTCCCACCGGAGCCTCCCGCACGGCGCGCAGGGCTTCGATACCAGCCCTCAGCGCATCGCCGTACACGCTGCCGGGGAGGTATGCCGTTGCTAGGTGCGCTAGTGCATTCTCGTACTCGTCCATCTCAATCCTCCTTGCCTGGCTGGGGGGCGGCGGATGCTCCGGGGTGCCAGTGCGTTGCAAAACGGAAGTGGTCCTCGTCGCGCCACTCGTCGGCGATGGCCGGGAACCCTCCATACTGGCTCTTGTGCCAGTAGACGACCGTCTCGTTTCTCGGCGGGCTGCGCTCGTCAATCCGCACCCACACCTCCGGCACGCCCGGCTGCTGCGACAGGGCGGCGAACTCTTGGCGGGCGCGGTGTGACTCAGGCAGCTGCTCGACCCATTCCTGCAAACTCATTTCTCTGGCAGCGTCACTGAACATCGCGCGGCTCCTGCTGGGCGGCTGCTAGGGCGGTTGCGGGATCATTCATGGCTGCGTTGATTTCGGCGAGTCGCTCCAGCAGCCCAGATTCGCCAACGAGGTCATCCGCATGGGCACGCTCCCACGCATCCAGCAGCGGCCCAATCAGCGGCATGACCGCCTCAGCTTGCTCAGCTCTCAGGGCAGCAAGTCCACCAACCCCCGCGGGGGCTAGCTGGTTTAATTGCAACTCCGCATCAGCCCTAGCCATCTGCCAGAACTGTGTCAGCCAGTGCCCCTCGGGTGGCGGGTTAACCCCTTGTGCGCCGAAGCCGAGGGCACCAGTGATTGCCGCCGCAGCGCGCTCACGGATGCCAAGTGGGTCGGCGTCGATTGAGTACTGGGGAGGTTCGACTTCCCCGGCCACCACCTCCCCGCCAGCAGCCGGGGCACGGTGGGGGAGGGCGGCTTCGAGATCGACGATCTCCTGTCCATAGCGTGCTGCATCGTCTTGCCGCAACTGACACTCCTTGCGATACATGTCGTGCCAATGTTTCGCCGCCGCATCCGGCACCGCCTTGGGCTGCCGGGCGCGCAGGGCGTCGATCTTCTCCTGCAGCTGTTGTGCACACTGTCGCTTCGCACTCGCCCAGTGAATGGTCGGCTCGTCGATCTCGGGGCGGCCGGTAAGGTAGCCGTCGTCGAATAGCCACCGGGTTACCAGCGAGTCAAACTCCGCCAGCGCCTGGGTAATTGCGGTCATGCTGCTCTCCGGGTAATGATTTGCGCGGTGTCGAGGTTGGCGGCCGCGATCGCGCGCAGTGGCGGTGGGCTGACGCTGTTGCCGACCATGCGGACTGCGGCGGTGGTGGTGATCGGGCGCCCGTCTGCGGTGCGGTCGATGATGTAGCTGCGGGGAAAGCCCTGCGCAGCGAACAACTCGGCGGGCTTGAGCATCCGCAGCCGGATGTCCGTGATCACGTAGGGCACGCCGTGCAGGTGCACGGTGACCAGCGCCATGCGGTCGCGGGTGGTTACGGTGTCCAGAGGATCGCGCACGTCGAGCGCGGTGCCGTTGCCGTAGTAGTTCACCAGGAAGGCGGCGACGCGAAGCGCGCCAGCTTTCTGCTCGGCAGTGAGTGACGCGCGCAGCTCGGGATCGTAGGTTTCCCAGCAGTCACGGCACAGATCACCGCAGCCGGGCGCCGGCGCGCAGGTTCCGCAGCCGGCACAGCGTCGCTTCTCCAGTTCCACTGCCACCAGCCGCTGGATGCTGCCCTTCGCGCAGATGGTCGGAGCGGGCTTGCGCAGGTCTTGGCCGGCGCCGGTGTAGTAGCCGCTGCACGCCTGCTCGAGGAAGGCGGCGACTACACCGAAGCGCGCCGCTCCAGCGAGCACTGTGGGAAGCGGCTTCCGTGCGTCGTACCCGATCACGTTCTGCGCCATCGCCGTGACGTGCACACTCAGCACCGCGAAATGCCCGCCCTTCACGCCGGCGCACTGTGTCCGCAGCGGCTCGAGGCCGGACCAGGTACGGCCGTTGCTCGCGTTGGCGAACTCAGTCAGGAAGAACGGCTCGTCGGCTTCCAGCACATGCTTCACCAGCCCCTTGGCGATCCGGCGCATGGTGGCGTCGGCCAGCGGGCGCGGGCGGTCGAAGATCGATCGGCCGAGGTCAGAGAAGTCGATGCACTCGGCTGCGGCGACGTAGGGCTTGGCGCGGCCAGGTCCGTGCGTCGGCTCCGGCCACACGATCGGCTCACCGTCGCGGCGGGCGATCAGGAACAGGCGCTCCCGGCTGGTGCCGGCGCCGAAGTCAGCGGCCACGAGCTTCCGCCATTCCACGGCGTAGCCCAAGGCGCGCAGCCCGGCGACGAACTGATCCCAGGTGCGGCCGGAATGGCGCTTGTCGGGGACCAGCTGCTGGTTCTCGACCGGAACGCGTTCGCCCTTCTCGGCCACGCTGCCGTCCAACTTGAGTACCAGGCCAGTGTTCTTGCATCGCTTCGCCACCAGCGGACCCCAGGTGAGGATCTGCCAGACGTTTTCCATGCTGATGATGCGCGGGGCGTTGCCGACACGGCCAAGCTGGCCGGCCCACTTCAGCACGACCCACGACAGCGCCCGGATCTTTCCGTTGCGCGGCTGGCCACCCTTCGCCTGGCTGAAATGGGTGCAGTCGGGCGAGGCATGGAACCAGCCCACGCGCCGGCCAGCCACGTCGACGCGCGGGTCGGCATGCCAGATGTCCTCGCGGTGGTGCGACGTCAGCGGGTGGTTCGCCGCGTGCATGCCGATGGCCCACTCGTCGTGGTTGTAGGCCAGCGTCGGATCCACGCCCAGCGCCTGCTTCAGCGCCTCGCTCGCGCCGCCGCCGCCGGCGAACAGGTCGACCACGATTTCGCCCACGCGCAGCGCGGAGAGCTGCGGCGGCGGGAAGTTGAAGGCGTGCGAGCCGTCAGCCATCGTCAGACGCCTCCGAACAGGTCGCGCAGCCAGTCGGGCGTGGCCTTCGTGCTCGACTGCGGCGCGTGTTGGGCGCGGGGCACCTCAGACGCCAGGCGGCGCAATGCCCTGGCGAGCTTCAGCACGTCGCGCGCCATTGCGTCGCGGTTGACGGTCATGCCGTCCAGGTGGCGCTGGGCGCGGGTTTCGATCTGGTCGAGTTCGCTCACGCGGTGATGTCCATGGTCCATGGGAAGCGAGCCTGCAACTGCTGCCGCAGGCGGTGGGTGTTGGCGTGCTGGAAGTGGCCGTCGTAGCTGGCCAGCACGCTGCGGATGGCGTCGCGCTGGCTGCGGGTGGCGCGCAGGCGGCCGCGGCGCACGTGCAGGGCTTCGATGGCGGCCAGCTTGGCGGTGGCGTGGGCGACGACGCGGCGGCGCACCAGGGTGTGCGTGGGGCGCACCACGTAGCCGAGGAAGTCGATACCGTCGCCCAGGCGGCGCAGGCGGATGTCCGGCTTGAGCGACAGCCGCAGTTCGGTGCGCAGGAAGTCGGTGATGCGGTGCTGCCAGTCGGCCAGCTGGTCGCGGCTGTGGTGCACCAGCACGAAGTCGTCGACGTAGCGCAGGTACCGGCGCGCGGTCAGCTGGTGCTTGACGAACTGGTCGAGGGCGTCGAGGTAGACGTTGGCGAAGAACTGGCTGCTCAGGTTGCCGATGGGCAGGCCGCAGCCGGGCGCGGCGTTCGCCAGATGCTTGTGCGGCGGCACCTGGGCGAGCTCCGCCGGCTTGGCGCGCACCTGCACGCCGGCGTGCAGCGGGTCGTGGCGCAGCAGGGCGTGGGTGGCGCGCAAGGCGGTGTCGGGCAGCGCAGCGCGCTGCAGGCGCTGCTTGAGCATCGCCCACAGCGTGGGGCGGTGGATGCAGTTGAAGAAGTTATGGATGTCGAGCTGCAGGTACCAGCCGTCCGGCTGGCCGCTGTGCACCTGGCGGACGAAGTGCTGCAGGCGGCGCACGGCGGCGTGGGTGCCCTTGGCGGCGCGGTTGGCGTAGCTGTCGTGGATGAAGCCAGGCTCGTAGATGGCCTCGAGCTGTGGCACCAACCAGTGGTGCACCACGCGATCGGCGAAGTCGGGCGCGTGGATCTCGCGGGCCTTGGGCCGCGTGGCGATGAAGCAGGTGGACGGCCGCGGCGACCAGGTGCCGGCCGCGAGCTCGCGCTGCAGCTGCAGCAGGTTGTCGGCCCACCGCAGGTCGAAGCGGAGCTGGTTGTGGCTGGGCACCTTCTGGCGGCGTGCGCGCTTCCACGCGTCGAACAAGGCCTCCAGCGCTGGCCCTTCTGCACCCTGAAACTCACCGGCCGGCCGACACGCCAACGCAAACCCGTTGTTGTTGCGGTGGTTGTTGTTGACGTTGCCGTTGTTGAAGTTGACGTTCCACGCGGAAGCCGAAGACCAGGCCGCCGCCCGCCCGTGCACTTGCGACATCGCCGGCCATCCGAAGGGGTAGGACGGGTTCGTCATGGGTTGGCCTCCGCGGAGGCGGCACGGGCACTCAGTTTCTGGCCACGCTGCGCGACGCCGTTGCGGGCTTGCGCACTCTGGGCCTTGGGGTGCTGCAGCTGCTTGCGCCAGCCGCCGGCCTGCCGGCCGATGTCCTCGGCCTGGCGGATCAGCGCTTCGAACTGGCGAAAGCTCTTGAAGGCACGCACGAGCTTGGCGATCTGCAGGTGCTGCTTGATCTCGTCGATGGTCCAGCGCAGCTGCTGCACGCATTGCAGGCGCTGGTCGTAGTCATGCCCTGCGCGCGAGGCGAGGCGATAGGCGTCCATCGCCTTGCCGCGGAGGTCGCCGCCGATCTGGTAGCGGTGGTAGCGGTCGAAGCCGCGCACGGCCTGCTCGATGTCCACGAGCAGGCGTTCGGTGGCCTTGACGATCGGCGGCAGCTGGTAGCGCGAGGGCATGGTGGGATCAGCCAAAGGTCAGAACTACTGACCGGCCGGCCGACACGCCAACGCAAACCCGCTGCCGCAGCGGCGGTAGCTGCTGACGAGGCCGTAGCCGAAGGAGACGAACCACGCGGAAGCCGAAGACCAGGCCGCCGCATCGCGCAGCCAGTACCAGTCGGCTTTGATCCACGGGAACGCGTCGGGATCGACGGCAGGGCCGTGGCGCGTGAGGTCGACGATGGCGGTCGCCTCCCGATAGGACGCGAGCTGCCAGCCGCCGCCGAGCGTGTCGACTGCCGCTGCGGCTTCGAGGGCCTTGCCGTGTGCCACCGGCTTGGCCAGGCGCACTACGGTGTATTCGATGCCGGTTTCGGTATCGCGCGTGGCGACGTGGTTGCCGGCGTCGTCGACCAGCTTAAGGAAGCGGGGTTGTGCATCAGACATGGGAGATCCTCTGCCGGCGCCGCCGGCGGTGGTGGGCAAATGGGCGAATTACTGACCGGCCGGCCGACACGCCAACGCAAACCCGTCGTAGCCGCGGTGGTCGTAGCCGACGCCGCCGTCGCCGAAGTAGACGAGCCACGCGGAAGCCGAAGACCAGGCCGCCGGGGTGCTGGTCCAGTGCCAGCGCGACTTGACGCGCGGGAAGGCGCTGGCGTCGATGGCGGGCTCGTGGCGGGTCTCGTCGACCAGCGCGGCCAGTTCGGAGCGCGTGGGCAGGCGCCAGTCGTCGTGGCCGAGCAGTCGCAGGAGGCGGCACCGCTCGATGCAGTGCTCCTGGGTGATGCCGTTGTCTTCGTCGGCCGGGTCGCCCAGGGACTCGATGGACCACATCAGGCCGGTGGTGGTGTCGATCACGGCGACGTGGGCGGTGGTGTCGCCGTCAGCCAGGCGGCTGCCGTCGATTGCCACGCGGACGAAGCGGCACTGTTGCGGCGCCGCCGCAGCAGACGCGACTGCGCGCTCGGCAGGCCGGGGCGCCGCCGGGACGATGTTGATGATCTCGGGTGCCTTGGCCAGCCCGTCGAGATTGACCTCGATCGTATGTTCGGCGTTGCCGAGGATGCGTGTGATACGGACGTTGAGGTTGTCCATGGTGGCTCCGGGTCAGGCCGCAGGCGCGGCAGTGGCGATGGCCAGCGAGTCGTTCGCGGCCTGCAGGTGGGTCTTGAGGTCGGCGATGGCGCGGTCGCGTTCGGCGGCGGTGCGCAGCTGGCGTTCCAGCTCGGCGACGCGGGCGTCGAGTTGATCGGCACGGGCGATGTCGGCGCGCCAGTCGCGGGCGCGCTCGCGGAACTCGGCGGCGTTGACCTCGAGGCCGCTGGCGGCGCTCTGGTCGGCGAAGCTGTCGAGGAAGTCGGGGCCGGCCTGGCGGTGGGTGTCGGTCATGCGCGGGTGCCTTGGGGTTTGCGGGTGATGGCGTTGGCGCCGTAGGCGAAGCGGTCGTCGCCGCCGATATGCTTGAGCACGCGCGTGTTGCCGAGCCGCTCGATGACACCGCCGCGCGCCTGGAATGCGGCGATGTCTGCGGCGATGCGATCGCTGGCGGCGAGGTTGGCGTCGGGGATGCCGTCGAGGATGCCGTCGAGCGTGCAGGCCGGGCCTGCCTGGCGGCGCGGGGCGAGCGGCGCGGGGGCGACCAGCTTGCGCGGCACGTCGCACGCGGCGGGTGCCGGGCCGCGTGCCGGGCGGCGGGGCGCGGGCGGCGCAGGTTTGGGCGGCTTTGCGGTCTTGGGCGGCTTGGGCGCTTTCGGCGGCTTGGGCTTGGCGGCGCGGGGCGGTGTGGGTTGCCTGGGCTTGGCCGGCTGGCCCCACGCGCGCGCCGCGCGGCCGCAGATGAACTGCACTTCCTTGCCTTCGCCCGGCAGGCGCAGGGCGTGGCCCTTGCGCACCAGCGATGCCATCAGCGCAGAGACAATGCGGATGCCGCGTTCGGGCAGAACGGCGTCGGTTACCTCACGGGAGGTCACCGGCCGCGCTTCGCTGGCCATCCATGCGCGGATCCGCGCCGACGCGGTGGGCGGGCGGCCGTCGTCGTTGGCGGCGGGTTGGGCGGTGATGGCCGACAGCACCGCATCGCGGTGGGCGAAGTGCGGGCGGCCCTGGTGTTGGATGCGGACCAGGTGGCCGGACTTCACCAGGGTGTTGAGCGAGCCGAGCATGTTTTCGATCTGCGTCTCCGGCTCGAGTGCGTCGACCAGCTCGCGCGCGGTGCAGGCCTTGGCCTGGGCGCGCAGGTAGTCGCGCAGGCGTGTGGCGCGGCCGGTGCGGGTGGCCAGGTGGCTGGCGGCCATCAGCGCTGCGCCTCGTTGGCCGCTTCCAGCAGCTCGCGCGCAAGCGCGGCGCCTTCGTCGGTGAGGGTGAGGCTGCTGGGGCAGTACTCGTCGTCCAGCTGCACCAGGTCGGCACGCTGCAGGCGCAGGGCCATGCGCTTGGTGACGCTGTGCGTCTGCACGGGGCCGGTCACCGCGGTGCGCACTGGCGGGGCGATGAAGCCGCTGCCGTAGCGACGCAGGGTGTGGTTGGGTGCGTCGAGGGCAGCGAGCAGGGCGCTGCGCTCGAGCGGCGTGGTGGGTGCGGTGGCGGTCATGGCAAATGGCGGATTACTGACCGGCCGGCCGACACGCCAACGCAAACCCGCCGTAGCAGCGGTG
>Ga0233380_1000130_pt1 | contig 43555 bp, 36 predicted proteins | sample ElkDunMinimDraft_9_FD_191541 | JGI IMG/M metagenome (GOLD analysis project Ga0233380, IMG submission 191541) | Fecal eukaryotic communites from dung pellets of Tule Elk in California, USA - Elk Dung F36 | ecosystem: Host-associated > Mammals > Digestive system > Large intestine > Fecal | place... | reverse complement strand
AGCCGGGCGAGATAGCCGGCGTCGACCCGGCGGGCGAGGTCGTGACGCGCGGGGATCGAGCAGAAGGCCCGGGTGTCGTCCACGAACCCGCTCGTGTTGCTGAAGCCGGCCGTCTCGGTCGCGGCCTCGCGGAACCGGCGCATGGCGTCCGGCGCGTCGAGGAACCACCACGGTGCGCCGAGGCGCAGGGCCGGGTAGACGCCGGCCAGCGGGGCGAGCTCGCGCGAGTAGGTGTCCTCGTCGACCGTGAACGCGACGAGGCGGAAGCCGGGGTGGTGGCCGAACGCGTCGAGCAGCGGGCGCAGGGCGCGGGTGAACTCGGTGGCCACCGGGATGTCGTACCCCCGGTCGGCCCCGAAGGTCGCGGCCGGCCCGGTGGCGTGGTCGCGCAGCACCCCGGGGTGCAGCTGCATGACCAGCCCGTCCTCGGCCGACATCGCCGCCATCTGGAACAGCATGTGCCCGCTGAACGCGGCCGCGTCAGCGGCGTCGACCTGGTCGCGGAGCGCGGTGTCGAAGATGCGCCGCGCCTCGTCGTGCGACAGCGGCGTCGTGTCGGCCGCGAGGTGCCCGTGGTCGGTGGCCCGCGCGCCCGCAGCCTTGAACCGGGCCCGCTGTGCGCGCAGGGCCTCGAGGTAGCGGTCGTAGGAGGTGACGTCGACGCCGGCGGCCTCGGCGAGCCGGTCGACGTCGGCGCGCCACGACGGGAGCGCGGGGTGCAGCAGCGGGTCGGGCCGGAACGTCGGCAGCACGCGCTCGCCGTAGCCGTCGGCGGCGAGGCGGGCGTGGTCGCCGAGCGTGGACCAGGCCGGGTCGGTCGTGGCGATGACCTCGATCCCGAACCGGTCGAGGAGCGCGCGCGGGCGGAACCCGGGGTCGGCGAGACGGGCCGCGACCTCGTCGTAGAGCGCATCGGCGGTGTCGGTCGACGGCCGCTGCGTGACGCCGAAGATCTCGACGAGCTCGTGCTCGAGCCAGTAGCGCGTGGGCGTCCCGCGGAAGTGCTTCCAGCCCGCGCAGAACCGGCGCCAGATCGCCCGCGGGTCGGTCTCGACGGGCTCGTCCGGCGACGAGCCGACGCCCAGCCGCGGCAGCGTCTCGCCCTGGGACACGAGCATGCGCGTGAGGTAGTGGTCGGGCACCACGAGGAGCCGCGCGGGGTCGCCGAACGGCTCGTCGTCGGCGAACGCCGTGACGTCGACGTGGCCGTGCATCGACACGATCGGCAGCGACTGCGTGGCCGCGTAGATCTCTCGCGCGATCGGCCGGGTCACCGGGTCGGCGGGCAGCGCCCGGTCCGGGTGCAGGGTCCACGTGTCGCTCACGTCCGCCTCCTCGTCGGTTCCGACCGGGCGACGACGGCGTCGCCCACGCCGCAGCAGGGCAGACCTGCAAGAGGTCTGAGATCGATTGCGGTCATGGTGCCGTGCCAGCCGCGACCGCGCAAGCCCCGAAAGCTGCCGCCCACCGATGCGCCAGGTCACGGCCCTTGACGACTCCCGGGATCGTTTGCAGACTGTGCCCCGACAACGGGACCGCACCGAGGGAGGCGCGATGGCGAACGCACGTGACGTCGCTGAGCTGGCGGGCGTGTCCGTGTCGACGGTCTCGCGTGCCCTCACCGTTCCGGAGCAGGTCTCCGCGGCGACGCGGGAGCGCGTCGTCGCGGCCGCCGCCCAGCTCGGGTACCGCCCCAACCCGACCGCGCGCGGGCTGCGGATGGGCCGCACCCACACGCTCGGGCTGCTCGTCCCGGACCTCGAGAACCCGTACTTCGCCTCGGTCACCAAGGGCGTCCAGGCGCGGGCGCGGGCGGCCGGGTACGCGCTCTTCGTGGCCGACTCCGAGGAGGACCCGACGGCCGAGCCCGAGCTCGTCGCCGAGTTCTCGCGCCGGGTCGACGGCGTCGTTCTGGCCTCGCCCCGTTCCGACGACGACGTCCTGCTGCGCGCCGTCGAGGGCGTGCCCGTGGTGCTCGTGAGCCGCGACGTCGACGGCCTGTCCTCGGTCGCGGTCGACGACGCCGACGGCGTCGGGCAGGCGCTCGGCCATCTGCACGCGCTCGGCCACCGGCGCATCGCCGTCGCGTCGGGACCCGCGAACTCCTGGTCGGGGTCGCGGCGCGTCGCCGGGCTGCGCCAGGCCGCCGAGCTCCTGGGGGACGTCACCCTGGTCGAGCTCGGCACGTTCCGTCCGTACTTCTCGGGGGGCTTCGCCGCCGCCGACCATGCGATGGCGCGCGGCGCGACGGCCGTCGTGGCGTTCAACGACCTCATGGCCATCGGCATCGTGGACCGGCTGCGCGCGCGTGGCGTCAAGGTGCCGCAGGACATGTCGGTCGTCGGGTTCGACGACGTGGCCGTGGCCACCCTGGTGTCTCCCGCCATCACCACGGTCCGGGTGCCGCGCACGGGCCTGGGCCGGCGGGCGGTCGACCTGCTCGTCGCGGGCCTCGACCCCGCGAACGAGGGCAGTCTCCTGTCGGACCGTCACCAGCAGCGCCTCGCCGTCGAGCTCGTGATCCGCGAGTCCACGGGAGTGGCGCGCCACGCCCCAGAGCCGCACGACCGCGGGGAGTCGTCGCCCGCACCTGCCTGACGAGCACGTTCATCCACACCCGCGTCATCGCCGACGCGTCGTTCCCGGGCACCGGTGCCCGGGGGAAAGTAGGAAGCTCATGCGCACACACCGCACCCGATCCCGCGCGGCCGTCGTCGTCGGCGTCGCCGCTCTGGGCCTGCTCGCCGGGGCGTGCGCGCCCCCCGCTCCGCAGGGGGGTGGCGACGCCCCGGCCGTGACCGACGCGGCCGACGTGCCCGAGACGCCGTCCGAGCCGGTCGAGCTGCACATCCTCGACGTCGCGGGCAATCAGAAGCTGACCGAGCCCATGGTGGACGCGTTCGTCGAGGCGAACCCGGACGTCATCTCCTCGGTCACGTGGGAGACGGGCGGTGCGCCCGACGTCACGGGCATCGTCAAGCCGCAAGTCGACTCCGGGAACCTCTCGGTCGACCTGGTCCTGACGGGCAACGACGGGCTGTCGGCCGGCATCGCGCAGGACCTGTGGATCCCCGTGGTCGACGACTTCGGCGACCGCCTGAGCAACCAGGAGAACTACCTCGAGCCCGCCGCGGCGATGCAGGAGCTGGCCGACGGCCACGGCGTCGTCGTCACGTACTACCCGTCCGGCCCGCTGCTGCAGTTCGACCCCGCGGTCGTGACCGACCCGCCCGCGACGCCGCAGGAGCTGCTCGAGTGGGCCAAGGCCAACCCGGGCAAGTTCGGCTACGCGCGTCCGGCGAACTCCGGCCCGGGGCGCACGTTCCTCATGGGCCTGCCGTACATCCTGGGGGACGAGGACCCCACGGACCCGGAGAACGGCTGGGACAAGACGTGGGCCTACCTCAAGGAGCTGGGCCAGTACGTCGACAACTACCCGACCGGCACGGGCCAGGTGGTCACCAACGTCGGTGACGGCACCTGGAGCATGATCCCGACGACGACCGGCTGGGAGATCGAGCCGCGCTCCGACGGCCGGCTGCCCAACACGCTCGAGGCGGCCGCGTTCGACGACTTCACCTGGGTCACCGACGCGCACTACGCGGCCATCCCGCGCGGCCAGTCCGCCGACAAGGTCTCGGCGATCCTCCTGCTGCTGCAGGACATCCTGACGCCCGAGCAGAACGCCAAGGCCTACGACCACGGCTACTTCTACCCCGGCCCGGCGATCGAGGGCGCGACCCTCGACCTCGCTCCCGAGGAGTCGCAGCAGGTCATCGAGGAGTTCGGGCGCGACTGGTACGACGAGCTCATCGCGTCCGCGCCCGCGACCACCCCGCTGCCGCCCGCCGAGATGGTCACGGCGTTCGACATCTGGGACCGCGAGGTCGGTGCCGGGAAGTACACCGAGGAATAAGGCCTACGACGACGAGGAGGTCGCCATGGCGATCACTGCCGGCAAGTTCGACTCGCTGGAGCTGCGCGACGTCGGACGCAGCTTCGGCGGCCACGAGGCGCTCGTGGGGCTGGACCTGACGGTGCGAGCGGGCGAGTTCATCGCCCTGCTCGGGCCGTCGGGGTGCGGCAAGTCGACCGCGCTCAACTGCCTGGCCGGGCTGCTGCCGCTCACGCACGGGCAGATCCTGCTCGACGGGCAGCGCGTCGACACGCTGCCGAGCGAGAAGCGCGGGTTCGGCATGGTGTTCCAGAGCTACGCGCTCTTCCCGCACCTGACGGTCGAGAAGAACGTGGCGTTCGGGCTGCAGATGCGCGGCCTGCCGCGCGCCGAGATCACCCAGCGGGTGCGCGAGGCGATCAGCCTGGTCAAGCTCGAGGAGCACGCCAAGAAGCTGCCGGGCCAGCTCTCGGGCGGCCAGCAGCAGCGGGTCGCGATCGCCCGGGCCGTGGTCCTCGAGCCGTCCCTGGTGCTCATGGACGAGCCGCTGTCGAACCTCGACGCCAAGCTGCGGCTCGACATGCGCACCGAGATCCGGCGTCTGCACCAGTCGCTGGGCCTGACCACGATCTACGTGACCCACGACCAGGAGGAGGCGCTGTCGCTCGCCGACCGGCTCGTCGTGCTGCGCGAGGGCAGGGTCCAGCAGATCGGCACGCCCGACGAGCTCTACGACCACCCGCGCAACTGGCACGTCGCGGACTTCATGGGGTACCGGAACATCCTTCCGGGCACCGCCCTCGACGCCGCGAACGGCACCGCGGGCACCGAGCGGACGCGCGTCCAGGTCGGCTCGATGACCTTGACCGGACGTCCCGTCGGGGACGTGGGCGGGTCGTCCGAGGTGCGGGTGGCCGTCCGGCCGGACGACCTCGTGGTGCTCGCCGACGGCGACGCCCCGCAAGACGGCAACGCGGTCACGGGCACGGTCGCGGTGGTCGAGTACCACGGGCGCGAGTTCGCCGTCGTGGTGCAGACCTCGGACGGCACCCTGCTGCACGTCCGGACGCCGTCCGCGCCCGAGGTGGGCGACGTCGTGACCCTGACCGCCGCCGGCGAACGGGTGCTCGTCTTCCCGGCCGACCTCGCGGGCCGGCCGGCGGCCACGGCACCCGCCGAGGCGGTGGCGGTGTGACGGCCCCGACGACCTCGGGCGCGCGGAGCACCGCGAGCCTGCGGCACCGCCTCGCCGAGCGGGGTATCGACGCGTCGCTGTGGCTCATGGTGCCGGCGCTCGTGTTCGCGCTCGCGCTCTTCGTGTACCCGTTCTCGTACGGGATCGGGCTCACGTTCCAGCCGGGCCTCGCGACCCAGGAGCGCTGGGGCGGAGGGGTCTTCGCCAACTACGTGGCGTTCTTCCGGGACCCGTTCGTGTTCGACTCGGTGTGGATCACGATGCGGCTGGCCCTGCCCGCGGCGCTGTTCAACGTGCTCGCCTCGATCCCCGTGGCGCTCGTGCTGCGTCGCAAGTTCCGGGGCAAGCGGTTCATGACGTCGGTCCTGGTGCTGCCCATCACGCTCGGGACGGTCCTGACCGCGCAGGGCCTGCTGATCTTCGCGGGGCGCCAGGGCTGGCTCAACCGGACCCTGATGTCGATCGGCCTGATCGACGAGCCGCTGCAGCTCGTGAACAACTACGTCGGCGTGATGTTCTCCCTGATCATCACGGGCTTCCCGTTCGCGTTCCTGCTCGTGTCGTCCTACCTGTCCGGCATCGACCCGTCGCTCGACGCGGCCGCCCGCACCCTGGGCGCCGGCTGGTGGCAGCGGTTCCGGCGCATCACCCTGCCGCTGCTCGCGCCCGGGCTCGCGACGACGTTCATCCTGACGTTCGTGCTCGCGTTCTCGGTCTTCCCCTCGGCGCGCCTGGTCGGTGACGCCATGGGGTCGACGCGCGTGATGTCGCTCATGGCGTTCCGCGCCTTCGGCGAGCAGAACGACTATGCGATGGCCTCGACCATCGCCCTCATGATGGGCGTCGTCGAGCTGGTGGTCGTCGCGATCGTGCTCGCCTGGCGGTCGCTGTTCTACAAGGGATCGACGGGAGGCAAGGGATGAGCGCGCTCGACACCGCGGGATCGCCTGCGACGGGGACGGCGTCGCCGGGCCGGCCTCGAGCGACGTCACGGCTGCCCGGCGAGCGGTCGCTCGCCGCGTCGCCGTCGACCTGGTTCGTCTGGGCCGGCATGGCCGCGTTCCTCGTGTTCCTGCTGGGCATCCTCGGCGCGGTCGTGGTCGACTCGTTCGGCCGGCAGTGGTTCAACACGTGGCTGCCCGCCGAGTGGACGGCCCAGTGGTACTCGGGCTCGTGGGAGCGGTTCGACCTGGCGCACGTGATCGGCGTGACCGTGGGGGTCGCGCTCACGGTCGTCGTGCTCTCGGTGCTGATCGGCGTGCCGGCCGCTTACCTGCTCGCACGGCGCAGCTTCCCGGGCAAGCGGCTTGTGAACGTGCTGTTCCTGCTGCCGATCCTCATGCCGCCCATCACGTTCGGCATCCCGCTCGCCACGGTCATGTACTCGTTCGGCCTCGGCCGGTCGGTGATCGCCGTCGTGCTGGTCAACCTGGTGCCGTCGGTCCCGTTCGTGATCCTGACCATGACGCCGTTCATCGAGCAGATCAACCCCGCCATCGAGTCGGCGGCGCGCATGTGCGGCGCCGGCATGCGGCAGGTGTTCACGCGGGTCCTCGCGCCGCTGCTGGTACCCGGGATCCTCGCCGCTTCGATCCTCGTGCTGGTGCGCACGGTCGGCATGTTCGAGCTGACGTTCCTCGTCTCCGGCCCGCAGTCGGACACGCTCGTCGTCGCGATCTACCGCGCGATGACGGCTGCCGGTGGCGGCGAGGCGAGGCAGCTCATCTCGGCCATGGCCGTCATGTACACCCTGACCATGCTCGCCATGCTCGTGGTGGCCCTGCGCTTCGTGAACCCGACGCAGCTCGTCGCCCAGGTGAAGGACGCACGTGACGACTGACCGGCTGCACCGCTCGGCCCTGCCCGCCACCCTGCCCGCGGGCGTGACGGCTCCGGTCGACCCCGCCCAGGTCGGGATCGTCCACCTCGGCATCGGGGCGTTCCACCGGGCGCACCAGGCCGTGTTCACCGAGCTGGCCGCGCGGGCGACCGGTGACGACCGGTGGGGCATCCTCGGCGTCACCCAGCGGTCGGCCTCGGTGCGCGACCAGCTCCGGCCCCAGGGCGGCGTGTACGGGGTGCTGACGGCGGGGGCCGACGGCACGTCGCTCGACCTCGTCGGGTCGGTGGTCGACGTCGCGTGGCCCGCCGAGGAGACCGCGCGCGTGGTCGCCGCGATCGCGGCGCCCACCACGCACGTCGTGACGCTGACCGTGACCGAGAAGGGCTACACGCGCGCGGCCGACGGCGGGCTCGACGTCGAGCGAGTCCGTCCCGACCTCGACGCTCTCGCCGCCGAACACCTCCCCGCCGAACATGCGGTTGATCGGGTTTCGACGGCCGAAACCCCGGACAACCGCATGTTCGGCGACGAGGAAGCGCATGTTCGGCCCGGGCAGAGCGCGGTCGGGCTGCTGGTGCGCGGGCTGGCGGCACGGCACCGTGCCGCCGCCGCGGCCGGCGAACGGCGCCCGGTCACGGTGCTGACGTGCGACAACATGGTCGACAACGGCCGCGTGCTCGAACGCCTCGTGCGGGCGGCGGTCGCGGCGGCGCTCCCGTGCGAGGACGGCACGTCGCTGCTCGGGTGGCTGGACGACGACGTGACGTTCCCGTGCTCGATGGTCGACCGGATCGTCCCGGCGACGACGCCGGAGCAGCGCGACGCGGTCGAGCGCGAGCTGGGCGTGCGCGACGAGGGGCTCGTGGTCGGCGAGCCGTTCCGGCAGTGGGTCGTCGAGGACCGGTTCGCCGGCCCGCGCCCTGCCTGGGAGCGGGCCGGCGCGACGTTCACGGACGACGTCGCGCCCTGGGAGCGGGCCAAGCTCCGGCTGCTCAACGGGACCCACTCGCTGCTCGCCTATGCCGGGCGGCTCGCCGGGCACGCGACGATCGCCGAGGCGGTGGCGGACCCCGCGATCGCCGCCCGCGCACGTGCCTACCTGTTCGACGACGCGCTGCCCACGCTCACGGCGCCCGACGGCGCCGACCTGCGCGCCTACGGCGAGTCGTTGCTCGAACGGTTCGCGAACCCCGCGACGGGCCACACGACCGTGCAGGTGTCCATGGACGGCACCCAGAAGATCCCGTTCCGCTGGGGCGGGGTGCTGGCCGACGGCCTGGCGTCCGGCGTCGTGCCCGACGGTGTCGCGTTCGGGCTCGCGGCCTGGTGCGAGGTCGTGCGGCGCGAGGCGCTCGCCGGGCGGGACGTCGACGACCCGCGCGCGGCCGAGCTCCGCGCCGTCGTCGCCGCGACCGGCCCGGCCGACGCCGCGGCCGTCGCGCGTGCGCTGCTCGCCCTGCCGGGCCTGCTGCCCGACGCCGGCACGGACGCGCGGCTCGTGGACGCCGTCGTGGGCCACGTCGCCGGGCTGTCCGAGGCGGGCTGACGCCGTCGGTCGCTGAGGCCGGGCCGACCCGCTGGATCAGGTCGGCAGTCCGGTTTCCGGTCGGCAGTTCGAACTACCGACCAGAAACCGGAGTGCCGACGTGAACCCGGGGAGCGCGGAGCGGTAGGGCTAGGCCGTGCTCGACTCCCGCACGACGAGCGTGGGCTGGAAGACGACGTGCTCGGGCTCGGCGTCGGGCCCGCGCAGCAGCAGGTCCGCGGCGCGCAGCCCCAGCTCGTGCGTGGGCTGCCGCACGGAGGTCAGCGGGGTGGCCAGCTCGGCCGCGAAGGCGACGTCGTCGTACCCGACGATCGCGACGTCGTCCGGGACCGACAGCCCCGCCCGCCGCAGCGCACGCACCGCGCCGAGGGCGACGAGGTCGTTCACGCAGAAGACGGCGGTCGGCCGGTGAGCGTCCGGGCGCTCGAGCAGTGACCGGGTGCCCGTCTCGCCGCCGTCGGCGTTGAGGGGCACGGTGAGCTCGTCGAGCGCGGACCCGGGGTCGAGACCCGCGGCGGTCAGCGCGCGCACGACGCCGGTGTACCGGTCGGCGCACTGCCGGATCGTGTGCGGGCCGTTGAGGAACGCCAGCCGGGTGTGGCCCTGCGCGATCAGGTGCTGGGCGGCGAGCTCGCCACCGAGCACGTCGTCGACCGCGACCGAGGACAGCTCGGCCACGGGCGACGGGCGGTCGAGCACGACGACGCCCACGCCGCGCTCGTGGAGCGTGACGAGCTTGTCGACGTCGTCGGTCGCGGGCACCACGATGACGCCGCTGACCCCGTGCTGCTCGAACAGGCGCAGATACCGGGACTCGCGGCCCGGGTCCTCGTCCGAGCTCGCGACCATGAGCGTGTAGTCGTCGCGCGACAGCCGCTCCTCGATGCCGCGGGCGACGTCGGTGAAGAACGGGTTGGCGATGTCGAGCACGATCGCGCCGACGGTCGTGATGGTGCCGACGCGGAGCTGGCGGGCCGAGCCGTTGGGGACGAAGTCGAGCTGGGCGATGGCCGCCTCGACGCGCTCGCGCGTGACCGGCGCGACCCGGTCCGGGCGGTTGAGCACGTTCGACACGGTGCCCACCGACACACCGGCGAGCCGGGCGACGTCACCGATGGCGGCGCGCCGCCTCGCGGTCTTCTGGGTCACGCTCTTCCTTCCTCACCCCGGAACGCACCCTTGACGCGTCCGGTGGGCGTCCCTAACGTACTCCCAGGCGGGGATTGTAACGTTTCAAGCGTTCCACCACGCCGATGCCGACCGCACGTGCCGACGACGTCACGGAGTTCCATGGCTGCCAGCTCACCGACCCTCCGCCTCGAGGGCGTGCGCAAGTCCTTCGGGCCCGTCGTCGCCGTGCGCGACGGGCGCCTCGTCGTCGACCCCGGGTCGATCCATGCCCTGGTCGGCGAGAACGGCGCCGGGAAGTCGACGCTCGTCAAGATCGTCGCCGGCATGTACCGGCGCGACGCCGGTGAGCTCGCGCTCGCCGGGGAGCCGGTCGACTTCCGCTCGACCGCCCAGTCCCGCGCCGCCGGTGTCGCCGTCATCTACCAGGAGCCCACGCTCTTCGGCGACCTGACGGTCGCCGAGAACATCTACCTCGGCCGCGAGCCGTTGCGCCCCGGCCGGCGGATCGACCGTGCCGCGATGCGACGCGAGGCCGCGCGCATCTTCGAGCGGCTCGGCGTCGCGCTCGACCCGGACCGGCGGGCCGAAGGGCTGTCGATCGCCGACCAGCAGATCGTCGAGATCGCCAAGGCCATCTCCATCGACGCGCGACTGCTGGTCATGGACGAGCCCACGGCGGCCCTCAGCGGCGTCGAGGTCGACCGACTGTTCGCCGTGGCCCGCGCGCTGCGCGACGGCGGCTGCGCGGTCGTCTTCATCTCCCACCGCTTCGACGAGGTCTTCGCGCTGTGCGACACGGTCACGGTCATGCGGGACGGCGCCTGGGTCTCGACCGACCCGGTCGACGCGGTCGGCGTCGACGAGCTCGTCGCCCGCATGGTCGGCCGGGACGTCGAGGCGATGTACCCGCACCCGGGGTCGGCCCCCGGCGAGGCCGCGCTCGAGGTGGACGGACTCACGCGCACGGGGGTGTTCCACGACGTCTCGTTCGAGGTGCGCTCGGGCGAGATCGTGGGCCTCGCCGGGCTCGTCGGGGCCGGTCGCAGCGAGATCGCCCGCGCGGTGTTCGGCGTCGACCGGTACGACGCCGGCTCCGTCCGCGTGGGCGGCCGGCGGCTGCGCCCGGGCGACCCGCGCGCGGCCGTGGCCGCAGGGCTCGCGCTCGTGCCCGAGGACCGGCGCAGCCAGGGCCTCGTGACGTCGTCGTCCGTCGCGCGCAACGTCACGAGCGTCGTCCGGCAGCGGCTCGCCCGGTTCGGCCTGCTCCCGCCCGGCCGTGAGGACGAGGTCGCGGGGCGCTGGGCCACGCGGCTCGAGGTCCGCACGTCGGCGCTCGACATGCCCGCCGCGACCATGAGCGGCGGCAACCAGCAGAAGGTCGTGCTGGCCAAGTGGCTGGCCACCGAGCCGCGCGTCCTGGTCGTGGACGAGCCGACGCGGGGGATCGACGTCGGGACCAAGGCCGAGGTGCACCGCCTGCTCGCCGAGCTCGCGGCGTCGGGCCTCGCCGTCCTGGTCATCTCCTCCGAGCTGCACGAGGTGCTCGGCCTGGCCGACCGCGTGCTGGTGGTCTGCGAAGGGCGCATCACCGCGCGCCTCGACCGGTCCGAGGCCACGGCCGAGCGCGTGATGCACGCCGCGACCCACCGGGTGCCGGCATGAGCGCGCAGGCCGCCACGACGCCCGGCCGGACCTCCCGGACCTCCCGGACGCTGCGCGGAGCGCTCCGCCGTCGAGAGGCCGCCATCGCCCTGGTGCTCGTGCTCGTGGTCGTGGGGACGGCGCTGGTCCAGCCGAGCTTCCTGCTCAGCGGCGGTGGCTGGCGCGACCTGCTGCTGACACCGGCCATCCTGGCCGTGCTGGCCGTGGGGCAGGCCATGGTCGTGTTCACGCGCAACATCGACCTGTCGGTCGGCTCGGTGCTCGGGTTCACGGCCTACGTCACGGGCAGCCTGTTCGTCGCGGTGCCCGGGATCCCGGTCGTGGCCGTGACGCTCGCGGCGGTCGCGGTCGGCGCGCTGCTCGGCCTGGTCAACGGGGCGCTCGTGGCGTTCGCCCGCGTCCCCTCGCTGGTCATCACGCTCGGCACGCTCTACGTCTACCGCGGGCTCGTGCTCACCTGGGCGGGGAGCGACCGGATCGACGCGGGCGAGATGCCGCGCTCGTTCCTCGCGCTCGGGACGCGGCAGGTGCTCACCGTGCCCGTGCTGACGATCGTCGCGGCCGTCGTGCTCGCCGTCGCGGCGTACTACATGACGACGTCGCGCTCGGGCCGCCAGCTCTACGCGATCGGCTCCGACCCGGAGGCGGCCGATGTGGCGGGCCTGCCGGTCCGCCGCCGGGTGCTGACGGTCTTCGTGGTCTCGGGAGCCCTCGCGGGCCTCGCCGGGGTCATGTTCGCCGCGCGCTACGGGTCGGTGAGCTCGGCCGCGGGCACCGGCCTCGAGCTCCAGGTCGTCGGCGCCGTCGTGGTGGGGGGTGTCGCGATCTTCGGCGGCAGCGGCACCGTGGCCGGCGCCGCGATCGGCGCGATGCTGCTCGTGACCATCAACCGGGCCCTGCCCGTGGTCGGCATCCCGGACTTCTGGCAGCGGGCCGTGGTCGGCGTCCTGATCCTGGGCGCGATCATCCTCGACCGCGTCCTGGCGGTGCGGCGCTCGCGGCGGCTGGCCGAGACGCGCGAGGCCGAGTCCAGCGGCGCGGGCGCCGACGACGTCGAACACCGGGGGAGCGCATGACCACGACCGCCACGACGACGCCGCGCCCTGCGGTCGCGGTGCACGCCCGGCCCTGGTGGCGGCGGGCGCTGCTCACGCGCGAGTGGGCGACGGTGGCCCTGCTGGCCGTCGTGTACGCCGTCGCGCTGGGTACGGTGACGGGCTTCGACGGCCCGCTGACCATCACCTACCTGGTGCTCGACATCACGCCCGTGCTCCTGGTCGCGATGCCGATGACGGCGATCATCCTCACGGGCGAGATCGACCTGTCGGTCGCGTCCGTCGTCGGCCTGTCGAGCGTCACGCTCGGCGTGCTGTACCAGGCGGGCCTGCCGATGGCGGCCGCCGCGCTCGCCGCAGCCCTGGTCGGCGTCCTGTGCGGGCTCGTCAACGGCACGCTCGTGGCGTACCTGGGCCTGCCGTCGCTCGCGGTGACCATCGGCACGCTCGCCCTGTTCCGCGGCCTGGCCGTCGGCCTGCTGGGGACGACGGCCGTCACGACCTTCCCCGAGTCGTGGACCGACGGGGCCCGGGCGACGTTCGGCGACTCGCCGCTCCCCGTGGTCACGGTCGTGCTGGCCGTCGTGGTCGTCGCGTTCGCGGTCCTCCTGCACGCCACGCCGTTCGGGCGCGACGTGTTCGACATCGGGCGCACGCGCGAGGCCGCCCGGTTCTCGGGTGTCGACGTGCGGCGCACGCTGCTGGTGCTGTTCGTGCTCTCGGGCCTGGTGTCGGCGCTCGCGGGCGTGTACTACACGCTGCGCTACGGCAGCGCCCGCGGGGACAACGCGACCGGGCTCGAGCTGCAGGTCGTCGCGGCCGTGCTGCTCGGCGGCGTGTCGATCTTCGGCGGCCGGGGCGCCGTGCACGGCGTCGTGGCCGGCGTCCTGCTGATCGGCGTGCTGGCCGCCGCGCTGCGGCTCGAGAACGTCACCGTCAACCTCATCAACATCGTCATCGGTGCCCTGCTCGTGCTGTCCGTGGTGTCGCCACGGGTCGTGGCGGCGGTCGCCCGGCGCCGGCGTCCGGTGAGCTCGAAAGCCCACCGGCCCGAGCGGGACCGGTCCATCGAGAGGAGTCAACGATGAAGCTGTCAGACCGCAAGGTGCCGGCACGCCGTCCGCGGACGGTCGTGGTGGCCGCGATGGTCGCGGGCCTCGCCCTCGTCACCGGGGCGTGCTCCGACGACGGCGGCGGGGGAGGCGCGGACGACGGCGGTGGAGGCGGCGACGGGACGACGATCACGTTCCTGCCCAAGAACCTCGGCAACCCGTACTTCGACGCCTCGAGCACGGGCGGCCAGGAGGCGGCCGAGGAGTTCGGCGGGGTCTTCGACGAGGTCGGTCCGGACCAGGCGACCCCCGACGCGCAGGTGCCCTTCATCAACACGGCGGCCCAGCAGGGCGTCGACGCGCTCGTGGTCTCGGCCAACGACCCGCGGGCGATCGGCGACGCGCTCGACGAGGCCCGCTCGGCGGGCACCAAGGTCGTGACGTTCGACTCCGACACCGACCCCGAGTTCCGGGACGTGTTCGTCAACCAGGCGAGCGCCGAGGGCATCGCCGCCAAGCAGCTCGAGCTCGTCTCGGAACAGATCGGCGGCTCGGGCCAGATCGCCATCCTCTCGGCGTCGGCCAACGCGACCAACCAGAACGCGTGGATCGCGCTCATGGAGGACATGCTCGCGTCGGAGTACCCGGACGTCGAGCTGGTCGAGATCGCCTACGGCGACGACGACGACCAGACGTCGTTCGACAAGACCGCGGCGCTGCTCCAGTCCCACCCGGACCTCAAGGGCATCGTCTCGCCCACGACCGTCGGCATCGCGGCCGCGGCCCGGTACGTCTCGACGTCGGAGCACAAGGGCAAGGTCGCGATCACCGGCCTGGGCACGCCCAACCAGATGCGCGAGTACGTCGAGGACGGGACGGTCACGTCGTTCGCCCTCTGGAACCCGGAGGACCTGGGCTACCTCGCGGCGCACGCGGCCAAGGCCCTGGCCGACGAGGAGATCACGGGCGCGGAGGGCGACACCTTCACGGCGGGCCGCCTGGGCGAGTTCACGGTGGGCGCGAACGGCGAGGTGCTGCTCGGTGAGCCGTTCGTGTTCGACGAGTCCAACATCGCCGACTTCGACTTCTGATCGACGCGCGCGCCTTGCGGCGGCCGCCGATGCCGGTGTACCGTCTGGGTTGAATCGATTCATCAGCGCGTCGACGACGACGCGGGAAGCAGGACCGATGGTGGAGTCCGACGCCGCACGGCGCCGCGTGATGTTCCAGTTCCGGGTCCGCCCGGAGCTGCTCGACGAGTACCGGCGCCGGCACGCCGCCGTCTGGCCCGAGATGCTCGAGGCCCTGCACGCCACGGGCTGGGAGAACTACTCGCTCTTCACGCGGCCCGACGGCCTCGTGGTCGGGTACGTCGAGACGGCCGACCTCGCGGCCGCTCAGGCCGGCATGGCCGCGCTCGAGGTCAACGCGCGCTGGCAGGCGGAGATGGCGGAGCTCTTCGCCGGTGCCGGCCCCGGCGACGGCCTGGACGAGCTCACCGAGGTGTTCCACCTCGAGACGCAGCTCGCCCAGGCCGCCGCCACGAAGGACCAGGACGCACAGGGAGCCCCATGACGAACCTCGACGACATCACCCCGACCCTGGGACGGCTCGCCGTCGAGGTCCCGTCATGGGCCTATGGCAACTCGGGCACCCGGTTCAAGGTCTTCACGACGCCCGGCACGCCCCGCACGCCGCAGGAGAAGATCGCCGACGCCGCCATGGTCCACCGGCTCACGGGCCTGGCGCCCACGGTCGCCCTGCACATCCCGTGGGACAGGGTCGACGACTACGCCGCGCTCCGGCAGCACGCCGAAGGGCTCGGCGTCCGGCTCGGCACCATCAACTCGAACACGTTCCAGGACGACGCCTACAAGCTCGGCTCGCTCACCCACACCGAACCCGCGGTGCGCCGCAAGGCGGTCGCCCACCACCTCGAGTGCATCGAGATCATGCACCTGACCGGCTCGCGCGACCTCAAGATCTGGCTCGCGGACGGGTCCAACTACCCGGGCCAGTCCGACATCCGGACCCGCCAGGACCACCTGCACGAGGCGCTGCAGGAGATCTACGCCGCGCTGGGACCCGACCAGCGGATGGTCCTCGAGTACAAGCTCTTCGAGCCGGCGTTCTACCACACCGACGTGCCCGACTGGGGCACCTCGTACGCGCACGTGACCGCGCTCGGGGAGAAGGCGTTCGTCTGCCTCGACACCGGGCACCATGCGCCGGGGACGAACATCGAGTTCATCGTGGCCCAGCTGCTGCGCCTCGGGCGGCTCGGGTCGTTCGACTTCAACTCGCGGTTCTACGCCGACGACGACCTCATGGTCGGGGCCGCCGACCCGTTCCAGCTCTTCCGCATCCTCGTCGAGGTCGCACGTGGCGGCGGCTTCGACGAGGGCTCCGGGGTCGCGCTCATGCTCGACCAGTGCCACAACATCGAGGCCAAGATCCCCGGGCAGATCCGGTCGGTCCTCAACGTCCAGGAGATGACGGCGCGCGCCCTGCTGCTCGACCGCGAGGCGCTCACCGCCGCGCAGGAGGCCGGTGACGTGCTCGGCGCCAACGCCGTCTTCATGGACGCCTTCTACACCGACGTCCGCCCCGCGCTCGCCGCGTGGCGCGAGGCCCGGGGGCTGCCCGCCGACCCGATGCGCGCCTACGCGGACTCGGGCCATGCCGAACGGATCGCCGCCGAGCGGGTGGGCGGCACACAGGCGTCCTGGGGCGCGTGACGCCCCGCATCGAACGAAAGGGCCGAGGATGACCCATCCCGCCGTCACCGAGCTCGTCGCCCGGTCCCACCGGCTGGGCGCGGACGCGCGCAACACCAACTACGCCGGGGGCAACACCTCGGCCAAGGCCACCGCGACCGACCCGGTCACGGGGCAGGACGTCGAGCTCCTGTGGGTCAAGGGCTCGGGCGGCGACCTGGGTACGCTCACCGAGTCCGGGCTGGCCGTCCTGCGGCTCGACCGGCTGCGGGCGCTGCAGGACGTCTACCCCGGCGTCGAGCGCGAGGACGAGATGGTCGCCGCGTTCGACTACTGCCTGCACGGCAAGGGTGGTGCCGCGCCGTCGATCGACACGGCGATGCACGGCCTGGTCGACGCCGCGCACGTCGACCACCTGCACCCGGACGCCGGCATCGCGATCGCGACCGCCGTCGACGGCGAGGAGCTCACGGCACGCATCTTCGGCGACCGGGTCGTGTGGGTGCCCTGGCGCCGTCCCGGCTTCCAGCTCGGCCTCGACATCGCGGCGGTCAAGGCGGCCCACCCGCAGGCGGTGGGCACCGTCCTGGGCGGGCACGGCATCACCGCCTGGGGCGACACCTCTGAGGAGGCCGAGCGCAGCTCGCGGTGGATCATCGAGACGGCCGCGGCGTACATCGCGGAGCACGGGCGGCCCGAGCCGTTCGGACCGGTGCTCGCGGACCACGCGCCGTTGCCCGACGCCGAGCGGCGCGCCAAGGCGGCGGCCCTGGCGCCGCACCTGCGCGCGATCGCGTCGCACGACCATCCCCAGGTGGGGCACTACACGGACTCCGACGTCGTGCTCGACTTCGTCTCGCGCGAGGCGCACCGCCGGCTCGCCGAGCTCGGGACGAGCTGCCCGGACCACTTCCTGCGGACCAAGGTCAAGCCGCTCGTCGTCGACTTGCCCGCCACCGCGAGCGTCGAGGAGGTCGTCGCCCGCCTGCCCGAGCTGCACGAGGCGTACCGCGCGGACTACACCGCGTACTACGAGCGGGGAGCGGCGGCGGCGCGCAGCCGCGGCGAGGAGCCGCCCGCGATGCGCGGCGCCGACCCGGCCGTCGTGCTCGTGCCCGGCGTCGGCATGTTCTCCTACGGGGCGGACAAGCAGACCGCGCGCGTGGCGGGGGAGTTCTACGTCAACGCGATCAACGTGATGCGCGGGGCCGAGGCGCTGTCCACGTACGCGCCGATCGACGAGTCGGAGAAGTTCCGCATCGAGTACTGGGCGCTCGAGGAGGCCAAGCTCCGGCGGCGCCCGCGGCCCAGGCCGCTCGCGACCCGCATCGCGTTCGTCACCGGCGCGGCGTCGGGGATCGGCAAGGCCATCGCCCACCGGCTGGCCGCCGAGGGCGCGTGCGTGGTCGTCGCGGACCTCGACGCCCGCAAGGCGAGCGACGTCGCGGCCGAGATCGGGTCCGCCGACGTCGCGGTCGGCGTGGCCGCCGACGTGTCCGACGAGGCGGCGGTCCGGTCGGCGCTGGCCGAGGCTGTGCTGGCCTTCGGCGGCGTGGACATCGTCGTCAACAACGCCGGGCTCTCGCTGTCGAAGTCGCTGTTCGACACCACCGAGGCCGACTGGGACCTCCAGCACGACGTCATGGCCAAGGGCTCGTTCCTGGTCTCCAAGAACGCCGCGCGCATCCTCGTGGACCAAGGGCTCGGGGGCGACATCGTCTACATCTCGAGCAAGAACTCCGTGTTCGCGGGCCCCAACAACGTCGCGTACTCCGCGACCAAGGCCGACCAGGCGCACCAGGTACGGCTGCTCGCCGCCGAGCTGGGCGAGCACGGCATCAAGGTGAACGGGATCAACCCCGACGGCGTCGTGCGCGGCTCGGGCATCTTCGCGTCCGGGTGGGGCGCGAACCGGGCCCGGACGTACGGCGTCCCCGAGGAGAAGCTCGGCGAGTTCTACGCCCAGCGCACCCTGCTCAAGCGCGAGGTGCTCCCCGAGCACGTCGCCAACGCCGTCTACGCCCTGTGCACGCCCGACTTCTCGCACACGACCGGCCTGCACGTGCCCGTCGACGCCGGCGTCGCGCAGGCATTCCTGCGGTGAGCCGGCCGGCGTTCGTCGCGGTCGACCTGGGCGCCACGAGCGGGCGCGTCATGCTCGCGGTCGTGCCCGACGGCGCCCGGAAGGTCGAGCTGACCGAGACGGGCCGCTTCGGGAACCGGGCGCGCACCGACGCGAGCGGTGCGCTGCGCTGGGACTTCGACCAGCTGTGGGCCGGCATCCTCGAGGGACTGCGGGCCGCCGCGGACGAGGCCGCGGCCCGTGGCGTGACGATCCGCGGGATCGGCGTCGACTCCTGGGCGGTCGACCACGGCCTGCTCGACGCGGCCGGGAACCTCGTCGACGACCCCTACTGCTACCGCGACCCCAGGACCGCGGGCGTGCCCGAGCTCGTCTACTCGCGGGTCCCGTTCTCCGAGCACTACGCGGTCAACGGGCTGCAGCACCTGCCGTTCACCACGGAGTTCCAGGTCGTGGCGGCCGCGCTCGCGGCCACGGGCACTCCGCCCGACACCGCCTGGCTCCGAGCGGCGCACCTGCTGCTCCTCCCCGACCTCGTCACCTACCGGCTCACGGGGCGGCGCGTCGCGGAGGTCACCAACGCGTCGACCACCGGCCTGCTCGACGCGCGGACGCGCACGTGGGCCGAGGAGCACATCGCGCGCCTGGACACCGCCTTCGGGCTGGGCGGCGTCCGCGGCAGGCTCGCAGACCTGGTCGAGCCGGGCACGGTCGTCGGGCCGCTGCTGCCCGAGGTCGCGTCGCTGACCGGGCTGGCCGGGCTGGCCGAGGTGCCCGTGATCGCCGTCGCCTCGCACGACACCGCGTCGGCCGTGGTCGCGACGCCGCTCTCCGAGCCGCGCCCGGGGGAGGCCGCCGCGTACATCTCGTCGGGCACGTGGTCGTTGGTGGGCCTCGAGCTCGCGGCGCCCGTGCTCACCGAGGAGAGCAGGGCGGCCGGCTTCACCAACGAGCTCGGGCTCGACGGCACGGTGCGGTACCTGCACAACGTCATGGGGCTGTGGATCCTCGACGAGTGCGTGCGCGAGTGGTCGGCCTCGGACGCGGCTGCGGGCGCCGAGGCGGTCGACCTGCCCGCGCTGCTCGCGGCCGCCGGCCGGGAGCCGGGCGGACGGTGCCTGGTCGGCGTGGACGGCGACGAGTTCCTGGCGCCGGGCGACATGCCGCGACGGCTCCGGGCGGCGATCGGGCGTGCGGGGGCGGCCGTCCCGGACACCCGGCCCGCCCTCGTGCGTGTGATCCTGGACAGCCTCGCCGACGCCTACGCGCGCGCCGTGCGCCGGGCCGGCGAGCTGGCCGGCGTGCGCGTCACCGCCGTGCACGTCGTGGGCGGCGGGTCCCGGAACACGCTGCTCAACGAGCTGACCGCGCAGGCGACCGGGCTCCCCGTCGTCGCAGGCCCGGTCGAGGCCGCGGCGCTCGGCAACGCCCTGGTCCAGGCCCGCGCGGTCGGCGTGCTCGGCGGCGGTCTCGGCGTGCTCCGGGCCGTCGTGAGAGCAGGCGACGAGCTCGCGGTGCACGAGCCGGGAGACGTGCGTCTCCGCGAGCCAGGGTGAGGATTCGGGGGGCATCTTTGCCGGTAGGCTTGGGCACCGACCTGCCCTGGGAGGGCCTACGTGACAGAGTCCAGCACAGCACCCGCACTGGAGGGGGTGCCGATCGACGCCGCACGGGCCAACGACCCGGCGGCGTCCGCCGTCGACGGCACGGACGAGTCGGCCGGGGCCGCCGTCCAGCCGCGCGGAGTGCTGCTGGTGGTCCGGGCCGACGACGGTGTGCTGCTGCACGTATCGACGAGCATCCAGGCGCACCTCGGGGTCAGTGCCGAGGACGTCGTGGGCCGGCCCTTGTCCGAGGCGATCGGAGACGAGGCGGAGCGCCTGGTGCTCGACCGCGCCGCGACCGTCCTGGACCTCAAGGCCGTCAACCCGCTCACCGTGCAGGTGCCCCAGGAGCGTGGCGGCGGGACGTTCGACCTCCAGCTCCACCGGCCCCGGCAGTCCGCCTCGGCCGCGCCGCCGCTCCTCGTGGTCGAGCTCGAGCCCGCGGCCGGTCCGCGGCCGCTGACCGTGTCCGGCACCTACGGGACCGTGCGGGCCGCGCTCGCCGACCTCGAGCGCTCGGCGTCGAGCGAGGAGCTCTACGACATCACCGTGCGCACGGTGCGCGACCTGACCGGGTTCGACCGGGTGGCCGTGTATCGGTTCGACGCGCTGGGCAACAGCGAGGTCGTGGCGGACGCCCACCGGCCCGGGCTCAAGTCCCACGTGGGCGTCCACTATCCGCCGTCGGACTTCTCGTCCGAGATGCTGGACATGTACCAGACGCAGCGGGTGCGCCACGTCCCCGACTTCACGGCGGACCACGACTGCCTCGTCTCGGCCGACCTCCCGGCCGCGCGCGTCCCGGTCGACCTGACGGCGGCGACGTTGCGGGCCGCCGTGTCCCCGCAGCGCGAGCTCCAGGTCGCCCGCGGCATCCGGGCCGGCCTGGTGGCCTCGCTCAGCCATGGCGGCCGGATGTGGGGCGTGCTCGTCTGCCACCACTACGACGGGCCGCTCGTCGTCCCCGTCGAGCTCCGGGCCGCCATCGAGCTGGTGGCGTCGACCGTCTCGGCCCTGGGTGCCGCCCAGGTCGGCCTCGACCGGGATGCGGAGACGCGGCGGCAGGAGCGCGTGCTGGCGCACCTCGCGGCCTCGTCCCGCGACGAGTCGGTGCCGCTCGGTATCGCCATCACCCGGTCGGGCTGGACCCGGCGCCTCGTGAACGCGGACGGCGCCATCGTACGCGCGGAGGGCCGCGTGACCACGGTCGGCCACGTGCCGGACGAGCCCGGGCAGAAGGCCCTCCTGGACTGGGTCGCGAGCGCCGACGACGAGGTCGTGCTCACCGACTCCCTGCGCAAGGCCGCACCCGAGGTCGCGGCGGCCGCGCCGGGAGTGGCGGGCGTCATGGGTATCGGCCTGCCCGAGGGCCAGGTCGTGGTCTGGCTGCGCGACGAGGTCCAGCACCGCATCGAGTGGGGCGGCGACCCGAGCACGAGCCGTCCCGAAGCCTTCGGCGACCCGGTCCGCACCATGGTGCGCCCGTCGCTCGAGCGGTGGCGCGAGGTCGTCGACGGTCACTCCCTGCCCTGGACCGAGGACCAGGTCGAGAGCGCGGTCGCCCTGCGCGGGCACCTCGTCGAGGCGCTCTACCTGCGTGGCCGCAAGGAGCTGCGGGCGACGGAGGAGCTGCAGCGCAGCCTCCTGCCGCACGGGCTGCCCGAGCTCGACGGGTGGACGGTCGACGCGCGGTACGACGCCGCGGGGTCCGGGCTCGTGGGCGGTGACTGGTACGACGCCCTGATCCTGCCCTCCGGGCACCTGGCGGTCGTCGTCGGCGACGTGACGGGGCACGGGCTGCAGGCCGCGGCGACCATGGGCCAGCTGAGGACGGCGTTGCGCACGTCGCTCGTGGGCACCTGCTCGGCCTACGAGGCCGTGCGTCAGCTGCTCGAGGTGGTGCGCTGGACGCTGCCGAACGAGGTGGCCACGCTGAGCGTCGCCCTCGTGGACCCGGCGACGGGCGTCGTGGAGAACGTTTCGCTCGGGCATCCGCCGATGCTCGTGGTGCACCCCGGCGGTGACGTGGAGTGGTCGCCCCGCGCGGGCGCACCGCCGCTCGGCGTCACCGAGGAGGTGCCCACGGCGCGCCGGTTCGAGGTGCCGGTGGGTGCCACGCTCGTGCTGTACAGCGACGGCCTGGTCGAGCGGCGCGACGAGTCGATCCGCGAAGGGCTGGACCGTCTCGCGCGCGCCTTCGCCGACGGCGGCGGGCGGGCGCTGGACGACGTCGTGCAGCACACGCGCGACGAGAGCTCGACCGACGACGCCACGCTGCTGGTCGTGCGGCACTCCCGCTGACGACGCCCAGGCGTCAGCCGGAGCGTCGTCAGGGCGGAGCGTCGTCAGGCCGAGCTTCGTCAGACCGAACGGCGTCAGACCGAGGCGACGACCGCGGCCGGGGTGACCGAGAAGCAGGCCCAGACGTGCTTCTCGTCGGGTCCCGTACGGCACCAGCCCAGCTGATGCGCGGCCCGGCGGGCGAGGACCAGACCGAACCCGCCGGCGCCAGGTGCGCGCTCGCCGGCCAGCAAGGGCGGCGAGTCCGGGTTGCGGTCGATGACGTCGATCGTGGCGAGATCGTCGCCACGCAGCAGGCGCACGGTGACGGGCGGAGCGCCGTGGCGCAGCGCGTTGGTCGCGAGCTCGCTCGCGACGAGGACGATGCGCTGGATCAAGGGTGGCCCGGGGTCGTCGTCCGGCTGCCCGGCCGAGCCGGCACGGCCCGGCAGCGCCGCCTCGAGCTCGGCGCGCAGGCCCGCCAGGTCCTCGAGGGACCGGAGCGCCCAGCACCGCACCTCCGCCATGGTTGACGGCAGCGGCGCCTCGGCCACGCTCATTGGTCTCGCCCGCCGGCGGCCGAAGGCTCGGGTACCGGCTCGAAGACGAAGAGCGCGGCGACACCTGACAGGTCCAGGAGATCCTGGATCCGGTCGGGGACGCCGCGCAGGATGGGCGGTTCGGGGCTGCCCTCTGCCGCGTGGTACAGCAGCCGGAGACCGCCGGAGTCCATGAACGTCACCCTGGTCAGGTCGATGGTGATCCGCTCCGTCGCCTGCTGCGCAAGCTGGACGAGAACGTCCTCCCGACGCGACTGCACAGCCGCGTCTATCTCACCTTCCATCACCCAGAAGCTGCCGTCGTCCTCTGCTCGAACGTCGCCATGCGCCACCGTGGTGGTCCTCCCCCCGACCGACAGACCCCGGCGAGTACTCCGGGGTTCAGCCTCTGACCCTACCCGGATGGGCACCGGGTCACAGCATGAGTGTCACTCCGTGCACCTGGACGCCTCGATCACCCCCAGAAAAGGCAGCACGTGGTCGCGAAATCGCCGCCCTACGGTCGCGGCCGTCCGGGCCGGTTCTGCGGCCCAGATCTCCGCGTTGAAGATCTCGGTCTCGACGTCACCCCGGTAGCCCGCGGCGGCGACCCATCGCGTGATGGTCGCGAAGTCGACGTACCCGTCGCCGACGTGCCCGCGCGAGTTCAGCGGCTCGGCAGCCAGCGGCAGGACCCAGTCGCACACCTGGTACCCGGCGAGCCGGCCCTCGTGGCCGGCCCGGGCGATCGACCCGCTCAGCGCGGGGTCCCACCACACGTGGTAGGTGTCCACGACGACGCCGACCGCGGTCGCCGGGAAGGGCGCGGCGAGGTCGAGCGCCTGGGCGAGCGTCGCGATCACGGCGCGGTCCGCCGTGAACAGCGGGTGCAGCGCCTCGAGCACGATCCGCACCCCGTGGTCCTGGGCGAACGGCACCAGGTCGGCGATGCGGTCCGCGACGCGCGCCCGCGTCGCGACGAGGTCGCGGTCGGCCGGCCCGGCGTCGGGCCGCGGACCCTGCCCGGGGGTCGCGTTGGCCGGCAGGCCGCCGACGACGAACACGAGCTCGCTCGTGCCGACGGTCGCGGCCTCCTCGATGGCACGGCGGTTGTCGTCGAGCGCGGCCGCGATGCCGGCGTCGTCCGCGGCCGTGAGGAACCCGCCGCGGCACAGGCTCGACACGCGCAGGCCGGCGTCGGCGACCACGCGCCGCGCCCTGCCGGCGCCGATCTCCTGGACCCGGTCGCGCCACAGGCCGACGGCGCCGAACCCGGCGGTCGCGGCTGCCTCGACCGCCTGCTCGAGCGAGGCGTGCTTGACGGTCGCCGTGTTGAGCGAGCACCTGCTCAGGTCCGCACGGCCGGTCATGAGTGGGCCCCGTTCGTGGTCAGGAACGCGGTCAGGCGCGCGGCGGCGAGCGGCGGGTCGAGCAGCATGCCGCAACCGTCGGCGAGCCGGGCCAGCTCCACCAGGTGCGCGACCGAGCGGCCGGAGTGCAGCCCGCCCACGAGCTGGAAGCCCGGCTGGAACCCGTTGAGCCAGGACAGGAACGCGATCCCAGTCTTGTAGGACGAGGTGGGCGCGCCGAAGACGTGCCGGCCCAGCGGCTCGGTCGACGCGAGGATCGCGTGCCCGCGCGCCGCGCCGTCGGGGTCGCCCGCGGCTCCCGCGTCGAACGCCTGGAGAGCGGTCGACGCCGCGGGGTAGATCGCGGCGAAGATGCCGAGCAGCGCGTCCGAGTGACCCTGCTCGTCGCCCGCGACGAGCTCGGGGTAGTGGAAGTCGTCACCGGTGTAGAGGCGCACGCGCGGGCCCGGCAGCGCGGCCAGCGAGCGCCGCAGCGCGACCTCGTGGGCGGCGTCGAGCAGCGAGACCTTGACGCCGTCGACCGTGGCCTGGTGGGCGCGGATGACGTCGAGGAAGGTCCGGGTGGCCGACCCGACGCTCTCCGAGCCCCAGTACCCCGCGAGCGCCGGGTCGAACATGGTGCCGAGCCAGTGCAGGATCACCGGCTCGTCGGCCTCGGCCAGCACCGCGTCGTAGACGCGCGCGTAGTCGTCGGCGGACCGCGCCACGCGTGCGAGGGCCCGGGAGGCCATGACGACCACCTGGGCGCCGGCGTCCTGCACCAGGTGGACCTGGGCGCGGTAGGCGTCGACGACGGCGGCCAGGGCGGCGGGGTCGCCCGGCGCCCAGGTGGCGACCTGTGCCGGGTCGAGCTGGTCGGTGCCCGCACCGCAGGCGAGCCGGCCGCCGACGGCCTGCGCCTCGGCCGCGGACCGGCGCACGAGCTCCTGCGTCGCCGCCCAGTCCAGGCCCATCCCGCGCTGGGCGGTGTCCATCGCGTCGGCGACGCCGAGCCCCGAGGACCAGATCCGGTGCCGGTAGGCCAGCGTCGCGTCCCAGTCGACGACGGCGGGCGCGCCCGGGACGTTGTCGGCGCCCACGACCGGCACCACGTGGGCCGCGGCGAAGGCGACGCGGGACGTGATCGGGCTGCGCGGCGTCGTCCACGGCCCGGGCGAGCGCAGCTCACGCTCGTCGGCGCCGGCCATCCGGCCGTCGTCGTCGAACCGCGGGAGCCGCACGGTGACGCCCGAGGGTTCGAGGGCGGGGGCGAGCTGGACGGCCGCGCGCGCGGGGGCAGGCGGGTACGGAGGCGGCTGCGGCCCAGCAGACGGTGCGCTCACAGGACGACCTCCGGGACGTCGAGCCGGCGGCCCTCGGCGGAGGAGCGCAGGCCGAGCTCGGCGAGCTGCACGCCGCGTGCCGCGGAGAGCAGGTCGAAGCGGTGGGGGCGTCCGGCGACGACGTCGCGCAGGAACACCTCCCACTGGAGCTTGAAGCCGTTGTCGAGGTCGGCGTTGGCCGGCACCTCGAGCCACTGCTCGCGGAACGGCTCGGTGACCGGCAGGTCGGGGTTCCACACCGGCTTGGGCGTGTGCGCACGCTGCTGCGCGACGCACCGGCGCAGCCCCGCGACGGCCGACCCGTGCGTGCCGTCGACCTGGAACTCGACCAGCTCGTCGCGGAAGACCCGCACGGCCCATGACGAGTTGATCTGCGCGACCACGGGGTCGCCGTCCGGCGTCGTGACGTCGAAGATCCCGTAGGCGGCGTCGTCCGCGGTCGCGGCGTAGGGCCGGCCCTGCTCGTCCCAGCGCGTCGGGATATGGGTCGCCGTGGTGGCCGTGACGGTGCGGACGGTGCCGAGGATGCCCTCGAGGACGTAGTTCCAGTGGCAGAACATGTCGGTCGTGATGCCGCCGCCGTCCTGGGCGCGGTAGTTCCACGACGGGCGCTGCGCGGCCTGGTGCTCGCCGTCGAACACCCAGTAGCCGAACTCGCCGCGCAGCGACAGGATGCGTCCGAAGAAGCCCTCGTCCACCAGGCGGCGCAGCTTGACCAGGCCGGGCAGGTACAGCTTGTCGTGCACGACGCCGGCGGTCACCCCGGTCTCGGCCCGCAGCCGGGCGAGCTCGACGGCCTCGGCGAGCGTCTCGGCCGTCGGCTTCTCGGTGTAGACGTGCTTGCCCGCCCGCATCGCCGCGGTGAGCGTCGCGGCGCGCAGCTGCGTCATGGAGGCGTCGAAGACGACGTCCGTGGCGTCGTCGGTGAGCGCGCCGTCGAGGTCGGTGGTCCAGTGCTCGACGTCGTGGCGCGCGGCGAGCTCGCGCAGCTTGGCCTCGTTGCGGCCCACGAGCACGGGTTCGACCTGCACCCGCGAGCCGTCGGGGAGCTCGACGCCGCCCTGGGCGCGGATGGGCAGGATCGAGCGGACGAGGTGCTGGCGGTAGCCCATGCGTCCGGTCACGCCGTTCATCGCGATGCGCAGCGTGCGGGGTGTGGTCACGGGTGGGGACTCCTTCGTCCGGGTGGAATGCGCTTTCCACGTCACGCTAGGGTGTACTACGGACCGCGTCAAGCAGCGGTCGGGCAGCGGTGGCCCCGCGGTCGGGAAGGGGTGCACGGTGGCAAGGGCACGGCTCCAGGACGTCGCAGACCGGGCGGGCGTGTCGCTCGCGACCGCGTCGCGCGTCCTCAACGGGTCGGCACGCCAGCCCGGTGCCGCGCTCGTCGAGCGCGTGCGCGACGCGGCCCACGAGCTCGGGTACGTCGTCAACGCCCAGGCACAGGCGCTCGCACGCTCCCGGACGGGCCTCCTCGGCCTCGTCGTCCAGGACATCTCGGACCCCTACTTCTCCTCGATCGCCGCGGGCGCGCAGGCCGCGGCCCGCGAACGCGGCCGGCTCGTGCTCCTGGCGAGCACGCAGCGCGACCCGGAGGCCGAACGGGACGCCGTCGCGGCCTTCGCCGCGCACCGCGTCGAGGCCGTCGTCGTCGCCGGATCCCGGTGGTCCGCCGACGAGGACGCGGCGCTGGCCGCCGACTTCGAGCGGTACGCGGCCGAGGGCATCCGCTCGGTCGTGGTCGGGCAGCCGCTCGGCGCGGCGAGCGTCGTCCGCCCGCCGAACGCCGCGGGCGCGCGTGACCTCGCCCGCGCGCTGCTGGACCGCGGGCTGCGGCGCTTCGTCGTGCTCGGCGGGCCGCAGCGGGTCGTCACGTCACGCGAGCGCCGCGAGGCCTTCGCCGCCGCGGTGCGCGACGGCGGCGGTGCGGTCGTCGAGGTCCTCGAGACGGAGTTCTCGCGCGACGGCGGCTACGCGGCGGGCGACGACGTCGCGCGCCGGGTGCGCGAGGCCGGGCGCGACGAGCCGCTGTGCGTGTTCGCCGTGACCGACGTGCTCGCGATCGGCGTGATCGCGCGCCTGCGCGAGCGAGGGCTGCGCGTGCCCGACGACGTCCGCGTCGCGGGGTTCGACGACATCCCGACCCTGCGCGACCACGTCCCCGCGCTCACGACCGTCCGGATCCCGCTCGAGGAGATGGGGCGGCTCGCGGTCGTCGCGGCGCTCGGGGAGGCCGAGGGTGGTGGCGCGCGCGAGGTGGCGGAGGTGGTCGTCGGGCACGAGGTGATCCTGCGGGCCTCGACCTGACGGTCCCGCGGGCGGGTCAGACGCGCGCGACCTGCAGCCCGGCTCCGCGCGACGCCCGGTCGACGACGGCCGAGTAGGCCGAGAGCATGCGCACGTGGCTGAACCGCGGCCGTGCGGCGACGAGGGCGTCGCCCAGCTCGGACCGGCGCGCGGCCGCCTCCGCCCAGGTCGCGGCGATCTCCGCGGGCGAGAACCCGGTCACGAACCCGATCCCTTCGACGATCCGGGCGCTGTCGCCCACCGGTGTGGTCACCGGGACCGCGCCGCACATCGCGCCCTCGATCAGGCACAGCGGCGCGGCCTCGCCGAACGCCGAGGTCAGCGCGACGACGTCGGACGCCGCATAGACGAGCTCCATGTCGCGCCGCACGCCGAGCAGGTGGACCCGATCGAGCAGGTCGGGGCGGTCGCCGAAGGAGCGCTCGAGGTCCGCGACCAGGTCGGCGTTGGTCGCGCTCATCCCGGCTCCGCACATGAGCACCTGGGCCGTGGCGTCGCGCTCGAGGAACAGGCGCGCGGACTCGACGAACAGCCCGGGGTTCTTCATGGCGTCGTAGCGCGCGGCGTAGGTGACGACCGCGGCGCCCGCCGGGATCCCGTGCACGCCGCGCAGCGAGAGGCGGCGCGCACCCGACACGGGGCGGAACCGGGCGAGGTTGATCCCGTTGGGGATGACGCGCAGCAGGTGCGCGGGCACGCCGGCCGCCTGGTAGGCGTCGCGCGTCGCCTCCGCGCAGCAGATGACGGCGGCGAGCCGGCCGGAGTCGGCCGCGGTGAGCAGGTCGCCCAGCGCCGATCCCTGGTGCTCCGGGTCCGACCGGTGCAGGCAGGCCACGACCGGGCGGTCGGGGAAGCCCGGCTGGTTGACGAGCCGCAGCGGCTGCTCCTTGAGCGACAGGACGACGTGCGCACCGGCGGCGTGCCGCGCCGCGGCGGTCATCTCGGCCGGCGTGAAGGTCCGCGGGTCGTGGTCACCGTCGGTGGACCGGCCGAGCGACATCACGCGCACGCCCGCCGCGCGCAGCGTGCGGTACCGCTCGTCGTCCACCATCCGCTGCAAGGTCGCCTCGCGGCGTACCTCGTCATGGATGCTCAGCACCGAATGGTGCTGGCGCCCCAGCGTGTGGAGTCCGGCGACGACCGTCGTGTGCAGCGCTCGGGCGCCACCACTGAAGAACCCCTCGTACAGCGAGAGGACGCGCAGACCGTTGTGCAGCGTCACAGGACCACCTCCATGTACACAGGGTGGGGGCAGTCGATGTGCCGTGCGTGGCTTTCGTGTTACGTACTCATGACGTCTTGGGGTGCGCCAGGCGCGAGCTCACTCCGCGAGGGCCCGGACGTCCCGTTCCGCTTGCGCGGGGGTGACCTTGCGACAACCCGCGGACACCCAGCGGCGCACCAGCCGCGGCTCGTCGCGCAGCAGGCCCCAGCCCCGCCGGAGCAGCGTGCCGAGCGGCTTGCGCGACTCCGCGACGTCGCGCAGGAACCGGAACCAGAACGTCATGAGCCGCGGCCGGACCAGGCAGAGGGCGTCCGCCAGGATGCCCTCGGCGCGGCACGCCGCCACGAGCTCGGCGGCGAAGATGCCCTCGGCGAGCACCACGTGTGCCCCGCCGGTCTCCAGGACCACCGCCCCCGTGCGGCGCGACGTCGGGATGTCGTACACCGGGATCTCGGCACGGCCCGTGCGGCACAGCTCGAGCAGCGCGGCCATGGCGGCCTCGCCGTCCCAGCTGCGTGGGTCGTCCCAGTCCACGATGCCGTAGCGCATGGGCATGCCCGGGAAGTCGACGTCGCGGTAGAAGTCGTCGAGCGGGACGACGGGAAGGCCCAGGCGGCGGGTCAGCGCCGTCTTGCCCGAGCCGGACGGGCCGGTGAGCAGCACGATGCGGGCCATCGGCCGGCGCGCGCCCGGCGGGACGTCGAAGAGGGCGTCGGGAGCCGGGTCGATGTCGGTCACGAGCACTCATTCTCGCCGCACCGGTGACGTGCTCTCGACCTCGCGGGCCCTGGTCCGCCGAGAGTCACACTCAGGACGCGGTGACCAGCAGCACGTGCAGGGTCCGCGGGCCGTGCACGCCCTCGACCCGGTCGAGCTCGATGTCGCTGGTCGCACTGGGCCCGGAGATCCAGGTGAGCGGCCGCTCGGGGTGGGCGCCCAGCAGCCGGACGGCCTCCGGCACCGTCTCGACCACCTGGTCGGCCCGGACGACGCACACGTGCACGTCGGGCACGAGCGAGATCGCGCGGCGGCCCTGGTCGGGCTCGCCGTCGAGGACGATCGTGCCGGTCTCGGCGATGGCGAGGCGGGCGGCGGTCACGACCGCGGACGCGGCGTCGAGCTCGGCCGCCGAGCGCGGCGCGTCCCGGGAGTCGTCGACCAGGACGACGTCGGTCGCGAGGCCGGTGAGCCAGGAGCGGTCCAGGCCGGCAGGGACGACGACGGTGCGCTCGCCCGCGGCGTCGAGCCCTCGTCCGGCCGGGGACAGGATCTCGGCGAGCGCACCGGGTACCTCGGCCCCGGGCACGCGCCGCACGTGCGCCCGGTAGTCGACCAGGCGGTCGACGAGGAGGTCCAGCACCTCGCGCGAGCCGGTCGCGTGGGACCCGGCGGTCCGGTACGCGCGGGGCACCTCGACGTCGCGCGCGACCTCCGCCGTCGTCCCGCCGGCCCCCGGACGGCCCAGCGCCGCCCGGACCCTGGCCAGCACGTCGTCGCGTGCGGTGCTCACGGGGCACCTCCGCCGTGCTCGGTGGCCCACCACTGCCGAAACGTGCGCGCGGGCGGGGCGGGCAGGTCGCGCGACCTCGTCCACGCCGAGGCGGGCGGCGGGGCCGACGCGATCACGCCGTCGCGACCTGCGACCGCGCGCCCCAGCGTCGCCGCCCGTCCGGCCAGCGCGAACCGGTCGCCGTCGGACATCACCCAGGACGCCGCCTTCATGGCCGCGGCCCAGGGGTCGACGCCGCGGTGGGCACGGTCGGCGTCGACCTCGCGGGCCCGCAGGTCCACGAGGATCGCCGGGATGTCGATCTTGACCGGGCACACCTCGTAGCAGGCGCCGCACAGGGTCGAGGCGTAGGGCAGCGAGGCGTTGGGGTCGTGGTGCCCGGACAGCCCGCCCGACGACGCGGTGAGCTGAGGCGTCAGGATCGCGCCGATGGGACCGGGGTAGACCGAGCCGTACGCGTGCCCGCCGACGCGCTCGTAGACGGGGCACACGTTGAGGCATGCCGAGCAGCGGATGCAGTGCAGAGCCGAGCGGCCCACCTCGTCGGCGAGCACGTCGGTGCGGCCGTTGTCGAGCAGCACCAGGTGGAACTCCTGCGGGCCGTCGCCCGGGGTCACGCCGGTCCACAGGGAGGTGTACGGGTTCATGCGCTCGCCCGTCGAGGACCGCGGCAGGAGCTGCAGGAACACCTCGAGGTCGTCGAACGAGGGCACGAGCTTCTCGATGCCCATGACCGTCACGAGCGTCTCGGGGAGCGTGAGGCACATGCGGCCGTTGCCCTCCGACTCCACGACGGCCAGCGTGCCCGTGTCGGCGACCGCGAAGTTGGCACCGCTCACGGCGACCTTGGCGGAGAGGAACTTGCGGCGCAGGTGGGCGCGCGCGGCCATCGCGAGCTCGCGCGGGACGTCGGACAGGTCGCGCGGGGCGTCGCCCATGCGGGCGAGGAAGATGTCGCGGATCTCCGACCGGTTGCGGTGGATCGCGGGCACCAGGATGTGGGACGGCATGTCGTCGGCGAGCTGGACGATGAGCTCGGCCAGGTCCGTCTCGACGGCCGCGATGCCGTCGGCGGCGAGCGCCTCGTTGAGCCCGATCTCCTGGGTGGCCATGGACTTGACCTTGACCACCTCGTCGACGCCCTTCGCGGTCGCGACGGCGGACACGATCCGGTTCGCCTCGGCCGCGTCGCGCGCCCAGTGCACGACGCCGCCGCGCTCCGTGACGTTGCGCTCGAGCTCGTCGAGCAGCTCGGGCAGGGTGGCCATGACCCGCTCCTTGAGCGTCGCGCCCGCGTCGCGCAGTCCCTCCCAGTCGGGCACCTCGCCGACGACGGCGGCACGCTTGGCGCGGATGGTCGACGTCGCGTGGCCGAGGTTGCGGCGGAGCTGGGCGTTGTCGAGCGCCGTGCGGGCGGCGTCGGGGAAGGTCGGGCCCCACCGCAGCGGGGCGTCGGGGTGCGGCACGGGTCCGAACGGCTCGCCCGCGACGTCGGCGTCGGGGTGGGCGTCGCGGCGCGAGCGGGGCAGGCCGAGGAACGCGCGGCTCATCGGGACGCCTCCCCGGGGGACAGGTGCGACCGGAGCGGCCAGGCGGAGTCCGCCGGGACGGTCGGGTGGTCGCGCGTCGAGGCGAGGATCTCCGCCAGGTGCAGCATGCTCACGCCCGCCCGCTCCCGGGACAGGCCGCCGCCGATGTGCATCAGGCACGACATGTCCCCGGCGGTCAGGACCTCGGCACCGGTCGCGCGCACGGCGGACGCCTTGTCGGCCAGCATCGCGGCCGACGTCGGTGCGTTCTTGAGGGCGAACGTGCCCCCGAACCCGCAGCAGCCCTCGGCGTCGGGCAGGTCGACCAGGTCGATGCCCTCGACCGCGCGCAGGAGCCGGAACGGCTTGTCGCCGACGTGCAGCATGCGCAGCGAGTGGCACGTGGGGTGGTATGTGACGCGGTACGGGAACCAGGCGCCGACGTCGGTCACGCCCAGCACGTCGACGAGGAGCTCGGACAGCTCGTAGGTGCGCTCGGCGACGGCGGCCGCCGTCGCGGCGAGGTCGTCGAGGCCGGCGCGCCGGCACACCATCGCCTGCTGGTGGCGGATCGACCCGGCGCACGAGCCGGACGGGATGACGACGGCGTCCCACTCGCCGTCGGCCACGGGTGCGAACGTCTCGACGTGGTTGCGCACGACCGGCACGGCCTCGCGGAAGTAGCCGGTGTTGACGTGCATCTGACCGCAGCACGCCTGGCTCGCCGGGAAGACCACCTCGTGCCCCAGCCGTTCGAGCAGCCGGACGGTGGCCCGTGGTGCGCCGGGGAACAGGGTGTCGGCGATGCAGGTCGCGGCGAGGGCGATGCGCATGGCGGCTCCTTCCGCGTCCGACACTGGATGCGGCCACTGTAAACCAGAAGCCCGGCTGTGGCCCGACCACATGCGGACCACGGAGCAGGGCATCATCGTCCCGTGATCCTTCGACCTCTCCGCCCCGCCGACGCCGACCAGGCGCTCGCCGCGCACGCCGTCATGGCGCGCGAGGGATTCCCGTTCCTGCTGTCCGACCCGCCCGCGCCCGGCAGCGCCCGCCTGGACGCCGAGTGGCCCGCCTTCCTCGCGCGCGTCGAACGCGAGCGCCGGGGGCAGGGCCTGCCGCCGGGGTGGGTGCGTGCGACGTTCCTCGTCGCCGAGGTGGAGGGGCAGATCGTCGGCCGCGTGTCGATCCGGCACGAGCTCACCGAGGCGCTGCGCAGGCTCGGCAGGCACGTCGGCTACGGCGTGCTGCCCGAGCACCGCGGTCGCGGGTACGCGACGGTCATGCTCCGGGCCGCGCTCGGCCTGCTCGGCTCCGACGGGGTCGACGAGGCCCTGGTCACGTGCGAGGACGCCAACGCGGCCTCGGCAGCGGTCATCGAGCGGTGCGGCGGGCGGCTCGTCCAGCGGCTCGAGGTGGACGGCCGGCTGACCCGCCACTATCTGGTGCCGACGGCGGCGTTCACCCGCGAGTGAGCGCTCGCCCTGCTGTGGACCGACCACATAGGTAGGATCGGTGACGTGCGCACCCACGAGAAAGTGCTGGCTCAGATCGAAGCCAACCTCGCCGCCGGACGGTGGGGCCTGGGCGAGCGCCTGCCGGGCGAGCGAGCGCTCGCCGAGCAGATGGGCGTCTCCCGCCCGTCGGTCCGCGAGGCGCTCCGGATCCTCGAGGCCATGGGCATCATCCGTACCGCGGTGGGCTCGGGTCCCGACGCCGGGGCCACGGTCATCGACCGCCCCGCCGCGGGACTGGGCGCGGCGGTCCGGCTGCACGTGGCGTCCGGGACGCTGCCCGTGCACGACGTCGTCGCGACCCGCGACGCGCTCGAGACCTGGGCGATCGGTGAGGCCACGACGCGGCTCGCGGCCGGGCCCGCGCCCGTCGCGACCGCGCTCGCCGAGGCCCATCGCCTCCTGGAGGCGACGCTCGACCCGGCGCTGCCCGTGGCCGACTTCGTGCGGCTCGACCAGGACTTCCACCTCGAGCTCGTCACGCTCGGCGGCAACCAGGTGGTCGAGGCGATCCTGCGCGGGCTGCGGTCCGCGGTCGGCTCGTACGTGACGGAAGGCGCCGAGCGCCTGACGAGCTGGCCGACGACGGCGCAACGGTTGTGCACCGAGCATCGCGACATCCTCGAGGCGATGACCGCCGGGGACGCGGAGGCCGCGCGCACCGCGGCGCACGAGCACATCTGGCGCTTCTACGAGGAGACCGGGCTGTCCGCGCCCGAACGCTGAGCGGCGCTCACCCAGGTCGCGGCCCGGTTCTGCCAGCATGGCCGGATGGACTACGGCCACGACCTGACCTTCGGCACGTTCACCACCCCGCAGTCTGGCGACCCGCACGAACCGGTCCGGCTGGCCCGCGTGGCCGAGGCCGCGGGGCTCGACCTCGTCACGTTCCAGGACCATCCGTACCAGCCCGCGTTCCTCGACACGTGGACCCTGCTCACCTGGGTCGCGGCGTCGACCGAGCGCGTGACGGTCGCGGCCAACGTCCACTGCCTTCCGCTGCGGCCGCCCGCGGTGCTCGCGCGCGCCGCGGCGAGCCTGGACCTGCTCTCCGGGGGACGGTTCGCTCTCGGGCTGGGCGCCGGCGCGTTCTGGGACGCGATCGTGGCGATGGGTGGTGAGCGGCTGAGCCCGCGGGACGCCGTCGACGGCGTCGCGGACGCGATCGCCGTGGTGCGGGGGATCTGGGACACGAGCACGCGGGAACGCCTCGTCGTCGACGGGCGGGTGCACCGGCTCGACGGCGCCAAGCGAGGTCCCGCACCCGCGCACGACGTGCCCGTCTGGGTCGGCGCGCTCGGGCCGCGGATGCTGCGGCTGATCGGTGCGCAGGCGGACGGCTGGAGCGTCACGCTGGGCCGGCTCGACGACGGCGGTCTGGCGCGGGGCAACGCCGTCATCGACGAGGCCGCCGCGGCGGCGGGCCGGCAGCCGTCCGACGTCCGCAGGATCGTCGGCGTGAGCGGCACGTTCGCCTCGCAGCCGCACGGGTTCCTGCGCGGCCCGCCCGAGCAGTGGGTGCGCGAGCTGTCGCGGCTCGCGCTCGAGGACGGTGCCGGGACGTTCATCCTCGCCTCCGACGACGAGGGCGAGATCCGGCGGTTCGGCGAGGAGGTCGCGCCCGGGGTGCGTGCGGCGGTCGCCGCCGGGCGGTCGTCCGCGGGATGACGGTGGCAGGATCGAGTCCATGAGCGCGCCGACCTCGCGAACCGTGACTCTCTCGCTGCCCGCCGGTGCCCCCGGGTCCCGGATCGTCGGGCTGGGCCACCACCAGCCCGACACGGTGATGACCAACGACGACATCGCGCAGCTCGTCGAGACGAACGACGAGTGGATCCGCTCGCGCACGGGCATCGTCACGCGGCACGTCGCCGCCGACGAGGTCACCGTGGCCGACATGGCGACCGCTGCGGCCGTCCACGCGCTCGACGACGCGGGCGTCGCGCCGGACGCCGTCGACCTCGTGATCGTGGCGACCACGACGTCCGCGGACCGCACGCCCAACGTCGCGGGGCGCGTCGCGTACGCGCTGCGCACGGGCGTGCAGCCTGGCGCGAGCACGCCCGAGGGCGAGCTCGCGCCGGACCTGTCCGGCGTCGTCGGCCCGGGCGTGATCGACGTCAACGTCGCCTGCTCGGGGTTCGCGCACGGCGTCGGCCTCGCCGACCAGGCGATCCGCACCGGCGCCGCGCGCACGGCCGTGGTCGTGGGAGCCGAGAAGCTCACCGCGTTCACCGACTGGAGCGACCGGAGCACGTGCATCCTCACGGCCGACGGGGCCGGCGCCGTGGTCCTGGAGGCTGCGGACGTGCCCGGCGTCGGGCCCGTGGTGTGGGGCTCGGAGCCGGAGATCACGCCGGCCGTGCGCATCGAGGCGCCGGCCGAGCGGTTCGCGCAGGACGGCCGGGCGGTGTTCAAGTGGGCGATCACGCGGGCGGCCGACCGTGCCCGGTCCGTCGTCGAGCGGTCCGGCCTCACCCTCGACGACGTCGAGGTGCTCGTGGCGCACCAGGCGAACCTGCGGATCATCGAGCCGCTCGCCAAGAGCCTGGGGCTCGAGGACCGCGTCGTGGTCTCGGACATCACCGAGTCGGGCAACACGTCGGCCGCGTCGATCCCGCTCGGCCTGTCGAAGTGGTGGCATGCGGGGCGGATCCCGGCCGGCGCGCCGGCGCTGCTCTTCGGCTTCGGCGGCGGGTTCGCGTGGGCGGGCCAGGTGGTCCTGACGCCTTCGTCGCGCGAGGGTTGACGCGCCGCACCGGTGTGCTGGGCGCGTCCGCGTCCTCCGACGGTTCGAGGCTCTCCGGTACGCTGTGGGAAACCGCTTACCGAAGGAGACCGACGATGCCCTCCACCTCCGTCCCCGCCCGACGCCGGTACGCGATCGTGGGCGCCGGACACCGCGCCGGGATGTTCGTGACCGCACTGCTGGAGGAGCACGCCGCCGACGGCGAGATCGTCGCGTGGGTCGAGCCCAACCCGGTGCGGGCCGCCGTCCACGAGGCGCGCGTCGCCGCGGTGCTCGGCGGGGAGCGTCCGGTGTACCAGCCGGGCGACCTGGAGAAGGCCATCGCCGAGCAGGCCGTCGACCGCGTGGTCGTGACGTCGGTCGACCGCACGCACGCCGACCTGGTCTCGCGGGCGCTGCGGGCGGGCGTCGACGTCGTCGTCGAGAAGCCGCTCGCCGCGACCGCCGCCGAGGCGCGCCAGATCGTCGACGCCGTCGAGGAGACCGGCCGCGACCTCACGCTGACGTTCAACTACCGCTACTCGCCGCGCAACTCCGCGCTGCGCGAGGTCATCGCGTCGGGCGAGATCGGCCGGGTGCTGTCGGTGCACTTCGACTGGGCGCTCGACACCGTCCACGGCGCCGACTACTTCCGGCGCTGGCACCGCGAGAAGGTCAACAACGGCGGACTGCTGGTGCACAAGTCGAGCCACCACTTCGACCTGGTGAACTGGTGGATCGACGCCGTCCCCGAGCGCGTGTTCGCGAGCGGCGGGCGCCGGTTCTACGGCGACGACGGAGCGCACGCGCAGGGCTACGAGCCGACGGCGGCCGAGCGCGAGCTCAACGAGCGCGGCGTCGACCCGTGGTTCCTCGACGTCGACCAGGACGCCCGGCTCGCCGCGCTCTACGGCCCCGAGGCCCAGGCCGTCGACGGCTACGTGCGCAACCGGAGCGTGTTCGACGCCGGCATCACGACCGAGGACACGCTCGGCCTCGTGGTCGAGTACGCGGGCGGGCCGGTGCTGACGTACTCGCTCGTCGCCTCCGCGCCGTGGGAGGGGTACCGGGCCGTGGTCAACGGGTCGCGCGGCCGGGCCGAGCTGGAGGTCGTCGAGCGGGGGTCGGTGGAGTTCGGGGACGACGGCCGCGCGATCCTCGACCCGAGCCTGACCGAGGCGTTCGCCGAGGACCCGGTCCGGCCCGCGGGCGACCGGCTCGTCGTGCAGCGGCACTGGGAGCGGGCCGAGGAGCGGCCGATCGTCGCCGTCGGGCCCGGCGGGCACGGGGGCGGTGACCGCCTGCTGCTCGCGGACGTCTTCGGCACGCCGGCCGATCCCGACCCGCTCGGCCGCGCCGCCCGGCTTGTCGACGGCCTGCGCGCGTCGGGGATCGGGTATGCCGGCAACCGGTCGCTCGAGACGGGCGAGCCGGTGCGGCTCGCCGACCTGGGTCTGGGCACCGACCTCTCCTGACCCACCCACCCCGTGTGCCGAACATGGGGTTGGTCGAGGTTCGGGAGTCCCCATCTCGACCAACCACATGTTCGGCGCCGAACAACGTCATGCTCGGCGTCGAAGACGGCATCGCGCCCTGCTGACCCCGGCCGCCCCGGCCGTGCCCGCCGACCCCCGCAGTGCCCCGCCGACCCCAGCCGTGCCCCTGACCTCCTGCCGACCATGCGGTTATCGGTCGCCGACCATGCGGTTGGTCGGGTTTCGCGCGTCGGAACCCCGACCAACCCCATGTTCGGCAGGAAAGGGGAGCGGCGCGTCAGGTCCAGGGGGCGCCGAGCTCGGCGAAGGTCTGCTGCGTGCGCGCCACCTGCTCGCACCAGTGCTCGACGTCGCGCACCACGGGGTGGCGGTCGTCGCCGGCGCCGCGCCAGGTGACGTGCTCGTCGTCCATGGGCCGCGGGTCGGCGGCCGTGCGCACCGCCTCGAGGACCCGCATGAACGCGCCCGTGTCCCGGACGTCGCACAGCAGGCGCTCGGCGCGCCCGTTCCGGACGTCGAGCAGGTTCTCGAGCAGCGGTGTGCGGCCGTAGGTCTTGTCGACCGTCAGCTCAGGCGTGCGCAGCAGGAGCCGGTCGCTCTGGTACTCGAGCACGAGCTCACCACGGGTCCCGAGCACCACGACACGGGCGGGGGCCCGCTCGGCCGCGCACAGCGTGAGCCCGAACCCGTAGCGCGTCCCACCGGCGACGACCCGCACGGCCGAGGTGTCGTCGGCCTCGATCGGGTTGGTCCGGTACAGGTCGGTGTCGACCCACGCGACGTCGTCCGCCGTCGTCGCGCCACCGATCAGCAGGGCCGTGGCGACGGCGTGCGCGAGCGGGTTGGTGACGACGCCGTCGACGACGTCGCGCTCGCCGAGCCGCCGCCGGCCCGCCCAGGGCGCCCGCGCCCAGTACCCCGCGGTGCGCACCCAGGTGCCCACCGCGCCGATGCCCACGACGTCGCCGATCTCACCGCGTGCGACGAGCCCGGTCGCCGCCGGGACCGCGTGCGAGCCGAACGTCTGGAACCCGACCTGGCACAGCCGGCCCGTGCGCTCGGCGACCGCGACGAGCTCGGCGTGCTCGGCGAGCGACGCCGCCGTGGGCTTCTCGAGCAGCACGTCGATACCCGCCTCCATCGCGGCGCGCGCGAGCGGCAGGTGGGTGGGGATCGGCGTGCTGAGCACGACGACGTCGGGCCGGGGGTCCGCCGACGACAGCAGGTCGCCGAGCGTGGGGAACCAGGACGCGTCGGCCGCCTGCCCGGCCTCGGGCTCGCGCGGGTCGACGACCGCGACGAGCGACGCCCGCCCGGCCCGCTGCAGCTCGAGCACGCTGCGCACGTGGCTCGCGCCGTGGCCGTGGATGCCGACGACGGCGACCCGCTCCGCCCGCGCCCCCACGGGCCCCACGGCCGTCACGCCCGTCACCGCAGCCCGGTCGCGAGCTCGGCGGCCTCGGCCGCGTCCACCTCGCGGTCGAGGAGCGCCGCGACGACGCCGGTCTCGACCGTGCCGCCGGCGGGGACCAGCACCGGCGTGTCCCAGGCGAGCGCCGGGCACGCCCCGGGGTACTCGGCCGACCGCAGGAACCAGTGCCGCGCGGGCGAGGTCTGCGTGAGCAGGAGCGTCGTGGCGCGGTCGCCGTGGCGCTGCACGAACGCGACCCAGGGCGACGTGCTGCCGTGCGCGGCCGCCTCGCCCTCGCCGCGCGCCGAGAGCACCCGGGTGCGCTCGGCGATCGGGAGGCGCCAGAAGACGCCGCCGTACCCGGCGCCCGGGCGGCCGTTGGTCGCGGGCGAGCGGATCTCGAGCGGCCCGTGCGCGGCGTGCAGCGTCGAGCGCCACTCGAGCACCCACCCGTCGTCCCCGAGCAGCCGGGCGCCGATCCGTCGCCGTTCCTCGAGCTGCGGGTCGCCGTGCTCGTCGGTCCACAGCACCGTGTCGAGCAGCACGTGCGGCGCCATCGGGTCGACGGCCGTGTCCACGCTGACCTGACGGCCGTGGTTGGGCAGCAGGGTCGGCCCGACGTCGGCGACGAACGTCCGGCCGCCCCAGTGGCTCGTCCCGTTGATGTCCGGCAGCGCGACCCCGACGCCGTAGTGGTGACGGTGGTCGACGGGCCCGGCGTCCGTGAGCGGCACGCCGGCGAGCGTGTGCACCGGGTGCAGGTACGGGCGGGGGGAGTGGATGCGGGGGAGCCGGTCGCCCGCCTCGTACCGGGCGAGCGGCACGTGGTCGAGCGCCCGGTGCAGCACGACGGCTCCCGGCTCGACCGACCACGCGGGCACCTGCTCGCGCGTCGGCTGCGCCGCGGACGCCGCGTCGTCGGCTCCCCGCTCGGGCGGCGCGGCGACGACGGCGGCGCGGGCCACGGTGCGGGGCACGGGCCCGGTGCTCGCACGGACCTCGAGCCGGGCGCCGAAGCGGGCGGACGTCGCGGGGTGGGAGCCGTCGTCGATCACGGCGTGCAGCTCGCGCCAGGCGTGCCGGCCCAGGTCGGACTGCGGCACGGCGACGGTCGTGAGCCCCGGGGTGGCGTAGCGCGCCAGGGCGATGTCGTCGAAACCCGCGACCGAGATGTCGCCCGGGACGGCCACGCCGGCCTCGTTGAGGGCCGCGAGCAGGCCGAACGACACCAGGTCGTTGAACGCGACGACGGCGGTGACCCGGCTCGCGAGCACCGCCCCCGCGGCGGCGTGGCCGGCCGCGATGTCGGAGCCTCCGCTCAGCTCGACGACGTCGAGGCCATGGCGCTCGCGGGCGCGGTCGAGCCCGGCCCGGCGTTGCGCGTCGGAGTACGACGCCCCGGGCCCGGACAGGTAGGCCACCCGGCGGTGCCCCAGCGCGGCGAGGTGGTCGACGACCTGCACCATCGCGTCGGCGTAGTCGACGACGAGGCTCGGGGCGGTCGAGCCCGGCACGGCGCGGTTGACGAGGACGACCGGCTCGACGTCGGGCAGCAGGGCCGTCAGCGCGGCGTCGGGCATGCGCGGTGCGACGAGGATCAGGGCGTCGCAGCGCATGCGCGCCTCGCGGGCGAGCACGGCCTCCTGCGTCGGGTCCTCGGCGGCGTCCGCGACCAGCACGCGGTAGCCGTCGTCGGCCGCCGCGGCCATGACTCCGCGCAGCACCTGTTGGAACACCGGGTTGCCCAGGTCCGGTACGACCAGCGCGACCGTCGTCGTCCGCCCGAGCGAGAGGCTGCGCGCCACGTTGCTGGGCTGGTAGTTGAGCTCGATCGCGGCCTCTTGCACGCGCGCCGAGATGCCCGGGTCGACCGTGCTGCGCCCGTTCATGACGCGCGAGACGGTCGCGCGCGAGACGCCGGCAGCGGCCGCGACGTCCGCGATCGTCACCGCCGGACGACGAGTGTTCACGCCAGGCATCCTCGCCTCCGTCCTCCTTGCGACGCACTTCGAGCGGGCTGCTGGGCGTGCGGTGATACCCACGGGAAGCAGCCGCGGGAGCAGGTCCCGCCGTGCGTCCCGTGCTGACCGTACACCATGGGAAACCGGTTACCCGTGTGGTACGTTCCTCCGCAGGAACCGGTTTCTCAGTGACGAGGCTTCTCCATCCGGCCGAGCGCACACCGTGATCGAAGACGATCTGGAGGTCGACAATGCAGACGACCGTGGGGCCCGACGGGCGGGTGCGGCCATGGCGGTGATCCAGGAGGTGGCCCGCGCCCGCGGCGCCGCCCGCGAGCGCCGCAAGGGTGACGGCAAGGCAGCCGCGCTCTTCCTCGCACCGTGGTTCGTGGGCCTGATCCTCATCACGGCGTTCCCGCTCGTGGCCTCCCTCTACCTGTCGCTCACCGACTACAGCCTCCTGCAGGCACCGGCCTGGATCGGCGTCGAGAACTACACGCGGATGTTCGACGACCCGCGCTTCTTCCAGGCGCTGCGCGTCACCTTCGCGTACGTCCTGGTCTCGGTCCCGCTGCAGCTCGCGGCGGCGCTCGGGCTCGCGCTCGTGCTCGACAAGGGCCTGCGCGGCCTCGCGTTCTACCGCTCGGTCTACTACCTGCCCTCGCTGCTCGGCGGCAGCGTCGCGATCGCCATCCTCTGGCGCCGCGTCTTCGGCGCCGACGGCCTGGTCAACCAGCTCCTGGGCTACGTCGGGATCGAGGGCTACGGGTGGGTGTCGCACCCCGACTACGCGCTCGGGACGCTCATGATCCTCAACGTCTGGACCTTCGGCGCGCCGATGATCATCTTCCTCGCCGGCCTGCGGCAGATCCCCGCGATGTACTACGAGGCGGCCTCGATCGACGGCGCCGGAAGGCTGCGGCGGTTCCTGTCCATCACGCTCCCGCTGCTCACGCCCATCGTGTTCTTCAACCTGGTGCTCCAGCTCATCGGGGCGTTCCAGTCGTTCACGCAGGCCTACATCGTCAGCGGCGGCACGGGCGGGCCGGTGGACTCGACCCTCTTCTACACGCTGTACCTGTACCAGAAGGGCTTCACGTCGTACGAGATGGGCTACGCGTCGGCGATGGCCTGGTTCCTGCTCCTCGTCGTCGCGGGCATGACCGCGGTCAACTTCCTCGCCTCCAAGTTCTGGGTCTTCTACGATGACTGACACGCCCGTGCGCCCCGAGGCGCGACCTCAGGAACCCGCCCCGGCGAAGCCCGGTCTCAGCGAGATCGCCGCGCAGATCCCCGACCGGCACGTCCCGCGCAGGATCGGTCCGCGCGTCGCCCGGGTCGGCAGGCACGTAGCGCTCATCGCCTTCGGGCTCGTGATGCTCTACCCGCTGCTGTGGATGCTCGCGAGCTCGTTCAAGCCCACCGAGCTGATCTTCCGCGAACCCGGGCTCCTGCCGACCGAGTGGGACTTCACCAACTACACCGAGGGCTGGAACGCCCTGCTGCACCCGTTCCACCACTACCTGCTCAACTCGGCGCTGGTGGTGCTCGGGTCGGTGATCGGCAACCTCGTCTCGTGCTCGATGGCGGCCTACGCGTTCGCCCGGCTCAAGTTCCGGGGCCGCGGGATCTGGTTCGCCGTCATGCTCATGTCGATCATGCTGCCGATCCACGTGGTCATCGTGCCGCAGTACATCCTGTTCTCGTCGCTCGAGTGGATCAACACGTTCCTGCCGCTCATCGTGCCGAAGATCCTCGCAACCGACGCGTTCTTCATCTTCCTGATGGTGCAGTTCTTCCGCGGCATCCCCAAGGAGCTCGACGAGGCGGCACGGCTCGACGGCTGCGGCCACGGGCGCATCTTCCTGCGGATCATGCTGCCACTGTCGCTCCCCGCTCTCGCCACGACGGCGATCTTCACGTTCATCTGGACCTGGAACGACTTCTTCAGCCAGCTCATCTTCCTGACCCGGCCGGACATGTACACGGTCCCCATCGCCCTGCGCACCTTCGTCGACGCGACCAGCAACAGCTCCTGGGGACCCTTGTTCGCGATGTCGATCGTCTCGCTCGTCCCGGTCTTCGTGATCTTCCTCTTCGGCCAGAAGTACCTCGTGAAGGGCATCGCCACCACGGGGATCAAGTAGCTCCATCCGCGCCCCGCGGTGGGGCCGGCTGCACGACAGACGACGACGTTTCGTCACGCACACACGAAGGAGAACCATGCGAGCCACGACCACCCGGCGCGGGCCGCGCACGCGCGCCACGCTCGTCGCCCTGACCGCAGCCGGCGCACTCGCCCTGACCGCCTGCTCGGGCGACTCCGGCGCGCTGCCGGACTCCGAGGGCGACGGCGAGAGCGGCAACGTCGAGATCCGCTTCGCCTGGTGGGGCTCGGACACCCGCCACCAGACGACGCAGCAGATCATCGACCTGTTCGAGGACAAGAACCCGGGCATCACCGTCGTCCCCGACTTCACCGACTGGGACGGCTACTGGGACAAGCTCGCCACCGCGGTGGCCGGCGGCGACACCCCCGACGTGATCACGCACGAGGAGCGCTTCATCTCCGACTACGCC
>Ga0233380_1000129_pt1 | contig 43706 bp, 34 predicted proteins | sample ElkDunMinimDraft_9_FD_191541 | JGI IMG/M metagenome (GOLD analysis project Ga0233380, IMG submission 191541) | Fecal eukaryotic communites from dung pellets of Tule Elk in California, USA - Elk Dung F36 | ecosystem: Host-associated > Mammals > Digestive system > Large intestine > Fecal | place... | reverse complement strand
CAAGAACGGCACTGGGCAAAGCAAGCGCAGACACTGCACCAGCCAACATAAGGCTGGTCGCCATACTGCTCTTCCCTGTGCCCCTGACGGCCATGCGTTGACTCTCCCCGCGATCATCGTGGTACGAATTGACTAAATACGTCCCGCGAATCGCAGATTTGATCTTAACACAAACTGACGCCGGCTCCATCTCAGATCGCAGTGCGCCCCGGGAACGGCAGGTTCAGGAGAAGTTAAAGCGCAAGACTGCCTTTGCTGACGAAAATCGCCAGCCCCTTGCCGCGCCTGTGATGGCAGTTATAGAGGCGCAACACACAACCTTCCGCTTGGGGCATCCGCCTTATGCGGCGCTACGGAAACGTACCGGCGCGGAAATTGACGGGATCTGGAACGAGTATGACTGGCAGCTTCTATACCGGCACATTCAATCTCCGGCTGCTGGCCCGCGCTGGAACCGCTGCGGCCATTGCCCTTTCGCTTGCCGCTTGCGGTGGCAGCAAGGAAAAGGCGCAAAGCGCGCTTGCCCCTACGCAGATCAATACGATTGGCGTGAACAGCTATCTGTGGCGCGCAAGCCTTGATGCTCTGGCATTCATGCCGCTGGTCCAGGCCGATAGCGCTGGCGGTGTGATCGTGACGGATTGGTACATCAATCCTAGCAATCCTGGTGAACGGGTGAAGGTTTCCGTCGCTATCCTGGATCAGGATTTGCGGGCGGACGCCCTGCGCGTTGCCGCCAGTCGCCAGGTTTCGCAGGGTGGCAACTGGGTTGATGCCCCCGTGCAGGCTGCAACCGTGCAGAAGCTTGAGGACATTATCCTGACGAAGGCGCGCGACCTGCGTCGCGGCACCTACGGAAACTAACGCTGCGCCCCATTGGGGGCTTAGGGGAATTTGAATGAGTGAGCGTTTCGATCCGTCCATCGCGGACGGTCGCTGGCAACGCATTTGGGACGAACGTCTTTGCTTTCGCGCAGATGACGCCTCGACCAAGCCGCGCAGCTATGTGCTGGAGATGTTCCCCTACCCTTCGGGCCGGATTCATATTGGCCACGTCCGCAATTATACGATGGGCGATGTGTTGGCCCGCTATAAGCGGATGCAGGGCTTTGAAGTGCTGCATCCCATGGGCTGGGACGCATTTGGCATGCCGGCCGAAAACGCCGCCATGGAAAAGGGTGTCCACCCCGGCGGCTGGACGCGTGACAACATCGCCAACATGAAGGCTCAGCTGAAGCGTCTGGGCTTTGCGCTGGATTGGACGCGCGAACTGGCGACCTGCGACCCGGACTATTATGGCCACGAACAGGCGCTGTTCCTGGATCTGTATGCGCACAACCTTGTCTATCGCAAGGAAAGCGCCGTTAACTGGGATCCGGTGGACCAGACCGTGCTCGCCAATGAACAGGTGATCGACGGTCGCGGATGGCGTTCGGGCGCGCTGGTGGAAAAGCGCAAGCTTTCCCAGTGGTTCCTGAAGATCACCGATTTCGCCGAAGAGCTTCTGGAAGGCCTTGGTCGGCTTGATGGCTGGCCCGAGAAGGTGCGGCTGATGCAGGAAAACTGGATCGGCAAGAGCCAGGGCATGCAGTTCCGCTTCGACGGCGTCAATTTCGACGAATCGATCGACGTTTATACCACGCGGCCCGACACGATTTTCGGGGCGAGTTTTGTTGCCGTTGCCGCCGATCATCCGATCGCGCAGGCAGTCGCAGCGAAATCGGCAGAGGCGCAAGTCTTTATCGACATGTGCCGTGCTGGCGGCACGACTGCGGCCGAATTGGAGACTGCTGAAAAGCTGGGCTTCGATACCGACCTTCGGGTCGCGCATCCGTTGATCCCCGGTGGTGAGCTGCCGGTGTGGATCGCGAACTTCGTGCTGATGGATTATGGCACGGGCGCCATCATGGCGGTGCCTGGCCACGACCAGCGTGACTTTGAATTTGCAACCAAATACGGCCTGCCAATCATCCGCGTCGTCGCAGCGTCGGCCGAAGATGCGGACAAGCCTTTTGCGGGCGAGGCAGAAGCCGGTGATGGCGTTTGCGTGAATTCAGGCTTCATTGACGGCATGCCGGTGGACGAAGCCAAGGCCGCCGTCATCACCCGTGCCGAATCGGAAGGCTGGGGCGAGGGCAAGACTGTTTGGCGCCTGCGTGACTGGGGCGTCTCGCGCCAGCGCTATTGGGGGACGCCGATCCCGTTCATCCATTGCGACGCCTGCGGCATCGTTCCGGTGCCCAAGGACCAGCTTCCGGTGGTGCTGCCCGAAGATGTGGACTTCAAGACGCCCGGCAATCCGCTGGTGCGCCATCCCACGTGGAAGCATGTCAATTGTCCGAAGTGCGGCAAGCCGGCGCAGCGCGAAACGGATACGCTTGACACGTTCGTCGACAGTTCGTGGTATTTCCTGCGCTTTGCCAGCCAGCCGGCGGACAAGCCGTTCGATCCGGAAGAGATCGCTCGCTGGTTGCCGGTGGAACAGTATATTGGGGGGATCGAGCACGCGATCCTGCATCTGCTCTATGCCCGGTTCTGGACCCGCGCGCTGAAGCGCATCCAGAAGATCGACATCGCCGAACCTTTCGCCAGCCTGTTTACGCAAGGCATGGTGACGCACGAGACGTATTCGCGCACGGATACTGCCAATGGGCAGCCGGTGTTCTTCAGCCCAAGCGAAGTTGAACGCGCGGCCGATGGCGCCGTGTTGAAGGCTGATGCTGCACCGGTGGACGTCGGCCGCGTCATCAAGATGTCCAAGTCGAAGAAGAACGTCGTCGACCCGGACGAAATCGTCGCCACCCACGGCGCGGACGCAATTCGGTGGTTCATGCTGTCTGACAGTCCCCCTGAACGCGACTTGCCGTGGTCGGAAGCGGGGATCGAGGGCTGTTCGCGCTTCGTCCAGCGGCTGTGGCGTTTGTTCGGCCAGTTCGACGCCGCCGCGACCGGTGAAGACAAGGCATTGGATCGCAAGCGCGACCAGATCGTTGCCGCCGTTGCGCAGGATATCGAGGCCCTTGGCTTCAACAAGGCCGTGGCGCGTATCTATGAGCTGACGTCCGCTGTTGAAAAGGCGTCGCCATCCGCCAGCCGGTCTGTCGCTATACGCACCGTTCTTTTGCTGATCGCGCCCATGATGCCGCATCTTGCAGAAGAGGCATGGGCTGCCATCGGAGAAGGCCTTGTTGCCGATGCCGCGTGGCCCCCGGTCGATCCCGCCTTGCTGGTAGAGGATGAAGTGACTGTTGCCGTGCAGGTGAAGGGCAAGCTGCGCGATACGCTCACCGTGCCCAAGGGCACCCCGCGCGAGGAACTGGAGGCGCTTGCCCTGGCCAGTGAGAAGGTGCAGCGTGCACTTGATGGTGCGGAAATAAAGAAGGTGATCGTTGTGCCCGACCGGCTGGTGAATCTGGTGGCATGAACAAGCGGGGCGCCCTGCTGGCGGCTTTGCTGCCGGCCACCCTGCTTCTCGCCGGGTGCGGATTAAAGCCGGTCTATCTTGGCGGCGTGGCGAGCCCGGTGGCGCAGGGTCTTGAGCAGGTCGAGGTCGCCCCGATCGAGGGGCGTGCGGGTTGGCTGGTGCGCAACGCACTGGTTGACCGTATGAGCTTTGGCGGGCCCGCACAGGCACCGCGCTATCGCCTGGACATCAGGCTTGATGATCGCCTTGAAGCGCTGGGTGTCCTGTCAAATGACGAAATCAGCCGCGAACGGCGGACGCTGCGCGCGCGCTATCAGCTGGTTGACCTTGCCACGGGTGAAATCCTGTATGACGCGACTGCTGCATCTGATGCCGGCATCGACGTGGTTTCCAGCGAGTACGCGGTAATCGCTGCAGAGCAGACCGCGTTGGAAAACCTGTCGCAGGACCTGGCTGATCGCATCGTTACGTCCCTGTCGCAGCGTATCCAGTCACTGTTGTGAAGGCGACGCAAAAGGACTTCGCTGCCGTTGCCCAGAAGGCCATCGGCAGGGCGCGGGTCTTTTTCTTCTGCGGGCCGGACGAAGCGGGCACCCACGATGCTGCGGCCCGGATCATCTCAATGCTGGACGACCCCGGAGAACGCATCGAAATGGCGGGCGCGGAGCTGCGCCGGGACCCGGTTCGACTTGGTGACGAAGCACGATCCAACTCTCTGTTCGGCGGCGCGCGCCATATCGTCGTTCGCGCGCAGGGTGACGAAGCGCACGACGCCGTTGAGGTGCTGCTGTCGGGGGATGTAGAGCCTTGCCCGGTGCTGATCGTCGCAACTGGCGCCACGGACAAGTCGCGCACGGCAAAGCTGCTGGCGGCGCGCGACGATGCACTGGTCGCGATGTTCTATCCACCCGATCTGCGCGCTGTGACGGATACAGTACGCAATATGGCCAGTGCCGCGGGCCTTCGCATGGGTGGTGATCTGGCGGAACGAATCGCTCGGGGCGCTGCGCTCGATACGCGCCTTGCGCAGTCGGAAGTGACAAAGCTGGCGCTGTATCTCGATGCTGCACCGGAAAGCCCGCGTATGGCAGACGGCGCCGCGCTGGATGCGATTGGCGCACGCACCGAGGACGACGGCTTTGGATCGCTGATCAATGTGGTGCTGGCTGGTGAAGCCCGCCGACTGCCACAGGAACTGCATCGCATGCGCGAGTTAGGCCTTAATCCCGTGGGTGTGCTTCTTGCCTTTGAACGCCGGGCCGCGCAACTGGCGCAGTTGGCGTCCAGGCTCGGCCCGCAAGGTGACGTCGCTGCGCTAATTGAAGCAGAGGCCGCTGCCCGGCGCGTGTTCTGGAAAGACAAGCGCGATCTGGGGGAGCAGCTTCGCCGCTGGCGCGGTCGCAGGCTTGAACGGCTGGTCGCGAAGCTGGTCGAGATGCACCGCGCCTTGCTGACCAATAGCCAGAATGCCGAACTTCTTCTTTCGCAAGGGCTGGCTGAGATCACCCGCGTGGCGGCTGGCCGAAACCAGACCTGATCATCGCCGGAAAGCGTTGCAAGCGCAGCATCGAGCGATTGCGCGGGGGCCCTTTTCTGCCATAAGCCCGGATACCGCGCCGCCGCGATTGGTTCGCCGCGACAGAAGATCGATGGCGCCGCATCCTCTGGGGAATTACTTGTCCTTTCTGGCATCTGACCTTTCCGCCCTTGCCCCCGATAGCGTCGCGGATGTCCACCGGGTATTGCACGATACCTTTGGTTTTTCCGGGTTTCGCGGGGTGCAGGAACAGGTTGTGGCGCGGGTGCTGGGCGGTGCTTCGACGCTGGCCGTCATGCCGACGGGTGCAGGCAAGTCGCTTACCTACCAGCTTGCGTCGGTTGTCCTGCCGGGCACCTGCGTCGTCATTTCCCCGCTGATTGCGCTGATGCATGATCAGCTTCGCTCGGCCGAGGCCAACGGCATCCGCGCTGCCACGTTAACGAGCGTCGATACGGACCGGGCGCGGACGATAGAACGCTTTCGTGCCAACGATCTTGATCTGCTCTACATTGCGCCGGAGCGGGCGAGCCAAGGCCATTTTCGTGAAATGCTGAGCACGGCGCGGATAAGTCTGTTCGCCATCGATGAGGCTCACTGCGTATCCGAATGGGGCCATGATTTCCGCCCGGACTATCGCGCTTTACGGCCGCTGATGGAGGCATTCCCCGGCGTGCCCCGGCTGGCCCTGACGGCAACGGCGGATGCCCATACGAGGGCCGATATCCTGCACCAGCTTGGCATTCCAGACGCAGGCTTGATTGTTGCAGGCTTTGACCGGCCGAACATCCGCTATGCCCTGCGTCCGCGTGACGGGGCTCTACAGCAGATCAAGCGGCTGATCGCCGATAATCCAGGCCCGGGCATCGTCTATGCTCCGACGCGGGCAAAGGTTGAACAGCTGGCGGTTTCGCTGGCGACAACCGGGCGTCCGGTGCGGCCATATCACGCTGGTCTTGCACCCGAAGTGCGCGCAGCCAATCAGGCAGCGTTCGTCGGTTCTGAAGACATGGTAATGGTCGCAACGGTCGCGTTTGGCATGGGGATCGATAAGCCGGATGTCCGCTTTGTGGCGCATGCTGCATTGCCCAAATCGATCGAAGCCTATTACCAGGAAACCGGGCGTGCTGGCCGCGACGGCGATCCGGCTAACGCTCTGTTGCTATGGGGAGCCGAGGACTTTGTTCGGGCCCGCCAGCGTCTTGGCGAGGTAGAGGAATCGCGCGTTGCCGGTGAACGGGTGCGGCTCGACGTATTGGCCGCGCTGGTAGAGGCCGCCGGATGCCGCAGGGCCATTCTGCTGCGACACTTCGGCGAGGAGCCGGCCACTTCCTGCGGCAATTGCGACAACTGCCTGAACCCACCGAAAGTCACGGATGCGACGGTTACGGCGCAGAAGCTGCTGTCGGCCGCCTATCGCACGGGCCAGTCCTTTGGGTTTGGCCACCTTGAGAAGGTGCTGACGGGCGTTTCCGACGACCGCGTCATGCAGCGCGGGCATGATAGCCTTTCGGTCTTCGGCATAGTTGAGGGGGATGAGGTGCAGTTGCTGCGCCCGCTTGCCCGGGCCTTGCAGGCGCGGGGCAGTCTTGTGCCGACCGAACATGGCGGCCTGGCGCTGGGCGGCGATGCGCGCGCGATTCTGAAGGGTGAGGCAAGCATGTTTATTGTGCTGCCACCCAAGAAGGACCGCCGGGGTGGGCGGGACCGCGATACAGCGAATCCCGTGGGGGATCCGCTGTTCGATGCCCTGCGTGCGCTGCGCCGACAGATTGCCGAAGACGCTGGCGTGCCGCCCTACGTCATCTTTCATGACTCGACGCTGCGCGAGATGGCCGAAATTCGCCCATTATCGCTGCATCTGCTGGGGCAGATCAGCGGAGTGGGCGTCCGCAAGCTGGAAGCCCATGGCGATGCGTTCCTGAGCGTGATCAAGCAGCATTAGGCTTTCGGAAAATGGTCGGTGCCGGCGCGACACTCGCTCCGCGCCGGCACCTCGGACGGGCTCAGCTGCTGGTCAGCGGTGGCCGTGCCAGTTGTGCGAGCCTGTCCTTTATCGTCAGCTGCAGCTTTTTGAGGCGTAGAAGCTCAAACGGGCCAGCGAAGCGATTCGCCTGCGCACCGCGCAGATGCTCATCCAGCCACTGGTAGCGTTCGAGCAGGCGGAATGTACGGTCAGTCATCGGTTATCAGCACCCTTTCGACCAGAAGTTGGTCCTAAATCGGATGTGCCGATGCCAAACCAGCGCACTGGGAATCGGGGGGTAGGGACAGTGCACGGATCTTTTTTGCATCGGCGACATCCGATGCGGTCCGACATCGCGCATGCCCTGCCTGAATGGCTGAAGACATACGCCAGAGGGGCCCGGCCCGCAGCAAGCAGAATAGAGGTGATTTCCCTCAGTTTCAACCCTTTGCTGCAAATGCCGCCGTGAGATTGCAGTATGACAGCTATGTCACGACGATGTGATAGGCACTGCGGTAGCTGAAATGCCTCTGCCGGTGGGCCGATTGACCCGCCAACAGGTCAAAGCAGGTGCCCGGTCCTGTCGCGCTTCGTGGCGAGGTAGCGAACGTTGTGGGGGTTGGGCGGCAACTGGTGGGGAACGCGTTCACTGACTATCACGCCTTCGGTTTCGAGTGCGGAGACCTTTGCCGGGTTGTTCGTCATCAGCCGGATGGCATGGACGCCCAGCAGTTCCAGCATGCGCGCCGCCACCGGGAAATCCCGCGCTTCGGTGGGAAGGCCAAGCCGGTTGTTGGCGTCGACCGTGTCGAAGCCCTGGTCCTGAAGCTGGTATGCACGCAGCTTGTTGATCAAACCGATGCCCCGTCCTTCCTGCCGCAGATACAGCAGAACGCCCCATCCGCCCGCGCTGGCCTCGTCTGCCATGGCGCGGAGCGCTGCATCCAGTTGGGGCCCGCAATCGCATTTCAGGCTGCCAAGGATGTCGCCGGTGAGGCATTCGGAATGCAGCCTTACCAATGGCGCGCGATTGCCGTCCTGCTTGCCGATTACCAGCGCTACATGCTCGCGCAGGTCATCAGGCGATCGGAACGCGATGATCTCTGCCTCGTCGGTGGCGGTGATGGGAAGGTGTGCCCGCGCGGCAATCGCAAGATGAGAGGTCTGCCGCCATTCGGTCAAATCGGCTGCCTGCAAAGCCTGCGCTTCCCCGACAGGGGTGGGATTGAACAGGAAAGCGGGCAGGACCCCGGCCAGCCGTGCCAGTTCCATGGCCGCTGTTGCAGCGTCCCCGTGATCGAGGTGATCGGCGGCAAAAGGCCCCTTCATCGGGTAGAGAAGGTCCAGGGCGGGATCAGCCACAGCACGGGCGTGGGGCAGATCAAACGGTTCGGCGCCGCGAATCAGCACCGGGGCCTCTGGCACGGCGGCCTCACGCTGGTTGGCAAGTTTGAGGGTCACAGCGCGTGCCGATGAGATCAGCATCTGCGCCGATTTCACGCCATCACCAAAGCCGGTTTCGGCAGGTAGCAGGGTAAAGGCGTCATCGATGGTGATGGGCCATCCGTGACGCAGCGCATCCAGTGCCAGCGCAACGCGCCGGGTGGCGCCGGGAAGCTGGCCCTGCGTGCTCAGAGGTCGAACTCCGTGATCAGCGGAATATGGTCGGAACACTGCTGCCAGTCACGGGTCTCCTCAATCACGCGGTGCGCGCGGGCCTGCGGGGCAAGTTCGGGCGAGGCCCACATGTGATCCAGGCGGCGCCCCCGGTCTCCTACACGCCAGTCCTTCGCCCGGTAGCTCCACCACGTGTAGTTGCGCGCCGGGGCGGGGATCAATTCGCGGCCTAGATCCACCCAGCCGTGGGCATCACGGAAAGTGCCGAGCGTTTCGATTTCGATCGGCGTGTGGCTGACGACTTTAAGCAGGGCCTTGTGGCTCCACACGTCGCATTCAAGCGGGGCGACGTTGAAATCGCCAACGATCAGGCTGGGACGGTCGATCTTGTCCGCCCAGCGTGTCATGCGGCCAAGGAAGTCCAGCTTCTGGCCAAATTTCATATTGAGATCCCGGTCGGGGATGTCACCGCCCGCAGGGATATAGACGTTTTCCAGAATCATGCCCTGTCCGGCGCCCAACAGTTCCACGCCGATATGGCGCGCCTCGCCGTTGTCCTGCCAATCATAGCGGCTGAATTCGCGAAACGGGATGCGGCTGACGGTGGCCACCCCGTGGTAGCCTTTTTGTCCGTGAACGGCGCGGTGGGTGTAGCCCAGTTCTTCAAACGCTGCGTGCGGGAAGAACTCCTCCAGCGTTTTGATTTCCTGCAGGCACAGTACATCGGGCGCATGCTCGGTAAGGAAGCGCGCCACCTGTGGCATGCGAAGGCGGACAGAATTGATGTTCCAGCTGGCGATTGTGACCATGCGGGGGCTTTAGGTGCGTTGAGAGATCTTTTCCAGCCCGGCGGCGGAATGCTCATCAGGCAAATCGTGGTCGCCGAAAACTTAACTGGCAAGAGCTTAACGACGTCAAATGAAAACCCCCGCCCCGGGGGCAGGGGGGCGAGGGTTCCATTTAGCGTTCGTCACGCTTGACAGGGCGTCCTATAGGAGGCGCGGGCAACAGGGGGGAAACCCGCCTCAGTCCGCCTTGTCATTTACCAATGTAGGTGTTTTCGGCTTTCTGCCAAGTGAACGGATCAAGAATTACCTGCGGCTCATCGCATCAAGCGCACACTGTGCGCTAACGCGTTGTCTTTCATCGACGAGATGCGCCACGTGGATCATTGTACCTGAACGTATTGTTCGGGACATCGATGCCATAAGCGTGATTTGAGAGCCGAATCGTCGTCCGGCGGTTCTGCGAATCGAGCGCAACCCAGCTTACCAACTCGAGTCCGCCGGGGGCGGATGGCTTTCTCACGAAGACGAGGGTCATAACCCCGTACTCTGGCCGCGCGGAATCGCGCACCTCGATGCTCACGACATCAGGGTTTCCGGTAGCCTGAAGTTTGCCATAACGGGACACGTCACGCCTGGGGTCGAGAAGCGCGCCCAGCGGGCTGTTGCTAATAGGCCAGCTCTGAACCTGCCTGACCTCGTAATCGATAAGGGTAAGCGATCGGCCATCCGAAACGATCAGCATCGGAACGCCGCGTTCGTACTGGAAGCGGATGCGGCCGGGGTTCTTCAGAGTCAGCACGCCGCTCAGCCGTTGGCCGTTGCGGTCCGTCTGGGTGAAGTCTGCGCGAAGCGTAGTGATGCCGCGCAAAGCCTTTACGGCATTGTCGAGATCGCTGCGCGCGGGTGCTTGTGCCTGCGCCTGCTTGGGCAGGGCAAACAGCGCCAAAGGCGTAGAAACAGCAAGCGCCGCACAAATGGCGGCGCCTGTGAACTTGCGGATCGAAAGGTTGAAGCGCGTCATACGCCGGGCCATAGCGGTGCCGGGTTGAACGCGCACTGAACCTTACTTGATCTTGGCTTCCTTGAATTCCACGTGCTTACGCACGACCGGATCGTACTTCCGGAAGGTCATCTTCTCGGTCGTATTCCGGGGATTCTTCTTGGTTACATAGAAGAAACCAGTGTCGGCGGTGGATACCAGCCGGATTTTGACGGTTGCGGGCTTCGCCATGAGCGTATCCTAAACTCTGCTTGCGCCGGTTCCGGCGGTCATGAAACGGCGGGAACGGCAGTTAACCGCCGCCCCTTGAAGGTTGCGGCCAATGGGCGAGAGTCGGCCCGAAGTCAAGGCGAAGCTGGCACCTTATAGGGCTTGATTGGGCCCAGTCTGCCGAACTTCTCTTTCGCGGGTTTCCGATTCAGCGGCGGCAAGTCGATTTCAGGCGGCGCCACCCAAGTATCGGGCAGCCGATCAAGAAAATTGCGAATCAGGGTCAGGCGGCCAATGCGCTGGTCGTTGAAGTCGACAATGGTCCATGGCGCAGGGCGCTTGTGGGTTGCTTCCAGCATCACTTCACGGGCGCTTGTATAGTCCTCGTACTTCTGGCGCGCGGTTAAATCGATAGGCGAAAGTTTCCATCGCTTCAGCGGGTCGTCCAGCCTTTCGTGGAGGCGTTCCTCCTGCTGCTCTTGGTCGCAGGACAGCCAGTATTTGTACAGCAGGATGCCATCGTCCGTCAGCAACTTCTCAAATGCCGGGCACTGCGCAAGAAAGCTTTCCACCTGATCTTCTCTGGCAAAGCCCATAACGCGCTCTACGCCGGCGCGGTTGTACCAACTGCGGTCGAACAGAACGAGCTCTCCGGCCGAAGGCAGATGTGCGACATAGCGTTGAAAATACCATTGGCCCCTTTCGGTGTCGCTCGGCGTGGGCATCGCGACAACACGGCAGTGCCGGGGGTTGAGTCTGTCAGATATGGCCTTGATCACCCCGCCTTTGCCGGAGGTGTCGCGTCCTTCGAAGATAACGGCAATGCGGGCGCCGGTTGCGATAACCCAGCGGGACATGGCGATAAGCTCTGCCTGCATGGGTTCGAGGAGGTCCTCATATTGCTTGCGCTTCAGCTTGCTCATTGGCGTGCCTCAGTCCCGGGGGTCTGAATCCATCAAGCAGGGCCGCGGACCCCGAGTTGCCAGAATAGGCGGGTGGTGCTACAAGTTGCAAGAGAAACCATGCCCCGCGCAGCGCCTCTCGGCCCAGACTTTTCACGCCTTCCAATACTGGATGAGCAGATTTTTGCCGCGCCGCTGAAACGTCCCTTGCATGTGGGCGAAGATTGGCTGGAGCCGGTACAACGCCACTATTCAGCCGATGAGAACGCGATCTGGGACGACCTGTATTCCCGTCAGATGGACGTGCTGCCCGGCCGCGCGGCCAATGCCTTTCTGAGCGGGCTGAAGAAGCTCAAGCTGGGGAGCGGGGGGATTCCCGACTTTAACCGTCTGTCCCACGAACTGGAGGCTCTGACAGGCTGGAGCGTGGTGCCTGTGCCTATGCTGATCCCGGATCATGTGTTCTTCTGGCATCTGGCGAACAGGCGGTTTCCGGCAGGCAATTTCATTCGCACGCGCGAAACCTTTGACTACATCGAAGAGCCTGACGTTTTTCACGATGTCTTTGGCCACGTGCCGATGCTCACCGACCAGACTTTTGCCCATTATATGCAGGAATATGGCCGTGCCGGGTGGAAGGCCATGCGGCATAACCGGTTGAAGGCGCTGGGCGCGCTGTACTGGTACACAGTGGAGTTCGGACTCATCCGTGAAGAGGGGGAATTGCGGGCCTATGGCGCCGGCATCCTTTCGGGCCCGGCTGAGGCCTTGTTTGCCATCGAGGCGCAATCGCCCAACCGTATCGTGCTGGATGTCGATCGGGTGATGCGTACCGATTATGTAATCGATGATCTGCAGCCGACCTATTTTGCTATCGAAGGCTTTTCTGATCTGTTCCAACAGACCGCTGGACGCAATTTCGATCAGCTTTATCCCAGCCTGCCTGCAGGCTTTACCTGGGCAAACACGGCCGTCGTGGAAAGCGATCAGGTGCTGCATCGCGGCACGCAGGAGTATTTCCTGCGCGGTGGAAGGGCATCAGGAGCGAAGCCTGTTTAGGCGCGACTGAACAGTAAGATCGCGATGATGCCCACGACAATGCGGTACCAGGCGAAGGGCGCAAAGCCAGTACGGCTGACAAAGGCAACGAAGACGCGGATCACAGCCAGCGCCACAAGGAACGCTGCCACGAAACCGCAGGCAATTTGCGTCCAGCCGACAGGACCCATGCCGCTTGCCAAGGCGTCGCGGTGCGTCATCAGCTGGAGCGCGGCCGCGCCTAACATCGTCGGCACGGCAAGGAAGAAGCTGAACTCGGCCGCGGTGCGCCGTTCGATGCCCATCAGCAGCGCGCCCATGATGGTCGCGCCTGATCGGCTGACGCCGGGAACCATGGCGATGCATTGAAATAGCCCGACGCCCAGCGCCTGACGTGCAGGCAACTGCGCAATGCCGCTGGGGCCACCGGGTTTCACGGATCGTTCGATCACCAGAATGGCGATGCCGCCGATTACGAGCGCCCACGCAACCACAAGCGAGCTGCCAAGCAGGCTATTGATCTGATCCTTTAAGAGGAACCCCAGCACGGCAGCTGGCAGAAAGCCCAGCAGAATGTTGCGCGTAAAGGCGATGCTGGTGGAATCCGCACGCAGCAGCCCCATGCCGACAGCCCAGAACGTACGCCGATACTGCACGATAACCGCCAGAATTGCACCCAGTTGGATGACGACGTTGTACACCTTCCATTGGGCCGGGTCGTAGCCCAACAGCTCCGTCGCCAGGATCAGGTGCCCGGTCGAGGATATGGGAAGAAACTCGGTCAGCCCTTCGAGCATACCAAGCAGGATCGCGATCAGCGTAAGGTCCATCGGCGCTGTTCATGAAGCGCGGCGCGGCCAAGTCAAGCCGCGCCGTTCGCAATTGCAACATTTTTACCAGATACGGAGGCGCTTTTCAGGTGGAAGGAAAAGTGCGTCGCCCGGCTTTACGTCAAAGGCTTGGTACCATTCGTCAAAATTGCGAACGATTCCATTGATTCGGTACTCGGGCGGGGAGTGGGGGTCGACCACCAACATCTGCCGCACGGCCTGTTCGCGGGCCTTGTTGCGCCACACCTGTGCCCAACCCATGAAGAAGCGCTGGTCGCCGGTAAATCCGTCGATCACGGGTGCTTCCTGGCCATTCAGCGACATGCGATAGGCGCGGTAGGCAAGGCTGAGGCCGCCAAGGTCGCCGATGTTCTCGCCCATGGTCAGCTTGGGGTTGATGCAGGTCTTGCCGTCGTCGAACGGGCAGAAGGTGGCGTATTGCGCCGCAAGCTTATCTTGCAGTTCCTGGAACCGGGCCTTGTCGGCGGGGGTCCACCAGTCGCGCAGGTTTCCTGATCCGTCGGACTTGCTGCCCTGATCGTCAAAGCCGTGCCCCATCTCGTGACCGATCACAGCGCCAATGCCGCCATAGTTTACCGCAGGATCGGCTGTCAGATTAAAGAACGGGGGCTGCAGGATGGCAGCCGGGAAGACGATCTCGTTGAAGCTGGAGTTATAATAGGCGTTTACCGTCTGCGGCAGCATGTACCATTCGCTGCGGTCAACAGGTGTGCCAAGCTTTGCCACGTCATAATCGAGATTCCAGCGAGCAGCTTCGATGGCATTGGCGAGGGGCGCGGTGGCGGAGATCGCAAGACCGTCATAGGTCTTGTACTTCGCCGGGCCGCCGATCTTCGGCGTGAAGGCGTCGAGCTTGGCTTCGGCCTGCTTGCGGGTTTCTGGCCCCATCCATTCAAGGTCGGACAGATTGACGGCCATCGCCTTGCGCAGGTTGGCGACAAGATCATCCATCGCCGCCTTGTTGGCAGCCGGGAAATAGCGCTCTGCATAAATCTGGCCGAGCAGTTCGCCGACTTGGCCTTCCACGGTGTCGATGCCCCGTTTCCAGCGCAGGCGCTGTTCGGGCTGGCCGTTCAGCAGTGTGCCGTAAAAGTCGAAGGAGGCTTGATCAATTTCTTTCGGCAGGTACGCGGCATTGTCGCTGAGGAAGCGTGCGGCGAGCCAGGCCTGCCACGTGGCAAGTGGTGCGCCAGAGATCAGCTTCAGCGTATCGGGCACGCCGCCGCCCAGCTTGGCGGCCATTTCAGGCGTGATCTTTGCTTTGGCCAGCTCTTCCTTCGTTGGAGGCATTTGGGCCACGACAAGGTCCTGCGGACCCTTTGCGCCCATTTCGGCCACGAATTGGGTCAGCAGCGCGCCGTTCGGCTGTTTGCCCACGTCTTCAGGGGACAGTTTGTTGTAGGTCAGTTCGCGATCACGGCGCATGGCGCGATCCCACATTGCGCCGGCCATCTGGGTTTCCAGTGCCAGCACTGCCTCCGCAGCCGGGCGCGGTTGCTCATAGCCGGCCTTGCCCAGCAGCAGCGTCAGATAATCCAGATACTTCTGGCGAATTTCGACATAGCGGGGCGTATCAAGCAGGTAATAATCACGGTCGGGCAGGCCTAGACCCGCCTGTGCAACCCTTACCACATAGCGATCGCTCTGCTTGGGATCGGCGTCCACACCGACGCCCAGCGGCGATGCGTAGCCAGGGGCCGCGAACAGGGCGATAAGGTCGTCTGTGCTTTTGGCGTCGCGAATGCGCTGCAGATATGGCTGGGCAGGGGTGAGGCCTGCAGCCTCGATCGCATCGGTATCCATGAAGGCGTTGTAGGCATCGGCGATGCGCGCCGCGGGCGTGCCGGGGACAAGCCGGGCAGCGGTCAGCTTTTCAAGAATGGCGTGGACGCGCGCTTCCGACATTTCGTCGAGCTCCAGGAAGGAGCCATAGCGCGAACGGTCTGCCGGAATAGCCGTTTCTGCAATCCACTTGCCGTTCACGAACACGTTGAAATCGTCGCCGGGCTTTGTCGATCTGTCCATCCACTGCGTCTGGATGCCAAAGTTCCCCCATCCCGCCGGGGCGGCAGCGTCACTGGCTGGCTGGGACGCAGGTGCGCCTGCCGGTGCCGCTGAGACAGGCGACTGCGCGGACGCGGGCATGTTGGCAAGGGCTATCGCGCCAAGCGATACGGCGGCGCATGCGGCAAAGCGCCGGAGGGGGCGGATCATACGGTTCAAAGTTCCCTGTGTGAGATCTGGGGAGGTGAAAGCGGTTTCCAGTGTAACCGGATAGCTTTAAGCAGGCCTGAACCGCAAGCCTGATCGTCACACGTAGGGTAGGGTCGTCGACACCCCGCAGCCGATGTTAACCGGCTGAATGAACTTGCTGGTCATTGAACTGTAGCGATGCAAGCCGGGCATAAAGCCCTCCCGCGCCGGTCAGTGTTTCATGCGTGCCCTGTTCCACGATGCGGCCGTGATCCATCACGATGATGCGGTCGGCCTGACGCACGGTGGCGAGGCGATGGGCGATCACGAGCGTGGTGCGGGTCGCCATCAGGCGGTCCAGCGCTTCCTGCACCAGACGTTCGCTTTCAGCGTCGAGCGCGCTGGTGGCTTCATCCAGCAGCAGGATCGGCGCATCGCGCAAAAGGGCGCGGGCAATGGCGACACGCTGCCGCTGGCCGCCCGAAAGCCGTGCGCCATCCTCGCCCAGAAATGTGTCCAGGCCCTGGGGCAGGTCGCGGATGAATGCTTCGGCATTGGCGGCCCGGGCAGCTTCCCAGATCTGCTCGTCGGTGGCATCCCATCTGCCATAACGCAGGTTGTCCCGCGCGCTGGCCGCAAAGAGCAGGCCGTCCTGCGGCACTAGGGCTATGCGGCGGCGGATCTCGGCAGGGTCAGCTGAGGTCAGCGGTACGCCGTCCAGTTTTACCGTGCCGACCTGCGGATCGTAGAACCGTTCGGCAAGCTGGAACAGCGTGGACTTGCCTGCGCCCGAGGGGCCGACAATGGCCACGGTTTCGCCTGGCTCTACCACCAGCGAGAAATCGGCGAGCGCCGAAACTTCAGGCCGCGAAGGATAGCGGAATGTCACATGATCGAAGCCGAGCTGTCCGCGTGCCGGTTCCGGCAAGGCGATGGGCCGAGCAGGTGGCGCAATAGCCGGGCGTTCGTTCAGCAGTTCGTTGAGGCGGCTGGCCGCGCCGGCGCCGCGCAGCAGGTCGCCATAGACTTCGGTCAGCGAACCGAATGCGCCAGCAACAAGGCCGCCGGTGATGACAAAGGCGGCGATGGTACCGCCGCTGATCGCGCCGCTTGCAACGCCCATCGCACCTTGACGCATAAGCAGGGTAAGCGACCCGAAGATCAGGAACATGATGGTCGCGGTCATCACCGAACGGATCATGATCCGCCGCTTGGCAGTAACAAAGGTGCGATCTACCGCTTCAGCGAAGCGGCGCTGTTCGCGTTCTTCCTGGTTGAAGGCCTGCACCACACGGATGCCGCCCAGCACTTCTGCCACCAGCGTGCCGATGTCGGCAACCCGGTCCTGACTGGACCGTGAGATATTGCGCAACTTCCGGCCCAGAAATACTGCCGGTAGAATAACAAGCGGGATGGCGATGGCCAGAACCAGCGTCAGCCGGGGGGCGAGCGCGAAAAGATAGATTACCCCCCCGATCGCCATGATGAGATTGCGCAGCGCGACGGAAACTGTCGTGCCCACGACCTGCTCTATCAGCGCGGTATCGGCGGTCATGCGTGACGAGATTTCCTTGGGGCTGTTTTCCTCGAAAAAGGAAGGCGGCAGCCGCATCAGGTTTGCATGCACCTTAAGGCGGATGTCCGCGACAACGCGTTCACCCAACCACGAAACAAAGTAGAATCGCACTGCCGTGCCTGCGGCCAGTATCGCGACAATGGCCAAAAGTGCGGCAAACCAGCTCTGGATAGCCTGCGGATCGGCACCGCGCGCAAAGCCCTGGTCGATGATCTGCCGGAACCCCCAGGGGATGCCCAGGGTGGCTGTGGCGGTTGTGACCAACGCTGCTCCGGCGATCGCAACCTTTGCGGGATAGGCTAGCGCAGCGCGCCAGATCATCCGCAATGGGCCAAGCGTACGCGCGGGGCGGGGCTCAGCCGAGGCTGAATTGCTATCGAGATCGCCTGTCGCGTTCATCGCGCGCGCCCTAGCGCAGCTGTTGCCCTATGGCAAAGCTATCCGTGCATCGAAGAGCGCATTCAACGTTATTGTGCGCTGCAATCGAAAATGCCGCATTGCACAATAAGGGGTTCGTCGCCATTTATAGCGGTGATACACTGCCCACATGGCTCGGCCAGGGGAAACACATGCTCTACAATGTTTATGAACTTCAGCGCGCCATGCTTTCAGGCGCCAGCGCGTGGGCTTCAGTAACAGCGGATGTTCTGAACAACCCGGCCATGCCTGCGGGCTATTTCGGCGTCGGCCCGGTCGTCGCCTCTGCGCTGGAAGTGTTCGCCCATGCTGCCGCACCGCGTGGAAAACCGGCATTCGACATTGAAACGGTGACGGTTGGCGAAAATACGCATGGCGTGATCGAATCGATCGTGTTGCACCGGCCTTTCGGCAATCTCCTTCGCTTTACGCATGACGGCCTGCCCGACGATGCGCCGCATCTGTTGATTGTTGCCCCGATGAGCGGGCACTACGCGACGCTGCTGCGCGGAACCGTGGCGCGGATGCTGGAAAGTTCTGTCGTTTACATTACCGACTGGGCCGATGCGAAGATGGTGCCGGTAGAGGCCGGGCGCTTCGATCTGGACGACTACATCGACTATCTGATCGCCTTTCTCGAACACATTGGCCCCGGCGCGCACATGATGGCGGTTTGCCAGCCTTCGGTTCCCGCGCTTGCGGCGACGGCGATAATGGGGGCAGACAAGCATCCCTGCCGTCCCGCAACGCTTACTCTGATGGGTGGCCCCATAGACACGCGCGAAGCGCCCACCAGCGTTAATGACGTAGCCGTCAAGCGGCCGTATTCGTGGTTTGAGAACAATGTCATCGCCACCGTGCCACTGGCCTATCCCGGTTCTGGCCGAAGGGTCTATCCGGGCTTCCTGCAGCTCGCGGGCTTCATGTCGATGAACCTGCACACCCATCTGGCGAGCCACTACCAGATGTTTAACCATCTCGTGGCGGGGGATGACGAAAGCGCCGATGCCAGCAAGGCCTTCTACGAGGAATATCGCAGCGTCTGCGACATGACGTCGGAATTCTACCTGCAGACCATCGATCACGTCTTCCAGCGCCATTCGCTGCCAAAGGGGGAATTCGTTCACCGCGGCAAGGCGATAGACCTTGGGGCCATTCGCGATACGGCATTGCTCGCCATAGAAGGAGAGCGGGACGACATTTCGGGCATCGGCCAGACGAAAGCGTCGCTGAAGGTCGCCACGGGTTTGGATGAAAGCCGCAAGCAGTACTTTCTTGCCCCTGAAGTTGGCCACTACGGCATCTTTAACGGCGGCCGCTGGCGCAAGATGATTGCCCCGGTGGTGGAAAAGTGGATGGCGACGCATCGCAGCACGTCTGCGCGGGGCAAGCTGGAAGTGGTGGCCTGAACCGATAGCTTGTCGGGGTGCGCTTCAGGCGCGCGGCGCGTTGTCGTGCCCGAAGAACTGCCGGATCAGGCGCCGTGCAGCCAGCAGCAGGCCAAGAGCCACGCCCAGCAGCAGCACCGCGATGATTCCCGCCACAAGCGGATAGGCAAAGACCAGATACAGCAGTCCGCCAGTGGTTATGTCCTCTACGGTTGATACTGCGACATTGCTGAAGGGTTCGGGGCTGGAATTGACCACGGCCCGCGCGCCGGCCTTGCCGCCGTGCGCCAGGAGTGTGGCGCTTCCGCCCAGGATAAACGCAATGGCCTGAGTTGCCGGATCCCCGGGATCGATCACGGCCAGTGCCAGCAGGGCCCCGCCCAGCGGCCGGATGAACGTGTGGATCGTGTCCCACACCGTGTCGAGCCACATCACCTTGTCGGCGAAGAATTCACACAGCGCTGCGATGGCCGCGGCGCCCATCACCCACGGACTGGCAAGGACGCGCAGCGACGCGAGGTGTTCGGGTAATGGGAGTATATCCAGCTGCATGGCGATGCCGGTTGCCAGCACGCACAGATAAAGTCGCCAGCCGGACAGCAAGCTGATGCTTGCCGCCAGACCAAGGATTTCCACGATTCCGAGTGGTTGCTCCATCGCCTCTCCCTGCAAGGAGAATGCGCTTTCGTGGCGTGCAACGCAATGCTGGTGCCGGTCCTCCCCTCGCAGCGACTCAGAGGTTTTAGACTACAGCACCTCGAACAGCCCGGCTGCGCCCATGCCGCCGCCAATGCACATCGTTACGACGACATGCTTTGCGTGTCTTCGCTTGCCTTCGATCAGCGCGTGCATCGCGCAGCGTGTGCCGGTCATGCCATAGGGATGGCCGATCGAAATGGCACCGCCATTAACGTTCATCAGCTCGTCGGGAATGCCCAGCCGATCACGGCAATAGAGCACTTGCACGGCAAAGGCTTCGTTCAGTTCCCACAGCCCGATGTCGCCCATTTGCAGACTAAAGCGTTCCAGCAGTTTCGGCACGGCAAAGATCGGGCCTATGCCCATCTCGTCAGGTTCAGTTCCGGCTACCGCCATGCCAACGAAACGCCCCAGCGGCGCAAGGCCCCGATGCGCAGCGACGGCAGCCTCCATCACGATGACAGCGGCAGAACCGTCGGAAAGCTGGCTGGCGTTGCCGGCAGTAACGTTGCCGCCTGGCATTACAGGTTGCAGGGCCTTCAGTCCCTCAAGCGTTGTATCAGCCCGGTTGCCTTCATCCTGCGTTAGCGTCACGTCCGCCTGGCCTGTCTCGCCAGTGGCCTTGTCGGTTACCGTCTTGGTAGAGGTCGTCGCAACGATCTCTGCATCAAAGGCCCCTGCCGCCTGCGCCGCAGCCGTACGTTGCTGTGATTGCAGAGCGTATTCGTCACAGGCATCGCGGCTGATTCCATAGCGTTTAGCGACGACTTCCGCCGTCTGTAGCATGGGCATATAGGCGGCATTGTGCATCGCGATCAGCTGTGGATCGAAGGCGACGCGCAGGTCCTTGGTCTGCACGGAGCTGATCGATTCCTGCCCACCTGCGGCGATGATATCCATGCGGTCCATCACGATCTGTCGCGATGCGGTGGCGATCGTCATCAATCCGGATGAGCACTGCCTGTCGATGCTCATGGCCGGGACGGTGACGGGGAGTCCTGCCCGGAGAGCAACAAGCCGGGCGATGTTGGGGCATTGCCCGCCCTGTTGCAGGGCTGATCCCCAGAGCACGTCATCAATCTCGGCCCCGTCCAGCCCGGCGCGTTCGACTGCGGCTTTCAGCGACAGTGCACCGAGCGTCGGCGCTGGCGTGGCGTTAAAAGCTCCGCGATAGGCACGGCCTATGGGCGTTCGGGCGGCAGCTACGATAACGGCGTCGCGCATGGCGCAATTCCTCCTCGGTTCAGGTGCACTTCCTGCCAGTTTGGCCCACGGGCGAACTGCGGGCAACGCCGGTGCGCCACACTGGCAGGAACGGCATGAAGCAAGGTCGCAGGCGGTAGTTCCCGAATGTCCGGCGTTATCGGCGCGTTTACCAACGGCTGTTAGCATTCTGGGCGACGGGCGTTCAAAAGCAGCAAGGACACGCAATTGGCAGGTCAAGGCAACAGCGTATCGGTAAAGGCCGCAGCAGCTTTCCGGCCGGTGCGAACGCATCCTTGGTTTATCGCCATCACAGCCTGTTGGTTCGCGGCACTCTTCGGTTTGTCCGGCTTGGCGATTCGGCCCGATCAAATGGACGCGCTGGTGCGCTTTGCCGGGATGGACCGCGCGGCGTTCTTCCTTGCGCCGCCGTTGGGCACGGCTGCTTGTGCGCTGGCATCTTTGGGGCTGGCGATTTTTGGCGGATTGATCGGAACGGTGCTGGGCCGCATGACGGCAATTCCCCCCAGCCGGAAGATTGGGGGCCAGCGGAAGACGCAGCCAAGCCATACCGATTCGCTGACCGAGACTATTCCGCTGACCGCCGCGGCCGAGGCCATCGATGCAGCGCAACTTCCCCCGGGTTGTACCGGGCTGGCAATTGGCTCGCTGCCGCTACCCGTCGCTGTGCCTGTGTGCGTTTCAGGGCAGGCCGGGCCCATGCTGCCGCCATTGGGCAAGGCGGCTGTGCGCTTGCTGGCGGCCGACCTCGATACGCTGTCGCCGATAGAATTGGTGGAACGGCTGGGTATTGCCATGCAGTGTCACAACCCCCGCATGCCCGAGCCTCCCGCAACGGCGGCCGCCCGCCCTTTTGCGCGGCTGGTTCTCATGCCGCCACGGCCCTCGCCCTTACCTGTGCCGATGGGCAATGAGCAGCTACCGCCTGCGGCAGCTGGCAACCTCCGGATCAGCGGCGCCGCCTGAGTCGCGCACCGCTTTTTCGATTGTTTGTTTTAATTGATCGCGAAAGCCGCCGAAAACATTGCTTTCGCGCTTCGCAGTTGCAAAATCCTGTTCCTGTCGTCATGGGGGACCCTCGCGCAACTTTCGCTGCTTTTTGCGGCGAGGTAAGCCGTGTTTGGTTGCCAAAATTGCCAAGGGCACGTCGCCAGCGGCATGCCGGGCTTATGTCAGGATGGATTTATCGATGGGATTTCCGGAGACCCAAGGCCTCTACGATTCGCGTAATGAACATGATGCCTGTGGTGTGGGTTTTGTCGCCCATATTAAAGGCGCGAAAACCCACGCGATCGTCAGTCAGGCGTTGGAAATCCTGAAAAACATTGACCACCGCGGCGCGGTGGGCGCTGATCCGCTGCTGGGCGACGGGGCAGGCATTCTTATTCAGCTGCCCGATGTGCTGTTCCGCAACTGGGCGGATGCCGAAGGGCTGACCCTGCCGCAGCCGGGCGACTATGCCGTTGCCATGTGCTTCCTGCCGCAGGACGAGGCTGCGCGCGATTTTGTCGTCGGCACTTTTGAAAAGTTCATCGCCAAGGAAGGTCAGCGGCTGATTGGCTGGCGCGACGTGCCTGTCACGCTTGATGGGCTGGGCAAGGCCGTGGTCGATTCGATGCCGGTGATCCGTCAGTGCTTTATCGCGCGGGGTGAAAACTGCGCCGATCAGGATGCGTTCGAACGCAAGATCCTGGCGATTCGCAAGCAGACGCAGAACCCGCTTAAGGCGCTGGCCGAAAGGCATGGTTTGCCGGGGCTGACTGAGCTGTACATGCCCAGCTTCTCTACCCGCACCATCGTTTACAAGGGACTGCTGCTCGCGACGCAGGTCGGCAGCTTCTATGACGATCTGCGCAACCCGGACTGCGTTTCGGCGCTGGGTCTGGTTCACCAGCGTTTCTCGACCAACACGTTCCCTAGCTGGCGGCTGGCCCACCCGTACCGTTTCATCGCCCACAACGGCGAGATCAACACGGTACGCGGCAACGTCAACTGGATGAACGCGCGCCGCCGCACGATGGAATCAGAGCTGCTTGGCCCCGATCTCGACAAGATGTGGCCGCTGATCCCGCATGGGCAGTCTGACACTGCCTGCCTCGACAACGCGCTCGAACTGCTGCTGGCCGGTGGTTACAGCCTTGTTCATGCGATGATGATGCTGATTCCGGAAGCATGGGCGGGGAACCCGCTGATGGATCCAAAGCGCCGCGCTTTCTATGAATATCACGCCGCGTTGATGGAACCGTGGGACGGCCCCGCAGCCGTGGCCTTTACCGATGGCCGGCAGATCGGCGCGACGCTTGACCGCAACGGCCTGCGTCCAGCGCGCTTTCTTGTCACGGATGACGATCTTGTCGTCATGGCTTCCGAATCGGGCGTGTTGCCGATCAAGGAAGACAACATCGTTCGCAAGTGGCGCCTCCAGCCCGGCAAGATGCTGCTGATCGACTTCGAAGAAGGTCGCATCATCGAGGACGAAGAGATCAAGGCGCAGCTCTCGCAGGCTGAGCCCTATGAGCACTGGCTGGAGCAGGCTCAGTACAAGCTCAAGGATCTTGACCTGATCGAGCCCGAGCTGGCGCAGCTTCCGGTGGAAGCCACCAGCCTGCTGGATCGCCAGCAGGCCTTCGGTTACACGCAGGAAGACGTTTCGAAGTTCCTGGAGCCGATGGCGCAGGACGGCGACGATCCCATCGGGTCCATGGGCACTGATACGCCAATCGCGGTGCTTTCAGACCGTTCGCGCCTGCTTTACGATTACTTCAAGCAGAACTTTGCGCAGGTCACCAACCCGCCGATCGATCCGATCCGTGAGGAATTGGTGATGAGCCTGGTGTCCATGATCGGCCCGCGTCCGAACCTGCTTGGCATGGATGCCGGCAGCCACAAGCGGCTCGAGGTTGACCAGCCGATCCTCACCAATGCGGAAATCGCCAAGATCCGTTCGGTGGAGGCGGCGCTGGATGGCGCGTTCCGCACCGAGACGATCGACATGACCTGGGATGCCAAGGCGGGGGCCGCGGGCCTTGAAATGGCGCTTAAGGAAATGTGCTGGGCCGCAACCGAGGCGGTGCTCGCAGACAAGAATATCCTGATCCTGTCGGACCGGGCGCAGGGACCTGATCGCATTCCGATGCCAGCACTGCTGGCCACGGCGGCGGTTCACCATCACCTTGTCCGACAGGGCCTGCGCATGCAGACCGGCCTTGTCGTTGAAACCGGCGAAGCGCGCGAAGTGCATCACTTCTGCGTGCTGGCGGGCTACGGTGCCGAAGGCATCAATCCCTATGTCGCTTTCGAGACGCTGGAGGCCATCCGTGTCCGTAAGGAGCTGCCGCTGACGGCGTATGAAGTTCAGAAGAACTACATCAAGGCGGTCGGCAAAGGCATCCTCAAGGTGATGTCCAAGATGGGCATTTCGACCTACCAGTCCTATTGCGGCGCCCAGATATTCGATGCCGTTGGGCTGTCGTCGAAGTTCATCGACGGTTACTTCACCGGCACGGCGACGACGATTGAAGGCATTGGTCTGGACGAAGTGGCGCAGGAAGCTGTGCGCCGTCATCAGGCTGCCTATGGCGACAATCCGATCTACCGCAACATGCTGGACGTGGGCGGGATGTATGGTCTGCGTCTGCGCGGCGAAGAACATGCCTGGACGGCGGACAACATCGCGTCGCTGCAGCACGCGGTTCGCGGAAACGTTCCCGAAAAGTACCGGGAATTCGCCCAGACCATCAACGACCAGTCGCGCCGGATGCTGACCATCCGGGGTCTGATGGAGTTCCGCAAGGCGGACAAGCCGATCGACATCTCCGAGGTCGAACCGGTCAGCGAGATCGTGAAGCGCTTTGCAACGGGCGCGATGAGCTATGGCTCGATCAGCTGGGAAGCGCACACCACGCTTGCGGTCGCCATGAACCGTATCGGCGGCAAGTCGAACACTGGCGAAGGCGGCGAGGATCCAATCCGCTTCAAGCCGATGCCGAACGGCGATACGATGCGTTCTGCCATCAAGCAGGTTGCTTCGGGCCGTTTTGGCGTGACAGCGGAATATCTCGTTAATGCTGACGACGTGCAGATCAAGATGGCGCAGGGCGCCAAGCCCGGCGAAGGCGGCCAGTTGCCCGGCCATAAGGTCGACAAGGTCATCGGCAAGACACGCCATTCGACGCCGGGCGTCGGCTTGATTTCGCCGCCGCCGCACCATGACATCTACTCGATCGAAGATCTTGCCCAGCTGATTCATGATCTGAAGAACGTGAATCCGGTTGCGCGCATATCGGTGAAGCTGGTGTCGGAAGTGGGTGTCGGCACGGTAGCGGCCGGTGTTTCCAAGGCACGGGCGGATCATGTGACGATCTCGGGTTACGAAGGTGGCACCGGCGCATCGCCGCTCACCTCGCTGACCCATGCGGGTTCGCCGTGGGAGATCGGCCTTGCTGAAACCCAGCAGACGCTGCTTCTCAACAATCTGCGCAGCCGCATCGCGGTGCAGGCCGACGGCGGCCTGCGCACGGGACGTGACGTTGCCATCGCCGCCCTGCTGGGTGCGGACGAGTTTGGCTTTGCCACGGCGCCGCTGATCGCGGCTGGCTGCATTATGATGCGCAAATGTCATCTCAACACCTGCCCGGTTGGCGTGGCCACGCAGGATCCGGTGCTGCGTGCGCGCTTCACCGGTCAGCCGGAACACGTCATCAACTACTTCTTCTTCGTCGCTGAAGAGCTGCGGGCGATCATGGCAGAGCTGGGTTTCCGTACGATCGGTGAAATGGTCGGTCGGGTCGACAGGCTCGACACCCGTCACGCCATCGATCACTGGAAGGCGGGCGGCATCGACCTCTCGCGGGTTCTGTATCAGGCCCCGTTGGGTGACAGCCCGTCGCTTAACTGGTCGCAAACGCAGGACCATGGGCTTGAAAATGCACTCGACAATGATCTGATCGCTGCTGCAGCCGATGCGCTGGAAAACCGGCAGCCGGTGTGGATTGAGCGGGACGTGATCAACGTGAACCGTACCGTCGGTGCCATGCTTTCTGGCGAAGTCGCACGGCGGCATGGGCATGCGGGCCTTCCTGACAACACAATCAACGTAAAGCTGACTGGCGTTGCCGGGCAGAGCTTCGGTGCCTTCCTGGCGCATGGCGTTACACTGGATCTTACCGGAGACGGCAACGATTATGTTGGCAAGGGCTTGTCGGGCGGCCGTGTTATCGTCCGCCAGCCGGGCCATGTGAAGCGCGAGCCGACCGAGAACATCATCGTCGGTAACACCGTGCTGTACGGCGCAGTTGCGGGCGAAGCCTTTTTCAACGGCGTCGCGGGCGAACGTTTTGCGGTTCGCAATTCGGGTGCGGTCGCCGTTGTCGAAGGCACCGGCGATCATGGTTGCGAATATATGACCGGCGGCGTGGTCGTGGTGCTTGGCAAAACCGGCCGCAACTTTGCCGCGGGCATGTCGGGCGGCGTGGCTTATGTTTACAACCGGGATGCGACCTTTATGGACCTGTGCAACCCATCGATGGTTGATGTGGTGCCGATCTCTGCAGAGCGTGACGCAGAAGATGGGGCTGGTCGTCCGCAGCAGCGGGCTAATGGCGTGAACGATGCCGGTATGGGCGACATGCTGCGTCATGATGCCGAACGCCTGCGCATCCTGCTGGAACGTCACCACCTTCATACTGGCAGCAAGCGCGCGCGCGCCCTGCTGGATGATTGGGCGAACAGCGTGACAGATTTCGTCAAGGTGATGCCGCGCGATTACGCGCGTGCGCTGAAGCAATTTGAAACCGAGCGGCTTGAAGCCGCGTCGGTTGCCGCGGAATAAGGTTAGGGTACGCTAAAATGGGCAAGGAAACCGGCTTTCTCGAGCTTGACCGGCAGGATCGCACCTACGCAGATCCCAAGGCACGCCTCGGCCACTACCAGGAATTCGTCATTGCAATGCCGGAGCCAGCGCTGCGCGCGCAGGCTTCGCGCTGCATGAATTGCGGCATCCCGTATTGCCACAACGGCTGTCCTGTGAATAACATCATCCCGGACTGGAACCACCTGATCTATGAGGGTGATTGGAAGAACGCACTGGAAGTGCTGCATTCCACCAACAATTTCCCCGAGTTTACTGGCCGCATCTGCCCCGCCCCGTGCGAGGCAGCCTGCACTCTGAACATCGTTGACCAGCCGGTCACCATCAAGTCGATCGAATGCGCTATCGTCGATCGCGGATGGGAAGAAGGCTGGATCGTCCCGCAGGTGCCTGAAAAGCGCACTGGCAAGACGGTGGCTGTTGTCGGCTCCGGCCCGGCAGGTATGGCTGCAGCCCAACAGCTGGCCCGCGCCGGCCATTCGGTGACTCTGTTTGAGAAGAACGACCGTATCGGAGGGCTGCTGCGCTATGGCATTCCCGACTTTAAGATGGAAAAGCACCTGATCAACCGCCGCTGCGTGCAGATGGAGGGCGAAGGCGTCCAGTTCCGCACGTCGACGGAGATCGGCGTCACTGTTTCGGTTGCTTCGCTGAAGCAGAACTTCGACGCCATTGTGCTGTCAGGCGGTGCCGAGGAACCGCGGCGGCTTGACATTCCGGGTGCTGAATTGCCCGGCGTACGGCCTGCAATGGAATTCCTGACGCAGCAGAACAAGCGAAATGCCGGCGATGATGAACTTCGCGCCGCACCGCGCGGGACGCTGACGGCCAAGGGCAAGCATGTGATTGTCATCGGCGGCGGTGACACCGGATCGGATTGCGTTGGCACGTCGAACCGTCAGGGTGCGACGTCCGTTACCCAGCTGGAAATCATGCCGAAGCCTCCTGAAAAGGAGAACAAGGCGATGACATGGCCGAACTGGCCGCTGAAGCTGCGCACCTCCACCAGCCATGAAGAAGGCGCAGATCGCGACTGGGCCGTGCTGGCCAAGCGCGTGATTGGCGATAATGAGGTCAAGGGTCTCGAATGCGTCCGCGTCGAATGGGAAGGCGGACAGATGAAGGAAGTGCAGGGTAGCGAGTTCACGCTGCAGGCCGACCTGATCCTGCTCGCCATGGGCTTCACCGGACCGATCAAGCAAGGCCTGCTCGACCAGGCCGGTGTCGATCTCGATGCGCGCGGCAATGTTGCGGCAAATGTCGTGGACTACCGCACGAGCGACCCTCAGATATTCGCTTGCGGCGACATGCGGCGCGGCCAGAGCCTTGTCGTATGGGCCATTCGCGAAGGCCGTCAGGCCGCCCGCGCGGTTGACGAGATGCTGATGGGCAGCAGCGAACTGCCGCGTTAGGTATAGAGTCCTCCCACCGAGTCGGGGAGTTAGGGAAGGGCGTGCCGAAAGGTGCGCCCTTTTCGTTTTTATTGCAGCGGTTTATGTCATCGTCTGCGCTGGCTTCGCACACGGCTGAGACCGCAGATGGGCGTGCGATTGCCGAACGCCGCGCGGTCGGTTTCATGCTGCCGAGGCACAGGCCTTCATTTTGCGACCGGCGGCTGTTTCAGATCATCGGACCGAACGGTGAGGGTGCGAGCTGCCAGTCGATTGTGCCGCGGCCATTGCTCATCAAAAATGCATTCGCGTTGCTGAAGTGCCTGCAGCCGAAAAAGCCTGAATGGGCAGACAAGGGGCTGGGGTGGGGGGCCATAAGCACAAGATGGCGCCCATCCCTCAGGCCGGGTATGCGTTCGGCCTTCCGGCGCGCATGATTGCCCCAGAGGAGGAAAACCGTTGGTTCGTTGCGCTGGGCAACGGCCGAAATGGCGGCATCGGTGATTGCCTCCCAGCCATGCTTCTGGTGCGATCCGGCCTGGCCTTCTTCCACCGTAAGAGCGTTGTTTAACAGCAAGACGCCTTGCCGTGCCCAGTGCTCCAAGTTGCCGTGGCTCGGCGGCGCGATGCCCAGGTCCGAAGCGATCTCCTTGTATATGTTCGCCAGCGACGGCGGCACTTTCACGCCCTCCGGAACCGAAAAGCTAAGGCCGTGGGCCTGCCCGGGACCGTGGTAAGGATCCTGCCCAAGAATCACTACCTTGACCTGATCCAACGGCGTCAGTTCCAATGCGCGTAACCGCACGGCCGGCGGCGGGTAAATTCGCTTGCCAGCGGATTCCTCAGCTTTGAGAAAATTGCTGAGCTGCTGTGATTCCGGCGTTGCGAGCACCGGCTCGAGCGCCAAACGCCAGCTTTCCGGAAGTGCGTTGTCATGGGTCATGGCGATGCGCAACGCTCCTTCAACAGGGACTTTCCCTAAAGCCGCGATAGGCCTAAGCACTTCAGCCATATGGCTGTCTATTTCCACGAAGAAGATCTCCCCGAAGGCGTACTTGCCGAGGGCCCTGTCGCTGTCGATACCGAAACAATGGGTCTTATCACCCGGCGGGACCGGTTGTGTCTCGTCCAGATTTCGGATGGCAGGGGGGACGAGCATCTCGTTCGCTTTGGCCCCGGCTCGCGTTTCGATGCGCCAAATCTGAAGGCTGTGCTGGCGGACCCCGCACGCGTGAAACTGTATCACTTCGCCCGCTTTGACCTTGCCGCGATTGAATTTTACCTGGGCGTGATCGCCGCTCCCGTTTTCTGCACCAAGATCGCCAGCAAACTGACCCGTACCTATACCGATCGGCATGGGCTGAAGGATCTCGTGCGTGAATTGCTGGGCAAGGAAATTTCGAAGCAGCAACAGTCCAGCGACTGGGGCGGCGTGGAACTTTCCGATGCGCAACGCGAATATGCCGCTTCCGATGTGCGTTATCTGCACGCGATGCATGCAATTTTCGTCGTCCGACTGGCGCGTGAGGGCCGCACGGCGATGGCGCAGGCCTGCTTTGATTTCCTCCCGACCCGCGCAGCGCTGGATATCGCCGGCTGGCCAGACAGCGATATCTTCAGCCACGAATAGGCCAAATGAAGCCCGAATAATGACCGCAACCCGCCCATGACCCACGAAGCTGATGTCATCCGTGATCGCCGCCGCGCGTTTGCTGCGCCGGGCGGATCGCATGACAGGCTGGTGCGCTTCCTTGCCAAGTGGTTGCCGGCAGGAATCGGTGTCGTGGCTGCCGTAATGATTCTTTCGCCTCTTTCGCAACGCGGGGAAGTGAACTTCCTGCTCGACCGGAACAAGGTCGATGTGACGAACGAGCGGCTGCGGGTCAATGAAGCCACCTATCGTGGGATAGACAACCAGAACCGTCCGTTCACGGTCATTGCCGGCACAGCAGTGCAGAAATCGGCGTCCGTGCCTGTGGTGGAGATGGAGGACCTGACGGCACGCATGCTGCTTTCAGACGGGCCCGCAGTGCTTTCGGCTAGGGGCGGGGCTTTCGATCAAAGCAACGATCAATTCATTGCCACTGGCGATGTGACGATAGCGGCCGCCGATGGCTTCAGTATGGTTGCCAGTGGTGTAACGATCGACATGCGCAACCGCCTTATAACAGGTCGGGACGGGGTGTTTGGCACTGTTCCTTCTGGAACATTCTCTGCCAACCAGATAGTTGCCAATCTGGACGAGCGCACGGTCGCGCTTGAAGGAAACGCCCGGCTCCGCATGGTGCCCGGCAAACTCAGGATGCCCGAATGAACCGTGCTGCTCGCCTGGCCCGCCCCGTCAAGCACGCCGTGACTGGCTTTGGCCTTGCCGCCGCAGCACTGGTTGGCTGGCAGCAGATTGGCGCGCAGGTGATCGGCGGACACAACAGCAATGCGCCGGTAGACTACGCTGCAGACCGGATTGAACTTCAGGACCGGCAGAACCGGGTCGTGCTTTCGGGTAATGTCAAAATCAGCCAAGGCGACCTGCGGATGCAGGCCGCCCGGACTAATGTGGCCTTCACCAATGTTGATTCGCTTCGTATCCAGCGGATTGACGCCACGGGCGGTGTGGTGGTCACGCGCGGTGAGGAATCGGCGCGCGGGGATGTCGCGGTTTATGACTTCAACAGCAACATAATTACCATGGTTGGTAATGTGCAGTTACGCCGCGGTTCTGGAACCTTGAATGGTGGGCGGTTGGTGATTGATCTCGACACTGGAATTTCCAGCGTTGACGGACGGGCTGGCGGCTCAGGCGGATCGTCTGGAGGCCGCGTTTTCGGTAGCTTCCCGGCCCCCAAAGGAAACTAGCAGACGACGCGTCGCACGGGGAGATCTGGCCAGTTCAGGCCCTGTCGCACTCTACATAGGCCCCGTGCAGTTCATAGCCCATGATCGGCGCGCACCAGCCGATGGTTGGTGCGTTCGCAAGGCGGATGCCCGGAACACGCAGAAGCCCGTCAATGAAAACGCGCGTTTCATGCAGGGCTACCTGAGATCCGGGGCAGCGGTGCGGGCCATCGCCAAAACTCATCCAGTTGGACGGCATGCGCTGTCGCTTGCTGCGGTCAGGGTCTAGCGCGAAGGGGCACGGCCCCGTCGCTTCTGCGTCGGTGTTGGCAGCCCGCATATCGACGGCGTGAAGTTCGCCATCGTTGACGGTTTCCCCGTTTGGCCCGGTAAAATCACCTGAGGCCTTGCGGTGGAGAAGGGCGGCGACTGGTTCCAGGCGCAAGATCTCGTCCAGAATGGCAAGCTGCACATCTTCGCCGCCATTCAGGAACAGTTGCCGCAGGTCTTCCCGTTCGAACAGATGCCAGGCGACCATCACGATGTATTCGCGCGTGGTGAGCACGCCGGCAGTCGCATAGGTCATGCATTCGATCAGGATCTGCTTGTCGGTGAATCCTTCGTCGATAAGGTAGGAAATCACGTCGTCCCGTCGCGCCTTGCGCCGTTCCCGGATCGCAGGCCGTACGTCGAGCATGTAGAACATCATTGTCTTGTAAAGCGACAGAGCTCCTTTCTGCACGCGTCCCAGGAACGAATTGGGGTTTCCGCCGATTGATAAGAAGGTCAGGCGCAGGCGGTCGGCCAGCGCTCGGGGATCGGACCCGGTCAACCCGACAATTTCTGCCGCTACGTCGGAAGCCAACTGCATGCTCATCATGTCGATGCGCTGACGGCCAGTTCTGCGAAGTTCGGTGAGCAGTTCGGCGGTCGTTGCTTCCATGACCTTGCGATGACGGTCGTTGATCGCTTTGGGCGTGAAGAACCGGGCCAACTGGCCGCGGCGCTTTTTATGGACGTCACCGTCAAGGAAGAACAGCGGGACCTTTTCGGGTTGTGACGTATCAATGCGTTCTGCGCCGGCGCCGGCCTGCAGGAAAATGGGATTACGCAGTATTTCGCGGGAGAAGGCGAAGTTGCCGGTAACAAGCGCGCCGTCGGCTGCCTGCACGTTGGCAGCGGCGATGGCAGCGGATTTGCGGTCGTCGCGGGCGGGATCGATCCCAGAATGAACGGGGCAGGTGGCTGTATCGCTCATTGTGCGGCATCCCTTGTGATCCAGTGTGGATCGTTGCGGGATGCGCGCACAAAGTCAACCGGGTCAACTTGTACCGGCAGGAAGCTTCAGGTGATCTAGCTGCCGTGCGGACCATTCTTCGTTTCGAGCAGCGAGGGAACGCTCATACCCACGAAGTTAGCCAGGTTGCGGTGCAGGTTGATTACCTTCTGCTCTTGGTGTGGATTGGGCAGGGGCCCGCGGAAACCGCGAGACTTCATGCCTTTCTGCACGAACTCCATGTTGGCGAAATCCTGCGCTAACACCGAACCCCAATTCTCACCCGTCGGCGGGGCGTGCACCCACTCGGTCTTCGGCGCTTCGCCCTCGGGGAACCGTTCCAGCGCATAGCTTTCGAAGAGGCATTTGTTGGGATCGTCACCATATGGACGCACGCGATAGCAGAGCGCGAAGGTCTCTCCGTGGAGGATGTTCTGGTTGGGGAACAAGCCCCAGGCCAGGCCGCCCTCCTGCTTGATCTCAGGCGGCACCTCCGGCCAGATAACCCCGCGTGCAGCGTCGTCAGCTTTTGCTGATTTCAGCCAGTGCGCGATAATTTCAGCCGGAGTTGCTGTGTCGGGCAGTTCGTCGACGAGGCGGCTTGCCGCATTGACCAGCGTTTCGGTTGAGGCGGAGTAATTAACAGTCTCATAGTTTTCGCGGATCAGCTCATAAGTTGAGACGCGGGCATCGTCGCCCTTGCCGGCGCGGGTGGTGCCCGAGCTTTCGCTCATCTTGAACTTATCGTCGCGTGTGTCGTAGCTGCTGACCGAATGCAGGCCATACTGCTTTGAGAGCGCGTAATAGTCGCCATAGGCAAGCAGCTGCGTATGGGTGCCGGCAACGTGGTAAGGCTCAAGGAAAGCCTCGATCGCGGTCTTCCAGTTGCAGGGATAGATTGCCCACTGGCGCCACTTGTAGCGCATCTCGTCCAGCCGGAAGTGATCGAGAATTTCACCGGCGCGCCCCATCCATTCCTTCAGCGAGATGCTGTCGGCATCCATGTTGATGTAGATGTAACCGTTCCAGGTATCGACCTTTACCTGCGAAAGGCAGGTCATCTCGGCTGTCAGCTTGTTTTGCCAGTCCTGCGGGTCGAGAATGTAGGTGTTGTTACCCTCGGTATCGAAAGTCCATCCGTGGAAGCCGCAGACAAAGCTCTTGCGGTTGTTGCCACGTACCGAGTGGACGCCATCGGGCACGGATACAAGCTGGCGGCCGCGATGGGGGCATACGTTGTGGAAGGCGCGAAACGCTGCTGGGCCGTCACCGTCTGCAAAGCGGAGCAGGATGATTGAATCATCACCGACATTGTAGGTGAGCCAGTCACCGACATTGGGGAGGTCCTCAAGCCGTTCGACCATCTGCCAGATTTTAGGCCACAACAGTTCCTTTTCCGCTTCCAGATAGTCCTTGGAAAGGAACGCCTCGGTTGGATAGGTAACCAGTTTCTCCTGGTCCATGTCCTCGCCGGTGATGTTCGCGAAGCGGACTTTGGACAGCTCGTTCACGCGTATTCTCCCAAATTGCCGTTTCTGGCATGTTATCGCGAAACACCCGGCCAAGGAATAGCCCTGGCCGGGTGTTTTATTCTATTCCGCGGGAACGGGGGCTTCGAGAGCAAGGCCTTCCATGTCGCCCTTTTCGCGCCACGCCTTCACCATGCCCATGAAGTCATGCCAGCCCGGTCCCCATGGGCGGAAAAGCGCCCACTTGGGCTTATCCTCGCCCTCGTTGTTGAAGTAGCTGGGCGTGCACTCATGCGCGAAGGCAGAGGTGTCGGGCATCAGCTCCTCGAAGCGATGGACATAAGCGTCCTGTGCTTCCTTGGTGGGTTCGACCACTTCGGCGCCGCGCTTCAGGGTTTCGGCGATGATGTACGCAATATGCTCACCCTGACGGCCGAATTGTTCGGTGACGGTCGAGTTCAGACCGCCCTGAATGTAGCCGACGAAGAACTGGTTGGGGAAACCGTGCGTCATGGTGCCGTGCAGCGTTACCGGACCATCGCGCCAATGGTCGTAGATCGATTCGCGGTTGCGTCCTTCAACTACCGGGATGCCCCAGCGGCGTTCAAGGTCGCTGGTCACTTCGAAGCCCGAAGCAAAGATCATGCAGTCAACTTCGTATTCGACGCCGTTCTGCACAAATCCCTTCTCGGTCATCCGCTCCAGACCCTGGGTCGCCGATGCGTCGATCAGCGTCACATTGGGGCGGTTGAACGTTGGGTAGTATTCGTTGTTCGACAGCGGGCGCTTGCAGAGGAAGCGGTACCAGGGCTTGAGTGCCTCGGCCGTGTCCTTGTCATCAATGATGTCTTCTACGCGCTGGCGCAGACGCTCCATCACCTGATAGTCGACGACTTCGCGGCGGGCCATGAAGTCTTCAATTGCCAGTTCCGGCCAACCTTCGGCGGCAAGTTCGGCAGCCAGATTGCGGCTGATCTCGGTCCAGATGTCGCAGACCAGATCTTCCTCGCCTGGCAGGAAGAATTCTTGCGCCGCGCGGTGGAAGTTGTCCATGCGCTCATGCTGCCAGCCGGGCTTCAGTGACTTTGCCCATTCGGCGTCGGTCGGCGGGTTTGGCCGCTCATCGACGTTCGATGGCGTGCGCTGGATGACGTAGAGTTCCTTGGCGTACTTGCCTAGATGCGGCACCGCCTGGATCGCCGTGGCGCCCGTGCCAACGATGGCGACGCGCTTGTCGGCAAGGCTGGACAGCACCGGATTGCTGCCCGGTTCGCCGCCGGTGTAGTCATAATCCCAGCGCGCGGTGTGGAACATCTTGCCCTTGAAGGTGTCGATGCCGGCAATGCCCGGAAGCTTGGGCATGTTGAGCACGCCGCAAGCCATGACGACGAAGCGAGCGCGGAATTCATCCCCGCGGCTCGTCCCAACGCGCCAACGGTTGATGCTGTCATCCCAGCGCAGCGATGTGATCAGCGTGTGGAAGACGCCCTTATCGGCAAAGCCAAACGTTTCGGCGATCTTCTTGCAGTAACCATAGATCTCTGCGCCGTCAGCGAACTTCTTGGACGGCAGAAAACCGGTTTCTTCCAACAAGGGAAGGTAGCAATAGGCATCGTTATCGCACTGGATGCCTGGGTAGCGGTTCCAGTACCACACACCGCCGAAGTCGCCGGCGTGGTCGATATTGCGGAAGTTGGTCACGCCCTGCTTGGTCAGATGATAGGAGGACAGCAAGCCGCCGAACCCACCGCCAAGAACAACCACGTCGAGATCTTCCGACATGGGTTCGCGAGGTTCATATTCGTTGTGGGGATCCGTGGTGTAGAGATCCTGAAACTCGCCAGTCAGACGGACATACTGTTCCTGTCCCTCGGTATTGACGCGCTTGTCACGCTCCTGGCGGTACTTCTCGCGCAAAGCCGGAATGTCGACGGTTTCAGGCGCAGGCGTATTGGTGGGCTGACAGGTAGTCATGTTCTCTCCCGGGGATTCGTTCGGTGTTCTGATCGCACTAATCAACAGCGTTGTCCACTATCAACGCGGACGACGGTTTTGTGCAGGAACAGTATTCGCGCGCTGATGAACGGTATGTTTCTGGCAAGGCAACCATGCGGCGCATGGCTCAACTGGGAATGCCGGACAAGACCATGCAATCGGTGAGTGGTCACTCAAAGGATGTTGAGGTTCGCTCGCTTACCTGAAGCGGCCAATCAGGAACGCCTCGCGCAGTGCGCTGTTAAGCGCCTCTCCGGGTGGGAAATGTCTAACCCTGATGAACGGTTAGGCGCCAAATCAGCACAACGTACTGAAATTGACTAGCTCTCTGAAAGAGATGGAGGCCCGAGCCGGAATCGAACCGGCGTGCGAGGATTTGCAGTCCTCTACGTAACCACTCCGCCATCGGGCCATCCGGGGGCAAGTGCTGTGGAAGCAGGGCCCCTAAACGGAGTTGGGCCGCCGTGCAATCGGATTTGATGCGACAATGCCTATTGCCATGCGCTACCCGGGATTCATTATACCCGTCGATCCGGTCCATTCAGGAGAATTACGCAGTGAAAACCCGTGCCGCCGTGGCATTTGCCCCCAAGCAGCCGCTGGAAATCGTCGAGTTGGATCTTGAAGGGCCGAAGGCCGGTGAAGTGCTGGTCGAGATCATGGCGACGGGTATCTGCCATACCGACGCTTATACGCTGGATGGTCTGGACAGCGAGGGCATCTTTCCTTCCGTGCTGGGCCATGAAGGCGCCGGGATCGTGCGGGAGGTTGGCGCGGGCGTTACTTCGGTAAAGCCGGGCGATCATGTCATTCCGCTTTACACGCCGGAATGCCGTCAGTGTAAGTCGTGCCTTTCTGGCAAGACCAACCTTTGTACCGCGATCCGGGCCACGCAGGGTCAAGGGCTGATGCCCGATGGCACCAGCCGTTTCAGCTACAAGGGCGAGACGATCTACCATTATATGGGCTGTTCGACCTTTTCGAACTTCACCGTCCTGCCAGAGATCGCCGTCGCAAAGATTCGCGAAGACGCACCGTTCGACAAGAGCTGCTATGTTGGCTGCGGCGTCACTACCGGGGTGGGGGCAGTGATCAACACCGCGAAGGTTACACCTGGCAGCAACGTCATCGTATTCGGGCTGGGCGGAATCGGGCTCAACGTGCTGCAGGGCGCCCGGCTTGTGGGCGCCGACAAGATCATCGGTGTCGACATCAATCCCGAGCGTGAGGAGTGGGGCCGCCGCTTTGGCATGACCCATTTCTATAATCCTCTCGGTAAGAGCACGGCTGAAGTCGTCGCCGATCTTGTCGCGCTGACCGATGGCGGGGCGGACTATACCTTCGACTGCACGGGCAACACCGAGGTTATGCGTCAGGCGCTGGAAGCCTGCCATCGCGGCTGGGGCGTATCGACCGTGATCGGGGTTGCCGAAGCGGGCAAGGAAATCTCGACGCGCCCGTTCCAGCTTGTCACCGGCCGCGTGTGGCAGGGCAGCGCGTTCGGTGGTGCCAAGGGCCGGACGGACGTGCCGAAGATTGTCGACTGGTACATGAACGGCAAGATCGAAATCGATCCGATGATCACCCACGTCCTGACGCTGGAAGAGATTAACCGGGGCTTCGATCTGATGCATTCGGGCGAGAGCATTCGTTCTGTTGTGGTTTATTGAGCGGGGTAGACAATGCAGGGCATGATTCTCGGATGCGTGCTTGCGGGTGGTTCGTCCACGCGTTTCGGAAGCGACAAGGCGTTGGCCGAACTCGACGGACACACCTTGCTCGCGCGGGCGGTCGATGCGCTTTCAGGATGGTGCGAACAGGTGGTCGTGGCGGGGCGTGCAACGGCCCCTGCGCCAACGATCCCCGATTCGCCCGGGCCCGGCATGGGGCCGTTGGGGGGAGTGGCTAGCGCGCTGCGTCTTGCCCGTGACGAAGGTTATGCCGCCGTACTGACATGCGGTGTGGATTCGACCGGACTGCCGGAGGATCTGCTGGCGCTTTTGTCGCCAGCGCCAGCCTATATCGCTGATCAGCCCGTTATCGGCTTGTGGCCTGCAAGTGCGCTGGAAGTTGTCGATGCCATTCTGAAGGGCGATGGGCGGCACTCGATGTTCCACTTCGCCGAAGTTCTTGAAGCGCGGGCGGTTTCACTTCCATCCACAGTTTCGAACATCAATACGCCAGCCGATCTGGCTGCACTGGAAGCACAGCGCAGGCTCTGAGGCCGGATCGTCGGGAGAGGGTTTCGGCGGATCGATCATGGGCCTTGGCGAGCGCGTGCCTTAAACGACAAGGTCAAACGGCCGTCGGGAGAGAGCAATGAAAGTCCAGCCATCGATAGACATGCTGCCCACAGTGGAAGCCGCCAAACTGCGTGGGCGGGGGCCGGTTTCCGCGTTGCCCTATTACGATCCGGATTGGTGGGAACTGGAGCGCAAGGCGATCTTCATGCGCACATGGCTACATATCGGCCATGTCTGCGAGATACCTGAACCCGGCAGCTTTATCCGGCGCGACGTGGAATTCGCGGGGGCCTCGTTGCTGATCGTGCGCGGCAAGGACGGCGCGGTGCGCAGCTTTCACAACGCCTGCACCCATCGCGGCACACAATTGACACAGGACACGCATGGCAAGCGCGGTCAGTTTTCCTGCCCTTATCACATGTGGACTTTTGGCACTGACGGCAGGCTGATCACGGCACCGGATTTCGAACGTTTCTATGTCGCCAAAGACGACTGCAGCCTGAAGCAAGTGGCGACAGAGGTGGTGGCGGGGCTGATCTTCATCAATTTCGATCCGGTTCCCGAACAGACTGCGCGCAGTTTTTTTGGTCCCATCGCGGATGAGATGGAAGGGCTGCCGATGGCGCGTGCCATCGACTTCACCGAATGGACGTATGAGATAGAAGCGAACTGGAAGACGAATTTCGATAATTTTCAGGAGAACTATCACCTGCGCTTCATCCATCCGCGCACGGGCGAGCAGATTATCGGGCCGGACAATCCCTTTGGCTACCCCACGCACTATGGCTTTTCCGGGCCGCATCGCAGCCAGACCTTGTGGAAGAACCCGTCGCCGCCGCCGGTGCCGGAAACGATGACGATGGCCTATTCGCGCGCCGCCGTGCTCGCCGCGAAGGATGGCGTTACCTTTGCCAAGACTGATTTCAAGCTGTTTCCCTGCCTTCATGTCGTCGGCCTGCCGCCAAACCAGTACACCCACACGATGATGCCGCTTGGCCCCCACCGGACGCTGGGAACAATTCGCATGTACTGGATGAGCAAGGCGGAAAATGCATCGCGCCTGTTCACGCGCGAATTCAGCGGGATGACCATCCGCGATGTGCTGTCAGAAGACCGCCACGCCGTGGAGGCCGGTCAGCGCGGGCTAAACAGTGGGGCTATCGACAAGATCCACTTTCAGGACCACGAGATGCTGCCGCGCCACTTGTATGAAACGGTGCAGGCGCAGGTGGCCGAATATCGGGCGGATCAGGAGGCGGTGGCGCTTGGGCAGGGACGCCGCCCAAGCGTAGCGGCGGGTTGATGGCTTTCTTTGCTGAAAAGTCCTGCGACTGACGTTTTTAATCAGGATCGCTGAAATTCGCTGCTCGGCGTTCTTGCTGGCTGTGCATCGCTTCAATCTGGTTGCGTGATCCCAAAAGCTTATGCTGCTCCACGCTTTCGGCGTGCAGAATCTCGTCCAGCGGGGTGTCGGCAGCGCGGTTGAACAGCATCTTGGCCGAACGAACCGCGTGGGGACTGCGCGTGGCTATGTCTGAAGCAATGGCCAGTGCGCGGCCCAGCGGATCGGCATCGACGATTGTGGCAAAGCCCAGCGCCTGCGCCTCTATCCCGGTGAAGTCGCGGTTGGTGTAGGTCAGTTCCCGCAGCACATCGTCGCGCACAGTGCCGCGCCACAGGGCAAATCCGCCCATGTCGGGCACGATGCCCCATTTCATCTCCATCACCGCCAGCCGTGCATCGGGTGCAACAATGCGTATGTCGGCGCCCCCGGCAATCTGTAATCCGCCGCCCAGACAGGCGCCCTGAATGGCAGCGACGACCGGGACCGGCAGCTTGCGCCATTGCAGCGCAGCCTGCTGATAGAAGTTGGCATTGCCATGAGACCGAACGGTTAGTGGTGGGGCTTCACTGCCCAACAGGCTGTTCAACGCGCTAAGATCAAGCCCGGCACAAAACGCGCGACCTTCGCCCGAAAGAACCACTGCGCGTAGCCCCGGCCAGTCAAACAAGGCCTGCCCGACATCGAGAAGCGCCGCGAACATAGCGTTGTCCAGCGCATTCAGCTTGTCGGCGCGGGTAAGGCGAACGTGGGCGACACCTTGCGGGTCGAGCGTTACGGCGACACGGTCGCTGGCGGGGAGTTGGTGCTTCATGGGCAGAGGCTATCACCGCCGATACGGCAGCGCCACGCCACTTCCCCATGGGGCCCGCCTGAGCGAGCCCCATGGGGAATTATCGCATCACGCGGCTGAGCTGTTCACGCCCATGCTGGACAGGTACCGTTTAATATTGCGTGCCGCCTGGCGGAGGCGCTGTTCGTTTTCTACCATGGCGATACGGACAAAGCCCTCGCCGTCTTCGCCATAGCCGACGCCCGGTGCAACCGCGACTTCGGCGTGGGTAAGGAGCTGCTTCGTAAATTCCAGGCTGCCCATGTCCTTCAGTGCCGGCGGCAGAGGTGCCCAGGCAAACATCGATGCCTTGGGCGAAGGAATGTCCCAGCCCGCGCGGCCAAATGCTTCAACCATTACGTCGCGCCGCTTTTGGTACAGGTTGCGGTTCATCTCGACAATGTCTTGCGGCCCGTTGAGCGCGGCGCAGGCGGCGGCCTGAATCGGTGTGAAGGCACCGTAATCGAGATAGCTCTTCACACGCGTCAGGGCAGCGATCAGCCGCGGGTTGCCCACTGCGAAGCCAACGCGCCAGCCTGCCATCGAGAAGGTCTTGCTCATCGACGTGAACTCTACCGCGACGTCCTTGGCGCCGGGAACCTGCAGGATCGAAGGTGTCGGGTTGCCGTCGTAATAAAGCTCTGAATAGGCAAGGTCGGAAAGCACCCAGACCTTGTTCTCCTTCGCCCAGGCGACGAGTCGTTCGTAGAACGCAAGGTCCACGGTCTCGGCCGTCGGGTTCGACGGGTAGTTGACGATCAGGATCGACGGGCGAGGCACGGTGAAGGCCATCGCCCGGTCCAGCGATTCCCAATAGCGTTCGTCAGGAGTTGTCGGCACGGCGCGGATGGTTGCGCCGGCAATGATGAAGCCGAAGGTGTGGATCGGATAGCTGGGGTTTGGAGCCAGTACAACGTCGCCGGGGGCGGTCATGGCTGTCGCCATGCTGGCAAGGCCTTCCTTGGATCCCATGGTCATCACGACCTCTGTGTTGGGGTCCAGCTCCACGCCAAAACGGCGGGCGTAATAGTTGGCCTGCGCCTTGCGGACGCCGGGAATACCCTTTGACGCGGAATAACCGTGAGCATCAGCCTTCTGCGCAACTTCGCACATCTTGTCGACAACGTGCTGCGGCGGCGGCAAGTCAGGGTTGCCCATGCCAAGGTCGATGATGTCTCTGCCCGCCGCTCGCGCCGCTGCCCGCATGTCATTCACTTCGGCGATGACGTAGGGTGGCAGTCGCTTAATGCGGTAGAACTCGTCTTCCATGACCTCGATATATCCACGTAAAGCGGCAGAATTGCCGTGGCCGTTCCTTAGGGGATAACTCGGCTCTGGCAAATGGGTGAATTGCGAGGCAATGTCGGTGTAGGGCACAATGCACGGTGCCCCGCTCGGAATTGACGTTCACAGCAGAACGAAGGACCGCATGGCCGACCAGACTTCCTCCGGCAAAGGCACCACGCCAGCGGATTTCGCCGAGATGTTCATGCAGCAGTCGCAGGCGGCGATGACCATGTTCGGCAACATTACGGGTGGATTCGGTAATCCGCTGGACCCGGCAGAGGCGGTGCATTGGATGGCCATTGGCCAAAAGCTGCAGGCTATGCTTGGCGATTTCCAGACCCGGCATGGGGCTGATGCACCCAACGCAGCAAATTTCTTTGTGGATCCAGAACTGTGGCTTTCGATGGGCGAGGCCTGGTTTCGGCAGATGCCGCTAGCGGATTTCGAATCGCAATCGGCGTTGTGGCAGGGGATGCTAGGTGCATGGGGATTGCAGGGCACCAGCGACACCGGGCAGAGCGGGGATCGCCGTTTCACCGACCGTGCGTGGCATGAGCAGCCGATCTATGCGTTAATCCACCAGAACTACCTTAACCTTGCCGAGCACCTGTTGGCCATGGTGGACCGGATGGACGGCCTTGATCCTGTGCGGCGGGAGCAGTTCGGCTTCGTCCTGCACGCACTGGTCGATGCGCTCAGCCCGTCGAATTTTGCGCTTACCAATCCCCAGGTGCTGGAGCGGGCGTTGGAGACGCGCGGCGAAAGTCTGGTGAAGGGTTTTGGCAATCTCTTGCGCGACCTTGCGCGCGGGCAACTTACCCACACAGATCCCGATGCATTCCGGCTGGGCGAAAACATCGCGGTCACGCCGGGCAAGGTGGTGTACGAAACACCGCTGTACCAGCTGATCCAGTACACGCCGACGACCAAGAAGGTTCTAAAAACGCCGGTGGTGATCTTCCCGCCGTGGATCAATCGCTTCTACATTCTTGACCTCAATCCGAAGAAAAGTTTCGTGCGCTGGGCAGTGGACCAGGGGATCAGCGTATTCATGGTCTCGTGGAAATCGGCGGATGCAAGCATGGCCGGGCTGACGTGGGACGATTACATCGCCGCTCAGATCGACGCGATCGATGTAGTGCGCAACCGGTTGGATGTGCCTTCGGTTCATGCAGTCGGTTATTGCGTGGCGGGTACCACGCTTGCCGCTACGCTGGCTGTGCTGGCGCGCAAGGGAGAGGCGGAAAAGGTTAAGACGGCTACGTTTTTCACTGCTCAGGTTGATTTTGAGAAGGCGGGTGAACTCAAGAACTTCATCGATGGAGCGATGATCGATAATATCAGTCGGCTTTCACCCGATGGCTATTTCGACGGGCGCTACATGGCGGCGACGTTCAATCTGCTGCGCGGCAACGACCTGATCTGGAGCTACGTGGTCAACAACTACCTGTTGGGGCAGGACTACCCCGCCTTTGACCTGCTTCACTGGAACGGCGACGTAACGAACCTGCCCGTGGGCTGGTTGCAATCGTATCTGCACGACCTTTATCGCGATAATCGGCTGGCCGTGCCGGATGCGCTTTACGCTTGCGACGTGCCGATCGATCTCTCGCGCATCGAAATTCCCTGCTATATTCAGGCCGGGCGCGAAGATCATATCGCCCCGCCCGAAAGCGTCTGGAAGCTGACACGCCATCTGCGTGGCCCCTATACGTTCGTGCTGGCGGGATCGGGCCATATCGCGGGTGTCGTTAATCCACCGGCCGCGAACAAGTACCAATACTGGGTCAATGACGCGAAGGCTGATACGCTGGAGCAGTTCACGCAGGCTGCGACGGAACACGCTGGCAGTTGGTGGCCGCACTGGGTGGACTGGATACGATCGCATGATGCGGCCGAAGTTCCGGTCAAGGGCAAGCGCCGTCCGGGCGGGCGTGGGGACACGGTGATCGAAGATGCACCCGGCCGCTATGTAATGACCCGCTGACCCTCCGTCGTAATCGCCCGGGGCAGCGCCTTGCTGCACTGCACAATTTTCCTTGACTCACCGTACGGAATGCTTATTTTGCATTGCAGCAAAGTGCCGCTTTGTGCGGCTGGCAGGTCAAGGAATTGATAAGCAATGGCAGATGCCAATGTGCCAGAAGCGAATGAGTCGTCGATCAAGGCTGGTGCCGGAGTTTCTCCGGCTCATGCGCAGAAAGCTGAAGTGCCTCTGGAGAATGAGGCTGTGGATGCCGGCGTGAGCCCTGCTGACATCGCGGTTGAAGCGGTGGCGTCTGTGCCTGACGCACCTGCTCCAAAGTCTGTGGCGGTTTCGTTGCCTCCGAAGGCAGT
>Ga0233380_1000125_pt1 | contig 44172 bp, 31 predicted proteins | sample ElkDunMinimDraft_9_FD_191541 | JGI IMG/M metagenome (GOLD analysis project Ga0233380, IMG submission 191541) | Fecal eukaryotic communites from dung pellets of Tule Elk in California, USA - Elk Dung F36 | ecosystem: Host-associated > Mammals > Digestive system > Large intestine > Fecal | place... | reverse complement strand
GCGATGTTGATTTAATGGATAATAAATACGAACAAAAAATATTTTTACCTTTAGAAGAAGAAGCGCGTAAAATCAATCAGAAATTAATTAACCTTTATAAAGTATCTTACGATGTAAATTCTGAAATTGTTGATGTAGCTCACAAAGGTAATTATGATTTGGTTTTAATTGAATTGGGCTCATCTATTTACGACGGAACTATTCTTGGACGCTTGTTAGGTTTTACCACACGTATTGTTAACCCTGAAATTATTGTTGATAAAGTAATAGGTAAAGAAAAATTCTTCGATTATTCTCCGTTCGATGATCAAACGCGTTACGTTATTACCAATTCTAGAATCCCGGTTGGAATTTTTATCGATAAAAATCTGGAAGAAGTAAACAAAATCTTTGTTCCGTTTTTTCATGAAAGCGATAAAAAGTTAATTCCTTTTATATTAAAGTTTATCCAAAACAACGACTCGCAAATTGTTATAATGGATATTAAAGAGCATTTAAAAACCAATACTTTTATTAAAGAAGAAATAAGGTTAATAGAACAAGCGAAACCAAATCACATATCTGTGTTATCAGACGTAGAAATTGATTTAAACCTGATACAACAACACGATTTAATTTTAACTACCGTAAAATCGTGGCGTAACATGATCGACAAAAAATACAATTGGTTAAAAAACACCACCTCGCTGTTGTTGATAAAGTCGTAACTTATATATTATACCAAATTAATAGAATAATAAAGGCAGCACTTTTTGTGCTGCCTTTACTTTAGTTTTTAAGTTTTACTACAAAAGCTTCAGGATATTTTCCGGAAATCTTTTTCAACAGATATTCTGCTTCAATTTTATTTTTAAAATTACCTACCACTAATTTAAATTTTGGGTTTGCATATATAATGGTTGCATCAATATCGCTATACTGGCTAGTGAATTCTTTGTATAAACTTTCTACATCTTCTTTTGAACCATTTTTTAGTTGAAGCGAAAAATTAGTATACAACGAAAATTGATTGTTTTGATTCATTTTGCGTTCTAATAAAAGATCAATTGTTTTTTGATCTTTATTTTCAATAACATTAATTTGTGCATGGGTAGATTGTGAAAAAACAAATGTTAAAATAAATATAATAAAAACTTTATAGGTTCTTAAATTCTTCATAATGAGTAAATTTTATTACAAAATTAAAAAATAATCGTCAAAATAGATTTTTAGTTTTTATTTAGAATTGTTATAAATTAAGTTTTGCCTTTTATTAGGCTTTAATTAGTGCTTGTTATGTTGTATTTTTGTCAAAGTTTATAAATAAGGTAGCGTAAATACTATAGTAAGATATAGAAAAACGGTGCTAAAATTAGTTGATAATCATTTTTTTAACTATGAAAAAAGTGGGTAACCATACTTCGTTTTCAAGGATTCTTTTCTTGTGTTTAACATTTGTGTTAACATTTTCTACAGGATCTTTTGCACAAGATGTAGCAAAAGGTAAAGAGTTATTTAATGCAAACTGTGCAGCTTGTCATAAGCTGGATGCTAATTCTACCGGACCCGCATTAAGGGGTATGATTGATCGTCATCCAACCGATTGGTTGCATAAATGGATTAAAGACAGTTCAGGTTTAATTAAATCTGGCGATGCTGCAGCTGTTAAATTGTTTAATGAGTGGAACAAAGTTCCAATGAACTCATTTCCTAATTTGTCTGATGAAGATATCGATAACATTATCGCATATACTTCAGAAGAAAAACCAAAAGTTGAAACTCCAACAGCTGGAGCTAATCAAGCGGGGGGCGCATCAGGTGGTGTTTCCGAAATGCTTGTTTTAGGAGGTTTAGTTGTTGTTCTTGCAATGCTAGTTATAATGTTAGTATTAGTAAGACGAGTTTTAAACAAAGTTGCAAATCAAAACAACCTAACGGTTCAAGAAACTAAATCAATACCAGTTTGGAGAGCTTTCGTAAAAAATCAATTCTTGGTTCTTACGTCAGTAATCTTGCTAATGTTAACAGGTGCTTATTTTGCATTTGGATATATGATGCAGGTAGGTGTTGATCAAAACTATGAGCCAATACAGCCAATTCACTTCTCGCACAAAATTCACGCAGGCGAAAATGGTATCGATTGTAAATACTGTCACTCTTCGGCACGTACATCTAAAACATCTGGAATTCCTTCTATGAATGTTTGTATGAACTGTCATAAGAATATTACAGAGTTTACAGGAAGTGCAGATTCTACTTACGTAGATTACAGCAAAGAATTCTACACTGCGGAAATTCAAAAAATTTACGATGCAGTAGGATGGGATCCAGCAAAACAAGCGTACACAGGTGTAGAGAAACCAGTTAAATGGGTTCGTATTCACAATTTACCTGATTTCGTTTACTTTAACCACTCGCAGCACGTTTCAGTTGCAGGTTTAGAGTGTCAAACTTGTCACGGTCCGGTTGAGTCTATGGAAATTATGAGACAACATTCGCCATTAACCATGGGTTGGTGTATTGAATGTCACCGTGAAACAGAAGTAAACGTTAAAGATAACGAGTACTACGCTAAAATTCACGAAGAATTATCTAAAAAGTATGGTGTTGAGAAATTAACAGCAGCACAGCTAGGTGGTTTAGAGTGTGGTAAATGTCACTATTAATAATAATTTAAGAAGCTAATATATATACAATGGCATCAAACAAAAAATACTGGAAAAGTGTTGAGGAACTTAACGAGAACAGTTCTATTGTTGAGACGCTAAGAAACAATGAGTTTGTTGAAGAGATTCCAACAGAGGATTTTCTTGGAGACAAAGACACGTTGTCTTCTTCATCAACATCTCGTAGAGACTTTTTGAAATACGTTGGGTTTTCTACAGCTGCAGCTTCTTTAGCAGCATGTGAAGGTCCGGTTAAAAAGTCTATTCCTTATGTATTTCAACCAGAGGAAATCATTCCTGGTGTTGCTGATTTTTACGCAACTACGGTTGCAGATGGTTATGACTTTGTAAACGTGTTGATTAAAACACGTGAAGGTCGTCCTATTAAAGTAGAAAATAACTTTATGGAAAACGCGTTAACAGGTGCAAATGCACGTGTACACGCTTCTGTATTGTCTTTATATGACAGTTTGCGCTTAAAACAACCAAAAATTGATAATAAAGCAGCTTCATGGTCAGATGTTGATCAGAAAATTAAAGCAAGCTTAACTAGCGCAACGGGTCAAATAGTTTTATTAACAAATACAATGGCATCGCCATCTACCGATAAGTTAATTGCAGAATTTAAAGTAGCTTATCCAACTGCTAAACACATTGTACATGATGCAGTAGGATCTGATGCAGCTTTAGATGCTTACCAACAAGCTTACGGAGAGCGTGCTTTAGCTGATTACAATTTTGGTAAAGCAGACGTAATTGTTTCTGTTGGTGCCGATTTCTTAGGCGACTGGCAAGGTGGCGGATACGATAGCGAATATGCTAAAGGACGTGTGCCTAAAAACGGAAAAATGTCTAAACACATTCAGATCGAGGCGAACATGTCTTTATCTGGTGCAAATGCAGACAAACGTATTCCATTAACTGTTGCCGATCAAAAATTAGCTTTAGTTAAAATATACAATATTGTAACAGGAAATGCTGTAGCAGTTACAAATACTGCTGCCGATGCAGAAGTTACAAAAGCAGCTCAACAATTAAAGGCTGCTGGTAGTGCAGGTGTATTAGTATCTGGAATTGATGATGTAAATGCACAGTTATTAGTGTTTGCAATTAATCAAGCTTTAGGTTCACAAGCATTTAACCCAGCACAAGCAAAATATGTACGCGGTGGTAACAACAAAGAAGTTGCTCAGTTAGTACAAGATATGAATGCTGGTTTGGTTCATACATTAATTATGAACAATGTAAACCCTGTTTACAGCTTATTTAACGGCGCTGCTTTTGCAGAAGGATTGAAAAAAGTTAAATTATCTGCTTCTTTCACATTACGTGAAGATGAAACAGCTTCTTTAACAACAATCGCTGCTGCTGCACCACATTACTTAGAATCATGGGGCGATGTGCAAATGAGAAAGGGACATTATTCTATTACTCAACCAACAATTCGTCCGTTATTCAATACAAAACAATTCCAAGAAGGTTTATTAACGTGGTTAGGTAAAACAGAATCTTACTACGATTATTTAAAAGCATCTAGCACAAGCTTAACTAACGGAAAAACTTGGAACCAAATGGTTCACGATGGTTTTTCTGCTGTAGAAGTTACAGGTTCAGCTGCTGCGTCTGCTGATTTTGGTGGAGCTGCATCTGCTTTAGCTGCAACTAAAAAAGCTGCTGGTTTAGAATTGGTATTGTACTCAAAAACCGGAATGGGAGATGGGCAACAAGCTAACAACCCTTGGTTACAAGAGTTTCCTGATCCTATCACACGTGTTTCTTGGGATAACTACTTAACAGTTTCTAAAGCCGATGCTGAGGCATTAGGTATTAAAAACTACAATGTTGCAAACGGTGGTTTAAACGGATCTTACGTTACTTTAAAAGTAGGTGATACTGTTTTAGATAATGTTCCGGCATTTATCCAACCGGGACAGGCAAAAGGTACTTTAGGTTTAGCGTTTGGTTACGGACGTAAATCTGCCTTAAAAGAAGAAATGCAAGTAGGTGTTAATGCTTACAAATTATACAAAGATTTTAATAATACACAAAACGTATCTGTTGAAGTAGGTTCGGGTGATCATGAGTTTGCTTGTGTTCAGTTGCAAAGAACTTTAATGGGTCGTGGCGATATTGTTAAGGATACTACATTAGAAATATTTAATACGAAAGATGTTAAAGAGTGGAATGTTAAACCACATGTATCTTTAGATCACCAATTAGTTGAAGCTTCAACTGTTGATATTTGGGAAGAGTTTGATCGTTCAACTGGTCATCATTTCAATTTATCAATCGATTTAAATTCTTGTACAGGTTGTGGAGCTTGTGTTATTGCATGTCATGCAGAAAACAACGTACCGGTAGTTGGTAAAGACGAAGTAAGAAGATCTCGTGATATGCACTGGTTGCGTATTGATAGATATTATTCTTCAGAAGATACTTTTGCAGATGATGTAGCAACTAAAGTTGCAGCTAAAGGTTTAATGGAAAACATTAGTACATTTAACGGTTTAGAGCATCCAGCAGATAACCCTCAGGTGGTTTTCCAGCCAGTAATGTGTCAGCACTGTAACCATGCACCATGTGAAACAGTATGTCCGGTAGCAGCAACATCGCACGGTCGTCAAGGTCAAAACCACATGGCATATAACCGTTGTGTTGGTACTCGTTACTGTGCAAACAACTGTCCGTACAAAGTACGTCGTTTCAACTGGTTCTTATACGCACAAAATTCAGCATTCGATTATCACATGAATGATGATTTAGGACGTATGGTATTGAACCCTGATGTAAACGTACGCTCTCGCGGGGTTATGGAAAAATGTTCATTATGTATTCAAATGACTCAAGCGTCTATCTTAAAAGCTAAAAAAGAAGGAAGAGCCATTAGTGGTGATGAATTCGAAGTAGCTTGTTCTGCAGCATGTACATCTGGATCAATGGTATTCGGTGATGTAAATGATAAAGAATCACAAGTAGCTCGTTTGTTAGAAGACGATAGAAGATATCATTTGTTAGAGCATATCGGAACAAAACCAAATGTGTTCTACCACGTGAAAGTTAGAAACGTATAAGTTAGTATTAATAAGAAACATTATAATAAAGGATTATGTCGTCACATTACGAAGCACCCATTAGAAAACCTTTAGTTATAGGTGATAAATCATATCACGATATAACGGTAGATGTTGCTAGACCTGTAGAAACACGTGCGAATAAACAATGGTGGACTGTTTTCACAATTGCTTTAATTGCATTCCTTTGGGGAGCTGGTTGTATGGTTTATACAATTGGTACAGGTATTGGTACTTGGGGATTAAATAAAACTGTAGGCTGGGCTTGGGATATTACCAACTTTGTTTGGTGGGTAGGTATTGGTCACGCAGGTACACTTATCTCGGCGGTATTATTATTATTCCGTCAAAAATGGAGAATGGCTATTAACCGTTCTGCAGAAGCAATGACCATTTTCTCGGTTGTTCAGGCAGGTTTATTCCCAATCATTCACATGGGACGTCCATGGTTGGCATATTGGGTATTACCAATGCCAAACCAATTCGGATCATTATGGGTGAACTTTAACTCACCATTATTATGGGACGTATTTGCAATTTCTACTTATTTATCTGTATCATTAGTTTTCTGGTGGACAGGTTTATTACCAGATTTTGCTATGTTACGTGATAGAGCGGTTACACCGTTTTCAAAAAGAATTTACTCAATTTTATCATTCGGATGGTCTGGTCGTGCAAAAGACTGGCAACGTTTTGAAGAAGTTTCATTAGTATTAGCAGGTTTAGCAACGCCATTAGTACTTTCGGTACACACCATTGTATCTTTTGACTTTGCTACGTCGGTGATTCCAGGTTGGCATACAACCATTTTACCACCATACTTCGTTGCAGGTGCGATCTTCTCTGGGTTTGCTATGGTAAACACACTTTTGATCATCATGCGTAAAGTGGTAAGTTTAGAAGATTATATTACCATTCAACATATCGAATTAATGAACATCATTATCATGATTACAGGTTCGGTTGTTGGTATTGCATATATCACAGAGTTATGGGTAGCTTGGTATTCAGGGGTAGAGTATGAACAATATGCTTTCTTGAACCGTGCAACAGGACCTTACTGGTGGTCATATTGGTTAATGATGACGTGTAACGTAATTTCTCCGCAGGTAATGTGGTTTAAAAAGATACGTACATCAATCTTAGGGTCGTTCATTATATCAATTATCGTAAATATCGGTATGTGGTTTGAGCGTTTCGTGATCATCGTAACATCATTACACCGCGATTATTTACCATCGTCTTGGACAATGTTTCAACCAACATTTGTAGATGCAGGTATCTATATCGGTACAATAGGGTTCTTCTTTGTATTATTTTTATTATATTCTAGAACATTCCCTGTAATTGCTCAGGCAGAGGTTAAAACAATTTTGAAATCTTCTGGAGAGAATTATAAAAAAGCAAGAGAGAACGGAAACCATTCACATAATCATTAATAAATTATGAGTACAAAAGTTTTACACGTATTATACAATGATGATGATGTTTTAATGGATGCAGTTAAAACAACCAGAGCTGCACATCATCATATCGAAGAGGTTTACACACCTTTCCCTGTACACGGTTTAGATAAAGCAATGGGATTAAAACCAACGCGATTAGCAATTTGTGCATTTATCTATGGTATATGTGGTTTATCTTTCGCAACCTTTATGATGAATTATATTATGATTCAAGACTGGCCGCAAGATATTGGTGGAAAACCAAGTTTTAGTTACATACAAAACATGCCGTCATTCGTGCCAATTATGTTTGAGTTAACAGTTTTCTTTGCAGCACACTTAATGGTTATTACCTTCTTTTTAAGAAGTAAATTATGGCCATTTAAAAAAGCAGAAAACCCTGATGTAAGAACAACCGACGATCATTTTTTAATGGAAGTTGCTTTACACGGTAGTGAAGAAGAAGCATTAGAATTCTTTAGAAATACAGGTGCAGTTGAAGTTAAAGTAATCGATAAACATTAGTAGTAGAAATGAAAAGTTTATATAAAATAGTTGCGTTGGCAGCAGTTTCAACTTTAGCTACATCTTGTTTTAATAAGGAAAAACCTAATTATCAGTTATTCCCTAATATGTACGAGTCTGTAGCTTACGAAACATATTCTGAATCAAGCGCATTTAAAAACGGAAAAGAAGGTCAAGTTCCTGCACAAGGTTCTATACCTCGAGGTTTTAAACCAGAAGAGTATGCTAATACGCCAGAAGGTTTGGCATTGGCAAAGGCAAACTTAAAATCTCCTTTAGATTCAATCACAGAAGGTGATATGGCAAAAGCTAAACAATTATATACTATTTATTGTGCAGTTTGTCATGGTGATGCTGGAGACGGAAAAGGTAATTTAGTTAAAAGAGAAAAATTCTTGGGAGTACCAAGTTATGCTGAACGCGAGCTAACAGAAGGTGGTATTTACCACGTGGTAACACACGGATTAAACGCAATGGGATCACATAAAAACCAGTTAACACAAACCGAAAGATGGATGGTAACTGCGTATGTGTTAAAATTGAAATCGGAATTATAATTGTAAAACTTATTTGAAAGTTTAGATATGTACACATTTTCAGGCAAATTAAAAACCTTTTCTATTATCTTAATGGCGTTAGGTATTGTTGGGATCGCTTATGGCTTTCTTACAGCTCCTAAAACAATTGAAGAGGTAGAAGTAATTTTAAGCAAGCAACACCATGGTCATGGTTCTCATGATGCACATGCAGCACCTGCACACGGTGAAGCTACGGCTCATGAAGCAAATACAGCTAGTCACGACGCACATGCAGCAACTACTACAGCTGTTAGTAACGATAGTACTGTTCACGTTGCAGATTCAACAGACGCGCACACTGCACACGCAGAAGTAGCCACTCCGGCACATGCAGAAGCTAATGCACATGCTGCAAAAGCAGATACGCATGATGCACACGCAGAACATACAAAACATTTAGAGCACGTATTGCACCAGTTACAAAATAAACCTTGGGCTGCTGTTTACGTTGGGTGTATCTTTTTTATGCTTATTTCTTTAGGTATTTTTACCTTCAATCAAATACAGTATGCAGCATCTGCAGGTTGGTCACCGGTATTGTTTCGTGTAATGGAAGGTTTATCGGCTTATTTGTTACCGGGGTCTATATTATTCTTCTTAATGTTGTTAGCAAGTTCGGCACATTTAAATCATTTATTTATTTGGATGGATGCTGATGTTGTTGCAGAAGATACAATTATTCAAGGTAAAACAGGTTTCTTAAACATACCGTTCTTTTTAATTCGTGCAGTAATTTTCTTAGCAGGTTGGAATATTTTTAGAATATTGTCTCGTAGAAATTCATTGGCATTAGATGAAACTGGCGATTTATCGTACTACAAAAAGAACTTTAAATTGGCAGCAGGTTACTTGGTATTCTTCATCATCACAGAATCTATCATGTCATGGGATTGGATCATGTCAATTGATACACACTGGTATTCAACATTATTCGGTTGGTATGTATTTGCATCATTCTTTGTAACTGCAGTAACTGTTATTGCATTAGTAACATTATACCTTAAAAATAAAGGCTTGTTAGAATATGTTAACACATCACACATTCACGATTTAGCTAAATTTATGTTCGGTCTATCAATTTTCTGGACGTACTTATGGTTCTCACAATTCATGCTAATGTGGTACGCAAATATTCCTGAAGAGGTAACATACTTTATCTTTAGAATAGAAGAATACAATTTACCATTCTTTGGTATGTTAGCATTAAACTTTTTACTACCAATATTATTGTTAATAAATACAGATTTTAAACGATTAAGTTGGATTATTATTATGGCAGGAATTTGTATTATTGTTGGTCATTATTTAGACTTCTTTAATATGATTATGCCAGGTACAGTGGGTGCATCTTGGTTTATTGGTGCAGCAGAAATTGGTTCTGTATTATTCTTTGGCGGTTTATTTATCTTTGTTGGTTTCTCGGCAATTGCTAAAGCTCCGTTATTGGTTAAGAACAATCCAATGGTAGAAGAAAGTAAACATTTTCATTATTAATATTTAAAGTAATAAACAAATGACGAGTTTATTAATATTAGTTATTGTAGCTTTATTAGGAATTGCAGTTTGGCAGTTAACTAAGATATTCGACTTAACTCAGAGCAAACAACACGTAGGCGAAGATTATAAGACGCAAATTGCTACAGACAAAGACAATAATATCAACGGATATTTAATGTTTGGATTTTTGGGATTCATTTACATTTTCACAATTTATAGCTGTGTAAAATGGGGATACATGCCATTATTAAGCAATTCTGCATCTGAACATGGAACAGATGTTGATACATTAATGTGGATTTCATTAGTTGTTATCTTCATTGTACAAATCGTAACACAATTCTTATTACACTATTTTGCTTTTATTTACCGTGGTAATAAAGACAGAAAAGCTACCTTTTATGCAGATAATGAGAAGTTAGAGTTTATCTGGACAATTATTCCGGTAATTGTTTTAGCAGGATTAATTTTATACGGATTATACGCATGGAATAATATTATGCATTACGACGAAGAAGAAGATGTAATGTATGTAGAAGTTTATGCAAAACAATTTAACTGGGATTTCCGTTACGCAGGTGATGACAATGTTTTAGGTAAAGCAAACGTTCGTTTTATTGAAGGTATCAACGTTGTTGGTGCAGATATGGCCGATCCTAATGCACAAGATGATATCATTACAAAAGAATTACGTTTACCAGTAGGTAAGAAGGTAGTGTTAAAAATGCGTTCGCAAGATGTATTGCACTCTGCGTACTTTCCTCACTTCCGTGCACAAATGAATACAGTGCCAGGTATGGTTACACAATTTGCAATGACACCAACGGTTACAACTACAGAAATGAGAGACCGTGAAGAAATTGTTGACCGTGTAAACAAAATTAACGAAGCACGTAATAAACAAAGTAAAAAGTTAGTTGAAAAAGGTGAACCAGGTTTAGAACCATACACATTTGATTATATTTTATTATGTAACAAAATTTGTGGTCGTTCACACTATAACATGCAGGCTAAAGTTGTAGTTGAAACAGAAGCCCAGTTTAGAAAATGGATTGCCCAACAGCCTAAATTAGGAAAACAAGTAGCTGAAGAAAAAGCTGCTGCTACAGCTCCAAAAGTTGAAGCACAGCCAGTTCAAACACCAGTACAAGAACCACAAATTGTAGTAGATACTACTGCAGTAGTTGCTCAAGTAATTAAATAATTTGTTTACCAATATAAAATTATTAGTATGTCAGCAGTAGTAGGACACGAATTAACTCACGATCACTCACACGATGATCACCACCATAAAGAAACTTTTGTAACAAAGTATATCTTTAGTCAAGATCATAAAATGATTGCCAAACAATTCCTTGTAACAGGTATTATTATGGGAATCATTGGTATTGCAATGTCTTTATTATTCCGTATTCAAATCGCTTGGCCAGAAGAATCATTCAAAGTATTCTCTTGGTTATTAGGAGACGAGTTCGCTCCAGGTGGTGTAATGCGTAACGATATTTACTTGGCATTAGTTACCATTCACGGAACTATTATGGTATTCTTTGTATTAACTGCAGGTTTATCAGGTACGTTTTCTAACTTATTAATTCCATTGCAGATTGGCGCACGTGATATGGCTTCAGGATTCATGAATATGTTGTCATATTGGATTTTCTTTATCGCTTGTATCGTAATGATAGCTTCTTTATTCGTAGAATCAGGACCAGCATCTGCAGGTTGGACAATTTACCCTCCGTTATCTGCAATTCCAGAAGCAATTCCAGGCTCAGGTACAGGTATGACGTTATGGTTAGTATCTATGGCGTTGTTTATTGCACAATCGTTAATGGGATCATTAAACTATGTGGTTACGGTTTTAAATTTACGTACAAAAGGTATGTCTATGACTCGTTTACCTTTAACAATATGGGCATTATGGGTAACAGCAATCATTGGTATCGTATCGTTCCCGGTATTATTATCAGCAGCATTGTTGTTAATTATGGACAGAAGCTTTGGTACATCATTCTTCTTGTCTGATATTTATTTAGCAGGAGAAGTATTACATTATCAAGGTGGATCACCAGTATTGTTTGAACACTTATTCTGGTTCTTAGGACACCCTGAGGTATATATTGTAATTTTACCGGCAATGGGTATTACGTCAGAAGTAATTTCGGCTAACGCTCGTAAACCAATTTTCGGTTACCGCGCCATGATTACATCAATCTTAGCAATTGCATTTTTATCTACAATTGTTTGGGGTCACCACATGTTCGTTTCAGGTATGAACCCATTCTTAGGTTCGGTATTTACCTTTACAACATTGTTAATTGCAATTCCATCGGCAGTAAAAGCGTTCAACTACATTACTACATTATGGAAAGGTAATTTACAAATGAACCCTTCTATGCTGTTTTGTATTGGTTTCGTATCAACGTTCATTACAGGTGGTGTAACAGGTATTATCTTAGGAGATTCAACATTAGATATCAACGTACACGATACTTATTTCGTTATTGCTCACTTCCACTTAGTAATGGGTATATCTGCTCTTTACGGAATGTTTGCTGGTATTTACCACTGGTTCCCTAAAATGTACGGACGTATGATGAATAAAAACTTAGGTTATATTCACTTTTGGGTGACTGTAGTTTGTGCTTACGGAGTTTTCTTCCCAATGCACTTTATTGGAATGGCAGGTTTACCACGCCGTTACTATACTAACTCAGCATTCCCAATGTTCGACGATATGGTTGATGTAAATATTTTAATTACCATGTTTGCATTGGTAGGTGCAGCATTCCAGTTAGTTTTCTTGTTTAACTTCTTCTATAGTATTTTCTATGGTAAGAAAGCACCAAGAAACCCATGGAGAGCTACAACTTTAGAGTGGACTACACCAGTAGAACACATGCACGGTAACTGGCCAGGAGCAATTCCAGAAGTACACCGTTGGCCTTATGATTATTCTAAGCCTGGTTACGAAGAAGATTTTGTTCCACAGACTGTGCCGTTAAGAGATGGCGAAAAAGATGGTGGACATCTTTAAGATATATAAAACTCCCGCAATTTGTGGGAGTTTTTTTATGGATGTTATTTTGTTAAATAGGCTTATATTTATAGTTGAATTTTTTAAAATTTAAATGATGACACTCTTATGAAATTTAAAGTTGGTTTTATATATATGTTTGTATTTATTTTTTCTGGTGTGATTTATGCTCAAGTAAAAAATAATAATTTGTTGTTTATACGAGTAAATAAGATCAATGACCTTACTATTGATAAATATCAAACAAAAATTTTCGTTATTGAAGTTGATTCGATAAATGTCCCATTGAAAGATAACGGAATGATGCCTATACTAATAGATGATTTTGCTGACGTTCAACTTGAAGATTGTAAACGAGGCGAATCTTTTAATATTAATGATGTGTATACGACAGATACATTTAATGCTGTAAGCAATTTCGGAGGGGATAATCGGGAAAAAATAATAGATAATCTGCAAAAAATGCATTATTTATCATCAATTAGGATTAAAGATTTGTCTTATTCCAAGAAAATAAAAATATATTATACTATAATAAAAGGTGAATATTGTGTTGGGAAATTAAATGAGAAGAGTAATAGAGACTACATTGATAAAAAGGTTGTAATAATGAGCAGTTCAATTACTATAGATAATAAATATAAAATTCCTAAATCGAGTCTTTTTGAAGTTTATAAAGCTATAAATTATAATTCTTTTATGGTAGATTAATTAAAATTATCCCCTAATACTTATGCTCAATAATTTTGAATTATTCGCAATAGTACCTGAAAATTATATCATTTATTATTTGGTTTTATCATAGTAATCAAATCAGCGTCATCGGGTTAAAAATAAGAAAGAAGCCTAATTTGGCTTCTTTTTTATTTTTGAAGAAAAGAAATATTCCTCATCAATCCGGAATATTTCGTTCGTTTTACGGGCGATTTTTTAAAAATTTCGTTGAACAATTCATTGGTTAAATCATTCCATTGCTGTTTGTTGTAATCAATTAAGGTCGGTTTTGGTTTAAAAAGTGGTTCTGTATTAGGTTTTGCAAATCGATTCCACGGACAAACATCCTGGCACACATCGCAACCATACATCCAATCATCTAACTTTCCGGAAAATTCATCGGGAATGGCATCTTTTAATTCAATAGTCAAATACGAAATACATTTGCTTCCGTTCACAATATAAGGTGATTCTATTGCCTGTGTAGGGCAAGCATCAATACAAGCGCTACACGAACCGCAGTGGTTTGTTGTTGCGGTATCGTACATCAACTCCAAATCAATGATTAATTCGGCAACGAAAAAGAACGACCCTTCGGTTTTTCTGATTAAATTGTTGTTTTTACCAACCCAGCCCAATCCGCTTTTTGCCGCCCAGGCTTTATCTAACACCGGAGCCGAATCTACAAAAACGCGACCATCAACCTCGCCTATTTCATCGTTAATATAATGCAGTAAATCTTTTAACTTGTCTTTTATAACAAAGTGATAATCTTCGCCGTAAGCATATTTTGAAATTTTATAAGAATCTTGATTTTGCTGTTGCGAAGGAAAATAATTCAACAATAAAGACACAACCGATTTTGCACCGGGAACCAGCAAACGAGGATCTAATCGTTTATCGAAATGATTTTCCATATACTTCATTTCGCCGTGCATGTTGTTTTTTAACCAACTTTCTAACCGTGGCGCTTCTTCTTCTAAAAAAGTTGCCTGCGAAATACCACAATAAGAAAAGCCCAAATCGCGGGCTTTATCTTTTATAAACTGTGTGTATTTTTCTTTGTTAGTCATGATCGTTAAACAAACCTGCTTGTTTTCCTAAATTCTGTTTACCCAAATGGGTGTAAGCTTTTTCGGTAACTTCTCGTCCGCGTGGCGTTCTGTAGATAAATCCTTCCTGAATAAGAAATGGTTCGTAAACTTCTTCAATGGTTTCGGAATTTTCTGAAACGGCAGTTGCCAATGTCGATAATCCCACCGGACCGCCTTTGAATTTATCTATAATGGTTGATAAAATTTTATTATCCATTTCGTCTAACCCGTATTTATCAACATTCAATGCTTTTAAAGCAAAGCGCGAAATTTCAATATCAATGCGTCCGTTGCCTTTAATCTGTGCAAAATCGCGAACTCTACGCAACAACGCATTGGCAATACGAGGCGTTCCACGGCTTCTACCCGCAATTTCAATCGCAGCTTCCATATCAATTGGGACCTTTAAAATGGTTGCGCTACGCTCTACAATGGTCGATAATAATTCGATGTTATAATACTGTAAACGACTTTGAATACCAAAACGTGCACGCATTGGTGCTGTCAGTAAACCCGAACGTGTGGTTGCACCAACCAGCGTAAAAGGATTCAGGTTGATTTGAACCGAACGTGCATTAGGACCTGATTCGATCATGATGTCGATCTTAAAATCTTCCATTGCCGAATACAGATATTCTTCAACCACGGGACTTAATCTGTGAATTTCATCGATAAACAGAATATCACGTTCTTCCAAATTTGTCAACAAACCGGCTAAATCGCCCGGTTTATCTAACACAGGACCCGATGTGATTTTGATGCCTACATTTAATTCGTTTGCCAAAATATTAGACAAAGTTGTTTTTCCCAAACCCGGAGGTCCGTGAAACAACGTGTGATCTAAAGCTTCGCCGCGTAAATTGGCTGCTTTTACAAACACCTTTAAATTTTCTAATACCTGATCTTGACCTGCAAAATCATCAAACGAGAGCGGACGCAGTTTTCTTTCTACATCGATTTCTTCGTTCGAATAATTTTCGTTGGTTGGATTTAAATGTTCGTTCATAAAGCAAAGATACTATTTTTACATATATCTCATTTAAACTTTTCTAAACCGCATAGGTTCATAGTTAGGAATATTTTATAAGATTTCATAGATTCCCTTTGGGAATACACATCATAGTTGAGCTATGTTTTATTGAAGATAAAAACTATCTAAAACTTAAAATAAGCTATATCTTAAAATATCTGTGTGGTTTATTTATAATTTTATGAGTTTTATGATTCTGAAAAAATGCTTTACAAATTAAGTCGTTGTATCTTTAACCACTATCACAATTAAAACTATAAAAATGAACTGTACGCTGTGTACTACTTTTTTAAGCGAAAAGACTGATGACGACTATTATATCTGCCCGAATTGTCATGCGTATTTAAAACGTGATGATTTGTATTTTGATGAAACAAATGAGAAAAATCATTACGAGCAGCATAATAATGATGTAAACGATATTGGTTACCAAAATTTCACTGCGCCTGTTACTAATTCAGTTTTAGAATATTGTTCTACCGAAATGCTTGGGTTGGATTATGGTTGTGGAAAAGGTCCGGTGATTAGTAAACAACTTACAGAAAATGGTTATACCGTTGATTTGTATGATCCTTATTTTTATCCGGATACTTCGTACTTAAATAAAACTTACGATTATATTTTTAGTTGTGAAGTGTTTGAACATTTTTACAATCCGTTGGAAGAAATTATCAAACTGCACAACATTTTAAAATCAGGCGGACTTTTAATTGTAAAGACGCATTTGTACAACAACCAAACCGATTTTAAAAACTGGTATTACCGCAAAGACCAAACGCATGTTTTTATTTACACCTTTAAAACATTTGAATATATTGCCGAACATTTTGGGTTTGATATTGTAACGTTGAGTGAAAAGTTGGTGGTTTTAAGGAAGAAATAATAAAGCGTTATCATTATATAATTACTAAGAACAGTAAAAATAGAACAATTGTCTATCGAAGTTTTTTATCCGCAGAATGTTTTGGTTTTTATAACTTAATTGCATAAAAAAACATTTACAAAGAAAAAAGGCTGTTAGAATGAACTAAAAGCCTTTGTTTTTTATAAGTAGAAGTGAATTATTCTTCCATAGCCTCACCCGATTTTCTGTGGATAAAGCTTCCATAAATATGTCTTCTTGCAAAACGACTTGGCGATTCGGCATTTACCATTTTTATGTACGTATTTTTTGGCACACCAATATACTCGTACATTTTTCCGTTTAAATGCTGAATTTTTAAAATCTGCTTTTCAAAATAAAAATCGTGAATATTAGATTTCGCAGTAGTTTCTGTATATTCTTCGCTGTATTTTTCGTGCGTTTCAGGATTAATACTCACCAAAAAGTGGTACGCTTCAATAACCGCTTTACTTTTTTCCTCAGCCTCTAATCTTCCTGCATCATCATTTACAAATTTATCAGGATGTGCGTCCTTCATTGTATTTCTGTAAATTGTTTTTAATTCCTTTAAAGTAGCAGTTTTGTCAACTCCAAGCAACCTTCTGTGCTCTACAACTATTTTCATAATATAATCCGTATTTCAGCCTGCAAAATTAGGTAATTAAATTTCAAAAGAAGGTTGATATTGTATTTTTATTATATATAAACTCAAAAAAACATAACAAAAAAAGTATTTATGTATCATAATTTCAAAAATAATGTATATTTGCCCATCTAAAAAATAAAAAAATGATCTATACCAATTTAAAAAAGGGAAAGAAGCACAGCTTGCGTAAGAATTCGTGAGTCATATTCCTATGGTTAGAACCCAGATATATCAGGAGCTTGTCATCACGACAAGCTCTTTTTTTTTAAATAATCTTAAACAATTTACCTATTTTTATGAAAGTATTGAAATTTGGAGGCACTTCGGTTGGAAGTCCAGAACGCATTGAACAGTTATTACCGATTATTAAATCGCAAACTGCAGACAAACATTTGGTAGTTTTATCGGCAGTTGCTGGAACAACTAATGATTTGGTTACACTTGCAAACTTGTACACAAAAAAGGAATTTGACAATGCGCAAAAGCACGCCAACCTTCTTCATGAGCAATACAAAAAATTTGTAAATGAATTATTTAAAACAGCTGAAGGCAAAACCAACGCTCATACTTTTATAAATGAAATTTTTGAACTACTTGTAGGTTTTGCAAACACAGAAGTTACCCCTAAAGAAGAACGAATTATACTTGCGCAAGGCGAAATTATATCAACCACTTTATTTCATTTAAGTTTAAAAGAAAAAAACATCTCATCGGTTCTTCTTCCTGCCTTGACTTTTATGCAGACCGATGAAGAGAATGAACCCGATATTGATTATATACGTGCACATGCACATGCGGCAATAGCTAAATTTCCATCAGAAAGTCTTTTTATTACACAAGGTTTCATCTGTAAAAATCATTTGGGTGAAATTGACAACCTGCGTAGAGGAGGATCTGATTATACTGCTTCGCTTCTTGGAGCGGCTCTTATGGCTGAAGAAGTACAGATTTGGACAGATATAGACGGTTTTCATAATAACGATCCGCGTTACGTTGCCAACACTAAAGCTATTTCGCAATTAAGTTTTGATGAAGCTGCAGAGCTTTCTTATTTTGGTGCAAAAATTTTACATCCACAAAGTGTTTTACCTGCAAAAAAATTCAATGTTCCTGTAAGATTACTAGATACCATGACACCAAAAGCATTAGGAACACTAATTTCTAGCGAAACGAACAGTAAAAACCAAATTGTAGCAGTAGCAGCAAAAGATGGTATTACGGCAATTAGAATACAATCGTCGCGAATGCTAATGGCTTACGGTTTTCTTAGAAAAGTGTTTGAAGTGTTTGAACGATACAAAACGCCGATTGATATGATAACCACCTCTGAAGTTGCTGTATCTTTAACCATTGACAACACCGATCATCTTGAAGAAATAACAACAGAGTTAAAGTTGTTTTCGGCAGTTAGTATTGATACAGATCATTCTATAATATGTATTGTAGGCGATTGCAGTAAAGATACGCATGGGGTTGCAACAACTGTAACAGATGCGGTTAAACACATTCCGGTACGTATGATTTCTTACGGAGGTAGTGAACATAACATTTCATTATTAGTACCTACTTCTTATAAAATTGAAGCTTTAAGATCATTACATAACAGATTGTTTTAAAAATGTAAATGCCGTACTGTGAATAAGTACGGCATTTTTAATATTAACCTACCAATATTAAAATAGGGTTAATCAATTTTATAGGTGGTTTCGCCAAAATGCACTTTACCATACATATCGGTAGCTTTTACTTTTACTTTATGTACACCGATTTCTAAATTTGTTGGTATTTTTGCCGACCATAAGTGTGTAGATTTTACTGACTTTGAAGGGCGACGACCTTTTACTGCTTTTTCTGAAAGATCCCATTTATAGAAAGTGCTTTCGTAATGCGGATCTTCTTCTTCGGTAAATTTCATTTTTTTCCATTCACCATCATTAATACTAAAGAAAACTTCGTCTGTTGGTACGCCCATAAAAACATTAGCATATACAGAATGACGACTTTTTTCTGCCTTTACTACCGCTTTTGGCGCAAATACATTAATTTGATAATCTTGTGATTTGCCTGCAACTTTATAATCTACCTTATATTTATTTCCGTTAAAATGAATCATTGCATATCCTTTTGGTGTACCATCGCGCATAGTAGAACTTGGCACTCCTTGCTGATTCATTTCACCTGAATACCAATCACCAGATGTTGTACCTACATTGTACTCGTGGTGTAGCTTGTCTTGTTTCCAACCTTTATCTTTTCCGTAAAAAATTTGTTGTTGAATGTGGGTATGAGCTGATAATGAAAGAGTATTTGGATAATCTTTTAATAAATTAAACAAACGTTCACGATCTGCTACGCGAAACCATTCGCTGTTATTATCTTCTAACGGAATATGAAAAGATAAAACTATTAAATGATCTTTAGGAACGTATTTTAAATCGTTTTCAACAAATTTTAATTGATCTTCACGTAAACCACCCCAATAACTCTTTCCATCTCTTGGATCGGGATATAAAATATTATCTAAAATAATAAAATGAACCTTACCGTAGTTAAACGAGAAGTTATTAGGTCCAAAATTAGTTTCGTATGTTTCATCAGAATGTTCATCAATCGTTGCATCGTAGTTCATGTCGTGGTTACCCATTACATTATACCAAGGCAAACCAATTTGTTTTATGGCATTTTTATAATCGGGGTGTAATACTAAATCATCTCCTACTAAATCACCTAAACTAATACCAAAAACGGCTTTGTTTTTATCAACATCTTTTATAATACCTTCTATAAAATAATTGATTTCGGTTTTATTATAAGCTTGCGGATCACCGAAGGCAAAAGCAGTAAATTGATCTGATTCTTTAGATGGCACCAGTCCAAAATTTAATGATTTAGGAAGATTTCCTGTTGGTTGTACGCCTTTATATTTTAACTGTGGCGAGCCTTGTGGTTTATGTAAATAATAAAATTTAGGCAAGTTAAACGCATCTAATGCAAATTGATAACCAGAGGGTTTAATAACAAAAATAGGCGAATCGTTAGTAATAGCTAATTCATACGCTCCGTTTTTGTCTGTGGCAACTACATCTACCCCATTACTTACTAATACATTAGAAAGTAGTTTTTCTTTCTTTTCTTTTTTACCGTTATTATTTAAATCTTCATAAATAATACCTTTTGCTTTTTCTTGGGCAATAGCAGCAGTTGTTAAAGCTAATAACACAAATGCCGATTGAAATACTTTTTTCATTGTTGTTTAATAATTTGTTGCAAGCAAAAGAACTACACAATTTAAAATTGACCAATGTTTTGGTTTTAAGTAATTATTAATAAAAATTGCTACAAACTCCATTTCAATAACACTTACAAAACACTTATATAAAATTTTGTTAACCCAGTAAAAGCAGGGGTTTCAGAAAGTTCATCTTTACTTTGTGGTGCGCAAAAAACAAATTAAACAACAATTTTTAAAAAAAAAATTTTAATCAATCTTTCTAAAAAAAATGAAAAGAAATCTACGCTCGGTAGCTCATTTTTTAAAAATGATGGTATTTGCCACAGCCTCATTAAGTTCCACTTATATTTGGGCATTTTCAACAGACTCTCATTCTATTGTGTTATTACAAAATGATAGTAGAATTATTAAAGGTAAAGTAGTTGACAGAAATAATCAGCCTTTGGTAGGTGTTACGGTGTATGTACAAGATACTGCTATTGGAACCGAAACAAATGAAGTAGGTTTATTTGAACTTGAAACGCCTACAAACGGTATTTTAGTTTTTTCTTACTTAGGATACGCCGATATTACGCATACCATTACATCTAACGATTTCATCAATATTACTTTAACAGAAGATGAAGAAGGACAGTTAGATGAGCTTGTTATAACAGCATTAGGTATTAAACGTGAAGAAAAGCAATTAGGCTACTCGCAACAAAAATTATCGGGTGAAACCTTTACCGATGCCCGTTCTAACAATTGGGTAGATAACATGAAAGGTAAAGTTCCTGGTATGACATTTACATCATCTAGTTCTGGTCCAATGAACTCTACACAGGTAGTTTTGCGTGGAAACAGATCGGTAAACACCAATGCAAATGGGGCGTTAATCGTTGTAGATGGTATCCCAATTAACTCAGGAATGTCTTCATCGGGCGAAGGTAATGGGTATTTATCATCTGATTCTCCTGTAGATTTTGGAAACGGTATGTCTGATATCAATCCAGAAGACATTGAATCGGTAACAGTACTTAAAGGTGCAGGTGCAACAGCTTTATATGGATCACGTGCAGCTAACGGAGCCATTATGATTACAACAAAATCGGGCAAAAAAAACCAAGGTTTAGGTATTACGTTTAATTCAAACTTAAGTGTAGATGTTATTCAGCGTTGGCCAGATTGGCAAACACAATACGGTTCTGGTACAGGAAAAGCCTTTGATAGAAACGGAAATTTATACTATTCGTACCAAGCAAGTGAAGACGGGGCCGCAACACAAAGTAATTTAGGATTTGGGCCACGTTTTAATGGTCAAAATTATTTTCAGTACGATCCCGCAACAGGCACAATGGGTACCGAACGTACACCATGGAGAAATTATGACAATGCACGGAAAGGCTTTTGGAAAACGGGTACCACTTTAACAAACAGCTTATCTTTTGGAGCAGGAAATGATAAAGGATCAATGCGTGCTTCGGTAACCTATTCAGACAACCAATGGATTATGCCAAATACCGGTTTTGAAAGGGTAGCAATATCAACCAAAGGAGATTACCAAATTGCAAAAGGCATTAAATTAAACTCTGCATTAAATTTTTACAATCGCAGTAGCGACAATTTACCGTCTACAGGTTATAACAACCATACCATATCGTATTTCATGATTTTAACTAATGCCAATAACAATATTGATTGGTATCGAAAAATATGGTTAGACGAAGGAAAAACACAATTAAATAGTCCGTTTAGCACCTATTTAGACAATCCTTTTGCGTTAGTACACGAAGTTATTAATAGTACAAATAGTAACACGTTCACTGGAAATTTAAGTTTAGATATAGATTTTACCAAAAACTTAAAATTAATGATACGCTCTGGTATCAATTCGCAAAATGAATTTAGAGAATTAAAACGCCCGTACGATTTAGTAAAATTTGCAAAAGGGTATTACGAACGCCAAATGATTAATGCACAAGAAATCAACACCGATTTCTTATTAACTTATAAAGGCACCGAAACAGATCGTTTTAATTATAGTTTATCAGCCGGAGGTAACATCATGAGTAACAAATACCGTAGAATGGATGCTTCTGCAAATGGTTTGGCAGTACCAGATGTTTATAAATTATCAAATGCAAGTAGTAATGTGTACACAGAATCGGCAGATTTAAACAAAAAAGTAAACAGTTTATACGCCTTAGGGTCTTTCTCTTACCGTAACTTAGTTTTCTTAGATATTACTGCACGTAACGATTGGTCATCTACCTTGCCAGCTGGTAATAACAGCTATTTTTATCCGTCGGGTAACTTAAGCTTTATTTTAAGTGATGCACTTGCTTTTCCGTTATGGATTGATTTTACAAAACTTAGGGCTTCGTGGGCACAAGTAGGTAACGATTCGCAACCGTATATCATTAGTAAATATTATGATAACAGTCCTTTTGTTGGATCTGCAATCACAGACAACCAATTGTACAATCCATTGTTAAAACCAGAACAAACAACTTCTGCAGAATTTGGTATTGATGCTCGTTTCTTTGGCGATCGTTTAGGGTTTGATTTAGCTTATTACAACACCGTATCAGACAATCAAATTTTAAGTGTTCCGTTAGATTATGCCACAGGATATTCTAGCCAATATATTAATGCAGGTAAAGTTCAAAACCGTGGTTTAGAAGCAATGTTATACGTTTCGCCAATTAAAACAAAAAACTTTCAGTGGAAAACAACCTTTACTTATGCTAAAAACAAAAACGAAATTTTAGAATTAGCGGCAGGTGTAGAAGGTGGTGAAGAACAAGTTTTAGCAACATCGGGTACCGTATCAATTATAGGTAAAGTAGGTGGATCTACAGGTGATATGTACGGATTTGGATTTGTAAGAAACAACGAAGGACAAATTATTTACGATGGAAAAACAGGTTTACCAGTGCGCCCAAAAGAAGAAACATATCAAGGAAATGCGTATGCCGATTGGAAAGGTGGTATTATGAATAATTTTAGTTATAAAGGCTGGAATTTAGGCGTTACAATTGACGGATCTTTTGGAGGAAAACTATATTCACAATCGTACCACAAAATGATGGAACACGGACATTTAAATGAATCGTTAATGGGTCGTGAAGAAGGATTTATTATTGGCGATGGTGTGGTGCAAAATGCAGACGGATCTTATAGCCCTAACACAACAAAAGTTGAAGTTCCTGCTTATTATTCAGAATATTACAGAAGAGCCAATGTTGAAGCGAACCTTTTTGATGCAACTTGGGTTAAATTAAGAGAAATATCTATTTCGTATAGCTTTCCAAAATCATTCTTAGATCGAAATAAATTAAAAGGTTTAACCATTTCAGTTTTCGGCAGAAACTTATACACTTGGAGCGATTTTCCAATTTACGATCCCGAAACAGCAGCCTTAAACGGTGCCAGCATGGTTCCTGGGGTAGAAATGGGTCAGTTACCATCGCCAGCCACTTATGGTTTTAACTTAAAAGTAAGCTTATAATATCTACACATCATGAAAAAAATTAAATACAGCATATTAACATTAATCACCGCCACTACCATTTACAGTTGCACGGCAGATTTCGAAGAAATAAACACCGATCCTAACCGGTTAGAAACTATTAGTCCGGCATCGTTATTAAACCCTATTCTGTATGGTTTAACAAACCACAACTCTTACTCGGCTTGGCACAACCGTACCGCACACTTAATGCAAGGTATCGTTCCTTTTCCATCAAACGATGCCCTTGGTTATCACCGTTATTGGGTTACCGATGCTATTGGACAAACCATGTGGGACAACCATTATCGTTGGTTAAAAAACATCGACGAAATGGAAAATGCATCAATTGCAGCGGGCGATGTAAACTACCAAGCCATTGCATTAACATTAAAAGCATGGAGTTTTGCTAACCTTACAGATTGTTTTGGCGATATTCCTTTTGAAGAGGCATTAAAAGGCGATGAAGGTATTTTAAAACCTAAATTTCAACGCCAAGAAGTTATCTACAAAAAAGTATTAGAGTATTTAGACCAAGCCAATGCATTGTATGATACAAGTAAAGCACTAATTTACGCACCCGATTTATTGTACGGCGACAAAAATACACAAGCAGTTGCCAGTTGGCAAAAACTAAACAATTCTTTACATTTACGTATGTTGCTTAGGCTAAGCGATGTTATGCCGGCAGAAAGCAACGCAAAATTAGTTACAATTTTAAACAATCCTGCTATCTACCCAATTTTTGAATCAAGTGCAGACGATGCTATTTTAATTCATACTGGTGTTGCTCCAAACCTTACACCTTGGCCTCGTATTCAAGATTATGCTGCCGATAAAAAATTATCTACTTTTTTTGTGGATCAATTGTTACAATGGAACGATCCACGATTACCTTTCTGGGCAACAAAAGCAACAGATAAAGATAGAAAAGATATTGGCTACAAAGGAATTCCGTCGGGTTACGCAGCAAATGAAGGTGCTATAGATTATAATCCGTCGGCTCCAAATAACAACACCGCAATTGCACCAATGAAGAACATTATTATGACGTTTTCTGAAGTTCAGTTTATTAAAACAGAATTAGCTTTTAAGGGAATTATTTCAGGCGATATTGAAAGTTTATACAAAAGTGGAATTACAGCAGCCATGAAAATTTGGAACATTGACACACCTTCTGAATATTTTGCTAATGGAAATGTAGCCTATAACGGTACGTTTGAACAAATTATGTTACAAAAATACTTTGCATTATACTTTACCGATAATCAACAATGGTTAGAGTTTAGAAGAACAGGATTTCCTGTAATGCCGTTACAACCTAATTTATATAACAATGGTAAAATGCCGGTTCGTTATCCATATCCTCAGGATGTGAAGCGCCAAAACACCGAAAATTATCAAGATGCCATTAACCAAATGGGACCCGATGATATAAATACTCGTGTTTGGTGGGATATTAAGTAGAAACTATTAATTAGTTTATTTGTTTTATATTTTTTCAACGAAAACTGTCTTTTTAAAAGGCAGTTTTTACTTTTTATGACAATCCGTTATGTAAAGAAATTAAAAAGTTTTAACAATAAAGCAGCCTAACTACGTTTGTAAAAAGGCTGTTGGTTTTTTAAAGAAACAAATTGTAAAACCAAATGCAGAATCACTTTTTAAACCCAAACCTACGTTGATTGATTACGACAAACAGCAATGGAACGATTTAACAAATGAATTATTCAACGAAATTTTTAAAAAATCGCCGGTAAAACGAACAAAATTTTCTGGTTTAACTCGGAATATAGCGTTTCTTAATAAAGAGGAATTGTAATTTGTTTAGACGATATGATGTTAGTTGTAGTTTTAATTCTCAATAACCAAAGCACGTTTATTATCTAACCAATTTCTGATATTTAGCTTTACATTATTCCATTCTGGGGTTAAACTAATTAAATCAACAAGTTTATTAAGTCCAACAGCTCTAGAGAAGTCCATTCTTGTAATTATATCATCAAAAAAATTATGATTGTCTCCTGGATTAACGATTTGACGTGCAGCATGAACAATTTCTAAATTTTCGTTAGTTAAATCATTATCATTTTAAACACATATAAGACTATGGTAATATTCTTCAGGTCTACGCCCATCAGGTAACACAAATTGTCTAATCCTTTCAAATGCTGTTTGTCTTTGCAATTGGTGATTTGGAGAAGTTCCTGTTAAGACTCTTCCTATACGAAATTTTTTTTCTTCATCTGAACTATATTCATCTCCATCCAAAACAAATAGCATATTTTCCTGATTTATAAGATTGTTTAAAATTGTTCCAGAAACTGCTGTAAAACAATTTATTGCTGCACCATAAGATTTGATAGAAACGTATTTTGACATTCCTTCTTCTGCACATATTTTCTTTATTAAAGCAGCTGCTAAATCGTCTTCGACGAAAATTTCTAATGGTCTTATTTGTGAACCTGTAAGTCGTTGTAATGCGTCTGGTTTAGTTTGAGTAAAGCATAATGTTTTATTCGGTGTTTGGTATAAATGCCTAACAGCAATAAAGCCTAAATTTAATAATGCGTGCGAATGAGTTGTAAATATAATCTGTAAATTCTTTTCAAGTGCAAGTGTATTTAGTGTCTCCACTAATCTTATTAAAGCATCTTGATGTAGCAATAGATCAACTTCATCGATAAGAATTAATCCATAATTCGGAGCTTTTAAAACTTCAGAAAGGATATAAAAAATTCTTTGCTCACCAGCTCCCATACTTAATGAAGAATAATTAATTCCATTTGTTGCTACACCTATATATTGTTTTGTTGAACCAGAGTTATGTAAATTATAAGCATCGTAAGATTTATTTAAAATTACACCAGCTAATTGCCTAACTCTGTTAGAAATTGTATCTGTTAAAGGGGTAGTATTAAATTGAATTCTAGATTGCTTATTTTCATTTTCGATAATAGGAACGCAAGTTTTTATTCCAATATATGAAACGTATCTTTCAATTCTCGTAACATATCGAGGAGCCCATCTTCCGACAACTTTTTTGAAATGTGTTTTATGATTTGGTATTAAATGTGCGCCGTCTCTATAATCTTGATGAACAATAAAACTGCTGCCTGTCCATATTGAATGCGTAGTAGGAGTAAAAAATTCACTTAGACGATGATTTACAGTACCTGCAACAGGATTATTAACGCAGGAAACGGCGTGTAATATTGTAGATTTACCAATGCCATTTGGTCCTAAAATTGCAACAAGAGGTTTTTCTGTAAAATCAATTTCTAAATCAATTAATCCTTTTAAATTTTCAAAATGAATATTTCGTAAAACTTGTTGAGATTTAGGCATATTTTTTTATGGTTTATTAAAATTCAAGCTAACATTTAAATCCCCGCAATATACCAATTATATTTAAATGTTAAAAAAGGTGTAATTTGTTTTATAATTATTGATTTTGCGGTGAATGATGTTTTAGTCGTGTTTACCACAAGCAGTAAAATCTTGTGTAATGCTATTATTTATTCCATTTCTTCAAAAAAAGTAATCAAAACTTTTTCGTTCTTAATTTTAAGCTTGTTATATTTGTTACTTATCAAAAAACGAAATCATGCACAAAGATTCAAAAAGAAGAGAAGCTTTATTATATCACGCAAAACCAAAACCTGGTAAAATAGCTGTAGTACCTACAAAACCTTATAGCACCCAACGCGATTTAGCTTTGGCTTATTCACCCGGAGTTGCTGAACCTTGTTTAGAAATCGAAAAAAATCCTGAAAACGCTTATAAATACACCGCTAAAGGAAACTTGGTAGCTGTTATTAGTAACGGAACTGCCGTTTTAGGTTTGGGCGATATTGGTGCACTGGCATCAAAACCGGTAATGGAAGGTAAAGGTTTGTTGTTTAAGATTTTTGCTGATATCGATGTTTTTGATATTGAATTAGATACTAAAAATGTAGACGATTTTATTAAAATCGTAAAAGCATTAGAACCAACTTTTGGTGGAATTAATCTAGAAGATATCAAAGCACCTGAATGTTTTGAAATTGAACGTCGTTTAAAGGAAGAAATGAATATTCCGGTAATGCACGACGACCAGCACGGTACAGCAATTATTTCTGGTGCCGCATTAATCAATGCGTGCGAATTACAGAAAAAAGATATTAAAAACGTAAAAATTGTTGTGAATGGTGCAGGTGCCGCAGCAATTTCATGTACGCAAATGTATATTTCGGTTGGTGCAACTAAAGAAAACATTGTAATGCTAGATAGTAAAGGTGTTATTCGTGCCGATCGTGAAAATTTAGATCCGTCTAAAGCTCTTTGGGCAACTAATCGCGACATTCACACTTTGGAAGACGCCATGAAAGATGCCGATGTATTTATTGGATTATCTGCAGCAAACGTTCTCTCTGCCGATGCGTTAAAAACAATGGCACCAGATCCTATTGTTTTGGCAATGGCGAATCCAAATCCTGAAATTGCATACGATTTAGCAATGGAAACTCGTTCTGATATCATTATGGGAACAGGTCGTTCAGATTTTCCAAATCAGGTAAATAACGTATTGGGCTTTCCGTTTATTTTCCGTGGTGCGTTAGATGTTCGTGCAACCAAAATTAACGAAGAAATGAAATTGGCTGCCGTTTATGCGTTGGCTAATTTGGCAAAAGAAACAGTGCCAGAACAAGTAAATATTGCTTACGGAGCAAAGAAATTAAGTTTTGGTAAAGATTACATCATTCCTAAACCGTTTGATCCACGCTTAATGACCGAAATTCCACCAGCAGTTGCAAAAGCGGCAATGGAATCGGGTGTGGCAACAGAACCTATCACTAATTGGAATGCGTACCGCGACGAATTGTCAGACCGTATGGGATCAGACAATAAATTGGTTCGTATGCTAATGAATCGCGCGAAATTAGATCCTAAAAAAGTAGTTTATACCGAAGCAGATCAGTTAAATGTATTAAAAGCAGCTCAAATTGCTTATGAAGAAGGTATTGCAATTCCAATTTTATTAGGAAATAAAGAGATTATTGTAGAATTAAAAAAAGAAATTGGTTTTGATGCCGATGTAATGATCATTGACCCAAAAACCAACGAAGAAGCAGATCGTAGAAACCGTTATGCAGAATTCTTTTGGAAATCTAGAGAACGTCGTGGAGTAACTCTTATCGATGCTCAAAAATTAATGCGTGACCGTAGTTATTTTGCTTCCATGATGGTTTTACAAGGCGAAGCCGATGCTATGCTTTCAGGGTATTCACGCAGTTATCCAACATCATTAAAACCGGTGTTAGATTTAATTCCGCGTGCGCATGGAGTGTCAAAAGTAGCATCAACCAATTTAATGCTTACAACCCACGGACCAATGTTTTTGGCTGATACTGCGGTGAATCCAAACCCAAATTCAGAAGAAATTGCTAAAATTGCATTAATGACAAGCCATGTGGTAAAAATGTTTGGTTTTGATCCGGCTGTTGCAATGGTATCTTTTAGTAATTTTGGATCTTCTAAAGACGAATCACCAAAGAAAATGCGTAAAGCGGTGGAGTTTTTACACCAGCAATATCCTGATATGATTGTTGATGGGGAAATTCAAATGGATTTTGCTTTAAACAAACAAATGTTGAAAGAAAAGTTTCCGTTTTCAAAGTTAGTAGACAAAAAAGTAAATACATTGGTTTTTGCTAATTTAGATGCTGCTAATACAACCTATAAAATGTTGAAAGAATTAAACGAAGCTACATCAATAGGACCAATCCTTTTAGGGTTAGAAGCACCTGTGCATGTTTTTCAATTAGGCGCAAGCGTAGATGAAATGGTAAATATGACGGCAGTTGCTGTGATAGATGCACAAGAAAAAATAGCACGTAAAAAGAATAAGTAACAGATAAAGTTATACCATTGGCAATAAACGCTTATTTCTAAATTAAATTTTCTATTTTTGAAGAAAATTAAAGTAAAAGAATGATTGCGTTTTTAAAAGGTCGACTGGTAGAAAAAACTCCTACAGATATTATAATAGATTGCAACGGAATTGGTTACCAAGTACATATTTCGTTGCATTCTTATTCTTTGATTAAAGATGCGGAAGCGATTCAGATCCATACTTACCTTCAAATTAAAGAAGACGCACACATTTTATACGGATTTATAGAAAAAACAGAACGCGAGCTTTTTAAGCTGTTAATTTCTGTTTCGGGAATTGGTGGAAACACTGCGCGCAATATGCTTTCGTACGTTTCCCCACAAGATTTAATTCAAGCAATTGGATCAAACGATGTAAAAACAATACAGTCCATCAAAGGTATCGGACTAAAAACGGCACAACGCGTTATACTAGATTTACAAGAAAAAGTACTGAAATTGTATGGTTTAGAAGATTTATCTGCACATGTAAACAATACAAATGCAGATGAAGCGTTATCTGCTTTAGAAGTTCTTGGTTTTGTACGAAAAGCTACCGAAAAAGTAGTTAAAAAAATCGTTGAACAAAACCCGGAAGTTACTGTAGAGCAAATTATTAAGTTGGCATTAAAAGGATTGTAAGATTTTGAGAGCATCTTCACGCATAAACATTTATTTAAAATATTTTATCTTAGTTATCTTCTTTGGTAATGTTGATCCGTTATGGGCTCAGATTACCGAAACCGAAGAAGAAACCGTTATTATTCGTGGCGCTATTTCATTGAAAGATGTAGATAGTATCATGAAAATGTATACCTATGATCCAGTTTCAGACAGGTATTTGTACACCGTAACTACTAATGATTATAATATAGAATATCCTATGGTTTTAACTCGTAAAGAGTACGAGGATATTTTATTAAAAGCTGCTATGCGTGAATATTATGCAAAAAGACTTGCAGCAGCTTCAGATCGTTTAACCGAAGAAGAAAAGAAAGATTTACTGCCGGGTTACTATGTGAATTCTAAACTTTTTGAAACCATTTTTGGTGGCAATACGATTGATGTAAAACCAAGCGGAATGGTGGAGTTAGACTTAGGTATTCGCTACTCTAAACAAGATAACCCCATTATATCGCCCAGAAATCGCCGCACCTTTGCATTAGATTTTAACCAACGTATTAATTTAAGTTTACAAGGTAAAGTTGGTACGCGTTTAAATACCGATATTAACTTTAACAACCAATCTACCTTAGATTTTCAAAAACAAATGCTTAAGTTAACCTACGAACCCGATGAGGATGCTATTCTTCAGGGTATCGAAGTGGGTAACGTAAGCATGCCCGTAAATAACTCGTTAGTTCGTGGTGCACAAAATTTATTTGGTGTTAAAACTAAATTGCAGTTTGGTAGAACAACAATTACCGGAGTTGTTTCTAAACAAACATCAGAACGCAGAACAATTGTTGCAGAAGGTGGCGGAACAATAGAAAATTTTGAAATGTTTGCGTTAGATTACGAACAAAATCGTAACTTTTTCTTATCGCAATTTTTTAGATACCAATACGATAATGCCTTAAGAAATTATCCTTACATAGACAGTCGTGTGCGTATTACCCGTGTAGAAGTTTGGGTAACCAACCGCCAAAACCGCATAGGGCAGGTTAACAACAACATGCGTAACATTATTGCCCTTCAAGATTTGGGAGAAGCACGTTTAAGTAACGCAAGTACCGATCGTATCATTGGGTTAGATGTAAATGCAAACCCAACCTTTTTTGGCACTTCGCAAGTTAACGCACCTGTTGATAACGCAAATAACCAATTTAACCCAGAAGCAATTGGGACAAACTTCTTAAACCAAGGTATTAGACAAATAAATACAGCACAAGCTGGTTTTAATATTTCTGTTACCGAAGGTAGAGATTATGTGAAATTAGAAAACGCTCGTAAGTTGGTTGGCAACGAATTTAAGTTTCATCCACAATTGGGGTATATTACCTTACAACAACCTTTGAATAATGATGAGGTTTTAGCTGTAGCGTTTGAATATACTATTGGCGGAAAAGTGTATAAAGTTGGTGAATTTGGTACTGATGGCGTAGATGCTACCGTTATTGGTCAAGATGGAAACAATCAAGACATTCCAACAACACAAAGTTTGGTATTAAAAATGCTGAAAAGTACCTTAGCATCTGTTGATGAACCTGTGTGGGATTTAATGATGAAGAATATGTATTCGATACCAAACGGACGAAATCTAGAGAAAGAAGGTTTCCGTTTTAATATTTTGTATACCGATCCTTCGCCACTTAATTACATTTCTCCTGTTGCAGGAACAGCTTTACCAGAAGATGTTGCAAATACACCCCTTTTAAATGTTTTTAATTTAGATAGATTAAATTCTACAGACGATCCCCAAAATGGTGGCGATGGTTGGTTCGATTATATTGCCAACAATCCAACAAGTAATCCGTTTAACAACAACAATCAAAGTGGTGGTTACGGAAACAATAATAATCAAGGCATACAAAATAACAATAAGTTCGAAGGTATAACGGTAGATCAAGAACAAGGACGAATTATTTTTACAACCGTTGAACCTTTCGGGGAACATTTATTTAAGAAACTGTCAAATGGTGCAGCCGAAAATTATGATGTAGATGCCAGTTATAATCCAAATCAAAAGAAATACGTTTACAAAAGTCTGTATCGTAATACTTACACCAAAGCGTTGCAAGACAGTGAAAAGAATAAGTTTCAATTAAAAGGAAAAGCTTCTAGTGCCGGTGGCGACGGTATTCCTATTGGCGGATTTAACATTGCACAAGGATCTGTTGTGGTAACCGCAGGTGGTAGAACCTTGATGGAAGGTGCAGATTATACTGTAGATTACCAACGCGGAATGGTTCAAATCTTAGACCCAGGATTAAGAGAAAGCAACACACCTATAGAAATTTCTGTAGAAGAAAACTCTATGTTCTCACAAAACCGAAGAAACTTTTTTGGGGTGCATGTAGATCATCAGGTAAACGATAAATTAATATTAGGAGCTACTTATTTACGTTTAACCGAACAACCTTTAACTGTAAAATCAAACTACGGCGAAGAATCAGTAAACAATACCATTTATGGTTTTAATGTTAACTACGCAACCGATGTTCCATTTTTAACACGTTGGGTAAATAAATTGCCAAATATTGATACAGATGTAATGTCTACCTTTGCTTTTAAAGGAGAATTTGCATACTTAAAACCAGGTGCATCTAAATTAGATCAACTTAACGGCGAAGCAACCTCTTTTATTGAAAATTTTGAAGGAACACAAAGTAATATTGATGTTTTGAACCCAACAATGTGGTTTCTGTCATCGGTGCCTGTTGGTTTTGGTGAAAACTTTACCGATTTACAGTCGGGTTATCGTCGTGCTAAAATGTCGTGGTATAATATCGATCAAATTTTTTACAGTCCATACCGTCGACCTGATAGCGTAACAGATGCAATGATTTCATCAAACAAAACCCGTCGAATTAATAAAGAAGAGCTTTTCCCCTCAATGGATATTGCTCAAGGCGAGTTGTTAACCATAAACCCTTTAAACTTAACGTATTATCCTAAAGAGCGTGGGCCGTATAACTTTAATCCGCAGTTTTTAGCAAATAACGAATTGCCAAATCCGCAACAAAACTGGGGAGGTATTATGCGTTCTATAGCATCTACCAACTTTGAGCAGGCAAATGTAGAGTATATTGAATTTTGGATGATGGATCCGTATACAGGAAATGCTGGCGATGTTTCAAATCCTATAAATACAGGAAAAGTATATTTTAATCTTGGGTATATATCAGAAGATATTTTGCAAGATGGAATGAAACAATACGAAAACGGATTGCCTACACCCGGAACAAATACACCAACAATTAGTTCGGTTTGGGGTAAAGTTCCAGCATCAACCGCTTTAATTTATGCTTTTGATACCGATGCTAATAACAGAGTGTATCAAGATGTAGGTTTAGATGGTTTGAATGATGAAGAAGAAAAAGTGAAATTTAGTCAGTTTTCTGGTTTTGCCGATCCAGCAGCTGATAATTATGAATTTTTCTTAACAGCACAAGGTGATATTGTTTCACGCTATAAAAATTACAACGGCTTACAAGGAAACACACCAATACAATTTAGCGATACCAACAGAGGTAATACCAATTTGCCCGATGTAGAAGATATTGATAATGATAATACCATGAACACCATTAATGCGTATTATCAGTATGAAATAAATGTAAACCCAAACCCTATTATTGGGGAGAATTATGTGGTAGATGTTCGTACAACTACAGAAAAATTTTTAAACGGAAACACAACACCTGTAAAATGGGTACAGTATAAAGTGCCTATTGTTGCAAGTCAGGAATACTCTGTAGGTGCCATTTCAGATTTACAGTCGGTACGTTTTATGCGTATGTTTTTAACAGGTTTCTCTGAAGAAGTAACGTTGCGTTTTGCAACTTTAAACTTGGTTCGAAGCGATTGGAGAAGATATACCGAGAATCTAGTAGAAGATCCTAATATTGTAGTTCAAGGAACAAACACTGGATTTGATGTTACTACATTAAACATTTTAAACAATTATGCCCGTACGCCAATTCCGTATGTATTGCCACCAGGTATCAGCCGTGAACGTGTAAATCAAAACAATACCATCATTAATCAAAACGAACAAGCATTGTCATTACGTGTGTACAAAGCTAATACAACGGTTTCGCCAGATGGTTTAGAACCTGATGATTCTAGAGCGGTATTTAAAAATGTAGGAAATATTGATATGCGCCAGTACAAAAAACTGCGTATGTTTTTACACGCCGAAGCTTTAGAAAGTGCTACAGATGCAACCAGATTGAAAGATGACGAAATGGTTGCTTTCATTCGTTTTGGAAACGATTTTACCAATAACTTTTATCAGGTTGAAATTCCATTAAAAGTAACAGAATGGGGAACAACTATTTCTGAAGAAGTTTGGCCGTTAGCTAACGAAATTGAATTGCAGTTAGAATTACTTACCAAGTTAAAGTTAATGCGTAATCGGGACAATACCCAAAATCCTAATTTTATTTATTTTAAAGACGAAGATGAACTGGCGCCAGAATTATCAGGTAAAATAAATAAACTGCGCATTGGTGTAAAAGGAAATCCAAATTTTGGAATGTTACGCACCATTATGATAGGGGTTAGAAACAATACAAGAATTTTATATCAAGATTCGCCCGAATCGCCAAGAGATTTACGTGGAGAAGTTTGGTTTAACGAACTTCGTATGTCCGATATGACCAATAAAGGTGGTTGGGCTGCAGTAGGTACGGTAGATGCTAAAATTGCCGACTTTGCCGCTGTAACCGCATCTGTAAACAAACAAACAATGGGCTTTGGTTCTTTAGAACAAGGTCCGCAAGAACGCAGTCGCGAAGATATTTTTCAGTACAATGTTACAACGGCAGTTAATGCACATCAGGTATTACCTAAAAAATGGAATTTAAACATACCGTTTAGTTATTCTATTTCCGAAGAAAAAATTACACCAGAATACGATCCTAATGATCCTGATATACGCTTGCAGGCAAAAATGGACGAAGCTCAATCGGCAGAAGAACGCAAACAAATTAAAGATCGCGCTATAGAATATACCAAACGTACAAGCATCAATTTTATCGGGGTAAATAAGCAGCGCAGTCCAAACCAAAAACAGCGTTTTTATGATGTAGAAAATATAACGCTTTCGCATTCGTTCAATCAGGTAGAGCAACATAATTTTGAGGTAGAACAAATGTTAAATCAACAAGCAAGTTCTTCGTTAGATTATTCGTATTCATTTAAGCCATGGAATATAGAGCCGTTTAAAAAAGCCGAAAATTTTAAGAAAAATAAATACTTAAAATTGGTTAGTGATTTTAATTTAAACTTATTGCCATCAAGTGTTGATTTCCGTTCAAATGTATTAAGGCAATACAATCAGCAAAAATACCGAATGATCGATGTGGAAGGAATTGAAATTCAACCATTATACCGCAGAAATTATTTCTTTAATTACAACTACGGGGTTAATTTTAATTTAACCAAAAGTTTAAGCCTTAATTACACAGCTACAAACAACAACGTGGTTCGTAATTTTATGGACGAAAACCGTTTTGTAGATAATTCTTTAGGGATATGGGATGGTTATTTTGATCCGGGTACACCAAACTTGCGCATGCAAACATTGCAGTTAAACTATAAGTTACCGTTAGATAAAGTTCCGTTTTTAGCATTTATGAATGCCGATTATTCTTATAAAGGTGATTATAGTTGGCAACGTGCTACCGATGCCTTTTCTAATGTAGATTATAACGGTGTAAATTATCAGTTGGGTAATACCATACAAAATGCCAATTCGCATAATATAACTACAAATATTACAATGGACGTTTTGTACAAATACTTAGGATTGGTTTCAAGTAAACAAAAACCTAAAAAACCAACTGGCTTGTCACAACAACCTAAACCAGGCGAAAGAATAGAGCGTAATAAAGAACTTACAGAGAAAGAGAAAAAAGATCAAGAAGAGGGTTCGCCGGCATTAGATGCGTTAATAAATTTGGTTACCATGGTTAAAACTGCAAGCGTAACCTATCAAGAAACAAACGGTACAGTGTTGCCAGGTTATTTAGGTGGTTTAGGATTCTTTGGAACTTCGCGTCCTACGTTGGGTTATGTGTTTGGTTCGCAGCAAGATGTACGTTACGAAGCCGCAAGTAAAGGCTGGTTAACATATTATCCGGAATTCAATCAGGAGTTTAGCCGTATGCATACGCAAAATTTAAACTTTAGAGCCGAAGCACGTCCTATAGCCGATTTAACACTTACAATTAATGCTTCTAAAGATTATAGCTTTAATATGTCTGAACAATACGATGTAATCGATGGTATGTACAATTCTCGTTCGCCTTACGAGTACGGAATGTTTAGAACATCAAACATTATGATTGGAACAGCATTCGGTAGAAGTGATGTAAACGGATCGGCTGCTTTTGAACAGTTCAAGGCAAACCGTATAATAGTTGCAAACCGCTTGGCGCAAGAAAGAGGGATCGATTTATCTAACCCAGCAAATATAGATGAGTATGGTTATCCGGTAGGGTATAGTCGTACCAATCAAGAAGTGTTAATGCCATCGTTTTTGGCAGCGTATTCAGGTAAAGATATTTCAAAACAAGACAATGGCTTTTTAAAAAGTATTCCATTGCCAAACTGGGAATTAAGATATACTGGTTTAGCCAAGTTAGGTTGGTTTAAAAATAGTTTCACGCGTGTTACATTATCGCATAGATATACATCAGATTATACCATTAATAATTTTCAAACAAATTATGAGTTTCTTGAAAATCCCAATTCCTTAAATGCTGGGGGGAATTATCCAACTAAAAACGTGGTGAGCAATGTTACTATGACTGAAGCTTTTAATCCCTTAGTTAGATTAGATTTCTTAACGAAATCGGGAATTGATTTTGGTTTTGGGATAAATAAAGACCGTTTGCTGTCTATGAGTTTTGATAATAACCTATTAACCGAAGTTCAAGGTAATGAATACAACATTAAATTAGGTTTTATTATAAAAGATGTAGGTTTCACTACCAATTTTGAAGGTGTTGCAAATGGTGGTAGAATTATAAGTGATATCCGTTTTTCAACCGAATTTTCATGGCGCCGTAATCAAACATTAATACGTTATTTAGATTATAACAACAACCAAATAGGTGCCGGGCAAGACATAACAAATATTAAATTAAATGCAGAATACGATTTAAGTAAAAATTTCTTGGTGCGTTTTTATTATGAACACATGTTCTCCAAAGCAGTAATTTCAACCATGTATCCAATTACAAACATTCGTTCTGGAATAACTTTACAATATAAATTTGGAAATTAGAAGGTAAAAATTTTTCAATTCTTAATAAAGTTATACATTTGCTTTTAAAATAATTACACAATGAATATACCAGCTAATTTAAAGTACACAAAAGACCACGAGTGGGTTAGTTTAGAAGGCGACGTTGCAACTGTTGGAATTACCGATTTTGCACAAAAAGAATTAGGAGATATTGTTTATGTTGAAGTGGAAGCGCTTGACCAAACTTTAGATCAAGATGAGGTTTTTGGAACAGTTGAAGCTGTAAAAACAGTATCTGATTTATTTTTACCTGTTTCTGGGGAAGTGATAGAATTTAACGAAAACTTAGAAACAGAACCAGAATTGGTAAACAGCGATCCTTATGCTGCAGGTTGGATGATTAAAATTAAAGTTGCAGATACAGCACAAGTTGATGCTTTATTAACAGCAGATCAATATAAAGAATTAATAGGTGCATAATAAAAAGCTTATAGCCATAAGTTGGAATGTTTTAATATTGGTTTTCTGCCTGATAAATTTGTCTAACATTAACCAAGTACAAAAAATAAGCATTCCTCATTTAGATAAGGTTGTTCATTTTATATTTTATACAACTTCTTCTTTTTTATGGTCATGGGCATTGCTTAATAAAAAAGCATCTTCCTACAAATTAAATCTTGCCTTAATGGTTTTTGGTTTGATTTTATTTGGATTGATGGTAGAGTTTTTACAAGATATATTACCAACAAAACGTTCGTTTGAATGGTTAGATGTACTTTGTAATACATTAGGCGTTTTATTCGGTACCACCGTTTATTTAATATATACAAAATTTAAACCTCACAATTCGTGAGGTTTTTTTATTTTAGTAAAATGAAAAACGTTAGTGATTTCTTAGACGCCACTTATCTTAAAACACCACAGCAAGCAGGTATTTCCAAATTGGAAAATGATGCTGTTGTAGAAGCATTGTTGCAAAATGCGGTACAATACAAATACAAATGCGTGATGATCCGCCCCGATTATGTGTTGTTTGCAAAACAATTTCTAGCAAAAAACAAAAGTAAAGTTTTGGTAGGAACGGTAATTGATTTTCCTGAAGGAACCGCAAGCTTAGATGAAAAATTGTCTCAGGCACAATTGGCTATTGATGACAGTGCAGATGATCTTGATTTTGTAATAGATTATCAAGCTTTTAAAAACGGAGATTTTACTTTGGTTCAACATCAGGTAAAAGAATGTACCATGTTGTGTTTGCAATATCACAAAACTGTGAAATGGATTATTGAAACAGCCGCATTATCAAACAAAGAAATCATTCAAATTACAGCTTTAATTAAAAATGTAGTAATTAAAAACTTTAAAGAAACCGATTACGCAAATGTGTTTGTAAAATCATCTACAGGTTTTTATAAAACAACTAACAACCAACCAAACGGAGCAACACCAAACGCAATTACGTTGATGTTAGAAAATGCTACTCCTTTATCTGTAAAAGCATCGGGTGGAATAAAAACGTTGAAAGAAGTTATGTTTTATCTGCAGATGGGAGTAAAGCGTATTGGTACTTCGGCACAAAATGAAATAACTCATCAAAGCAAGTTATAAAAGTGACTGGTAAAGGTTAATAAAAATTCTATAGAAACAGACTTCAGTCCGTTTTAACAAGAGTAATGAATTATTTATGATTAAATAGGTGTTGCTAGTAAAGGTTTTTTCAATTTTGTTTAACACTTTAAAAGCGTAAATAGTTAGTTTTAAGATTTTTTTTAAAGTATATTTGCAAACCAAATTTCATTAGCAAACAAGTTATTTTGGAGACACCTTCATCAACAATAAAAGTTACTGCACTATCAGAGTTTAAAAGCATGACCAAAGCTGGTTTAGCATTTAGCGTGGTGTTTTCTACTTTAGCAGGATATTTGCTAGCTGTAGAAGATTTTCAACAAATAGACTATCTTAAATTGCTAATGTTAGCTGTGGGTGGATACTGTATGGTTGGTGCATCAAACGCATACAATCAAATCATAGAAAAAGATTTAGATGCAAAAATGGATCGTACCAGTAAACGTCCAATTGCATCGGGTAGGGTTTCAAAAAACAATGCTTTTATTCTTGCTACCGCTTTAACCATTGTGGGGCTAGTAATTCTTTACATTGTTAGTCCAAAAACAGCAATGTTTGGCGCAATTTCCATCTTTTTATATACAAGCGTTTACACACCTTTAAAACCCTTAACGCCGTTAGCGGTTTTTGTAGGTGCTTTTCCAGGTGCCATTCCTTTTATGTTAGGCTGGGTAGCTCATACCGATCAGTTTGGTATTGAAGCCGGAACACTTTTTTTAATCCAGTTTTTCTGGCAATTCCCACACTTTTGGGCTTTGGGATGGTTTTTATTCAATGACTACGAAAAAGGTGGATTTTACTTACTGCCAACACGTAAAAAAGATAAAAAAACAGCCTTACAGGTTATTTTATACTGTGTTTGGTTAATAATAGCATCATTGTTGCCAGCAACAGGTTTTACAGGCAGATTGTATTTGTCGCCAATTGCTGCAGTACTGGTATTGCTAGCAGGTTTATGGATGTTATACGGCGGTATACAGTTGTATCGTAAACAAACAGATAAATCGGCAAAAACATTAATGCTAATAAGCGTAACCTATATTACGTTAATACAAATAATTTTTATTTTAGATAAATTCTTGCGATAATGAATATTGAAGAAGCGAACAGAGAACAAATACAAAAAGCTAAGGCTTATAAAACCATGCTTATTTTTGCAATGGGAAGTATTGTAATGATATTTGCGGGCTTAACAAGTGCTTATGTAATTAGTAAAAGCAGACCTGATTGGTTAAAAGATTTTGTATTACCACAAGCTTTTTTATGGAGTACCTTGGTTATTGTTTTAAGCAGTGTAACTTTTCATTTTGCTAAAAAAGCAATTCAAAAAAATAATAGATCTACTACAACTTTAATGTTGGTTGCTACCTTGTTGTTAGGTTTGTTGTTTGTTGCAATGCAGTTTCAAGGATTTAATCAAGTAATTGCAGCAGGATATTATTTTACTGGAAGTTATAGTACCATTACAACCTCATTTTTGTATATTGTGGTTTTGGTTCATATAGCCCATTTAATTGGTGGGTTGATTTCATTATTAATCGTAATTTATAATCATTATAAACAAAAGTACAATGCAACTCAAACCCTTGGAATTGAGTTAAGTGTGATGTTTTGGCACTTTCTAGGATTCTTGTGGTTGTATTTGTTTTTATTTTTTACTTTTTACAAATAGTCTTTTAACTTTTCTTTAAAAGAAAAAAGATGTAAATTTGGGAACTTTTTAACACTTAAACTTTTTATGGGAGCGACAGTTACTACAGCAGCGACTAAAGAAAAAATCTGGGAAGGTGGCGAAGATGTCCAACCTCTAGGAGCAAGCTATGGGAAAATGATGATGTGGTTTTTTATCTTATCAGATTCATTGACTTTTGCAGGATTTCTTGCAGCTTATGGTTTTACAAGATTTAAATTTATGGACTCTTGGCCTATTGCCGATGAAGTTTTTAATCACTTTCCGTTTATGCATGGTGTAGATGCACCTATGTATTACGTAGCATTAATGACATTTATCCTGATCTTTTCATCGGTAACGATGGTATTAGCAGTAGATGCAGGTCATCAAATGAAGAAAAAGAAAGTGGCTACTTACATGTTACTTACAATTGTTGGTGGTCTTATTTTCGTTGGATCTCAGGCTTGGGAGTGGAAAAACTTTATTACAGGTACTTACGGTGCCGTTGAAACAAGAGGCGGAGAAATATTGCAGTTTGTTGATAAAGACGGAAAACGCCTTGCGTTAGCAGATTTTGCCGATACTACTTTAGCAAGAGAAGACGCGAATTTATCACGCAGTAAAGGTGCTTGGTATATGAGTGGTGGTACTGAAACATCGGTTTCATTATCTCAAGTTAAAGCTGGTTTAGAGAAAAATCCAGATGTGTTTATTAGAACACAATATACCGTAGAAGGTAACAAACACCAAAAAGTAACGTTAAACCGCGAAGAAAGTTTAAAACGTGCAAACGATTTTACATATGTTGTAGAAGGTGCAAACTTGGTTCGTAACGAATACGGTCATAAAACCTTTGCAGATTTATTCTTCTTTATTACTGGTTTCCACGGATTCCACGTATCGGTTGGTATCCTTTTAAACATCATTATTTTCTTTAATGTGTTGTTAGGTACTTACGAAAGAAGAGGAAGTTACGAAATGGTTGAAAAAGTTGGATTATACTGGCACTTTGTTGATTTAGTTTGGGTGTTTGTATTTACATTCTTCTATTTAGTATAATCTATTAAAAAAAATTAAAATGGGAGCACACGTATCAAATACTAAAAGAATTTGGCAGGTATTCATCTACTTATCTGTCCTTACAATTGTAGAGGTAGTTTTAGGTATCTTTAAACCAGATGCTTTATTTCACCACGATTTATTCAGCTTAAGCTACTTAAATTGGATTTTTATTATATTAACAATCGTAAAAGCTTACTATATTATGTGGGCGTTTATGCACTTAGAAGGTGAAAAAGCATCTTTCCGCTGGTCAATTGTTGCACCAATGGTTTTCTTAATTGCATACCTTGCGTGTTTAATATTAATCGAAGGTGATTATATTCACGATGTTTTTAAAACATCATCAATGAAATGGATGTTTTAATCTATAAATAAGAGTTAAAAAGGCGGTTATTACACCGCCTTTTTTTATTTTTGTAAAAACTTTTTATAATGAAAAAAGTATTACTATTAGTGGCGCTTTTTATTGTGCCCGTTGTTGCTTACCTATTTTTTGCCTCAGGCGTAAACTCTTTTATTAAACTGCCTGTTGTAACCGAAAAAATCCCAGAACTTCCATTAAATTGGAAACCACTTTCGGGTAACGAAATTCAATTAAAAAATAAAATTACCATTCTTGGTTTTACCGGAAACGACATTGCGTATGTAGAAGGAAATATCACCAATTTGGCACACAAGATTTACGATAAAAACAAAGATTTTGTAGATTTTCAGGTGGTTATGGTAGCCCCGTATGGAACCGAAGAAGCTATTGATAAAATACGAAAACAATTAAGTGTAAATATCGATTTAAAAAATTGGCATTATGTAATGGCTAACGGCAATGAAATTCAAGAGTATTATAAACAGCTTAAATTAATAGGCGGTTTAAACGCTAATCATGGAACTTCAACGGTTTACATAATCGATAAAGAATTAAATCTTCGTGGTAGAAAGGGTAAAAATAAAAAAGGAGATGATGAATATCGTGAAGGATATAATACTATTTCTGCAGCCGATTTACACAATGAAATGGCAGACGATGTAAAGGTGATTTTAGCGGAATATCGTTTGGCACTTAAAAAAAATAATAATAAAGACAACATAACAAATTAGTAATGAAAAAAAATTATTCCTATATCTGGATTTCATTAATCGTTTTGGTTTTTGGGATCTATTTTGTTCCAAAAATTGCAGATCGATTTAAAAATGCTTCGGTAGTAGAAAGTGATCGCTTAAATGTTGCAAATCGTAGAGAGCTTATAGAAATAGGTAAGGCACCTGCTTTTTCGTTTACCAATCAAGAGAATGAAACTATTACAAATGCAAATTATGATGGCAAGGTTTATTTGGTAGAGTTTTTCTTTAGTACATGCCCAACCATTTGTCCTATTATGAACGAAAACATGGTGAAACTTCAAAATGAATTCCATAAAGACGATCGTTTTGCAATTGCATCAATCACCATCGATCCAGAAACCGATACTCCAGAACATTTAAAAGAACATGCTAAATTTTTGGGTGCAACCATGAAAAACTGGCACTTTTTAACAGGAACTGAAGATGCCATTTTTGCTTTAGCAAAGAAATATAATATGTATGTTGGCAAAAATAACGATGCGCCGGGTGGTTTTGAACATTCTGGTTTATTTGCTTTAATAGATAAAAAAGGCATGATTCGTTCTCGCAATATGGAGAATATGGAGTACCCAATTATTTATTATGATGGAACAACAGATGAAGGAATAAAAATGCTTCGTGAAGATATACAACAATTAATTAAAGAATAATGGAACATTTAAACACAGAAAAAAAATACAATATTTGGATCTGGATTTTATCAATAGCCATACCACTTGTGGTTGCTGTTTTATTTAGTGTAAACTTACACGATTTAGGTTATGATGTTAAACCATTATCTTTTTTACCACCAATTTACGCTACAATTAATGGGTTAACAGCTATATTGTTGTTCGCTGCTGTAATGGCTATAAAAAAAGGCAATCAAGCGTTACACGAACGTTTAATTAAAATTTGCATTGGTTGTTCGATAGCTTTTCTGGGTATGTATGTAGCGTATCACATGACATCAATCGAAACAAAATTTGGAGGTGA
>Ga0233380_1000123_pt1 | contig 44550 bp, 27 predicted proteins | sample ElkDunMinimDraft_9_FD_191541 | JGI IMG/M metagenome (GOLD analysis project Ga0233380, IMG submission 191541) | Fecal eukaryotic communites from dung pellets of Tule Elk in California, USA - Elk Dung F36 | ecosystem: Host-associated > Mammals > Digestive system > Large intestine > Fecal | place... | reverse complement strand
ACATGGACGACGCAGAGGCTTTGCTGCGTCAGGCATCCCGGCTTGTCGAGGGCCAATACCCCGATAGCGCTTCGGTCAACGCGGCACACGCACGGCAGGCAGGCTTCCTGTATCGGCGTGGCCGTAAGCCCGAAGCTGCCGCAATCTATCGCTCAATCACCGAGAACGTCAGCGGGAACCGCGGCGCGCTCGTCGGCATGGCGAATTTGATGCGCCCCTATTTCGACCTTCTTACCGAAGATTCGAAGGAGCATCCGCAGTCGGTGGACGACCTGTTCCTTGCCACCCAACTTGTTGAACGTCCCGGCGCGGCCGATACCCTTGCCCAGCTTTCCCGCCAGCTTGAAGGCGGCGACAGCCGTTCGTCCGACCTTTTTCGCCAGTCGCTGGCGCTAAACCGCGAAATCGAACGCAACCGGATGCAGGTCACGCAGGCCGAAGCAACGGGACAGCTCGAGAATCTGACCGAAGCGCTGGCTCGTCAGGAGCGATTGCTCGACGCGCAGCTCCAACTGATGAATTCGCTGGCGGAATTCCCGCAGTACCGCGCCGTCGCCAGCCGCTATGTCACGCTGGACGAAATGCGGACCTCGCTCCAACCCGACGAAGCCTATCTCAAGATGGTCCAGCTCGGTGGCTCGGCCTACGCCGTGTATGTTTCGCGCGATACAGTGCGCGGCTGGCGCATCGACAAAAATGCGCAGGAGATCGCAAGTTACGTCGCGGATCTGCGGGACAGCATCTCTATCACCGTGAACGGCGTTCGCTCGACATACCCCTTCGCCATCGACGCCGCGCTTGCACTTAATGACGCATTGCTTGGTCCTGTCGCAGCAGAGTTGCAATCCGTGCGCCATCTGGTGTTTGAGCCCGATGGAGCTCTCCTCCAGTTGCCGATCAACCTGCTCACCGGGGACCGCGCAGGGGTCGCAGCCTATCACAAACGCGTGAAGGCCGGCGGTGATGAATTCGATTTCTCGCGCATTGGTTGGCTTGGGCGCGATCGTTCCGTCAGCACAGCCCTTTCGGCCGCCAGTTTCCGTGACGCGCGACAGGCGCCCGCGTCAAAGGCCAAACTGAGCTATATTGGCCTTGGCCAGAATGCTCCGCTCGGCGCTGTCACAACACAGGCTTCCGTCCGCACTGTTACCGCTGGCGCCGATGCTGGCTGCGGGTGGCCCGCAGCCGCTTGGAACAGCCCGATTTCGGCGAACGAGCTTCGGGCAGCTACCAGCGTTTTTGGCCGGAATGGCGCGGATCTGATGACCGGCGCGGATTTCACCGACACAGCGATCATGGCACGCGGCGATCTATCATCCTTCCGCATCGTCCATTTCGCCACACACGGCCTCGTCACTGCGCCGCGTGACGGTTGCCCGGCCCGGCCGGCTCTGCTGACATCGTTTGGCGGCGACCAGTCCGACGGACTTCTGGGCTTTGGAGAGATTTTCAACCTCTCGCTCGATGCCGACCTCGTAATCCTTTCCGCGTGCGACACCGCCGGGCAAGCCAGCCTTCAGGCAACACAGGAAGTCGGGGTCACGACCGGCGGCGGACAGGCCCTCGACGGGCTGGTCCGCGCCTTCATCGCCGCGGGCGGACGTCAGGTCATTGCCAGCCACTGGCCCGCACCAGACGATTACAATGCAACCCAGCGCTTGTTCTCGGGGTTCTTTGCCGACAGCCACGGCACCATCGGCAGCGCCCTGCTGCAAGCACAGCGCGGACTGATGGACGACGCGGAAACCTCGCACCCGTTCTACTGGGCCGGCTTTGCCATTGTCGGGGACGGCGCCAAACCCCTGCCCGGCCATTAAGCCTGCACGTGGAGGGAGCATCACCTGAAGGCAGCGAACGCGGCCTGATCGCACGGGGCTGGCGAAACATCCGCGCCGCAGGTCCGCGCCGACTGGCGATAACGGCCCTGCTGCTGTTCATCGCGCTGCTGCTTGCCCGTTTCAGCTGGTACATTCCCGTAACGGGCGATGCCGAACGTGCACTTTACGACCTTCGTGCCTTCATTTCCGCACCGCGGGTTGAACAGGACGAACGCGTGCAGGTGGTATCCTATGACGACCAGACGCTGATCGCCGTCCGTAAGCGTTCGCCACTTGATCGGGGTTTACTCGCAAAGGCGCTGACCAACCTTGATACTATGGGCGCCAAGGCCATCGGCATCGACATGCTGTTCGACCAGCCGCAGGATGAGGACGAAGACCTGATCGCCGCCTTAAGGGCGATGAAAACCCCCGTATTTGTGGCCTACGCCGACATTGCCGGAAACCGCGACGATATTACCTGGGAACAGCAGCAGTACCTCGACGGGTTCATGAAACGGCTGGAGGGCAGCAACGCCAGCCCGGCAAGCATCCGACTGGACTATGCCAACGGTGTCACCCGGCTTTGGCCCGACCCGTTGGACCATCTGCCCCCGTTGCTGGGCAAGGCAATGCTGGCCGCCAGCGGTAGCGATGAAGTGCAGCGTTTTTCTGACTACACAGGTGCCGTTCGGTATCGCCTGCCCCAATCGGACGATCGCCCGGTATTTTCCTCGCTGCGGATAGACCTGTTCGCCGATCCTGCCGTGGCACCGGCGCTTTCAAACCAGGTGACAGGCCGATATGTTCTGGTTGGGGGCGAGATCGTTGATGTTGACCGCGTGGCAACACCCTTTACCGCTACAACCGGAGAAAGCATCGCCGGTATACAGGTTCATGCTGCCATGGTCGCGCAGATGCTGGACGGCGAAGACATGCCCCGGCTGACAAACTGGCAGCTGTGGCTGGTCGGTGTGTTGGTGGTCTTGGCAGCAGCGCTCACCAGCCTGATTGAAGGGCGTTTCTGGCGCATCTTTCCGCTTGTTGCGGTGCAATTGCTAGTAATCGGCAGCGTCCCTTTCGTGCTGCAATCCTCCGGCCACGACACCCTGGGCACGCCAGCGGTGGGCTGGGCGATAGGCTGGCTACTGTCGTTCCTTGCCGTATCGAACGCGGTACGGGCCTCTGGCGCTGTCGAACGGCGCTTTGCCCAGTCCGCCCTGGGACGCTATCTGCCGCGCGACATCGCCCAGGAAATCATCGATCACCCCGAACGCCTGACGTTGAGCGGCAGCAAGCGGCAGCTCTACATCCTGTTCAGTGACCTTGAGGGCTTTACCCAGCTGTCACATCAACTGCCGCCAGAAGTGGTCGCACGGCTGCTGAACGAATATCTCGACATGCTGAGCGCGGTCATCCTCGAACACGGCGGCGTCATTGATAAATATGTAGGCGATGCTGTCGTCGCCTTCTGGGGGGCACCCATAGCCCGCCCGGACGACGGCAAGCGGGCGGCACTTGCGGGTTATGCATTGTGGCAGGCTGGAGAGACCTTTCGCAAGCAGGCCGATGCTTCACTACCTCCTATCGGCAAGACCCGGGTGGGCCTGCATTATGGAGAGGCTGTAGTTGGGAACTTCGGCGGAGAGCGGCGTATCCAGTACACTGCGCTGGGCGATGCGATGAACACCGCCGCCCGGCTTGAAGCGGCAAACAAGCCGCTGGAATCAAGCGTGATGGCCAGCCGCGAGTTTGCCGAACAGTCCGGGCTCAACTGGTGGCGGCCCATGGGCCGGGTGGTGTTGCGCGGCCGTGCCCGCCCTGTCGAACTTTACGAACCCGCACCCGATTTCCCGGCTGAAGATCGCGAAGCCCTGCGCGCCGCGATAGAGCTTTCCGACAGCAACATGGCCGCTGCGGCACGCGAAATTGAAATTATTATTACCAAGCATCCCGCTGACAAGTCGTTGCAAAACCTTCTAAAGCGGATTCTCAAACAGGGGGAAGAAAGTGCCTATGTCCTGGGTTAAATCCATCGTAGCGTCCGCCGCCAGCGCCGTCGCGCTGGGCACATCAGGCGTTGCACTCGGCGCGATCGTTGTCGCCTCCAGTGGCCCCTCTGCGTCCCAGTTTCCTGCTGGCAAGAAGATCGATGACAGTCAAAGCATCACTCTGCGCGCCGGCGACACGATTACCATCCTTGACCATCAGGGGACCCGGGTTCTGCGCGGTGCCGGCACGTTCAAGGCCAACGAAACAGGCAGAGCGGCCCAGTCGTCCACCTTCGCAGCCCTTACCCGCCAGCGCGCATCACAGCGGGTACGGACCGGCGCTGTACGCAATGCCGGACCCGCAGGTACTGTGATGAGCCCGAACCTGTGGTTCATCGATATATCGAAACCCGGCATCAAATGCGTTGTCGATGGTGCACCGATACGGCTGTGGCGCGCCGATGACGCAAAGCCCGCGACTTACACGGTCTCCACGGCAGGCGGCGTAGCATCCACGGTTTCCTTTGATGTAGGGTCCATGGTTGGGGCCTTGGATACCAGCAATACGCCCGTCGCCGACGGCGCGGCCTATACCATCGCGACCAGCGCGGGCGAAGCGTTCGGTCGTTTTAGCTTTGCCGTGCTGCCTGCGCAGCCGGCCAATCCGGAAGACATGGCATCTGCGCTGATCGACAAAGGCTGCTCTGCACAGGTCGATCTTCTGGCGGCATCGCTGGCGCCGCAAGGCAACTAAGCGGACACGCCGAAACCGGGTCGGCATCGGCCCCCAACATGAAAAGAAACCGCCAGCCAGAGCAGCACCTCTGACTGGCGGAACACGGGGATAAAGACGGGCCAATGACAGATGCCGACGCGAATCAGGCAGGTGCCCCTTGCCTTGGCAAAAGCTGTGAAATGAACACGTCAGGAAGCCCCGCGCGCACGGGGCGGGCCGGCTGGCTCGCAAGCGCGGCACTCCTGCTCACCGCGCTTCCTTCACTTGTTCACGCGCAGGTGATCAATCCGCCCACTCGTGAAGAGCTTGAGATCGCACGACCGCCCAGCGATGAAGGTGTGAACGCCACCCGCCTTGTCGTGGAAGGGGGTATCGAACGTGGTCCCTGCCCGCTTGCCGATCCCTCTTTCTCGGACGTGAAGGTTAACTTCTCACGCGTTGTCTTCAACAACCTTTCTGCCGTCCCGCCGGAAACGCTCGATGCGGCGTGGCAGGACATGGCCGGCAAGGACGTGCCAGTAGCCAGCCTTTGCGAAGTGCGGGACCGCGCCGCGACCATGTTGCGCAAGATGGGCTATCTTGCAGCAGTGCAAGTGCCGCCGCAGCGCATCGACAACGGCGGCGAAGTACGGATGGACGTGCTGATTGCCAAGCTGGTCGAAGTTCAGGTTCGCGGCGATGCGGGCCGGGCGGAGAGACTCATTGCCGCCCATCTCGACAAGCTTACCAGTGATGAGTGGTTCAACGTCAATGCGGCAGAGCGGCATCTGCTGCTGCTGTCGAGCCTGCCGGGCTATACGATCCGCCTGACCCTGCGTTCTGCAGGCAAAACCCCCGGCGAAGTGATCGGCGACGTCTTGTTGGAACGGCGGCCCATCGAAATGGCCGTCGGGACGCAAAACCTGGGCTCAAAGACGACCGGCCGGCAGGGCGTTTACGCACAGCTCATGCTCAATGGCCTCACTGGTCTTGGCGACCGCACTTTTGTCGCGCTTTTCAACACTGTCGATATTGAAGAACAGACCATTCTCCAACTGGCGCATGATTTCGCACTGGGCTCCGACGGACTGCGGCTGGCCGCCAATTTCACATATGGGCGCGGAGAACCCGGAATTGCGGGCGGAAACTTCAAGAGCGAAAACATCATTGCCGGGCTCGAGCTGACCTATCCCCTCGTCCTGAAGCAGTCGCGCAGAGTGACGGCAGCGGGCGGGTTCGAACTTGCCAACCAGAAAGTCGATTTCGCAAGCTTCTCGTTAAGCGAAGACAAGCTGCGAATTCTTTACGCGCGGCTGGATCTGGACATGATCGACGAGGCCAGCCTGCGCAGCAGGGGTGGTTATTCGGCCTCTTCACCGAAGTGGCGCGTAGGCGGGTCGATAGAGGCCCGGCAGGGTCTAGCTGCGCTTGGTGCCAGCAAGGGCTGCTCGCCCATTTCCAACTGCCTTTCGCCCAATGTACCGATCAGCAATTTCATGGCCGACCCGTCCGCTTTCCTGATTCGGATGAATGCAGCGTTTGAATATCGCCCCACGCCGGTCTTCACGCTCGCCGTGCTTCCCCGGGCGCAATATTCCGGCGAACAGCTGCTCAGCTTCGAACAGTACAGCCTTGGCAACTACACTGTTGGACGCGGCTTCGATCCGGGCGTGGTTGTCGGGGACAGCGGCGTCGGATCCTCATTCGAACTACGTTATGGACGACTGCAGCCGCGCTCGAAGAAAGCCTTAGCATTCCAGCCCTATGCGTTTCTTGATGCTGGCTGGGCCTGGACCAACGATGGCGGCTTCACCCCCGATCCGCGCCGGGCGATTTCCGCTGGCGGTGGCCTGCGCGCGCGCTGGGGCGACCGTCTCGACGCCAATATCATCGCCGCCTTTCCCATCGATCAGTCGAACTTCCTCTTCACACAGCAGGATGACTTTCGCCTGCTATTCACGCTGACCGCCCGTGTCTTACCCTGGGACCCATCATGACCCCTACCCCAGCCCTGCCCACCCCATCCCGCCCTGTGATGCGGCGCCACGCCGTTTACAGCAGCTGCGCCATGGCCCTCGCCTTGGCGCTCGCCGCCAATCCGGGCGCGATCAGCGCACAGTCATTCCTGGGTAACGGTGTTCCGGTGGGCGGAGAGGCGATCATCACGCCCACGCTGAATAACACAGTTGTTACGGTCCTCAATCCTCAGGTGGTTATTGACTGGGATCTGCCGTCTTCTCCCGGACCCGGAACGGAAGTGTTTCAGCCGGCAGGGACCACAGCGACCTTCGTCGCCGGTGGCTCAATTACCGATTTTACCGTCCTCAACCGCATTTTGCCTACAAATGGCGGAGCAGCCGTCAATCGCGCGGCCCAGCTCAACGGCACCGTGAACGGCAGCGGAAATATCTGGTTCTATTCACCTTCCGGCATCGTCATCGGCTCTTCCGCAAGGTTCGATGTCGGCAGTCTGGTGCTGACATCCAACGCGATCAATACAGATGGCGGACTCTATGGAGTCAATGGAGAAATCCGCTTCCGCGGCGCTGCTTCATCCCTCGCGCCCGTGGAAATCCAGGCCGGTGCAGTGATTAATGCCGGGGCCGGTCCGGGCAACTACCTTGCCATCGTGGCCCCCCGGATCGTGCAGGCAGGCACCATCAGCGCCAATGGACACATCGCACTCGTCGCGGCGGAGCAGGCCGACATAACAGTGAACATCGGCCTGCTCGACATCCTGGTCACGCAGGGAACCACCGACCCGAACGGCATCATCCACACAGGATCGACCGGTGGCCCAGCATCCACGGCTTTGGACGACCGTCAGGTACTGTCGCTGATCGCCATGCCAAAGAATACGGCCCTGACCATGATGTTGTCCGGCAGCATCGGCTACGCTCCGGCAGCCCTCGCCGCGAATGAGGGTAGCTCGGTCGTGCTTTCCGCAGGCCACGCCAGCTACCTTCCCGGTGAAGTTCTTGCACAGAACCTTGGCAGCATCACGATCGGTAACACTGAGTTCACCTCGGCGGTCACGGCTGTCGCTACAAACGCCATCGATCTCGCGCCGATCGGCGGATCGGTAGTGTTCCGAGAAACCGGAAACCTCACCGCATTTCAAAGACTCAGCGCGATTGCCGGTGCTGGTGAAACCATTACTGCTGCAGACTCACTGCTCCTAAGCTCCGCCCAGGGAACAACCGGCGGTACCGTGACCGTGCGCGCTGAAAGCGGAGGCCAAATCGCAGCAACGAACGACCTGTACGTTTCCGCAAACGGCCAAGCCGACGGCCTTTTTCCGGTAATAAACCAACGCATCGCGGCGACGGGCGGCACAGTTACCCTTGCAGCGGCCGGCGGCGGCATCGCCGCGGAAACGATGACCCTTGAGGCAATCGGCGAAGGCGTGGGCGGCGGGAATGGTACGGGCGGTTCCGTTACTGTATCGGTAAGAAGCGGCGGCAGCATTGGCGCAAACTTGTTTACTGCGAACGCGGACGGCACCGGCGGAACTGTCGGGGAAAGTCCTGTGCGCGCTGGTGACGGTTTCGGCGGCAGCGCCAGCCTCGTCACCACGGGCGGCACAGTAACAATCACGGGCCAGGCTCAGCTCTTGGCGCGCGGAATTGGCGCCAATGGGCCGACTATATTCGGCGAACAGAACGCACCGCTTGCTGGCAATGGAACGGGTGGCAACGTGGTGGTTCAACTCTCGGGCGGAACGGTGACAACGCCGGATCTGCTCTTGGATGCTACTGGCTTGGGCGGACGGGGTGCCGATGACTTGAGCGGAATTCCGGGCTCAATTGTTGGCACCGGCGGGAACGGAACAGGTGGCAATGCCCAGCTTGGCATGACAGCGGGCAGCACCGCTCAATTGACGGCCGAAACCGTGCAGCTGACCGCCGATGGCCGCGGCGGCGATGGCGGGTTCCTGGAAACCGGGGGATCCGGCAATGGCGGCAACGGCAGGGCTGGTAGCGCAGGCATCAACATTGCCGATGGAGGTTTCAACCTGGGCGCAACCACCGTGCAGGCCAGTGGCGCGGGCGGTGTGGGCGATATTGGTGGCAGCGGCGTAGGCGGCACAGCATCGTTCGTGCTGAACGACACCCTGAGCGGTGCGGCACAGCGCCGCATCAGTTCACTTTCGCTATATGCCAGGGGGTTTGCCGAGGGCGGCAATTCCGGGTCTGCTCCCACGACAACCGCTGGCCTGACACGGCTTGTCGTGAACGCCGGATCGCAAGCCGGCGCAGTCACCCTCACTGGCGACTTCATTGCCGAAGCAACAGGCGGCGACGCGCCGGCAGGCAACGGATTTACGGCGAATGTTGGCGGTGCGGCGTTCAATGTTGGCGGCAACACCACGATCATCACCGATCGCGACATTTCCATGACAATCACCTCGGGAGGGGCTTTCGCCACCCAGGGTGCCCTCAATATTGTTACACCGCGCAGCCTGACCACAGCTGGGCTCATCAGTTCTGCAGGCGACGCCAACATTACCGCTGATCTTGGCATTTCCATGTCGGACCTGCGATCGGGCGGCGTTACGCAGCTGTCTGCGGCAGGAGGGCCAATCACGGTAAGCAACGACCTTTCCTCGGCGGGCATGGTCTCTCTGTTCAGCACGGCAGCGAATATCCGCTCGCTGGGCGCGCTTACCATCGGCGATGTCAGCGCCGCGGGCGACTTCGCAATCGAAACTGCCGGAAACCTGTCAACTGGCACGGTCTCCGTGACGGGCGATGTCGGGCTCTACAGCACGGACGGCCTTGTACAAACGACCGGCCAAGTGTCCGGCGCAAACATCGCCATCTCCGCAGGCGGCGGCGTGCAGGCCAATGCCGGCCTTACCGCAACCGGCACCTTGCAAATGCAGACGAACGGCACATTGCAAATCGGTGGACGCGCCATTGGCACTACCATTACCGCTATATCGGGCGATATTGCCCTTGGTCCGAATGGCGGTATCGGCCAGCGCGGGACAACCCAGTCGATTACCCTGCTCAATGCCAACCCGGGCCGGCCGACCTTCATCGGCGGCACGGCGCAAGCGAACGGGTATAGCCTTGATGCGGCGGAAACCAGGCAACTGGCGGCCGACAATTCGATCAGCCTGGGGCTGTCCGCCAACGCTGGCGCAAACGCTGCAGACCTTATTATCGGTGATCTTGCCCTGATTTACGGAGACAACGGCAATATCGGCACGGGGGGCACACTGAAGATCAACGCCCCAGGTCGGATCACGGTAAATGGCGCTGTCGCACTTACCACCAGCAGCGGTGCAGATCGTTTTTCGATCGACCCGACACGTATCGAAATCAACACCGACACCGGCAGCATCACCATGAGGGACAGCAACGGAAACCTTGCTGGCCAGCTGGAGCTGGTTGGCGGCACGATAGCGGTCGCATCTGGCGCTACGCTGGCGGCGATCGCTAACCTTACCAATCCGATCGAAATCAATGCCGCGCTGCTTGCAGCCCCTGCTAACCCCAACAATGCTGGCTATCTGCAGGCCGGCAGCATCGTCCTGAACGCCGAAAACGCAATCTACATCGCCAATACCGGAATTTCGGCCGAAAACGCGGATCGGCGCGGGTTTACGACGGGCAGCCTTAGCATCATCACCGGGGCGCTGCAGACGCATATCGCGATCAACGGCGTGCTGGTCGATGCCAATGGCGCCGCCATCACCGGGCTGGATACGCTGTCGGTTGTAAACATTAACGGCGCCCCCGCTTCAGTGCGCGGCCTGTTCTCGCGGTTTTCAACCATCAACGGCTGCGTCATGGGCGCGCAAAGCTGCGATGCCCCGGCAACCAGCGACACGATAAAGACAAAAGCCGATATTGAGGTTCCTCTTGACCCAGAGGGCAACACACCACAGTTCGCCTTCGTTCTGGAAATCGAAGAACGGGAAACCGACGATCAGCAACCGCTGGTTGACGAGCCGGTGACCGGCGTCGGCAACGACGATCTTTGGAACGGATCTTGCGGTTCAAATCCGGGCGCATGCACACAAGGGGGGAATAGTCAGTGATGTCTCGGGGCGCACATCCGGCGGGGAAACCGGGTGGGCTGATCGCCCGGCTGACGCTACTTCTGGCGCCGGCGATGCTTCTTCTTGTGGACGGCTCTGCCGAAGCCCAGCGCTTTGAAGGCGTAGCCAGCTGCGCCGGTTCCACCTGTCATGGACGCGCTGAGGGCAACGGCAAGGTCGTCCGTCAAGACGAGTTGATGCATTGGCAGGAACCATCGTCACGCGGGGGCGCACATAGCCGCGCCTATGCTGTGCTGGCTTCACCCCGTGGGCAGGCGATTGCCTCTGCTCTGGGGCTTGGCAATGCAACATCTGCCCAAGCCTGCCTCGGCTGCCACGCCACACCGCCGGGCCCACGCGGAGAGCGGTTCCAGATTTCCGACGGAGTCGGCTGCGAAAGCTGCCACGGCCCCGCATCCGGCTGGATCGCCAGCCACTATGCCGTACCGGCAACGCCGGCGTCGAACATCTCGCAGGGCATGTATGACCTTGCCAATCCCGCCAAACGCGCCTCGGTCTGTCTTGACTGCCACTTCGGCAGTGACAAGCCTGGACAGTTCGTCACCCACTCGATGATGGCGGCGGGCCATCCCCGCGTCGCGTTCGAACTCGACCTGTTCTCCTCGCTCCAGCAGCACTGGGACGAAGATGCCGATTACCATCAGCGGAAGGGTCGTAACGATAGCGTCCGCCTGTGGGCTATCGGACAGGCAGAGGCGGTCCAGCGCTCCCTTTCGCTCTTCGCAAACCCCGCCCTCGGCACGGAAGGCATCTTTCCGGAACTGTATTTCTACGATTGCCACAGCTGCCATCGCGGGATCAATGACAACCCCGGCCGCAAGCGAACGTTTGAAAACAACCCCGGCCGCGCCATTCCCTTTGGCTACCCACCCTACAACGATGAGAACATGATCATGCTTTCCGCCGCAGCGCAGGTACTCGCGCCCGGTCAAGCCGCCGCTTTCGATGCCGCCAGCCGGAATTTCCACGCTGCCATGGGCAAAGGGCGCACGGATGCCGTCGCCGCTGCAGCACGGCTTAATTCAGCGGCCAGCGCGCTTTCTAACGGCATGGCGCGAAGCCGTCCGGGCGGGGATACGGCATTCCAGATTATTGCCACGATCACCAGCAAGGCAATCGCACCGCGCTTCACCGATTATGCCGGCTCCGCACAGGCCGTGATGGCCGTAGATACGTTGCTCAACGGCCTGGTCCGTGAAGGACGGATTACAGTCGGCGCGGCGGCGGGCATCCGTACCAATATCAACCGCGCCTATGCTGCTGTTTCCAGCCCTGCGAACTACAACCCCGCTGCGTTCCGCGCGGCGCTGGGTCAAGCCGCCAACAGCATCACGGCGCTGCGCTGATGCGAACATCTGCACTTTACGCAGCCGCTGCCGCCATGCTGCTGGTATCCTGCGGCGGCGATGACGGCGATAGTGGTAACGCTGGCGGCGATGGCAACGGCGGTGGATCGGGCGGAGGCAGCGGAGGCGCACCCATCGTCGGCGGCCCCGGCGCGACGTTCGCCATACCAGCACAGGAATCGCTTTCAGTGGCAGACGTCCAGCAGGTGCTCGCCCAGGCGGCGGCGCAGGCACAGACCGATGGCAACCCCGCCGTCATCACCGTGGTGGACCGGGTAGGCAATGTGCTGGCCATTCTGCGCATGACAGGGGCGCGGCCCACGGCGGTGATCGCCAAAGCACCCGACGGATCAGCGCAGGATGCGCAAGGGCTGGAACTGCCTGCCGAAGTCATGGCAATCGCAAAAGCCATCACGGGTGCGTACCTTTCCAGTGGCGGCAACGCCTTTTCCAGCCGCACGGCCAGCATGATCGTGCAAGAACATTTTCCACCCGGCCCATCCACGGCCGGGCTTGAAAGCGGGCCGCTGTACGGGGTGCAGTTCAGCCAGCTTCCATGTTCCGATCTTGTCACCCGCGCAGGCGCAGGCAGCGCCCCGCTGATCGGCCCCAAACGCTCACCACTCGGCCTGGCCGCCGATCCGGGTGGCTTCCCGCTCTACAAGAACGGCGTGCTTGTCGGCGGCGTTGGTGTGATGGCCGACGGCATCTATGGCTCCGACAGCAATGTGCTTGATTTTGACAATGATGCTGACGAACGCATCGCCCTTGCCGGCACCATCGGGTTCGAAGCGCCAGAGGCCATCCGTGCCAACCGCATCACGCTGGACGGGACATCGCTACGCTATTCGGACGCCGAATACGGCAGCCTCACCTATGTCAGCAGCGCGCGTTTCGCCGATACCGTCCCGGAGCTCGGCGCATTGGTGGCACTTAACGGCTATCTTGCTGCGGCGACGGTGAGTGCGGGCGTAGCCTATGGCACTGAAGCTTCCGGCCTGCGCCCAGCCACAGGCGGAGAATTCTTTCGCAACGACGCATTCGTCCTGACGAATGGCTCGGGTGCCAACCGCTACCCGATCCGCGCCGGCACCGACCCCGAGGTTGGAACAGTCATCAGCGCTGATGAGGCAAAGGCCCTGCTGGAACAGGCCTTTACTGTCATGGCCCGGGCTCGCGGCCAGATTCGCCAGCCATTGGATAGCCAGGCCCAGGTAACGGTCTCGCTGGTCGACACACGCGGACAGGTTCTGGGTATCGTGCGATCGCCTGACGCGCCAGTTTTCGGCATCGACGTTTCGCTGCAGAAGGCCCGCACCGCGAACCTCTTTTCCGGCCCCAACGCAGGTTCGGACTTGCTGGCCGATCCCAGTGCCGATGTTCGCAGCTTTGTGCCCGCAATGCGCAATTTTCTGGGTAATCCCGCAGCGCTAACCGGGACCGTCGCCTATTCCAACCGCGCTATTGGCAATCTGCACCGCCCCTATTTCCCGGATGGCGAATTGGGTGGGCCCAGCGGGCCGCTTTCGCGCCCGATCGCCAAGTTCAATCCGTTCTCTACCGGGCTGCAATCGGCGCTGATCATCCAAAATCTTGCCGAACACGTGAACTTTGTAAGCGGCGCAAGCGGAACGGATACCGCCCAGCGCTGTACATTCCTTCCGGATACCGCGTCTGGCCAGAACCGTTTGCAGAACGGCCTTCAGATCTTCCCTGGGTCGGTGCCGGTCTACCGCGGCAATGTGCTGGTCGGTGCGCTTGGCGTATCCGGCGATGGCATCGATCAGGACGACATGATCAGCTTCATCGGCACCTATAATGCCAGCCAGACGGTTGGCGGCATCGGACCCGCGCCTGCTGCGATCCGTTCGGACAACGTCGTCGTGAATGTCGGCAGCGGCGTGCGGCTGCGCTATGTCGGCTGCCCCTTTGCGCCGTTCCTCGACACCGCGCAGCAGAACGTCTGCCAGGGACTATAATGGCGCTTTCTGCATTTCTGCTACAGACACTGCTGTCGCAAGCCACGGTGCCCTCCGCTGATGACCCAATGGCGCACGTCGCGCAGGTGGAAGCCGCGCCGGTCGATGAGGCCGCCGAAGTTCCGGATGTCGAAACCGGCGTCATCGACGGTCGCCGTCGTCCTGGCTATGAACCCGATCTGCCGGATCGCGCGGTGCAGGACAATCCCGGCGCCGTCCGCGCGCCGCCACCAGAGGCCTTCCCCACAGACCAGATCCCAATTCCTGATCGCTGGCGACTAATTGAATCGCTGGGCGTCGTTAAGGAACGGTGGTTCGATCCCTATAACCAAAACACGCTAAAGGGTGACCGTCCGATCAATCGGGCCAAAGTGCCGTGGCTGCCGATCAAAGGTGACGACTGGTTCTTCGCCGCGAACGTTGTCTCCGACACCGTGCTGGAACCGCGCACCTTTCCGATACCAGTGGGCATTCAAACGACCGAGCGCCCCGGCAGCCTTGATGTTTTCGGCAAGGACGCCAGTTTCGTCTTCTCGCAGACATTCATTGCCGGCCTTGCGCTGATCAAAGGCAACACGGCCTACAAACCGCCAGACGTGGAATATCGCGTCACTCTGGCCTTCAACTACAACTATGCGGACGTGCCCGAACGGCGCGTGCTGTTGGTTGAACCGTCGCGGCCATCGCACCGTTCGGACCACTTTCTGGGCGTCCAGGAAGGCTTCATAGATTACCACATTCGCAACACGTCGGATCGGTTCGATTTCGATTCTGTCCGCGTGGGCATCCAGCCTTTCCAAGCCGATTTCCGCGGCTTCCTGTTCAACGACCAACAGCTTGGCGTCCGTTTTTTCGGCAACCGCGACAACAACCGCCTCCAGTACAACCTCGCAGCGTTCTGGCGGCTGGAAAAGGACACGAACAGCGGCCTGAACAGCGTGGTCCAGCGGCCGCGCGACGATTTCCTTTTTCTGGCAAACATCTATCGTCAGGATCTGTTGATCCCGTCGCTGACCAGCCAGTTCACCATCGCCTATAATCGCAACCGCGAAGGCAATGAGATAGAGATCGACGAAAATGGCTTTCCTGTACGCCCTGCCCTGCTGGGTACGCTGCGTGGCCGGGATTATGACGTGGTCTATCTGGGTTATAACGCGGATGGCCGCATCGGGCGGCTGAACCTGACGGCATCGGCCTATTACGCCCTGGGCGAGGACCGAAACAGTTTCTTCACCGGCAAAAAGGCCAACATCAGCGCAGGCTTCGGCGCAGCCGAATTGAGCTATGACAAGGACTGGATGCGCTTTCGCCTGTCGGCGCTTTACGCCACGGGTGACGGCAAGCCCTATGATAACAAGGAAACCGGCTTCGACGCCGTGTTCGAAAATCCAGTCTTTGCAGGGGCTGACACCAGTTACTGGATACGCCAGTCGGTTCCCTTTGCTGGCGGCGGCCGTGTTATTGGCATTACCGGACGCAATGGCGTGCTCAATTCCCTGCGTTCGTCCAAGGAACAGGGCCAGTCCAATTTCAACAATCCCGGCACGATGCTTGCGGGCGCTGGCGCGGACTTTGACCTGACGCCGCAGTTGCGCCTGTCTGGCAACGCCAACCACCTGTGGTTCGAGAATACCGCTTCTCTGCAAGCCCTGCGGAACGAGGGCAGCATTCCCAAGACCATAGGCTGGGATCTTTCGGCCGCTGCCATTTGGCGGCCGTCTGCGACGCAGAACCTCGTCATGCGCTTATCCGGCGCAGTTCTAATGCCCGGTGACGGCTTTCGCGACCTTTTCGACAACTCCGAGAATAACCGGGAATACTACTCGGTGCTCGCCAATGTGATCCTGAGCTACTGATGCGATTCCCGAGCTTTTTCGTCTTTCTTGGCCTGGTGCTGACGACACTGGCGATGCCCTCCAGCCCCGCATTAGCGGCCGGAGGGGAAAAGCCAGTAACGCGCGATTATTCGCTGGTTGCCGCCCCGGCTGCCCCAGCGCAGCAGAGCGTCGCCGCTGTTCAGGCGAAATCAGCGGGCTGCTACAGCTGCCACGTCAAGACAGACGCGCCAACCATGCATGTGTCACCGGCTGTTCAGCTTGGCTGCACGGACTGCCATGGCGGCAATGCAAAAGTAATGGGAAACCCTGACCTTCCGCACGGTGACCCGGCCTATGTCGCAGCGCGGGAGAGGGCGCACGTACTGCCGCGTTTCCCGGACAGCTGGCACTATCCATCGTCGGCCAACCCGCCGCGCACCTATACGCTGCTCAACAAGGAAGCGCCGGAGTTCGTCCGCTTTATCAATCCCGGCGACTACCGCGCGGCGCGTGAATCCTGCGGCGCATGCCACATGCCGGTGATCGAAGCATCGGAACGCTCCCTCATGGCCACCGGCGCGATGCTGTGGGGCGGGGCTGCCTATAACAACGGTATTGTGCCCTATAAGAACTACCTTTTTGGCGAAGCCTACACCCGCGATGGCCAGCCAGCGAAGCTTGTCTCGCCCGGCAATCCGGCTGGTCAGCTTACGGAACGGCAGAAAGCGCGCGGCGCTCTAGCGGCGCTTTATCCCCTGCCCCGCTGGAACGTGATCCCACCGGGTGACATCTTCCGCGTGTTTGAGCGCGGTGGACGCAACATCAGCACCCAGTTCGCCGAAGTCGGCCTGCCCAATCCCACAGGCAGCATCCAGCGGCTTGAAGAACCGGGCCGGCCTGACCTGAAACAGTCGAACCGCGGCCCCGGTACGGGCCTGCGCGTCGCAATTCCGATCCTCAACGTCCACAAGACGCGGCTCAACGATCCGTTCACATGGTTCATGGGCACCAATGACCAGCCGGGTGACTACCGCCATTCCGGCTGCACCAGCTGCCACGTGATCTACGCAAACGACCGAGAGCCGCGGCACAGCCTGATCTATGCCCAACATGGCCGTGACGGGCAGACCATCACCGTTGACCCCACGATCAACCGCAAGGTGACATCATCGCACGGCGCCCTAAAGGGCGACCACCAGAGCGACCATCACGCAGATGGTCATGAAGAAGGCGACCGCGCTGATCCTCCGGCACAAGGTGTGAAGGAAAGCGGCCATCCGCTACAGCACGTCTTCACCCGTGCCATTCCGACTTCCCAATGCATGAACTGCCACATGCACCAGCCCAACATCTTCCTGAACAGCTTCCTTGGCTACACCATGTGGGATTATGAATCCGACGCGCCAAAGATGTGGCCCGAGCAGCAGAAATACCCAACTGCCGCCGAAACCCACAAGGTTCTGGAGCGCAATCCCGAAGGCGCGGCGCCGCGGGGCAAATGGGCCGATGTGGATTTCCTGCGCAATGTCTATGACCTTAACCCAGAACTGAATGACACGCAGTTTGCCGACTACCACGGCCACGGCTGGAACTTCCGTGCCGTTTTCAAACGCGATCGCGAGGGCAATCTGCTGGACAAGGAGGGCAACATTGTCTTGCCCAACGATCCTGAGAAGTGGCGCAAGGAAGGCGAAGAAAAGTTCGTGCCCGTTGGCACCAACCCCGGCAAGACCGTCCACCTGATGGACATCCACGCCGAAAAGGGAATGCAATGCGCTGACTGTCACTTTGCGCAAGACAGCCATGGCAACGGGCTGATTTATGGCGAAGTGGCCAACGCAGTGGAGATCGGCTGCAAGGACTGCCACGGCACTGCCGACGCCTATCCCAACCTGTTGACGTCTGGCCCGGCGGCCCCGCCCAAGGGCAACAACCTCGAGTTGCTACGCAACCCGGACGGCCAGCGCCGTTTTGAATGGACGACCGACAGTTACGGCCGCCGCGCACTCTATCAGCGGTCCCTTGTCGACCCAGACCTCACCTGGCGCGTCAGTCTGGTGAAGGACAGCGTCGACGCCACCTCGCCCGAATTTAACGGCAAGGCTGCCCGATCAAAGTTGATGAGCCGTTCCGGCGCGGTCGATGGAACCTTCTCATTCGGTCCCGGCGTGCCAACGAATGACCGCGCGCACGGCGAAAAAGAGCTGGCCTGCTTCACCTGCCACCTTTCATGGACAACCAGTTGTGGCGGCTGCCATCTGCCGATCGAGGCCAACTGGAAAACCTCGATGCACCACTATGAGGGTGAGGAAACACGCAACTTCGCCACCTACAACCCACAGGTAGCGCGTGACGAGATGTTCCAGCTGGGCAGGCACCAGACGACCAAGGGCAATCAGATTGCCCCGGTGCGCTCTACATCGGCACTGGTGTTGTCATCGACCAACGTGAACCGCGAACGGATCTATATCCAGCAGCCGCCGATCAGCAGCATCGGCTTCTCATCGCAGGCCTTCGCCCCACACTTCCCGCACACTGTGCGCCTGACGGAAACCAAGACCTGCACCGACTGTCACCTTTCCGCCGCAGACGATAACAATGCCATCATGGCGCAGCTGCTGCTGCTGGGCACAAACTACGTCAATTTCGTCGGCCTGAATGCCTGGACCGGGCTTGAGGGCGGGTTCGAGGCTGTGCGTGTTACCGAGTGGGAAGAGCCGCAGGCGGTGATCGGATCCTATCTCCATCGCTATGCCTATCCCGATTACTGGAAGCTGCACGTTGAACGAAACGGTCGCGAGCTGAAGAACTGGAAGCGCGGCAAGGTGTTCGACGGAAACCTGTCTGGCGAAACCCAACCAATCGAGGAATTCCGCAATGTCGTGCAGGGAACGCGCGACCGCGTGGGCTGCCTGCAAATGCGCGGCGAATATATGTTCGTCGCCGAAGGGCGCGGCGGCTTCCGCGTTTACGATATCGCCAGTGTCGCCAACAAGGGCTTCTCAGACGCCATCGTCTCTGCGCCATTCTCCGCCCTTGGCCAGGACACGCACGTCGGCACGAAGAATGCCACCTGCATGGCAATCGCGACCAACCAGCCCATTGCGCCAACGCGCAGCACAGCCGAACTGCGCGAGATTAATCAGGAGCAGGCGTTTCTGCCGATCTACAGCTATGCCGCGATCACCGACAGCGTCGAGGGCCTGATCCTCGTCAACATAGACACATTGGCAGACGGTGAATTCCGCAACAACAAGCTGAAGCGCGCGGCGACGTGGAACCCGAATGGCGTGGTTAATGGCGCGCGCCACGTGGTGCTGGCGGGCGAAGTGGCCTATATCACCGCAGATCGCGGGTTGGTTGTAGTCGACCTGAAGGATCCACTGAAGCCGACATTGGCTGCAGTGCGTGACCTTGCAGATGCACGGGCAAGCGCCGTGCAATTCCGTTACTTATGGGTGACAGACCGCGAAGGGCTTAAGCTGTTCGACGTGACCGACCTTCGTAATCCGCTGCCGGTGCCATCCGGCACCGTGCCGCTGGCCGACGCGCGCCGCATCTACCTTGCCCGCACCTATGCCTATGTCGCGGCAAAGCAGGACGGCCTGGTGATCGTGAACATCACGCGCCCAACTGCACCGGCCATTTACGACAAGGTGACGCTGAGCGGGACGCTCAACGATGCCGAGGACGTCGTTGTCGGATCAACCAATGCGTCGTTGTTTGCCTATGTCGCCGATGGACGAAACGGCCTCAAGGTGCTCCAGCTCACGTCGCCGGACAGCCAACCCAACTTCTATGGCTTCTCACCAGCGCCCAAGGCAGAGCTTGTTGCCTGGACAAAAACCCCGTCGCCCGCCCTTTCGCTTTCCAAGGGCATCGACCGCGACCGCGCCGTCGATGAAACTGGCGGGCAGATGGCAGTGTTCGGCCGCTTGGGCTCACGCCCGTTCACACGCCAGGAAATGGAAAAGCTGTTCCTCAACGCGCGCGGCATGCCCTACAAAGTCAGCGACGAAGTGGACATGAACATGTGGCGGCCGAGCCGAGGGCGATAGGCCCACTGCCATCACTAGCGTCTTCCCGGCGCACAGCGTGCTGGGAAGACGCTAGTGAGATTGGCAAGGGTATCCGTGCTGCCCCTTGCCGCCCGAATGACGACGCGAGCATGCAAACCTGCGCGCCCACCGCGGCGTGGGGAGAGCACTTTGAATACTAAGTTACGCGGGCTAGCCTAGGCCGGTCGTTCGCTTTGAATGATGCGCACGACTTCCTGCAGCCGGTCATCATAACGCGCCAGCGGTTGCAGCGCGCCAACACATTCGAAATGCGACACCAGCCGATTGCCGTCCCAGCTATGCAATCCATAGCCGGCCAGTTCATCCGTGATGAGCGGGCGATTGTCGGGCAGTTCAGGGTCGATCGGCGTCAGGTCCAGTGCCACCGCTGGCGCCACGGAATTGCAGACGGTCAGCGACACTCCGTTCCACAGAGTGTGGATGGTGCGGTGCAGGTGCCCGGCAATAATTCCGCGCACCTGTGAATGCGGCTCTATGGCATCGGCAAATTTCGCGATCCACGGTTCGCGCGCGCTGCTGTCCAGCCAGTTCAAACCGGACTCAAACGGCGGATGGTGCATGGCGATGTAGGTCGGTGTCTGTGTATCGGCAGCAAGCTGCGCGCCAAGCCATTCTGCGCGCGCCGGGCAGAATGCGCCGCCGTGGCGCCCCGGCTCCAGCGTGTCCAGAACCACCAGGCGCAGGCCCGTAAGCTCCAGCACATAATGGATAAAACCGCCTTGGCTGGGCGTTTGCGGGAAAGCCGCCAACAGCGGCTCGCGGCTATCATGGTTGCCGACCATCGGCCAAACCGGGAAGGGGCAGGCGCTGACAGCATCGGCAAGCCGATCATAGCTTTCGGCATCGCCAAACTCGGTCAGATCACCGCTCATCAGCAAAAGGTCTGGCCGGTTGGGGCTTTCGGCCAGCCGCGCCAACACCGTCCGCAGGCGCTGCATATTATATTCATCCGGGTTATCCCGATCGAAGCCAATATGGATATCAGTGATCTGGGCAATCCGCACTGTCTTCTCCCTACCCCGCGATATTCAGCGTCTTACCGGCTTGTTGTTCATGGGTGCTTCGGCACTCGGGTGATAACCGTGGCACGTTGCACAACCGGACGGAACCTTGGCTTTCGCCGTGTCCTCACCAAGATGGCATGTGCGGCACTGGGCGATGCCCGGCAGTAGCAGGTCGGACGAACTGCTGGACGTTTCGGCAAGATGGCATGTCGTACACTTTTCCTGGCGATGCGGCTTATGGTCAAACCAGCCATGCGCCATGAACCGTGAAACTTGCGTTACGGGCATCACGCTTAGCTGCCCGCCAGAGTAGTTCGGCGTGTGGCATTCCCCGCAAATACCGTCGCGCGATAACGCCTGCGCGGCCAATCCCGCAGCACCACGCGAAGCATCGAACCGGGCATAATAGGCCCCGCCAGCGGCATAGTTGCCCGGGCGTGTCCTGCCGCTGACGATGGGCGTGGGCCTGCCTGCCACGCTGAGGTCGGCAATCATCTGATCGATTTCGCCGTGACGCAGCTTTCGGAACGTGCTGCCAACCTTGTCATAGGCCAGGCTGTGACAGCTCTCACAATCCCGTTCCATGTTGATAGGCAGGAACCGCACGCCGTCCTCGGTCGGCCGGTGACAGTCTTTGCACTCAAGGCCACTGCTGCCATAGCCGCGCTCGGTTCCGATGGACGCGGCCATCCGCGCCACGCCGCCCTTGCGATCGAGGTGGACGGTATGAGGGAAAGTAAGCCCGCTCTGCTCACGCGGCTTCTTATCCAGCGATACCGGCGTCAGCTTGTCACTGCCCAACGTCAGCGCCACCGCCGGGCGGAACTGCGGGTGAAGCGTGCCGAAGTCGCTGGCGTTGCCCAGTGTCGTATCTGTAAGCCTGTCGGTTAAAGTGGCGTGGCAATCGGCGCAGAACTCCTGCCGCGGCGGCTCCATCCGGGGCGCGCCTTCATGCTCGGTATGGCAATCAGTGCAGGCACCGGGGCCCGGCTTGCCAAAGGTGTGGGCGACCGACCATAGGAAGCGCGTGCCTAGCGCCGGCTCTGCGCGCGAAACGGCAAGCCGCGCTGGATCGGCATGGTCATGTACGGTTTCGTGGCACGTCAGGCAGGCCTTGTCCTGAACGGGCTCAAACGGGGTGACGTGGCAAGCAACGCAATCCTGCTCCAGTGCGTGGTGCGCCCGGCTCAACTTGCCGGGGCTCCAGTTTTTGTCGCCAACAACAGTTCCCTTCACGTCGGGATCGCGCAGGAGATTGGTGGCGACCGGCACGATAAGGAAGGCGGCCAACACAACCAGAGCCAGCATCCATGACATCACTCGCTTGCCCGGCAGCACCGATGCGAGGGAAAAGCTGTTCTTTTCATCCAGCGCCGCAGATGTATCCTGGCTTTCAGCCTGGGCAATAGTGACAAGCGTGGTGCCATCTGCATCCTGCGCCACAGTAAGGTTGTAGGTGCCAAAGCGCAGTTCTGCGCCCTTTGCCGCGTCAAACTCAGCGCGCATGGTGGACACACCGTCAAACCCGAACCCCAGCGTGCCCAGCGCTTCGGCCAATACTCGGCCACCAGCCTTGGTCTCCAGTCGCGCATGCGCCGGATCGACGGCAAGGTCGGGAAGATGAATGTCGTTCTCTGCCGCGCGCCCAATAGTGAGCGCAGGCTGGTCCACGTCGCGGTCGCGCACAATACGGCGCCCATCCGTCGTGAACTCAATAGTCCTGAGTCTGAAGCTCATGCCCGCGTGCGTCCCCGTCACCAGTAATAGAAAACGCTGATGATATGCGCGGTCAGCGCCGCGAGCAGCGCAAGTGTGGCGGGTACGTGCACGTAGAGCCAGACCTCGAGCAACGACTTCAGCCGCAAGTGCCGGCGAATACGATCAAGTTGCGACTTGCGGCGCTGCAGAAGCGCCTCCACCCGCAGCAGTGTGGGATCGCCAGCGGCTTGCACATCGATCCGATTGAAGCCGTCAATCGCCGCCTGCGTCGGGCTGTTGGCATAGCGGCCCGTCAGCCGTTGCCACGGCGCGCCGGTGAAAGCACCCTCATCCAGCGCAGTCAAAACCAGATCGGCGTGGCGACGCTCAAGCGGCTGCGCTGCTTCATAAAGCTGCCGATCAATGGCGCGCAGACTGTCCAGCATCTGACCCTGCGTCATCTGTTCGCGGTTGTTGCTGAGCGCGGCAGGCAGCGTCGTATACACGCTGATGCCCCATATTCCCGACAGGATCACCAGCATCATCAGCGCATAGGCCAGCGTGTGGATGTTCCAACCGAACTGAAAACCCGTGTGCAGCGTGCCAATGACGATCAGCGACAGCCCCAGATAGACATGCGCCGATGTCCACGCCTTCAGCGACCATGCCCCCCGCGTCATCGCCCGCTTCCGGATGCCGAGCAGCGACAGCCACACGATCAGGCCCGCACCGATGGTGCCAAGTGTATAGCCATACCACGTGCCGCCATTGGGCCGCGGCCCCACATCAGCGACCGCATAGCCGATGATCGCGATCAGGCAGGCAGCCAAAGAGATCTTGAGCCAGCGAAAATTGCGGTAGCGCAGGAAGCCTTCATGATCGGCAGTGATCTGGCGGGATGTTTGCTGGCTGGTTCGCGGTGTCGTGGCCATCAGCCCTCCTCCGCCAAACGAGCAACGGTAAGGAACGCTTCTGGCGCAACACGAATGGCAGCGCCGGTCGGACAGGCCCGTACGCAGGCAGGACCGCCGTCGATACCAGAGCACATGTCACATTTGATCGCCTTCTTTGGCTGTTCCGCCCCTTCGGCCGTATTCGCTTTGCGCCATTTATAGCTGGGTTCACCCGGCCCCGGGCCCTTGCCGAAGAAAAGCCACGAAAGCAGCGGCGGTTTGGGTGGCGGGACACTGTCCATGCGGATCACGCCATAGGGGCAGTTGCGCTGGCAGTTGCCGCAGCCAATACAGGTGTCATCGATGAACACTTCCCCATCCGGCCCTCGCTTGATGGCGTTGGGCGGGCAGTCTGCCATGCAGTGCGGATGTTCGCAGTGGCGGCAACTGGTCGGCACATGGAGGTGGGCATAAGTCTTGCCCGCTTCGCGGTTCAGGCGGCTCAGCCCTTCATGGCTGTCGGCACAGGCCTTTTCGCAGTTATCGCAACCGACACACAGCGTCTCGTCAATCAACAGCACATCGGTCGCTTCACCGATGCCGTTATCGATAAGGAACTGCGCGGTTTCCGAATACATATCGACGACGCTGGAGAAATTGTCCTTCCGGCCTTCGACAAAGGCGTTCACTTCGCGCCGGGCAGCCATGTCAGTCTGTGCCTTGCGGAGCAGTTCCGGCTTCTTCTGCAAGAGCCGCGAGAACGCCTCACCGGGCAGGCGGATGACTTCGGATTTGATCGCCGCCTTCACCGTCGCAGAGCGCGGCGCGCCATCAATCAGCGCCATTTCACCGACATAGGAACCCGCCGGCAGATACGACATGAACACTGGCTTTCCGCCGATGTTCTTCTCGACGATCATCGAGCCTCGGCGGATAACGTAGATATCGTTGCCTGTGTCGCCCTCTGCCAGCACGATTTCGCCCGCACGCTTGTTCTGGACTTCCGCGCCTTCGACCAGTTCCGCCACATCGGCGCTCGTCAGGCCGGAGCCGAAGATCTGGAGCAACTGCCGCTCGATGGAAATTCGCGACACCACGCGGCCGGCCGCCGGCACAGTGGCAATCAGTTTCAACGCAGCGGTCCGCGACAGTTCTACCGCGACCATGGGCTCTGCCGCCCGGACAGTGGCACCGCGCCGCCGACCGGAGATCAGGCCGACTTCACCAAAAATTGAACCTTCTGTGATCGGCACCGTCATGCCGGGATCAGCCTTGTTGATCTCAACCCGCACAGATCCCTGCGCCACGGCGAAAAGCGACGATCCGGGATCGTTGCGTTCAAACACAGCCTCGCCCGGTGCGTAGCTGCGCACTTCGCTATCCAGCATCAGTTCACGCAGCTGCAAAGCCGAAACCTCACGGAAAATCTCGATATTCGTGCCGATGATAGCCAACCATTCATCAACCGTGCGACGGCCCGGGAGGCTGGCAAACTTCTGCGCCAGAATCGGCTCATCAGCCGGCTTCAGGTCGCGGTTGCCGTTCAGGAATTCGATGACATCGTAGCCCTGATTCATGCAGTGCTTGATCAGCGGATACCCCGCCAGCGCGCCGATCACATGGATGCCGGGCTTGGTCGTCTCAAAAGCCGAAGACAGGATCGGAAATGCTTCGCGGTCGGCGCTGCTGAACTGGATGCCGCAGCCTTCGACAAAACCACGCGGTGCGGTGGAACCCATTCGCGCAATAATGCGATCGCAGCGAATTGTTTCCTGCCCGTCACGGACATCCAGAACCAGTTCGCCGGGACGCACTTCGGCAGGTGATGTCTCAAGCCGGATAGTGATCCGCCCGGCATCCGCCGCTTCTTGCAACAGTTTTACGTTGGCAGCCTTGGCTCGGGCAAAATCTGTACCGCGATTCAGGATGGTAACGACGTTACGCTGCGCCGGATCGGCCGCCAGCCCAAGTGCATTTTCGATACCCGCATCACCGGTGCCTACGACAGTGATGTGCTCGTCGATATATTCACCGGGATCATCCAGCTGGTACTGCACATGCGGCAGATCACCGCCCGGACAACGCATCGTGTTTGGGTTGCCCTGCGTGCCGATCCCCAGCACCACGGCTTCTGCCTCTACGGTGTCGCCGCCTTTCAGCGAAATGACGAAGGCGCCCTTTTCGCCCTCAATCTTCAGCACATCGGCGTTAAGGCGTACATTAATGGCCTGTTCGACGGCCTGCCCGTCCCACACGCCCAGCACCGCCTCGCGCTTGCCGGCGTCAAAATCGAGGTCAGATCGAAGGACAAGCGCCGATGGCGTCGCCATAACGTGCTTGCCCTTCTGATACTTGTAGATGGTATCCGAAAGGTGGCCCGTCTTTTCAAACAGGATGTGGCTGATACCCAGCCCCGCAGCTCGCGCAGCCGCGCTTAGCCCAGCCGGCCCTGAACCGACAATGGCAATCCGCACGCGCTCAGCCACGCCTTAACCCCTAAACTCTTGTGCCCGTTGCATTGTGCAGAGCCCTGCGCCACATCGCGTTTCCAGCAGTGGCGGGGCAGACAGCCTGCGTCGGATCAGCATATGGACCGGAACAACGGCATGACACAAGCTCCAACTAACCGGTTTCCATGGGGAAAAATGACTTTGGGAACGGCGGTCATCGCCGTGGGATTTGCCATCGGTTTTGCGATCAATCGCGATGATGCGGCAGAAGCTGCTCCCGCGTCCCGGATGGCCAGTGCCAACGCAAACAGCGATCCCATTGCTGCGCTTGAACAACGCGTAAGCGATAATCCCGATGATGGTGAGGCCTGGGCCCAACTTGGCTCAGCCCATTTCAACGGCGGCCGCTTCACTGACGCGGTTTCCGCCTATGAAAAGGCGACCGGCGCGTTGCCCAAGGCGGCGGGCCTATGGTCTGCGCTGGGCGAAGCGCGCGTGATGGCTAGCGAGCGTGATCCGATGCCGGCGCAAGCCGCGGCCGACTTTGCCAAGGCCGCCTCGCTTGACGCAAAGGACCCCAGGGCACGCTATTTTCTTGCCGTGAAAAAGGATGTCGATGGCGACCATAAGGGCGCGATCGATGACTGGCTTGCACTTCTTGCAGACACGCCACCCGGTGCGCCGTGGGAAACAGACCTGCGCCGCACGATCGAGCAAGTCTCAAAGATCAACAACACGGATTCGTCTGCCCGGCTTGCCGCGGTCAAGCAGCCTGCACCGACCCTGCCCGTTGCGGCCCGCGCGATTCCCGGTCCCAGTAATGCGGACCTTCAGGCCGCCGCTTCAATCCCGCCAAGCGAGCAGCGTCAGATGGCCGAAGGCATGGTATCTCGCCTCGATGCACGGCTGAAGGACAATCCGAAGAACGTTGACGGCTGGATCATGCTGATACGCAGCCGCATGTCGCTGGCCCAGCCAGACAAGGCTTCGCAGGCACTGAAAGACGCGGTTGCGGCTAATCCAGGGCAGGCGCAAATGCTGCGCCAGCAGGCTGGCATACTGGGCGTGAAATAAGCTTTCACGCCCGGCAGCTTCCCTGCCCCTATCGGGCAACGTCGCCGTTAGACGGTACCAATCAGACTACGCCGAAAGCCAGCATGGCGTCGGCCACTTTCTTGAAGCCGGCAATGTTCGCACCCTTCACGTAATCGACGTAGCCGCCGCCGCGATCGCCATAAGCGACACAGCGCTGATGGATGTCGACCATGATGTCCTGCAGCATCTGCTGAAGTTCGCTTTCCTTCCAGGAACGGCGCTGCTGGTTCTGACTCATTTCAAGGCCGGAAACGGCGACGCCGCCGGCATTGGCGGCCTTGCCGGGGGCATAGAGCAGCTTTGCCTCCTTGAAGACATGCACGCCATCCAGATCAGTCGGCATATTCGCGCCTTCGGACACCGCGATGCAGCCATTGGCCACCAGCGTCCGGGCATCCGCGCCCAGCAATTCATTCTGGGTAGCGCAGGGCAGTGCGATATCACAGGGCACACCCCACGGCGTCTTGCCCGCGTAAAAGGTGGCGCCCCTGAACTCTTGGCAATACTCCTCAATCCGGCCGCGGCGGTGCGTCTTATGGACCTTAACCCACTCAATCTTTTCCTGCGAAATGCCGTCCGGGTCATGGATGAACCCAGCCGAGTCAGATAGCGTAAGTACCTTGCCGCCAAGCTGGTTGATCTTTTCTGCGGCATAGGTTGCGACGTTGCCTGATCCGGATATCACTGCTGTCTTGCCCATCACGCCATCGCCCTTCCGGGCCAGCATGTTGGCAAGGAAATATGCCGTCCCATAACCGGTAGCCTCGGGCCGAATCAGCGAGCCGCCATATTCCAGGCCCTTACCTGTCAGCACGCCTGTGAAGTGCCCGGTGATGCGCTTGTACTGACCGAACATATAGCCGATCTCGCGCGCGCCAACGCCGATGTCTCCGGCGGGAACGTCCACATCGGCACCAATGTGGCGATAGAGCTCGGTCATGAAGCTTTGGCAGAAGCGCATGATTTCGCGCACGCTTTTGCCTTTGGGATTGAAGTTCGATCCGCCCTTGCCACCGCCCATCGGCAGGCCAGTAAGCGCGTTCTTGAAAGTCTGCTCAAAGGCCAGGAATTTAAGCACGCTTTCGTTCACCGAAGGGTGAAAGCGCAGGCCACCCTTGTAGGGTCCGATCGCGTTGTTGTTCTGTACGCGCCAGCCGCGCTGAACCCGTATGTTACCTTCATCGTCTTCCCAGCAGACGCGGAAAGAGACGATGCGGTCAGGCTCGGCAATGCGCCGCAGCACCTGCTGGCGGTGGTATTCCTCATTGCTGTCCATGAAGCCGAAGATATCTTCGGACACTTCCTGCACCGCCTGGACGAATTCAGGCTCATGCGGATTGCGCTGCTTTACGCCCTCCATGAAGTCATTGAAATTGGTGTGGTGCGTCATCTGCCCCCCCCTTAATCCTGTTGGCGAAGCGTGTCCGTGCGGGATTCGTGATGTGAAGCGGAGCCGATAATCGCTCAAATTGGCTGTGTATACGGTAATGAGTCAGCCGCCATCGACTTCCCGCAGCCGTTCCGCATCATAGGCAGGGCGCTCCATCAGGAAGCTGTCACTGCCCCTGACATACCATCCGGCGCCATGCGTTCGGCCAACCAGTTTCATCGCAGGCGTATCAAAATACAGCTTTTCGCGGTCCGCGATGAACTTATCGGCGATGTGGGCTACCAGCACTTCACCCAACACCACTGTCTGCATGCCGATGTCGGTCAGTTGGTGCACCCGACATTCAAAGCTGACCGGGCTAGTCCCGATGCGCGGCGGGGCGACAAGGCTTGAAGGCACCGTAGCTATGCCTGCATAATCCACTTCACTCACTTCCGGCGGGGCAGCGGCGCTTGATTCATTCATCACCGACGCATCACCCTCGCAGACAAGGTTGACCGTGAACTCACCCGTTGCGTGCAGGTTATTTGCCGTGTCCTTCATCCTGCCCGTCTTAAGGTCGCGTAAAAGGCCCAGCACGATCAGGGGCGGCTCCACTCCGACACAGTTGAAGAAACTGAACGGCGCGGCGTTGACCACGCCAGCGGCGGAAATGCTCGTCACCCAGGCAATGGGCCGCGGCGTGATGGTCGATCCGAGTATCTTGTAACGCTGGGCAAGCGGCAGCTCGCGCATGTCGAATTCCATGAAGCACTCCTGGCAGGCGACCTCCCCATTATGCCGATCACGCTACGCTGCGGCAATTCGGCATCGGGTGAAACTTAGGACGAAAGCAAAGCCCGCCGATTCGTCAACTGTTGACAGTTTATCGCCCTCACTTCACAGCCCTTTCATCATTTCCTGTCACAGCCGGGGTTCGGATATGCCATTGGCACGCATACGCGCAGTATTCATGCGAGGCGGTACATCTAAGGCATTGATGTTTCGGGCAGAAGACCTGCCCGCAGCGCGCGCCGATCAGGACGCCATCTTCCTTGCTGCTATGGGCTCGCCGGATGAATACGGCCGCCAGATGGACGGCATGGGCGGAGGTATATCCTCGCTTTCCAAGGTCTGCATTGTCGCACCTTCAACCCACCCGGATGCTGACATCGACTATACGTTCGCGCAAATATCGGTGCGCGATGCCCAGGTCGATTATGGCGGCAATTGCGGCAATATGTCGTCCGCCATCGGCCCCTTCGCGCTAGAGGAAGGCATGGTTGAGGTGCCGCGCAATTGCGAGGCAGAAGTGCGCATCCACAACACCAACACCGGCAAGATCATCCTTGCCCGCTTCCCCGTGGTCGACGGCGCATTAGCCCCGGGTGGTGACTTCACGCTGGACGGCGTTCCCGGCACGGCAGCGCCGATCAAGCTGGAATTCCTGGACCCCGGCGGCGCGAAGACCGGCACGCTGCTACCCACCGGATCGGCGGCAGACGAACTGGATGTGGACGGCATCGGCAAAGTCACCGCATCCTGTATCGATGCCGCCAACCCTTGCGTCTTTGTGACGGCCGAAAGCGTCGGCAAGACCGGGACCGAACTTCCCGAGGCGCTGGAGCAGGATGGCGATTTCCTGAACAGGATGGAGGCCATACGCCGCGTCGCCTCTGTGCAGATGGGCCTTGCTCCTGATCTTGCCGCGGCCGGGAAACTGGCAAGCATTCCCAAAGTGGCCATCGTCAGTGCGCCCCGCCCTGCGCCCACTCTTTCAGGCCGGACGCTGGCCGCAGCAGAATTCGATATCGGCATTCGCATGATCTCCGTTGGGCAGCCCCACCGTGCCGTTCCGATTACCGGCGCAATCTGTCTTGCCGTAGCCGCCCGCATCCCCGGCACCACCCCCCACACCCTCTGCGCTGCCGGTTCCGGCCCCCTGCGCATTGGCCACGCATCGGGTACGACCACCGTTGATGCCGAAGTTGCGATCGGCGCTGATGGCCACCCCAAAGCACTGTACGGCGCGGTTTTTCGAAGCGCACGACGCCTATTCGAAGGCAACGTTCTGGTGCGCCTGGACCGTCCAACCATGTCAACTGTTGACAGTTTGAAGAGTCAATTCTAGGCGATCATCACAAAATCAAATCTATCGGAGTAGCTGACGATGGCTGAGGAAAGCTGGGACGTGATCGTGGTTGGTGCGGGCAATGCCGCGCTTTGTGCTGCGCTATCTGCCGCCGAACAGGGCGTAAAGGTGCTGGTTCTGGAAAAGGCCACGCTGGAAGACCGGGGCGGCAACTCCACCTTCACGGCTGGGGGCTTTCGCTTCTGCCATGACGGCGTCGAAGACCTCCGCACCGACATCCTCGATGACATGACTCCTGGCGAATACGATTCCATTGGCAACCTGCCGACATTCTCCGAAGAACAGTTCTATGAAACCCTGATGCGCATTACCGAGCATCAGGCCGACGAAGACCTTGGCCGTATCCTAATCGGCCAGTCGCGTGAAACGATGCGCTGGATGCGCAAGCACAAGATCCGTTTCATCCCGATGTTTGGCCGCCAAAGCTTCAAGATCGAAGGCAAGCACCACTTCTACGGCGGTGTGAACATCGAAGCCGTCGGCGGCGGCTGGGGCCTTGTGGACATGCTGGTGCAGGCCTGCGAACGCATGGGCATAACCATCCGCTACGAAACAGGCCTGCGCGAACTGATCCAGGACGAAAGCGGCGCCGTTACCGGCGTGCGCGCCTTTGGCCCCAATGGCTATGAAAACATCCCGGCCAAGGCCGTCGTCCTTGCCTGTGGCGGTTTTGAATCGAACCCCGAAATGCGCGTGCGCTATCTGGGCGAAGGCTGGGAACTCTGCCGCGTGCGCGGAACCCAGCACAACACCGGTGACGGCATCAACGCTGCAATCAAGATCGGTGCGCGCCCGCATGGTGGGTGGTCCAGCGCCCACGCAGTGCAGTGGGACATCTCCGCCCCGCCCTATGGCGACCGTGTGATCCTGGATAACTTCCAAAAGCACTCGTATCCCATCGGCATCGTCGTGAACCTTAACGGTGAACGTTTCATCGATGAAGGCGCGGACTACCGCAATCACACCTACGCCAAATACGGCAAGGAAGTTATGAAGCAGCCGCAGCGTGCGGCAGTGCAGATTTTCGACGCCAAGACGCATGACAACGTCCGCGACGAATACCGCATCCGTGAAGTAACCAAGGCCACGGCCGACACGATCGAGGAACTGGCCGAAAAGCTCGAAATCAATGTCGAAGGTCTGACGAAGACCATCACCGAATTCAATGCGGCCTGCCAACCGGGCGAATACAACCCGTCGATCCTTGATGGCGTCGGCACCCAGGGCCTGGCCGTGCCGAAGTCCAACTGGGCACTCCCGATCGATACCGGTCCATTCCACGGCTATGTCGTGACCTGCGGCATAACCTTCACCTTTGGCGGCCTGAAGATCAGCACCGACGGCGAAGTTCTGGACCTTACCGACAAGCCAATCCCAGGCCTTTACGCGGCAGGCGAGTTGGTTGGCGGCATCTTCTACCAGAATTATCCCGGCGGCACGGGCTTGCTCAACGGCTCGGTCTTCGGGCGGCTTGCCGGCAAAAATGCTGGCCAGCTTTCCAAGGCTGCCTAGTTCCGGCTAGGAGGGAAGCATGGGGCTTCTCGAAAACAAGGTAAAAGCGCTCTCGCTCGTCGATGCAGTCGCAGAGCGGATCGAAGAGGCAATCATCTCGGGCCAGTTGGAACCGGGGGCAAAGATTTCCGAGCAGGGGCTGGCTGCCTCGCTCGGGGTCAGCCGTGGTCCACTGCGTGAAGCGATCCGGCGGCTTGAAGGCCGTAAGCTGCTGGAACGCACCCCCAATGTTGGCGTGCGCGTCAAGCAGCTTTCACTGAGGGACCTCAACGAGATACTGCAAGTGCGCGAGGCGCTGGAAGGGCTTGCCTGCAGCCTTGCCGCGATCAACATGCCCGACCCGATGATCGCGGCCCTGAAGAAGATGTTGGACAGCCACGGAAAGCAGAAAAGCGTCAAGGAAAATACAGGTTACTACGACGAAGCCAAGAACCTGGACTTCCACTTCACCATTGTGGATGGCAGCGGCAATGAACGGCTGAAGCAAATGCTTGCCGGCGACCTGCACTATCTGCTGCGCGTCTATCGTCACAGGGCGGACCCCAAGCCGGGGCGTGCCGCGCAAGTTCTGCAGGAACACCGCGCCATCGTCGCCGCGCTGGAAGCCCGGGATCCAGAGGCAGCAGACAAGGCCATGCGCGAACATCTGCGGCACGCCCGCCGCTATGTCGAAGAACAGATCGCCGCAGAGGCTGGCCTCAACGCTTGACCACGCTCCCTCCGGCCATAAGCTGGCCGCCAAAGGGAGATGAGACCATGACAGACCTCGCCGCCGCAGACGCCGGCGTCCGCCAGTTGCACGCGCGCTACACCGATGCCGTATGGCGGCAGGATGCCGATGCCTTCGCCCGCTGCTTCACCCCGGACGGCGAATGGCGCATTTCCGGCATGGTCCTGAAGGGCCGCCGGGAAATCGGCGACACAATCGGTCGTATCCTGGACAATTTCACGCGCGTCCTCATCACCTTCCGCACCCCGTCACTGGACGTTGGCAACGGCGTGGCGACGGGCCGGACCTATATCGACGAGCGCTGCGCCTGGAAGAACGGAAACACCAACATCTCCATCGGGCGCTATTATGAACGCTTCGTGCAGGATGGCCCCGAGTGGCTGTTCGACTGGCGGCTGTTCGAACTGCATTACCGCGGCGCGCCCGACATGACCGGTACGTTCTTCGATCACCCCGATCTCGGTCCGCCGCCGGCGATGCCGCCACTGGATGCCAATACCGAGGATATGGCCACGATCCGCTGGAAGCTGCCGCAGGCAGGCTAACCGGCAACCAAGCGATCCACGCAGGCCCCAAAATCCATCCGGCGCCATTGCTGCAGGAAATTCACGTAAACCTGCCGGCAATTACGCGCCGGATCGACCGCATGGAACATGGGATCATACGGCCCAGTCGCATTCACGCATTCCGGCAATCGGAATTCGACGATCTCGGGGAAGGCAAGCACCCGCGCCACACCCATGGTTGCCATATGCAGGGCCAGGTGAAATTCCAGTTCATCAACAGCGATAAACGGCCCGCCGTGTTCGTGATATTCCTGCGCGAACAGTTCAAGCAACTCGCGCAGGTGAAAATCCCAAATGTCGTGATGTGCAGCGCTAAGACCGCCCCATAGCGCCGAACCCAGCGTAATCTGCCCAACACGGCCCCAGTCAATCAGCCCGCAGTGGATGTCCTGATCGTCGCGCCAGAACCAGACGTTGTCGATATGCGCGTTCCAGTGACACAGAGCCACCATATGCGGATTGCCAGTCAGATAGCGCTGGATGACATCTTCGTGATCGCGAATTTTCCACGTGTCGTGTTCCATTTGCGCCATGAATTCGGGCGTCCGCACCTCGTTCGGCAGCAATTGCGGGCAACGCCGTGCAAATGAGAAGCAGCGCTCCAACTCGGACGTCAACTCATCCTTACCGTAACGGATCGGGTCGGCCGACCCCGTCACCCGATCCCATGGAAAGCGCACGTCGATATCCGGCGCCAGCGCGCCCGATTTATGCGCCGCCGCCAGCCTGGCAAGTGCCTTCACCATCGCGCGGTAATAGGGGAGCGGATCATCCATAGTCAGGTGATCAAGGCATTTGCGGCGGTGCGTTTCAATCACACCATCGCCAAATGGGACGCGTTCGGTGATGACAACGCCAGTGCCGGTCGCTTCTTCATAGTCAGCGAAATAGCCAGCTGGCACCCTGATGGGAAAGCCGGGCAAGCGTGAAAGCGCCACAAAACGCGCCTCTCCCGCCATTTCGGTTCGTTGCCAATCACGCCGCGCATCGTCAAAATCGCGTGAGAATTTCAGGAACAGGTCGGTATGCAGGCCAGGTTCGGGTTTGGTGTATTCCACTGTCAGGAAGAACTTGTGACCGGTGCTCCCTCCGGGACAGCGGTGCATCGAGACGATCCGCGCAACGCTGTTATCCGGGCCTATCGATCCAAAAGCGCGAAACGCCTCTGTCAGCCACAGCGCTCCATCAGCCCTGAACGCCGCCTCATGTGCGGGAAGCAGCAATCCGGTAGCGTCGCCGCGCACATGATCCAGCACTGGCAGAACCGCCTCAATCACCCTCATCCCCTATCACTTCAATGCCTGCCTCAGGCTCGCGGAGAAATCCCGACGCGCCCAGAGGTTCAGAAAATTGGCGGCAACGCAAAGAAACCCCCGCACGACCGGATCGCTGCGGATCAGCGGATCGCGCGGGCTAGTGGCGTTGACCGTTTCTGGCAAGCGTGCGTGCACCAGCGCCGGTAAATCCATCATCATCGCAAAGCCGACGAGCACTAGCGACAGGTCAAAATGAACGCCAAGCGCCTCCGGGTCGATTACAGCCCCACCCTCTGCCGCCAAAACGACTGCATAGTGCGACAACAGGTCCTCTAGGCCTTCCTCCAGCATATCTGGTGCGGCTGCCGAAACCCCACCCCATATGGACAGCCCGACGTTCATCGGTCGCACCATGCCCCAGTCGAGCAATCCCGCCTGAAGCACCCCTCCATCGTCGCGCCAGAACCAGGCGTTGTCGATATTGGTGTTCCAATGCGCCAGCGCGACGAAGCGCCGGTCCGCATAGAGGAAACGCCGGATGTCGGCCTGATGCCGCAGCAGAAACAATGCCTCCGCTTCCAGCCCATCCAGAAAGGCAGGCGCAGCAACAGCCCGCGGGAACAACTGCGGGCTGCCTGTAACGAATTTCGTGATCCGCCCGACGGCCTCCTGCATGCCGGCCTCGTCCCACGAAATTGGAAGATCTGCCAGCGCTGCGTTTGCATCCCATGGGAACAACTGATCCACCTCTGGCAAGAGGCGTCCATCGTGGTGTGCTGCGGCCAGCTTCGCCAGCGCGGTCACTGTGGCTTGGTAATGCTCCAACGGGTTCGCCAGCTCATGATCCATGCATTTTTCGCGGAGCGGCTCGATTCCATCCGTACCGAAACGGACACGCTGGGTGATGAGAATCCCGGTGCCGGTTTCATGGTCGAAGTCGGCAAAATAGGGCCTTGCCACGGCAACCGGGAACGCAGGATGCCGGGATAGCGCTGCCAGTCGCACCTCCGCTTCCAGTTCATAGCGTCGCCGGTCGCGAAAAACGTCGACGAGATCCCGTGAGAATTTGACGAAGAGTTCGGTGTCGAGTGCGGGATCGGCGTGTTCATACGCTACCGTAAGAAACAGCTTCTGCCCGGAATTCCCGTCGTGACAGGGCTCAATGCTTGATACCCGCACGACAGCGTTATCAACCGGCAGTGAGCCAAACGCACGGAAGGCCTGTGTCAGAAAATCAGGGCCAGCTTCAAACAAAGCATCCGGGTGCGCTGGGATATCTAGGCCCGTGGCCTCGCCAAGAGCGAAATCCATGGTTTCTTCCGAGGTGAAAATCAGCCCGCACTGCCGTTGTCGGGCGGGTTCCCGTTGGGGATTAGCGACTGGACGATCGAACTGTCGAGCGCTTCATAATCATGATAGCCAATCGTCGCGTACAGCTCGGCACGCGTCTGCATTTTATCCAGCAGCGGCTTTACCCAGCCTTCCCGGCGCAACGTTGCGTAGAGTTCCTCATGTGATTTCGCAGCCATGCGCAGCGCGCTGACTGGCCAGATGACCATCTTGTAGCCCAGTTCACTGAACTGCGCCGACGTCATGAAAGGGGTGCGCCCGAACTCCGTCATATTCGCCAGAAGCGGAACCTCAACCTCACTTGAGAATCGGGAAAACGCTTCTGAATCGTTCAACGCTTCCGGGAAGATAGCGTCCGCACCTGCTTCTACATACAGCTTTGCCCGCGCGATAGCGCCGTCCAGACCCTCACGCTCCAGCGCATCTGTACGCGCAACGATATAGAGGTGTTTCCGCGCCTTCCGGGCTGCCGCAATCTTGGCCGCCATGTCCTGTGCCGGCGCAAGTTTCTTGTCGTTAAGGTGGCCGCACTTCTTGGGCAGAAGCTGGTCTTCGATCTGTACCGCCCCAGCCCCTGCCTCCTCGAACGCGCGGACCATCTGCATGACATTCAGCGCCTCACCAAAGCCGGTGTCGCCATCCACCAATATCGGCAGGCCGGATGCCCGGGCGATCTGGCGGATGAAGAAACACACGTCGTCGATGGTCAGGATGCCTAGGTCCGGCAAGCCCATCGATGCCGACATGGCGGCGCCAGATAGATACACGCCGCCAAAGTTTGCCGCCTTCGCCTGCAGCGCCGACAGACCGTTGTAGGCGCCCGGCAGTTCAAAGATGCCGGGACGTTCTACAAGACTGCGGAACCGTTCCCCAGCGGGAACGGCGGGCAGGTTGTCTGCGACGAGGTAGGTCATGGTCAGTTCTATCCTCAGAACTTCATCGAAAACGGGTCGCGCTTGTCGCCCGAGAAATCAATGAAGACGTTTTTGGTCTGTGTGAATTCAAGGATGCCGGCCTCGCCCCGAACGCGGCCAAAGCCCGAATCCTTCATGCCGCCAAAGGGCGCTTGCGGAGCCGCAACACGGTAGGTGTTGACCCAGACAACACCGCTGTTGATTGCCCGCATCATCCGCAGGCAGCGGCTGATGTTTTCCGACCACACCCCGCTGGCAAGGCCATAGCATGTGTCATTGGCAATCTGGATTGCCTCCTCTTCCTCATCGAAGGGGATGATCGAAAGAACCGGACCAAAGATTTCCTCGGCAGCAACCTTCATCTCATTGCGCACATCGGCAAAGATCGTCGGCTGGATGAAGAAGCCCTTCTCAAGACCCGGACCTTCGGCGCGGCCGCCACCCGCAACAAGACGTGCACCATCACCCTTGGCTTCGTTGATGAAGGACAGGATCTTGTTGAACTGCGGTTCATTGGCCGCAGTGCCCATCTCGGTTTCGGGCTGGCGCGGATCGCCCATCCTGATCTGCCCGGCGCGGGCGGCAAGGCCTTCGACCATCCGGTCGTAGATCCCGCGTTGGACGAGCAGCCGCGAACCGGCGATACAGGTTTGGCCCGTGGCGCCAAAGATACCCGCCAGCGCGCCAATCAACGCACGGTCGAAATCGGCATCGTCGAAAACAATGTTCGGGCTTTTTCCACCCAATTCCATCGTCACAGGCTTCAGGTTGGCCCCAGCCTTCGCAGCAATGATGCGGCCAACGCCCGGGCTGCCCGTGAAGCTGATCTTGTCGACCAGTGTACTACCAGTCAGCGCCGCGCCAACGTCGCCAGCGCCCGTCACGACCTGCACGACACCCGCCGGGAAGCCAGCCTTGTCGCACAGTTTGGCAATTTCCAGCGTGGTGGTGGACGCGTGCTCACTGGGCTTGAGGATAACGCAATTGCCGGCAGCAAGCGCGGCAGGCAGCGTGTTCGTAAGGATCGCTACTGGCGAGTTCCACGCCGTGACACAAGCCACCACACCGTAAGGCACACGGATAGCGAAATCGAGCGTGTCCTTCTGGTCAAGCGGCACGACATCGCCGTGCATCTTGTCCGCCCAACCAGCGTAATAGCGAAAGATGCGAGCAGCATAACCCATCTGGCTATGAGTTTCGCGGATCACCTTGCCGTTGTCAGTGGTTTCCAGCAGCGCCATGCGATCCGCATCCGCATCAAGCAGATCGGCCACCTTGTTCAGCAGCTTGGCGCGCTCACCCGGTGTGGTCTTGCTCCACACGGTATCAAAAGCCCGGCGGGCAGAAGCAGTCGCGTCGTCCACATCACCTGTCGTGGCGACGGGGACATGCGCGTGAACGTCCTGGTTGTAAGGGTTGATCGCCGGTATCGTCGCGCCGTCAGAAGCGTCGCGCCACTTGCCATCGATGAAGAGCTGATACCGATCTGCCATATTGCTGGACTCCTGCGACGCCTGTTTCACACAGGACGATAAACTGTCAACAGTTGACCATTTTGGGGCCACTGTTAGGACGTCTGAAACGCACCCGACGCGGCGTTACCGGGCCAGCTTGCCCATCGCAAGGGTGCATGATCGATTATGCATTATCTGGAGCCAGCGATGTCAGACACTCCATCCGCCCGTGCAATTGCGCGATTTGCCAATGGCGTAAGACTTACTGACGTACCGACCCCTGTCGTTCGTCGGGCAAAGTTGCACATTCTTGATGCATTAGGCCTTGGGCTGGCATCGAACACCTATGAATATGGCCATCGATCAGTCGAAGGCATCGCCGCGATGGGGCCTGGAGGGGCCTGTTCGGTGATCGGACGGCCCGAGCGCGTGGAAATGCGCGATGCCGCGCTGGCGAACGGCATCCTCATCCATGGCCTCGATTTTGATGACACGCACCTCGGCAGCATCATCCATCCCACCTGCACCGCCCTGCCCGCCGCACTTGCGCTGGGCGAGGCGCTCTGCGTTAGCGGCACGGCACTGCTCGAAGCCTTCCTCGTTGGAGCAGAGACCGGCATCCGTATCGGCGGCGCCGTTAAAGGCGGCTTTCACCATGTGGGCTATCACGCAACGGGGGTCGTCTCGCACTTTGCCTCAGCCGTCACAGCCGGCAAGCTGCTGGGGCTGGACGAAGACCAGATCACGTCCGCACAGGGCATCACTGGCAGCACCGCGTCTGGCGTTCAGGTCTTTCTTGAAGAAGGCGCGTGGACCAAACGATTCCACCCCGGCTGGGGCGCCGTGGCCGGCATCACCGCAGCCTACCTTGCACGCGCCGGTTTCAAAGGGCCGTCGCGACCCTATGAAGGCAAGTTCGGCCTGTTCGACACGCATTTGCACGATGCCGCCGATGTGGGCGAACTCACCGATGGCCTGGGCGGCGACTGGCGCTTTGGCGACACGGCGCTGAAACCCTATCCGGTATGCCACTTCGTCCACGGGTGCGCAGACGCCGCGATCGAGCTGCATCACGAATTGGCGGGCGCCAGAATTGCCTCGGTCAAGGCCTACCTCGCCCAGCCAACACTGCACATCATCGCTGAACCTGCCGAAGCCAAGGAACGGCCGACCAACGATTACGAGGCAAAGTTCAGTGCCCAGTTCGTCACCGCCTATTGCCTGCTGCGCGGACGCTTCGGCCTGCCGGATCTGCTGCCCGAGGCACTTGCAGACGCCGAGGTACTGGCGCTGTCGCAGAAGGTTACATGCCTGGAAGACCCGGACACGGCATTCCCCACCTACTTCTCCGGCGGCGTAGAAGTCACGCTGGAGGACGGCCGCGTGATAAAACGCCATATCCGCGTCAACAGCGGCGCAGGTGATCGCGCAATGACACCAGAGGCCGTTACGGACAAGTTCATGGCATCAGCCAGCCTTGCCATTCCCATCGCGCAAGCAGAGCGCATCCGCGATGCGGTTCTTTCACTTGAAGACGTACCCGTGACAGAGTTGATGGCGCTACTGCGCAAGGACGGTTAGCGCAGGACAGAAGCAGCCCGCGCGGCGACTTCGATCGCCGCCGGGTCTGGCACGCCTTTAGGCACCAGCCAGCTTCCGCCTACGCAAAGCACCGCGTCCAGCGCCAGCCAGTTTGGCGCGGTCGCCTGCGTAATCCCGCCAGTCGGGCAAAACTGCGCCATTCCAAACGGGGCAGCGATGGCTTTCAGCGCAGGAATACCGCCCGATGCTTCCGCCGGAAAGAATTTGAAGCGAGAAAGGCCCAGGTCCAGCCCCAGCATAATGTCGCTGGCATTTGCCGTACCAGGCAGGAATGGCACACCGCTTTCCATGGCCGCTTTGCCCAATGCTGGGGTAAGGCCCGGGGACACGATGAATTCCGCACCGGCTGCAAGCGCCGCGTCGAGATCTGCCGGGTTGAGCACTGTCCCCGCCCCGACAATGGCACCGGGAACGTGTTTCATGGCTCTAATCACTTCCAGCGCAGCCGACGTCCGCAGCGTGACTTCCAGCACGGGCAAGCCACCCGCGACCAAGGCTTTGGCAATCGGAACGGCATGCGCCACATCCTCTATCACCAGCACCGGGATTACAGGTGCGGTACGCATGATGGCGTCAATATCGCTCATTCAAAATGCTCCATGGCGAAGGCCGCCGCAGCCCCCAAAAGGCCAGGCTGCGGATGGGTGACAAGCTTGACCGGGATAGTTTCCATACGTGCCCGATAGCGTCCCTTGTCGCAGAAACGCGCATAAAAGCCGCTAGCGGGCAAAAGGTGCGCCATTCGGTTAGTTAAGCCGCCTGTCAGCGCCACGCCCAGCGAACCGTGCGCCAGCGACAGGTCTCCGACTGCAGAACCGTAGCATTCAAGAAACAGGTCAAGCGCATCGCGCGCTGCGGCGTCATCTCCTGCAATGGCAGTTCCCCAGATCGCCGCATCGTTGCGAGTATCGCCGGGTGCGAAGGTGCGAACTATTCCGCCCAATCCCGGCCCTGAAACGACTCGCTCCACAGAAACCCGGCCATAACGGGCCTTCAAGGCGGCACTAACGCGCTCTTCCCGTTCGTTCAGCGGGGCGAAGTGGATGTGTGCGCCCTCAGTCTCCAGCACTACCGGGCCAGTCGCGCGGCGTTGAAGGACGGCAACGCCCAGCCCCGTACCCGGCCCGATCACCGATATCGCACGCCGCTGCGGCAGCGGCACATCAGGCCCGCAAAGGTGCAGGAAATAGCGTTCGTCCAGAACATGCACTGCATGCGCCATGGCGCCAAAATCGTTAAGCAATACGAAGCTGTCGATTTGCAGATCCTCCGCAATCGAGGCAGGATCAACCTCCCAGGACGAATTCAGAAACCGCACCGGGCCGCCAATCACCGGCCCGGCCAGAGCCAGCGCAGCATGCTTGGGTAAAGGCTCGGCAATCGCGTTCCCAAAGGCCGCCCATGCGCTGGCAAGTCCAACATGGTCCGCCGCCTTCAGGACAACGGGATCAGACAGCGCGACCACTCTGCCTTGCTCCACATCCGCCAGCGCAAAACGGGCGTTTGTTCCGCCGATATCCGCTGCCGCAATGCGCATCAAAGACCTGCCGCCGCAAGCATGGCCGATGCGCCCTTCTCTGCCCCGTCCGCGGTATGGCGCATCAGCGCAAAGAGTTCGCGGCCCATGCCCTCACCGGGTGGCGGCGGACCAGCGGGCGTCCGATCTGCAATGTCCGTCAGGACCTCAAGCGCGCCGCTGTTGGCGCAAAGACGGATGACGTCGCCATCCTGAATCAACGACAGCGGCCCTCCACCAAACGCCTCTGGCGTAACGTGGATCGCTGCGGGAACCTTGCCCGACGCGCCCGACATGCGTCCGTCGGTTACCAAGGCAACGCGGTAGCCACGGTCCTGCAGCACGCCCAGCGGCGGGGTCAGCTTGTGAAGCTCAGGCATGCCGTTGGCACGCGGACCCTGGAAGCGCACGACAACAATCACATCGCGGTCCAGTTCGCCGGCGGCAAAGGCGGCAGTTACTGCCTCTTGCGTTTCGAAGACACGGGCTGGTGCCTCAATTGTCCAGCGGTCAGCGCCGACCGCACTGGTCTTGAACGTGCCGCGACCAAGATTGCCCTGTACCAGCCGCATGCCGCCATCAGCCATGAACGGCGTTGCAACAGGCTGAAGCATCGCCGCATCGCCGCTTTGCGCAGGCGATGGCCGCCATACCAGCGTATCGCCCACAAGGTGGGGCTCGTCGGCGTAAGTTGACATGCCACCTTCCGCGATCGTCAGCGCGTCGCCATGCACCAACCCTGCGTGAAGCAGTTCGCGCACGACAAAGCCCATGCCCCCCGCGGCGTGGAAATGGTTCACATCGCCTGCGCCATTGGGATAAACCCGCGCAATCAACGGCACGGCCTCGGACAGTTCGGAAAGGTCCTGCCAGTCGATATGTATTCCGGCTGCCCTCGCAATCGCCGGCAAATGGATTGCGTGGTTTGTCGACCCGCCTGTCGCCAAAAGGCCGACGCAGGCGTTGACGATGGCCCTTTCGTCCACGACATCCGCCAGCGGGCGATGATCGTTACTCCCGCGCCCGATGGCGGCGAGACGGTGAACCGCAGCCCGAGTCAGCGCCTGCCGCAACGGCGTTCCCGGCGGGACGAAGGCCGCGCCCGGAATATGAAGCCCCATCAACTCCATCATCATCTGGTTGGAATTAGCAGTACCATAGAAGGTGCAGGTACCTGGCGCATGATAGCTGGCGCTTTCGCTGGCCAGCAGTTCTGCCCGGCCGGCCTTGCCTTCGGCATAAAGCTGGCGAACCTTCTGCTTTTCCTTGTTCGCAAGACCTGACGGCATCGGACCCGACGGAACGAATACCGCTGGCAAATGCCCGAAACGCAGCGCGCCGATCAACAGCCCCGGCACGATCTTGTCGCATATGCCCAACAGAGCCATGCCATCGAACATGCCGTGGCTCATCGCGACAGCCGTGGAAAGGGCGATCACATCGCGGCTGAAAAGCGACAGCTCCATGCTGTCCTGCCCCTGCGTCACACCGTCACACATGGCCGGCGTGCCACCCGCGACCTGCGCCGTGGCTCCGATTTCGCGGGCAAAAAGCTTCATCGCCTCGGGATAGCGACCGTAGGGCTGGTGGGCCGAAAGCATGTCATTGTAGGCCGTAACAATGGCTAGATTCGGTCCCCGCGACCCGGCGATAGCCGGCTTGTCTCCCAGCGCGGCAGCGAACCCGTGGGCCAAGTTTGAGCAAGACAGAAACTCCCGCCCGCCATGCCGTTCCCCCTCGCGCGCCATGAGATCGAGGTAACGCCGCCGGCTATCTGCCGACTTTTCAATGATGCGCCGTGTGACGCGCTCAACGACGGGATGAAGATTGGTCATCGACGATACTCGCAAGGATCATTCATGCCAGGTCACTCCATCACGCTCGGCCAGTGCGATAGCGGCTGATGGCCCCCAGCCTCCTGCCATATAGGGTTTGGGTGTGATGCCGTGTACCTTCCATGTGGCACGGATGGCATCGATCCAGCCCCATTGGGCCTCTACCTCGTCGCGCCGGACAAACAGCGTCTGGTCCCCTTCGATCAGGTCCAGCAGCAACCGTTCATAGGCAATACGCCGCGTCGGCCCAGCAAAGGCATCATCCATCGCGATGTCGAGCGGCACGGGTCGCAGGCGAATGCCATCACGGTCGAGCCCCGGAACTTTCGCCATCAGCGAAAGGCTGATATTTTCTTCGGGCTGAATGCCGATGACAAGCCGGTTAGGCTGCGCGCTAGCGCCGTTGCCCGCGAAGATCGAATGGGGAACCCGGCGAAAGTCGACAACAATCTCTGTCACCCTTTCATGCAGCCGCTTGCCCGTGCGCAAATAGAAGGGAACGCCTTTCCACCGCCAATTGTCGATATACGCCTTCACAGCGACAAAGGTTTCCGTGTCCGAAGGCTTACCCAGTTCTTCGTCATAGCCGGGCACCGGCTTTCCGGCGATGGCCCCGGCGCGGTACTGGCCGGTGACGGTCTCATCCGGGGCAACCGGTCGAAGAGAGCGCAGCACCTTCACCTTTTCATCGCGCACGGCCGTTGCATCATAGCTGACGGGCGGCTCCATCGCGACCAGCGCCAGAAGTTGCAGCATGTGGTTCTGTACCATATCGCGCAGCGCCCCGGCACCATCGTAAAAGCCAACGCGCCCTTCAAGGCCGACTGTCTCGGCCACGGTGATCTGCACGTGATCGATGTAAGCCGCGTTCCACAAAGGTTCGAACATGATGTTGGCAAAACGTAGCGCGAGCAGGTTCTGCACCGTCTCCTTTCCCAGATAATGATCGATGCGAAAGATGCGCTCCTCGGGAAAGGCGCGTGCAACAGCATCGTTAATGTGACGGCTGGATTCAAGGTCGGTGCCCAGCGGTTTTTCCAGCCCGATACGCACTTTCTGCCCGGCCAAACCACTGGCTGTCAGACCCGCAATCGTCGGCTCGAACAGACTTGGCGCGGTGGACAGGAAAATGGATAGTCCGTCGTCAATCGGACCGACTTTTTCTGCCAACGCGGCAAAGCCCGATGTGTTCGACGCGTCTAACGCCTGATAGAACAACCGTTCAAGAAACGAAGGGATCGCAGATTTTCGGTGGTCGGGAAGGAACGTCTCCAGCGCCTCGCGCGCAAGCTCCCGAAAGCCCTCGTCGCTGTATTCAGACCGCGCGGTACCAATGATGC
>Ga0233380_1000122_pt1 | contig 44560 bp, 68 predicted proteins | sample ElkDunMinimDraft_9_FD_191541 | JGI IMG/M metagenome (GOLD analysis project Ga0233380, IMG submission 191541) | Fecal eukaryotic communites from dung pellets of Tule Elk in California, USA - Elk Dung F36 | ecosystem: Host-associated > Mammals > Digestive system > Large intestine > Fecal | place... | reverse complement strand
CTAGGGGCGCCGTTGTATCCGCCGCCTGGGACGCCGCCTGGGCCGTTGTATCCGTCGCTAGGGGCGCCGTTGTATCCGCCGCTGGGGACGCCGCCATGGAAGCCGCTGGGGACGCCGCTGGGTGCGCCGCTAGTGAAATACAAGGTGCCCGCATCCTGATCGAGAACGGCAATGGTTTCTTCTTCCTGCCGATGTTCGGTTTTGCTGACCCGTCCGAGATACCGGCGCGTCCAGCTAACTATGGGGCCATAGCCGAGCCCGCCGCGATGCAGGGGGAGGGGTGATGCGTAGGCATTACTTTGGAGCGCAGTGCATCCCCCTCAACCAAAACAAGGTGGTATGCTTGAATTGTGGCAAAGTAACAAAGATCGGGGATTGGCCTACAGGTAAAAGGGCTAAATGCTCCCCTACTAGACGATACAGGTATCTGTCAGACGGTGCGACGGGGCAGGTTTCTACAAGAACGGGGCGGCTTCGTGTTCGCTCACTTGGGTTTGCCGCCATCCTTCGCGCGGGAGGGAAGGAATGACAGCCCTCTCCGAATTGAACCGCCACGTCACCCGCCAGGTCGAACTTGGGCGCGGCGTGAGGCTATCCGCCGAAGAACTCGACTTGCTATATTCGATCGGGTTGGGCGAACTGCTCGCCATCAAAACAGCCGAATCATTGAGGGACCAATGCCAGAAGCGGACAATGCGCTCTATTCCCGAGGCAAATACCGGCTCGAATGGGACCGAAAGCGAGACGGAAGCCTCAGATCCCCGTTCCTCCAAATCGTCTGGTACGACGCAGACGCTGGACGTAACCGGAGCAAATCAACGGGCACAGAGGATGTTGCGGCCGCGGAAGAAGAACTCGACAAAATCTTCCTCAAGCGGGAGAGGGGGCAAGCCGTCTGCCCAACCTGCGGCCAAGCCACCCGCAAGGGAGGCAACTATCTCGTGACCGATAGCATCGCCGATTATCTCGTTGCCCGTGCGAACATAGATTCGATCAGCACTGTGCGCGCCCGGCTTGCTCACGTCACAAACTACCTCAACGACACCGATCAGCTTGGCATCACTTGCGAAGCGATCGATGAAAACTGGATCGAGGATTTTCGGGAGTGGGCTTTCGAGATCCCCGTTGTATCGCCATCCGGCAATGTGCGCGAGCGGACGCCTGGCACCGTGGAAGGCAGTGTTCGGCAACTCGCCGCCGCAATCAATTATTCTTTCAGCCGGCACGACACGATATTCCCCGCCGCATTCAAGCCGAGGAAGGCGAAGGAAGTCAGCAAAACGCCGGTCTATCGCTCGGACGTGCCCGAGCTGGCTGCGATGTTCCGCTATGCGATGAAGCCCGGCAAGGATGGCAAGCCCATGAACGCGCGTGGCCCGCTTTGGCGGTTCCTTCAGATCAGCGTTATTACATGGTGCCGCCCTGATGCGGCTTATGCCTTTTCCACCGATCCGGCATCGCGCCAGTGGCACTCCAACATGCGTGTGGTCGATCTTAACCCCAAAGGCCGGACGCAGACCCGCAAGTATCGCCCCGCCGTGCCGGTCGGTGAGCGCGCTGCGGATCTGCTTGATGCGAGTGAGGGTTATTTCGTCGGCGCCGATTCGGTGAAGCATTCATTTTCAACGATGCTGGACGAACTTGGCCTCCCGCGTGAAGGCGAGACTGGCACCAAACTGATCCGCCGGTCCATGGCAACGCTCGGCCGTCGCCGTCTCGGTGAAGAGCATTTCGTTCAAGTGGAACGGATGCTGGGCCATCGCAAAGACTCGACCAGTGACCTGTACGCCATGTTCGAACCGGGCTTTCTGGGGCGCGCCCTGAAGGTCACAAATGAGATTATTGACGAGATTGAGAAGCTGGCTCCTGGTGCGTTCCACCGGAAAGACACCGGACTTCGACTAATCAAGGGAGGAGTTGTTGCTTAGTGCATGCCGCAGAAATCTGCGAAAAATAAATGGTCGGGGAGAGAGGATTCGAACCTCCGGCCCCTGCCTCCCGAAGACAAGGGCTAGGTCAAAAATCCGCAGAAAACCGCCACATTTCCTATCGGCGGTAGCGGAACAGACCGGGAAATTTCTCGAGTCGCGGGCACAATTCACCGGAGTTACACCGGAGCATATTTTCACCCCTCACGCGGGAGGCGCGCGTGGGTGAGCGGGCTACCATTTATCACGGCACACCGATGACACCGCGAGCGGCTTTGCTCGATGTTTGCCAAGGCCGAGCAATGTGCATGTCATTCTATCGGCCGGATGACGTGGAGGCGGTCGAAGCGATTGCCCCCTTTTGTCATGTACGACAGCGGGGCGTTTTCGTTCTGGCAGGCAGCTATGCGGGCGGGCAACGATTGGAGCGAGGATCAGGACTGGAAGCCATACTTCGATTGGCTGGAACCTCGGCTGTTCAAACCGGGCCGTTGGGCGATCATGCCAGATATGCCGGGGGCGCCCTCACAGCTCAACGATGCACTGCTGGGCGAATGGCCGTTTGGACAGCGAGGCGCGCCAGTGTGGCACATGGATGGTCCGATAGAGCGGCTGCTTCGACTGTGCGGGCGATACGACCGGGTCTGCCTTGGCTGGACAGGGCCGAAGGTCGGTTCACCAGACTATCACAAGCGCATGGAGGAAGTCGCTCACGCTCTCGGCAACCGATGGCCCGTTCTTCACATGCTACGCGGGACAGCGGTCGCGTTCGATTATCCTTTCGCAAGCGCCGACAGTACCAGCCTTGCGCAAAACGGGTGGCGGTATGACACAGCGTTCGACTTCGGGGACAAGTGGGCAGGCCGTCGGGCCTATGCAGACCGCCTTGAGCGCCGATCAGTTCCAGGAAGCGTGCAAGGTACTCGTTGCCGAGCACGAAGGCCACGAACTGCACCTAATGTTCGATTGGCTGGTGAGCGATTTGCTGACCAGTTGGGGTTATGGTGAGGGGGTCTCAGTGTTCCTCACCCATGCCATGCCTTATCATTCAGGAGCCGCAGCAGGGGAGCCTGTTTTGAACGGCTTGGCCGAAGCTTGGCCCTCTGCAGCAGCGGGAGGCGCGCGTGGGTGATCGGACGGCTTGGCGCATCCAGAACGCTGCTGGGAGAGGGCCGTATATCCCCGGCTTCTCGCATAGGTGGGCTGATGTGGGTAGGGTTCCTTACCCGCCATGGTGGGAGGAACTAGAACTGACAGTGAATGAGGCTATCGTGATGCTTCCGCACGATACCTACACCGGCTGCGCGTTTCAGAGCCTAGATCATCTGCGCCGATGGTTTAGCCGCCGCGAACTGTCGAAGCTGGGCAAACTGGGCTTCTATGCCGTGTGCTTCAATCCAGATCAGATCGTGGCCGAGACACCGACGCAGATCGTGTTCGCCAATCGTGAACCGCATCACACGCTTGGGCCGCCCGCAATTCGGTTCGCAGCATGACAGACCCCCACCACAGGAGCCGCCGCATGACCCACGCCCCAACCTGTGAGGACAATGGCGCATATCCCGGTAGCTGCACTTGTGTACGGACAAGCGCCGTAACGGATGCCGACCGAGAGGCCGCAGCCAAGTGTGCCGTGCTGGCAGAGTTTCGCGACCTGATCCGTTCTGGCAGGGCAGACCATCACGCCGAGCCATGGTCGGTTCATAGGCTTACCGAGCGCGCCGCTATCGTGGCTTGGCTGCGCCAACCCCGTAACGGCATGGGTTATATCGGCAGGGTGATGGCGGATAAGATCGAAGCAGGGGAGCATCTGAAATGACAAGCAAATACCTCACCAAACCACGCCCATTCCCCGTGATGATGGATTACAACGGGCTACGGATTGCTCTGGCAGACGAGCGCGACCTTTGCCGCAATGACGGGGTAGAGGATATTGCGGATCTTCTCAATGAAGCTATTCGCGCCATCGAGACGCTGTGCGCCGAGGTGGAGGAACGTGAGAAATACGTTCGCCGCATGTATGCCAGCATCAATGAACTTGTAGCCGGCCTGGAATGTCATGGCGCAACCAAGTGGTTGCCGCATCGTGTCGAACGTGCGGTTCAAATCCTGAACGAATTGAGGCCACACGATGAAAACTAAGGCAACATCAGAACAGATTGAACAGGTCGCGCGCATCATCGCAGGAGCGATGGGCGATAATTACTCCAACGCATTTCGCAATAAGCAGCGTTGGGTTGCCAAGCGAGGGATGAGTGGTGGTAGGTTTCGCGATGTAAACGAGCCGTTCCAAGCTGATTACGACGAGGCAGCAGGCGCAGTTCTCGCAATGGCTAGGCCCGAATACTGGTTCCATCAAGGCAAGTTGGAAGGCGCTCGTTTGGCGCTTGAAGCCGCCGCGACTGTTAAGTCGACAAGCACGCCATCAGGTGAATGTGAAACAGTGGGCCAATGGACAAGGAGGACATTGCGGGAAGCAATCCGCGCGCTTGATCCTGCCAAGATTGTAGGGGAGGAATGATGGATGAAGCAGGCATCCACGCTGCAATGGCGCTCCACAGGGCGCGTTATCCAGAGGGGCACAACGATGAGTGATCGACCAGATTGGGCCGACGATTACGACTTCGACAACGAGCCGGAAGATGACGAGTTCGGCTTCGACTGCGCCGGATATTACCCAGAACCCGCAGGGGAGTTTTACTGCCCGCTTTGGGGAACTGAGGAATGCGATTGGGAATGCCCGCACGGAGGGATTGGCTGATGCCAGACACACTCACCATCATCACCGCCTTGGCACACCCGGCGGTGCGCCACTTGGTGGAGCCAGAAGCGTCTCTCGCCTCGCTTGGTCTGGATGCTATCGACCGGACCTATACCCTGCCAATCGAGATAGAGGAAAGGCTCGGCATATTCCCGCCAGATCGCGAGATTGAACGCTGGCAGACTGTCCGCTGTGTCATGGATACAGTGGAGGGGATGACGGGATACGGCCCGAACCACCCTGATTACCCTGACGCCCCCAGAGACTGGGATGGCGGCCCATATCTCTGCCGAGATGGCAGTATGTATCACATGCGCGGATATGGTTGGCAGCACGGATTAGGCTGCTGGAGCGCCACTGCTGATTGGGATCGGGTTGGCTACACTTCGAAATCCCAACACAAGGAACCCAGCGAATGACCTCACCCGTACCCGACACCGAACACAATACACAGGCCGATCTGGATGCTGCCTACAACCGGGGCTGGAACGCGGCGCTAGAAAAGGCCGCTTCCCTCGCCGCACTGATCGCTCTGGCACTGCTTGGGGTCGCTATTGTAGGCTGGGCAGGGCGGTGATAGCATCCCACTGCCTCATGGGGTCCGACGCGGCGGACGGGGCGGTGGCCCGCCAACTGTGCCGCCCCCATTTCCTACAAGCGCCAAGAAAACTTGAGATTCCAGCGGTTCAAGTGTGTGCAGATGAGGCTGCGGGCCGGGGTGCGATCCCGTTATCAAGAACCGTCCTTGTCGATCGCAGGCAGGTAGGCGGCTAGCCGGTGGAAACGATCTGCGAAGTGGTGCAGACGCCTTTATGGTTCCGGTTGCGCAAGCCCGCAGCCTTTACCTATCAGCGCGGTAAGTAAACGATAGCGCGGGCGGCTTTACTTGCACACGGCTCCAAAGCGCGCGTTGTGGTCCTGCGCCTCTTTGGTCGTTTCTTCAGTGTCATAGCGGTTGCCAGGATCGTCAGCCAGCTTGCGCGAACCGTCCACCTGCACAGGCGGAATCGCATAACTGATCGGCCTGAACACCACGCACGCGCTGTCAGCAATCGGAGGGGTTCCGAGCGTTTCGCACGCACTCGTCAAAAGCAGCGCCAGTGTCGCGGCGCAGAGTTTCAGATGCTTCATTTGCACGCTCCACTTGTTGAATTGTCGCGGTGACGTTCTTTTCCCGCTGCACGGTCGCGCCCACTTGCTGATTATGCTTGTCGTCGGCATTCTCAGCCGCTCTCAGCCAGATTACGCCGCCTGTGAGTAGTGCGACCGCAGCAAGCAGCCAGACGCCCTTAGACAACCCCAGGAAGGCTTTTGCGGTTAGCCATGCGAATATCACAGGTTCATCTCCCTCGCGCTTGCCTCGGTCTTTTTGGCAGAAGCTACGTTACGATCCTTGATTGCGACCGCGCCGGCGGCTGCCAGCCCGACAACGCCAAGCCCTCCGGGGAAGGCGATGCAGTATTCGGTCAGGTCGAAATGCCTGCCGTCGATCAGGTTCCACGCGATAAACACATGCGCGCCGACGATGTAGGTCACGCCGCCCGCAAAACCGATGACGCGGCTTAGTTCATAGCCGCCGCCAATCCCACGAAGGGCTTCGGATAGGCCACGCATCATCGTGCCAGTCCTTGCGAACGAAGGGTGAATCTGCTATCAAAAACGGGCCGGAAACGCTGGTTGCACAGCGCCCGGCCCTGACCAATAACCGCATTAGGAGTGCGATCATGGCTGATGTCAGTTTGCCAGAAATTTCGACAAAGTTGAATAAGCGCTTTTGGGAAAAGGTCGCCAAAGGTTCGCCAGAAATCTGCTGGCCGTGGATGGGAAGTAGGGACAGGCGAGGCTATGGACGGCTCGGAAACTGGAAAGACGGACGCACGATCCCAGTGTTGGCAACGCATGTTAGCCTGTTGCTGGATGGCCGGCCTCGCCCCAGTCGACATCTTGCTCTGCATTCTTGCGACAATCCATCGTGCGTGAACCCGAACCATCTTCGCTGGGGCACGCACACAGAGAACACTGCTGATAGGATTGCTAGAGGGCGTAGTGTCCCGGCAGAGCACCACAGCGAGACTATGAAGAGAAAAGCTGCAAGGGGGGAATCCCACTGCTGCGCAAAGCTTTCTGACGAGCAAGTTCGTGCCATCAAAAAGGACACCAGACTGCATCGACAAATCGCCGCCGATTACGGCATCAGTCGCTCCTATGTTGGTCAATTGAAAGACTCCTCTCGTCGTCAAGGCGTGGAGTAGAGCGATGCTTCAGCCGCGCGGCGCCGCACCAAACCGTTGAGCACTTTGCCGCCTGCGAACTTCCAGCGCGCAAACTCAGCCTTGGCGCCTTCGTGGTCGCCAGCGAGATGTTTTTTTAGCAGCGTGGAGGTGCGCAAGTTCTCCGCACCTGCGTTAAAGGCGAGACTGACGAGCGCCGCGAACTGGTTATCTGTTGCAGTCGGCGCCATCTTGCTCACCGCATTCTCGAAACGGTCAAGATCGGCCCGCAGTAGGGCTTCTGCCTCGCCCTGCGTAATCTTCATGCCGGGTTTGACGTGCGCCCCGGTTGATCCATATCCAATCGTCAAGATTCCAACCGCGTCACGGTAAGCCGTCAGCTTGCAGCCTTCGAACTCCTTGATGAGTGCTAGACCTGCATTGTTGATGCGACGGGGGGCAGGCGGGATAATATCGTTGCGAGGCACGGCCAGCCTATCGAGCATGCTGTCGATTTCTGCCACTTCCTTGTAGTCAAAGCCCCTGCCGCGTGACACGCGGATTGAATCGAATATCGGTTTCCTCGGATCGTTCATTCCTTGCCCCTTTCATAATGGACCAGAGGTGGGGCAGGCGGTGCCGGCACTATCCCAACGGATCTGCCGATGAGCCATGCAGCCGCGATCAGGCTGAATATCGCCGGGCCCCAGATTCGCAGCCACGTGAAGACATTGTATGCGCCCTTGCGCCGGTCTTCCGCGCTTTCCAGTACATCGACCCGGATGGCGAGCGCGGCCGTCTCCGCCTTCATGGCGATAAGTTCTTCGCCAACCTTGTTTTCTTCAAGCCGGGCAAGGCGCACCAGCATATCAACTTGGGTCTTCTGCAAGTCCGCCATATTTTGCGCCATCTGACGAACGCTTTCAGCAAGCCCTTTGATAACGTCATATTGAAAGCGGGTGTCCGCTTCGGATGAGCCACGGTCAGGCATGACAAACGCCACGTCGGGGGATCGTGCTTTTCATGCAGCAGCCTTTTCGTTGGGTTTCGGCGGGGTCGAGGCGCATACGCGCGGTCGTAGCGGCGGCTTGGTTAAGCGTCCGGTTAGACCTGCGTTATCCGGATTTGCGATATGGACACGCCGCGGTTGGAAGCGCCGGGGCCATCCAGCAAGAGGTGCGGCGCCGCGGTGCCCGCCGGAATAACGAAGGTGAACGATGCCGTCAGCGCGCCCGTGCCGAAGCCGCCGAGGATTTCGCGGTACGAGTCGGACCCGCCGGTGATCGCAAGGTTATTGGCTGACGAATTGGAACCGATGCCATCCTTGTTAATCATCGCGTGCATGGTCGTCTGGTTGGTCAGCGACGTGTAATCAATCTCCACCTGATAGACGGTAGCGCCATCCTTCACGAGCGAAGGCAGAGGATACGCCAAGCGCAGGTTGCCTACCGGGGTTGCGCCTGCGGCCAGCTTCCAGACTGTGCCGTCGAGCACGGAGGTCTGCGTGCCGGTCGCGGTGTTCTGGTTAGTCTTGATCCAGTCCGGTGGAAGCTCGCCGGACAGGCCCGTAAAGCTCAGCGTGATGGGTTCGAACTCCGGAACCGGGTCCGGTGCCGTTTTGCGGAACGTGATCGTACGGCTCATGGCGAGCGTGCCGAGAGGCTGCCCCTGCGATGACCTGCGCACGTAATGCTTGAGGCGGCTCTGCCCGTTGTTCGTGACCTCGTTGGTCAGGCCCGCTGATGGGACCAGCAGCCTCGCCATCTTACGCACGATGAAGGTAGAAGAATTGCTGTTGCTGGTGATGGTCAGAGAGGCATCGCCCCCCGCATCGGAAGTGACGGTGCCAGAGCGCACGGTTCCGGCGGGAACAGTGAACGCGGCTGTTCCAGCTACCCAACCCGGTCCCGTCCCTTGATAGGTTGCAGCCGGACCTGTCCGAACGGTGAGTTCGTTAGTCCCTGTGTTCTCGACCTCCATGAAATACTGCGCGCTGGGCTCAAGCTCGTCCCACACCACGAAGGACTGGTTAGCCAGCGTCGTCTTCGTCGCAGAACCTTGGCCCGTTGCGGGATCGAACGTGGCGGGAGTGGCCGAGCCGATCATAGCGACTTTGCCCTCTGCCAATTCGCTTGGCGCTAACTGGTCTGTGCCAATCTCGATTTCGTAGCCGGTCGATGCTTGGCGCAGGATCACAGGGGCAGCGGCGACCGGGTAGTTGGCCGTGGCCGTACCGTCCTGCCACGTAGCGCCGCCATCGTCGCTGAAATGCGTGAAGTTGTTGCCGATCACCATGGATAGCAGCACGTTGTAGAACGCCTGCGTGCTGGTGTAGCTGATCGAACCGGCTAGACTGCCGTCGGGTTCAATGGATTGATCGAAGCTAACCGTGGCGGTCTCGCCGCCTTCCCATGTCAGCGTTGCCTCATAGCCGAAGTTGAAAGACGCGACATATCGTTCAGTCGTAAGGTCCGGCATCTTGGACGAATTGATGACGATACCACCGTGGTAGTGGCCAGCGAAACGTGCGAAGCCGAAGTTGCCTTGGGCCGCGCTATCCACCGAGCCGATATCCTGGTGCGGCGTAGCGATAGGCGTGTTCGGGTTGCTTTCCACGGTAAGCAGATGATGCGTGCCATACCAACGCCATCCGCCGAACGGTGCGCCGACGCTGGTGCTCGGTGTCGTGGTGCTGCCACCGTTCTGATAGATCAGCTCATAGGCAATCGCGCCCCATTCGTGCGGGGCAATGACGAACGCTTTGGTCGAGCTTACTGGCACGATACGTATGGGTGTTTCAACTGGCTCGCCGCTGCTAGAACGCGCCGTCGCCGTCGTTATACCGAGCCCAAGGCCAAGTTTCATCATATCACACCCCGACCTTGACGGAGTTGGCTTCACACCCTGCCTCAAAAGACGTGACGGCACTTACGACATCAGCGCCGCTGATTTTCGTGGTGTGGTATTCATTGAAGTTGTTTACGCCGCTGCCAGCATTGTAGCTCTGTAGGCCATTGGTGATCTTGCCCGCTCCACCCGTGGCAGACATTTTCAGGATGTTCCGCGCGTTTGAGCCTGAGCTTTGGATGAGTGCCGTCGCCGTCCGTGCGATGTTGTTCCCGTGGATATGCAACTCGCCACCAGTGCAACCCTGCATGGAAGCGTGAACAAGTGCCTCGCTCGAATAAACGCTGATCTTGAATGCACGGCTGTTGACGACGCCGACAGAGGGATCGGTGCCCACATAGTTGTAGCACTCGTAGCCGTCGATCTCGACTGGACCATGGCAATTCTGAACGAAGATGCCGCGACCTGATGCGAAGCCGGCGTAGCCACCAGAGACACGGACGCGCCCAGCTCTCTGCAAGTTGTTAACCAGCATCCCGCAGACCGTGTGCTGGTCAAACGTGGGCTCAAAAATGCGGCAGTCGTTCGCGCTGTTGATGGGGTCAGTGGTGCTGCCGGTTCCGTCGATGGCGAGGCCATATTGGCCTCCAACTGTCTCCGGTCGGTCAATGAACACGTCTGTAAACCGGCCACCGCCAAGGTAGAAACAGCGGCTCAGAATGCCTGTGCCAAGATTGAACTCGGCTTGGCACCCCATAAGGTAGAGACTTGCATTGCCGCCCAGCGCCGAAAGCTCGTAGGCGCCGTCCGAGAAATAGCCGTTCCACTGGTCGGTGCCGCTTGCGCAAGCAACGTCGCGCTTGGCCCGGCACTCGGTCACTTTACAGTAAACCGCGCCTGCGAACCGGAATGAATGCGTGTGGGGGCCGCCGACGCGGACCTGATGGAGCGTGGCTTCCAGGCAGTTACCAACATGGACGCCGGTAGCGTTATTGTCACCGCCCACATGAGCAATCAGGCGCCCCACATATACATGCCGCAACGACATGCCACGCGGCGCACCCGAGTAGGGGTCGGCCGGGTTGTGCGTCATGTTGCCTATCAGGATGACCGCACCGCTGGCGGCATTCAACAGGATGCGGGTCGCAGTGTTTTCAGTTCCGTAGTTGCAGCCCACACCGATGAGCTTTGTCGCAGGCGGAATTTGGATCTGCGAAGCGGTGAGATAGTCGCCCATCTGAAGCTGAACCACAGACAGGGCAGTGAGTGCCGCCGTGATAGATGGTTTCGCGTCAGCCGAGAGATCGGCCTTGGCGCCCCACCATTCAGCGAAGCCGTACCACACGCGCTTTGGGTTGAAGACGACCCGCCCGGTCCCTGTGCAGTTAAACACCTGATGCGTTCCCGCGGTCAGGCCACCGTTAAAGGTTACTGTCACACCATCGGGGATAACCAGTACCGCGCCGGGAAGAAACTCCACATCGCTCTGAAGCGTCAAACTCGACGCAATCCGGTAGTTGCCGGGGGTGAGCTTCGTTAGTTTTCCTGCACCAACAGCGGTGTCGATGGCAGCAATTGCTGTGCGGTCATTGGTTGTGCCATTGCCTGCAACACCATCAGCTCCGGGGCGAACGGTGCGGCCTATGGCATTGAGGTTATTGATCGGGGAATCGAGGCCCAAGTAGGTCTGAGCCGCTGCCGCATCTGGCCGAGCAAGCAACCCCATCATGTATTCCGAGGCGCCAGCAGCAGAGGGGGCGGACAGGCTCACAAACCAGGCTGATTTAGTGCCAGAACCCCATACTGCACGCACGGTTACGTCAAGAACGCCCGTGGTGAAGTTGTAGGCAATGACCTGCGCCGTCATATAGTTCGTGGTCGGCGCGGCAGCATCTGCAAGGATGACATATTGTCCGCCGGCGAACTGCTTCCCCGGCTCGACGGTGAGCGTCTTTGCCCCCATGCTGATCAAAAGGGTCGTGGTCGAAGTCGCGACCGGAGCGGAGGCCGCCGCTGCATTGACAAGATCGGGCCCAAAGGCGTTAAGTTCGGCAGGTAAACGCTCCAAGGCTTCAAGAAACGCAGCCGTCTTTGCCGAGAAAACCGCGCCGGTATCGGTGCGGCGATTAGGCGGTGATGGCAGGGGAGTAATCGTGGGAAGGCTCACGGGCATCTCACATAAAAAAAGCCCCGCTTTTCAGGCGGGGCTCGGACGGACAGGTTTCGGTGTGGGTTAAGTTACGGAACACACCGAAGTTGGGTGCGATGGCAGGGGGAAATCGACGGAATGCTCATAGACCGCGCACTTCAAGCGACATGATGGAATAGGTCGGATATCGAAGCTCAATCTCGGCATCGCGCAGCAGGCCGAAATTGTATGTGCTGCCGAAATCATCGGCGGCGAGCGTCAGCACCGGCTTGGCACGATAGGATGAAACGAGATTGTAAACGGGGTCCGTGGCGTTCGCGGGCACATAGACCGTGAACCGGCCGCGCCGCACGTAATCACGCTCGACGATGGAGGTGATGCCGAAATCATCCTCAATGATGCGCGAATAATCGACGATGCCGATGCTCGCAGATGCGGTTTCCCCGATGCTGCGAGAATGGCCGACAATCATATGGCCAACCGAAACCGTCGGCTCGCCTACAAATGTCGCAGTGATTACGGGGTCAAGGCCGAGCGGCAGTCCTGACAACACCAGGTCTATTTTGCGAACCAGCGGCTCAAAGAAATACTCATAGTAATCATTAACCACACTATCATCGTTCATTGAGTGCGTTTCTTCGTAGAGCGGCACACCATCGCCAGTGATCGTGACCGTAATCTGCGCCGCGTCCACGTTAAGAAAACCAACTGTGTCAACGTAGCCGGACACTGGAACCGTCACTTCAAGTGGCGATGTCGCTGTCGTCTGGGTGCCCCGCTTGTCATCGAACATCGCCCAGACATTGTTGACGCCAAGAGCAAGCCATTCATCGGGGTTGGCGTCGGGTTGTTTGTCCGTGTTGTCTTGCAGCGCCTCGTACCGCAGGCGGCCATAGGATACGATGTTGCCGGTTACATAAGAGGTCGCATTGCTCCATACCGGGTCAGCATTGACGGCGCTGGTGGTCAGGTCCGATGGCTGAATGGCGTAGGGCCGAACGATCTTCATGCCGCTGGCACCACGTTGTCGATCGTCACAACCAGCGTTCCGTCACGTTCAACGCGGGTCAGCACCCGCTCCATGCGGTTCAGGGCAATTGTTGATGTTTCCAGAGCTACTTGCGCCTTTTCGCTTGTCGCCTTGGTATCCGCGCTGTTTTGCGCCATTTGAGCTGCGAACCCTTCCAGCGTTGCGTTCGTGCCGGTTGATTGAGGGGCAATGCGATCTAGCTGCTGTTGTGCCGCATCCACCAATCCATCGGCAGCAGACATTGCAGCGTTAGCGCCTGACAGAACTGCGGCCATTGCCCGCTGGTATTGTTCCTGCGTGCCGCTGGCGCGCGCTGCTTCCAGATAGGCTTGTGCGTCCCGCGTAAAGGACGCGAGGGCCTGTTCACTACCAAGCTGCGCCATACGCGCCGTATTAGCGAACGCCGCCTGTGCGCCTGCCAAGCTGTTGGAGCCGGTGAAGCCGCGCAGGCCATCAGTGAATTCACGAATGGAAGCCGAAAAGCCGCGAAACTTTTCTATCGTTTCTGTGAGCGTCCGGCTCAGTTCAATCTGCTGTTGGATCGCACGAAGGTAATCCGGCGCGTCGTCTATGCGCGCCTGCCGGGCCATAGCCTCGGCTTCCTCAAACCGGCCTTGAGCCTCCATCAATTCAATCGTCTTGTCACGGATTTCGTTTGAGCGTTCCAACGCCTTGCGTTCGGTTGCCGCAATTTGCTCCGCTGCCTCTTTCGCAGCTTCCGCGCGTTTGATGCCGGTCAGGCGTTCCAGCGCTGCCAGTTCGTCAGCGGTCGCGCCTGCTTCATCGAAGATCCGCTTCATGGCATCGTGCCAGCGAGTGACCTCGTCCTGCGCCCACTTCGCCGGGGCGTCGTTCTTGGCCAGCTCATCGAACACGCTCTTGAAGGAGAGCGCCTTTTCAAGCTGCCCTTGCAAATCGCCGTCGCCTTGGATCAGCCGCTGGATGCTGGCTGAAAGGCCGCCGAGCACGCCTTGCTGGATGGCTATTTGCAGTGCGTAGGCAATTGCCGCCGCCTGATCGTCGCCAAAGTCGATGGCGCCCTTGCTGGTCTTGGTGACGCCGCGCCCGGTAGGGTCGACACGGTATTTTCCGTCACGCATCCCGATGGACACGCGGGCATTGCCGATCAGGTCGCCGCCCAGCTGGTTGGCCAGGTTGGTTAGGCCCGAGATAACGCCATCCGCCATCTTTCCGGCTGCGACTTTCAGCTTTGCCTTGTTGCCGGTGATGGAGGTGTCCATCGCCTCGCCTGCGATGATGCTGATGGTAGCAGACGCACGCGGCGTGGATTTGAGCATCCCGCCGATGAGGCCACCGACCAAACCTCCTGCGATACTGGCGAGAGGGCCAGCAAATTTTCCCAGGCCTTGAGCAATGCTTTCCAGACCCTTCGACAGGAATTTTTCGCCAATCACCTGTCCCAGGCCGCCGCCGATGGCGCCGCCGGTTCGGCTGCCGGTTACGCCGCCGAATGCACCGCCTGTTTGCATGCCCTCACTAAAGGCTTTCATTAAGCCGGCGAATTTTCCGCCTAGCGATGCGGCGAGGTTGTTAAATGTCTCATCCAGCACGGAAATCAGACGACGGAACGCATCACCCAACTTCCCGCCAATAAGGTCCGCTACATCGTTGGCCAGATCCAGCGTGCGACGGCGGTTCTGCTCAAACGTCCGCTCTGCGTTAGCCTGCCCTTGGGCCTGACCGATCTGGCCAAGGCGCACGCGTTTTTCCGCCTCAAGAGCCTCGACATATTTCCATTGCTCAAGACGGCGCGCCTCCGCGATCTTGGTGTTGTATTCGAGAAGAACTCCTTCCCGTTCGTACTGGTCATTGATGCGGGCGAGTTCGTTTTCGAGGCCCTCGCCAGACAAGCCCTGCAGGGCTTTCAACCGTTCATCACCAAGGCGCCGCTGAAGCTCGACCTGCTTTTCGATGATCGCGACGTTCTTGTTGGTTTGATCCGCCGCCTGTAGATCAGCCGCTTCCCTACGCGCCTTGATGTCACGAAGCTGGGCCTCAGTGAGCGCCTTCAAAGCCTTTTCGGCTTCCTGATACCCCTGCACATCGCCATTCGCGCGGGCCACGGAAATGACCGTCATCAGCTTTTGCTGTTCGATCATGTTTGAGAGGGCTTCGCTCGCCTTATCAACGCTGAGCGTACCAGCGGCCACCGCCTGATTGACGAACTCCTGCGCTTTCACCCGATCCAGCATTTCAGCGGTGGAGGCTCGGGAGCCTTCGACTTCCGAGGAAACGTACTTACGGATTTGTTGTGCAGCGTAGGCGGACAGATCCGCTTGCCTTTTCATTCCCCGGGCGATGGCTTCGCCCTCGATCCGCGCACGGATGCCTGCCGCGGTGCTTTCCCCATACGCAGCAGCGGCCTTATAATTCCCGGCTATCAGCGCCTCAGTCGCCTCGCTTTCACGCTTTAGCCCTTCAGCCAAGCGCTCTGCTGCCTTCACCGCAGCATCTTTCTTGTTCGTCGTTTCCGCGATGGCAGCAGCGACTTCGCGCTCTTGTTCGGGCAACACGCCACCGCCAGCAAGAAACTGATCGGTAGCGTTCCCACCCATGACCTTCGCCATCGCCAATTCCGTAGCGCGCGCGTTCTTTGCATCTCGATACGCAGGCGAGTTCCGCAAAATAGCGCCCAAGGGGTTGAGAACATCGCCCGCAATCGATTTGGCGCGATCGACAGCGCCGTTGCCCCCAATGCTGTCCAGCACTGCTTTGAAACCGCGCAACTCGGTCATGGCGTTTTGAAAGATTGCCGCGATGCCTGCGAATTCACTGGAGACGCGGGCGCCGAAACGTTCAGCAGCGGATTCCAGATCAGCAAAGCCGCTGGATCCGTCCGTTACGAAATTGGCCAGCTGTGTCGAAAACTGCCCGCCACGATCGAACGCACCGAAGGTGATAATTGCAGCATTCCGGACCTGGCCCATCGCCTCATCAAAAGTTACGGGAAGCTGCCGAAACTCGTCATCAAGACCTTGGGTGAACTTCTTGTCGGTGAACGCGCGCACCAGTTTGTCACTCGTCAACTGGCCTTCCTCAGCCATCTTGCGCAATTCACCAGTGGTAACGCCAAGGCTGTCTGCCAGCAGCTTCTGCAAGCGCGGCGCACCCTCTGCCATGGAATTGAACTCGTCACCGCGAAGCACGCCAGACTGCAACGCCTGCACAAGCTGGCGAGTGCTTTGCGTCGATTCCTGCGCCGATGCGCCGGAAACCTTGAAGGCTTTCGCTACCGTTTCCGTCGCGCGAGCAGCCTGTTCCTGCGAGATACCAAGCTGCAGGGCGTTCATTTGCAGTTTGCCGTAAAGCTGCGCTGTCACTTCAAGATCGCTGCGCGTTTCCTTCGCAATCCGGCGAACGTCTTCCTGTGCTCTGATAAAACTCCCGGTTTCCGAGGTGGCGAGCTTCAGTTGAGCAGTCAGCTGCTTGCTCTGGTCGGCTATGTTAAGAAACTGCCTCCCCATATTCAGCGCTGCGAAGGCGCCCGAGACAGCAAGCAACCTCCCCATTGCGCCGGCCAGAGGCCCACTCGCTGCTGTGATCTTACTTATGCCGCCAGCTGCCGAACCTGCGCTTCGGCCCATCGTGACGAAGTTGTCGTTTGCCGCCTTCGTGGACAGCGCCATATCCCTCGACGCGCTGTTCACCACGCGCTTCGCCTTATCTAAATCCTTTTGAAGCCGAGCGATTTCCGCGACGATTTCAATGCTCAACCGGCCCGCAGGTACTCCAGACATGCGCGCCTCCTTGGACAATAGAAAAGGCGGCTCCGGAGAACCGCCCTTGCGTGGTTGGTCGATGATGGTGGTGGCAGGGAACCGCTAACGCTTCCGCGCAAACGCCTTCATCATTTCAAATTGGCGGGACACCTTGTCCCGAACCTCGACGGGCTGTTCTGTCATCGGCTGCGGGCAATTCGGCTTTCTGGCCTCGTGCTTCATGTTCAGCCAGTGGGTAGAAAGCAGGCGAAGGGTGGCGGCCTCCCAAGGGTCTAATTCAACCCCGGTTATCCGCTCCCATGCCGCCATTTCCTGCCAGGTGATTACGCCTTCGCCGGTGATCGGGCCGATCTCGAAAAACCAGTTCGTCAGATAGGGCAGGGACATGTCCGGCAACAGGATGCGCTCACCCTTGGCCTTCTTCGCCTCAAGCCGCGTGACTGGCTCCTGCCCCTTTCCCTTATCGTCAACTTCCGGCGCAGTGTTCAACCAAGCGAGTTGTCGGACATAGCGGGTGAGATCGCTTTCGAGGCCGCTGTAAAATTTTCCCAGTTGCTGGCCGCATCCTCCATCTGGTCGCGGATATAGCCCAGTCTGGGGTTGCTGTAGATGGCGCGAACCTGATCGGGCTCGTCCGGAATTTCAAGGCCGTTGAAACGCTTTGTGACAGCGCACAGAAACTCGATCGTGTCTTCCGTATCGTCTGCGACAGCTTCCAGCTTCCCGCCGTTTTCGCGCACCTTGCGCATCGTCTTGCGCCGCTTGTTGGCATGAGCAACCTGCCAGATTTTGGACGCCGGGCTGAACATGGTCGCAGTGACTGGATTGTTGTTCTCATCCAGCATGGGCGAGCCGTCCATTTCCTTGACCGGGATGTCACTTACTTCTGCGGCAACTTTAGTGAGGGCATTTACTGCCATCGGTAGATCCTTTCAGGGAAGGGTGTCCCCGGCCGCGCCCTGACGCAAACCGGGAACAAAAAACCCGGCCAAAAGCCGGGGCGACGCATCAGGGGCGTGACGAATTATTAGGCCGGCGCAACGAAGATGATGCCGTCTTCGGTCTGGCTGACGATGGTGTAGGACAGCGTAACCTGCCGGGTAACGATTGAGTTCACATCGCCCATGCTGGTCGGCCCGCCCATCACAAGCGCGCGGCCATACCAATCGCCCAGGTTAGGGTTGCTGATCTTCACCGAATAAGCCGCATCGCTTTCAGATGCAGTGGTGAGCAGCGCCTGCCCGGCGTCGTCAGGATCTAGGCCCACAGTGATCGTCTGATCGGGGAGGCTGTAACCGCCCTTCGCTTTGGACAGGCCGCGATTGGCGATATTGCGCCACTCGACGGTTTCGTAAGTGCGGCTATTGGGAATATCGCCCAGATCGGAAACTTCACCGATCGTGGTCCAAGTCAGGGCTTCATAGCCCGCTTCGTTATAGGTTGCGGGGGCAGCAGCAGCAATTGCCAGCGTCGTGCCGGCGCTCGTGTAGACGCTCATGATTCTTGCTCCAAAGAAAAAGCCCCACAAAATGCGGGGCTCAAGACATTGCCGGCAGTGGCAATTCGGTTATCGGGCAGTCTTGCCCTTCGGCTTGGTGATAGGTGCCGTGGTTTCGCTTTCCACCTTCGGCGCGCGCTCGAACAAGCCAGTCGGCTCCAAATCCTGAAACTGCTGCAACGGCATCGGCACCCGGTCGCCCTTGGCGTATTGCGCGCCCTCGAATCTGACGCGCCGCTTTGCAATCACCTCAATCATCATGTTGTCTCCGAATATTTTACGCGGAAGTCCTGACTGCCGATGTACAGACTGGCGTCGTCATTGATGCCATCCGGACCCTTGCTGTCAGTGTGGATCGTGGCGTTGGAAATGCCTGGAACAGTCGGGTTGATCTTGTCTGCGGCAGCTTTCTTCACCGCCGCCATGATGATTTGCTGTTGGTCGTAGGTCTTAGCCACGACAGAAACTTGCACTCGCTCTGTGACGAAGCGTTTCGCCCCCGGTGCGGGAATGTTGCGGTCGAAAGATGATATGGACTGCAGTGTTATGAACGGTGCAGCCGTGCCTTGTGGCAGTACGCCTGCTGCGATCTTTGATGCTGGCACAAGGTTCGTGAGAGCCGCGTCAGCCACCAGAACTGAGCGGATCGCATGAACGCCGTTCACGCCGCCTCACCAACTTCCACGTAGGGCGCCATCAGGCCGGTCTTGCTGTAAAGGTACTCCTGCACCTGATCTGCAAAGGCTTCGACAGCCTGCTTGGCTTTCACATCAAGCGCGGGCCGCAGGAATGGATTAGGCGCATGGCCGGGGTGACTGATGATGCCGGAAGCGAAGTCGTCACCGATCTTCATCACGCCGTTCTCGACGGTCCCAGTTCCAGCCTTCGCCTTGCGGATGGCTATTCGGCCTTCACCTTTGCCCGTGCTGCCAATCAGGTGAGGACGAACGCCGAACTCCTGAAAATAGCCTACAAAGCCAATGCCTATGCTTTCATCGACATAGACGCGGATGGAGATTTTGCCGTCTTCGTTTACCCGCGCGCTGCCAACGGTGATCGACTTGGCCAGTCGGCCTTTTGCCCGCAGCTTGGCTTCATCTGCGATCTGGTTAGCAGCTTGCCGAAGTCCAGAGCGAACTGCGCCCTTCTGCAGGTTCTTGGGGAAGGCGGACAGGTAAGCATCAAGCTCCTTCAGGCCTCGGACGGGGAATTGCTTGGTCATCAAACCTCTCCACTTGTCGAAAATTCTTCGGCCATCATCTCAAGCCCATCGCGGCGCCCGATCTCGACCGGACCTGAAACAATCTGCAAGGTTCGCGAGCCATAGAGTATCCGCATGTCGCTGGTGATATCAGAACGATACCGGCACCGAATACGGGCAGGCCTGCGCGCCAGATTCACGTTGTCCGCGACATTCTCCGCCCTTGACGGAAGTACGTCCTGAACCTGCGCCCAGACTGTAACAATATCATCCCACGTGTAGCTGTAGGCCCCGGAGCCGCTGTTCTGCACCTGTACGCGGGCCTGAAACGTGATCTGGCGGTCAAGGTCGCCCGCCGCCAGCTTCATACTCTAACGTCCCTGTGAGGGCCGCAGAGGGCAGTAACCGCGGACATAAGCAAGCCAGATGCTGCGCCAGCCTCGCGGTTCTGGTAGAATTCCCCAACCAGCAGAAGAACGGCGTTGTCGAGATCAGCGGGAGTTGTCTCATAGCCAGCAGTGTAAGACACTTCGATCGAGCCACTTGGATAGACCGAGGGCCAGCCACCAGCAGGGGCATAAACGCGTCCCATTGCCAACTGACCGTTCGTAACGGTCGCCTCTGCTCCGTCGCTATCGAGATACCTGATCGTCACATCATCCGGGTTCGGCCCCCAGAACAGGGGCACGCACAAGCCGAATGCTGAATTGCTCTGCGTCACCGAGCCGCGAACGAGCTTCTTGCCCGTGACGTTCTCGACCCATGCCTGCGCCGCTGCCAGATACGTTCCGATCAGCGTGTCTTCCGCATCGCCATCAACGCGAAGGTGCGATTTTGCGAGGGTGAGGGTTACGGCCATTTCAGTAAAGCGCCCAAATGTCCGACGCCGTGCCGCCCGTGCGAACCTGCTTACAGATCAGCGCGTTGTAACCAGCCTGCAGGGGCACATTTGTTCGTGTAGTGCCGTCTTGCTGTTGCAAGTTGGCTGTGCCTGCGGTTCCGACGAGCAGGGCACGGCATGTGCCGCCCGGCAGGTCGCTGTCCGCTTTTGTCACGGGGACATAGCTGCCAGCGGGCGATGTTGACGCCTGCCCTATTGGATATGCCATCAATCTGTCCTTTCACTCAGGCCGGAGAGGTCAGCCTTCAATTCCGCGCCATCAGTGAGGGTCGTAATGAGTTCTGTGCCGCGCAAATAAACAGCGACAGGAGACACGCCGTCGCGTCCATTGGCGCCGCGCTCACCACGATCGCCGCGCTTCCCCTTGCAGGCTGAAAGCATCCAGCCCGGTCCCGGCATTTCACCTGGATTGTCGTATTTCGCGCGCCATTCGCTGCCGTTATAGCTGACTACATCAAGTGCGCGATACTCAACCGCGGGATCGAACAAGCCCTTCGCTTCGCCAGCGTAAGCGTCTTTGCCGTTTACTCCTGCCGGGCCTTGTGGAAGCTCAACCTCAAATATGGATCGGGTATCGCCTACCTGGAAGGCGAACTCGACTATCGCGCCATCTTGGGTGACAGTGAGGTCTTCAACGTCATGGCCGTCATGGCCATCTTCGCCACGGTCACCTTTTTCACCATCTTTGCCGTCACGCCCTACGATAGAGCCAAGCGTCTTTATGCGGCCATCTGTCATGGTGAGAACCAGTTCGCCCGAGCGGTTGATCATGGCGTCGGCAAGACCCACACCGTCCTTGCCGTCGCTCCCATCTTTACCCGGCTCGCCCTTCTCACCGGGCAGGCCAGCCTCACCTTTGTCTCCTTTTTCAGGAGCAGGCAGGGCTTCAATCGCTGCCTGTACCGCCAGAGGCACGGCCTCTGCGACAGCAGCGAGGGCGAGCGCCTTAACCGCCTCAATATCTGCGTCTTGCCCATCCCGGCCATCTTTACCCGGCTCACCTGGCTCACCTTTGACAGGTGTCACTGTTTCCCGCTGTTCAAGCGCAGCCAGTCGCAGCAGAACCGGCTCCAGAGCGGCGTCAACATGTTCGCGAACAATCATCGCGGTCGCTTGTGCGAGCGCCTTGGTGTCAAGCACTTAGCGCCTCCCGCAAATCTTTCTCATAAAGGGCAACCATCGCGCGCTCCTGTTCTGGATCAGGCTCTGGATCTTCAACCGGAGCGGGCGGGGGAACGGGCGCAGGCTTACTAGCCACTTCACCCGCTACCGAAAGTGGAATGTCCTGCTGCTGCACCCACGGCTCATCACCATATTTGACGGGCGCCATCTCAAAGTCGGCCCTGGCTGCGTTGCGGTCAAATACGCCGCCGCGCACCCCGTTGACCCAACCCTCCACGCGCTCCTTGAAGGCGGAGCGAAGCAGGGCACTGGTATCGAATTCAAGATATTCGTCTGGCTGGCCTGACAACTTGAACAGATTGCCGATTGCCTCTTCAATGTGGTTCAGGAGAAAACCAAGGCCACCGGCTCGCCAAGACTGCATCAGCGCCTCAGTGGATGCGTATGGAGTGCCTTCCGAGCTACCGAACACCTGCATCGGAACACGGAAAACCCGCGCGATTGCCTCGTCCGACAACTTGAGAATGTCGGTAAGCTGTGAATCGTCGTTGGTAGTGCCTATCGCTTGGGCCTTCAGGCCCGCGGATAGAATTGGCGTGCCACCCCGGTTCAATCCCTTTGCCTGTTCATTCCAACTTTCACGCAACATCAACGTCTGTTCGCGAGTGAGAACCTGATCGCTCGTTAGGATGAACGAGGGGCGCGATTGATTGAGGAAGAAGTTTACTTGCTGTTGCAAAGCCGCATTGCCTGCCGCCAGTTCGAGAGCGGCTGCAACAAGTGGCGTTTCACCCACCAGCGGATGGCGCGGCGTCTGAAGGCGCAAATGCAGCACATCGCGAGCCGGAACGATCATATGTGTTCCGTACCGAGCCTCAACAATAGGATTGCCGCCAAGGTGGTAGAATATCGCTCCGGTCACTGCGAGTTGAGCCGCGCACCGGCGCGAGTCCATCAAATGCAGTTCCGTCGGTTCGTAACGGTTGTTGCGAATTATGAGAGCATAAGCATTGCCCTCGCGATAAAGCTGACCAACCGCGTTCATCAGGAAATCGGAAATGGAAAGATAGTCGTTAGGGCGCTTGAGAATTCGAACCAGAGCCGAATTAGTGACGCGCTTGCGGCCGCCTTCCGCCGTCCATGCCCAATGATTGCCAGGGCACATTGCGACGGTCTCAGCATAAGCCGAAACACATGCCTGCACCATTGACGATTGCCCGCCAGACAGCACGTCAGCACCGGTCTGCCACCAATTAATGGCTGACCCCTCAGGAAGCCAACCACCTGTTACCGGCAAATAATAGGGGCCTTCTCGATACTCACCTTCGGTATGCCTGAGGCCAATGGCCGTCAGTGCGCGATCGAGAAGGCCCACTTTATTCAGCCTGCCGTGCTATTGCGGGTCTTGTAGGAACCCGGCTTGTCGGCAGATTCGGCCTTCTGTTCACCCTCAGGCTCACCCGAAGGCTCAAGTTCGACTTCGACACCGAGCTTAGCCAGATCGACTTCCTCCTGCGTCGGGGTGGGCTTTGCGGACTGAGCCTTTTCCTGCTCTGCCACGATTTCAGCCTGCCGCGCACGATCAGCGGCAAGCTGATCGCGGACAGCCTTGTCATTTGACTTCGACATGTTTTTTCCTTCCGTGAAAATGGGAATATTCCGCCCGAAAGCGGACTAAACTTGCATCACCAGGTGACGGACTGGGTCCATGCCAGAACGCCAGTGCGGCGCAGGGTCCAGTTCATCGGCATAATCATCCGCAGCGCGATGCTGTCAGTTTGCCAGAGCGAGCGAACCGGTGCCGCAACGGTGTTGGGCGTGCCGGCGGCACTGATGGCGAGGGGCGTCGTGTCCTCCATGTGGAGGGTCGCCTGATCCGACACATCGAACATCGGATCATCACCAGTGACTGTGACGAAGTCCGCGGCATCCACCAGAATGACCATTCCGGCGGTAACAGTGGGGGACTGGATCACCGGATAGCCAAGGAAGTTGCCGCCGTTGATTGCATCCGCAAAGATGAAATCGCCGCCAGCATTCGCCGTCAGGGCAATCGCCAGTGCCTGAGCCGGGTTCATGATCCAGACCGGAGCACGCAGATTGCCGTTCGTAGCCGTGATCAGGGCGCCAACCAAAGCCTTGGCATCAGTCGTAAGCGCCGCGATGCCGCCGCCAGATGTCGCCGTGGTTACCGTCACGCCATTGCGCAGACCCGCCGGGCGGATGGACGAAGCAGCCGTTGCGTCAAGCAGAACGGTGTCCAGAGCCACCGCCGTATCTTCACGGATGGCATCGCGGATCAGCCCTTCAATCGCCGGCACCGAGTGCTGCGCAATCTCGCGCGTGAACGTCGAGATTACCGCCATTTTCTTGGGCGTCAGTGCCTGTGAAGTGAATGCGCCCTGGCGAACAGGGATTGGCGAACCTTCACCGACGAAAGAGCCGGCAATTGTCGGCGTTGCCGACCGGGACGGGATGGAGATGCTGCCATTGCGACCGAAGTTCAGACGCAGGCCCCGAGCCGACAAACCGGGATAAACCGATGCCGGGAGTAGGGTTTCCATGAAGTCGGCGTTCACGGTCTGGACAAGCTGAGAAGCCCAGCCAGAAGTCGTGGTGGTCGCCGGAGCGGTCGCAGCCTTCTGGACGTGTTCGAATACGACCTTCGTCGCTTCGTCATCACCATAGGCCTTTTGCAGTATGTGCAGCGGGTCTTGCTTGGTAACATGCGAGAGCACGCTCACAACGGCGGAGCGCAGCATGTAATCGCCCGGTGCGACCTTCATAGCAGGCAGACTCACCGGCGCTGCTGGGCGACGCATCACCATAGCCTTCGTTTCCTCAGGTTCGGCGGTCTTGGCGGCCAGTGCAGTTTCAGCGCGGCGAAGCGAGGCAAGCTGCGCTTCCTTGGATTCGATATTGCCGGCCAGTTCGTCAGTGACGATCTGGTCAACGTCATCAGACTTCACATGCTCAGTGAGCTGATCCTTCAGCTGCACGAGTTCTTCCTGCGCACTTTCAATGCGCTCAGCGAGAGTCGCCATTTTCGGTTTCCTTACACTAAGGGGAGTAGGGCTGGCAGGTGCCAGCGGACGAACGGCAGTCTCGCCGGAGCGCCGCACAACCTTGATCTCGCCGGCTGTCTCGCCAAAGATCGTCTCTTGTGCTGCATCTGAAAGATTGAGCGAACGCGCGATCTGAAGCGCATTCGGATTTGCGGGGATGCTCACCAACGAGCATTCGACCAATTCGGCGGCTTTGAACCGGACACCACCCTTGGACATCGGCTCCGCGTCGCTAGCGTGAAAACCAACAGACACCGCCCGCAGAACACCCGCCTCAACAGCCGCGCGGATTTCATCAAGGCGTTCGGACACGCCTCTTGGCAGCAGGTTCAGCCGGCCTATGAGTTTGCCGCCCTGAACTTTTACGTCCGTCCAGTGGCCTACAATGAAATCCGATTTATGGCCGAACAGGGCGATCGGGTTCTTGGCGAAGTTCGCCAGATTCCAGCCCTTCGCCTCGATCACGTCGCCCATACGGTCAACGGTTTCGTCGCTCATCACATAGACGAGCGGATCGTCACCCGCCGGCGAGGCGAGTGCCTTTTTGATAATCTCAGTCATAAGCTAGTTCCTCAGGCGATCATCGCCATGAAATCGAACGATGCCGGGTTGCGGCTCATCAGTGCGACTGCGTTGAAGGATGCGGCCAGTGGGTCGATCTTCGCTGCGCCTGAAATCTGTTTCGTCACCAGGACTGCATTGCCGCGGCGCTCCACCTTGGCATTACCGGCGCACCAGTTCATCAGTTCCAGCCCCGGATGCTGAATGGTGCGGTCTTTAATCTTGCGCTCCATCCCGAGGATAGCGCCATTCAGGGCAAAACCCTGCCGAACAGCCATCATCTGGTCATCACCAATTCCGCGCGATGACAATTCGTCGACAAGCGCGGTGACGCCAATAGGATCAAGGCCAATGGCCGCCTTGTCAGGCAGAAGCCCAGCGTCCTTTAGCATTTCTATGATGTCGGCAGTCTCTTCGATGTCCTGTGTGTCGTGCTCGCAACGAGTGAGACTGCCTTCTTTCTCAAGATCCACCAGTTTCGACGCGATGTCCTTACGGCGCTCATAAACATCCGAGTGCGCCCATGCATGATTCCAGAGGAGCCAACGTGAAGTTTCCTTGCACCGCCCAAGCACTGCGAGGCCCATCAGATCGTCCAGTCCACCGCCATCGATACCAACCACAGCCACTTCGGAGCGCTCAATCAGCGTTTCCAGAGTCAAAGAGGGGTCAGCAGCTTCTTGCCAGTACCGCGCTCCCGCCCATGCGTCATTCCGTAACGCAAGGCCGATTTCGACGTTTAGATGTTTGGCGAGGAAAACCTGCTTCGCGCCATCATCGGCATTTTCAACCTTGCGCCACTCATCTTCGAGCCATTCACGATCGACCGAAACCCCCATGTTCGGGTTCGTGATGTAGAAGTTTTCCGGCTTCAGGTAGTCCCGGCGCTCCAGCATATCCTCTGGAAACTCGTACAGGACACCCATGCTCTTCGGATCGACAACATTGCCGTCCCGGACATCCCTAAAATAGTCCAGCTTGGACTTAAACACGCCCGCAGGAGCCTCATCTGCCTGCGTGGTAAGGTAGATGGTAAAACCTTCGGGTCTCGATACCTGCCCGCCCGTCGCCTCTCGTAGCATTGCGTCTGCTTTGGCGTTCTTGCCGAATAGCCAAAGCTCATCAATCAGCACCCCGACCGCCTTCTTGCCCGAGACGGTGCTGCTGTCAGCAGCCACTACCTTGAGAACCGCATTGGTAAGCCGATGCGTGATTGTCCTTGTGTGCTCCTGAACGTGGAACATGTCATCGAGATCAGGGTCGAACCGGATCATATCCCGAGCCGGCTGAAAGCAGTTTTGCGCCACTTCGATCGTCGGCGCGAGAATTAGAAACTCTGCCGACTGCCGCCAATTCCGAATGAGGGCCGTCATCATGACTGCCGCGGCAATGGTGCTCTTCGTATTCTTCTTGGCGACCGTTAAAAAGAATTCGCGGATCAACCGCTTTCCTGATTCCGCGTCATAGGCGCCGAACACCGCCGCCGCGAAATCCATGATCCAAGGCTCGCAACATTCCCCAATTGTTGGGCTGCCAGCGATGTCCACAATCCGAAGGGATTTGAACACCTCCATGCTTGCCGCCGCTTCATCGGGAAACAATGGTTCGCAAGGTATCAGGCTTTTCTTTGCAACGATCCGTTCCCGCCAGTCAGGGCAGGCGGTGGACCAGATCACCTTTTATTGTCCACCACCAACTTGGGCGGCTGCGGTGGGGCAAACTTGCCCGCCGCACGCTCCGCAGCCTCTTGGCGTTCTTCCTTCTTGCCCTTTGCCTGGGCCTCCATCTTCGGATGCACATACGGAGCCGCAGCTTGTGCCATCCGATCGCGACGGGCCTGATCGACATCTTCGTCGTTCATCACAGCGAGCATGTAATCGAGAGGCGATAACTTAACAGCTCGCGCCTCACGTTTCACCGCCGCCGGCTTAACCGTCTCGTCGCCTTTTCGCGGACGACCAGCGCCCGGCCTCGAACCACCTCGGGCCATTTTCGCTACCTTTGAATTGTTCGGCCATATTCAAACAGCCGGTTTTAATCTCTGAGTGGGATCGGGGGCGGTACTATCGCTAAAGCCCCTATTTGTTCAGCTAATCCCCCCCCAACCTGAATGGTTGAGGTTAGGCGGCTCGCCCATGAACAGGGCTGCTCACCATTGCTGCTGCTCGTCTCTCTGCTTGGCGCCACTGTGACAAGGTGCACATAGGCACTGGAGGTTGGTCGCATCCCAGAACAGAGCCGGGTCTCCACGGTGGGGACGCTTATGGTCAGCGACTAGATTAGAGGTTCGTCCTTCTAAGCGGCCACACATTGCGCAGGTGAACTTAGCTTGCAGGAGGGTAGACCAGCGCAGCTTATGCCACCGTGTCGTCTTGTACCACTTGCGCCATTCTTGGTCGTTGCGCTGGCGTTCGTACTCTTGCCGGTTCTCAGGCTGCTGAATGCGGTACGGCTTTAGCACACCAAGCCGGGGTGGCAGGCTTTTCAGTTTGCCCATCATATTCCCAATATGAACCGCCGGCGCGAACCGAAAGGCGGATGGCACGGCTGATGTTACTCGTGTTCGTTGACCACGCAGCAGCAGCATGGGTCAGGCTCTCGTACAATGTGCCGCAATCCACTCGCCTGACCATGCGCTTATTCATTCCCGCAGGGCTTTGCTGTAACCCTCGCATCGCGCGTTGGCTTATCGCCCTGTCTGAAACATCTTTGTCAGCATACCAACCACACGAACTGCGGCCTTGCTTGCCGTTGCACAACCGGGAAACCGACGCGATACTAACACCAGTGGCATCCGCAATCTGTGTCCGAGTGCCGGTTACTGATCGCCCATCATCATGGTGCAGTGTACCGAACTGTTCTTTATGCGCCTGCCTCGAACCTGAAAGGCGTTGGCGCTGGAAGTCGGCGAACTTACGCCTCGCCACTCCGAACATGTACCGGCCTGCAAGTATTCGCCTCATCTCAGTAGCGTTGTTAATCATCACTGCCATGCAGTGCAGAGCGCCCCATTGCGAACCGCCATAAACCTTGGCGAGTAGCAAGTGCGCGAAGTAGTGATCCTCGGGAGTCAGGCGGATTAGATTGTCCGCGTTGTCTGTCCCTCCGAGGGACTTCGGAGTGATATGGTGCCGCTCGGAGTAGCCTACCAGATACGTCTCAATGTTACGGCGATCCGCAATGAAGTCGCGGTATATCCTCAGATAATCCATAACGATTACTCTGATTCAAATTTGCCTACGATGCAACCCGCTCATGCCGGGATGTGCGAGACCATGCCATCGCAATACCTTATCCGATGCACAGGTGTCTCAAGCCTCGTTTTAAGCGTAGCAGCGCTGATCCAAGGCAAGAGACACTAGGTTAGTGGGGTGGCCCGTTCCTTACGGGGCGGGTCACTCCCTGTCCTTATAGGTTGGAAAGGCTTTCTGTTCAATGACTGGTGAAGACTTCACGGCGTGGATGGGGCACATGGGCTGGAACATCATGCAAACCAGCAATGGCCTTGGCTTGGGCCGCAATACCGTAACGAAATACATGCGCGATGGTGCGCCGGACTACATTGGCTATGCCTGTGCCGCTCTGGCATTTGGTTTGCCGAGGTGGCGGGCATCCTGAAACTTCGCCCGCGACTTAAGCGCCATAGGGATGCACTGCGCGGGCAGGCGGCAAGGGAGGGTGGGTTGTCTTGCTGCGCCTGAAACAAAAAATGCGCCCAAGCTTTCGCCGGACGCACTTCTAAATATCATTTATGTGCAAAGCATATTGGTAAAGGAATGTCAAGCAACCACAACCCTTATCCCCATCTGCCCCTGCTTCGGCGCGATTAAATCAAGCGCATCCAGCGCAGCTTTCAGCACCACCTGATCAGATGGGTTGTTGCCGCCAGCCAGAAGGGCATCGAGCCAGTACGGCCCTTGATCGGCATACAGGTCAAGGACGAGCTGATCCAACCATGGCCTGAGACCAGCCCGATCAAGTTTCTCCATCGCATCGAACAACCATGCTTGATCTGCCTCATCATGCCGGTTGCCCGTGAATGCCACCACGACGCCCGATGAGAGTCTTTCGCGTGCGAGTGGGCATCTGTACCGCCCTTGCTCTATCAACGCGCTGTAGAGCCGCGCAAATCGCTTTCCTGCATCATATCGCAGCGAGGCTTCCTGCTCCTCACCAAGCAACCCGCTTGCATAGGCCCGGCCTAGAGCCGTGGCCCCATGTGTACCGAAGCGTTTGAACCGTGCCTGTGCTCGCTCGGTGCCATGGTCGTAGATCGGGACGGGATAGTTATCCCTAACCAACCGTCCGGTGTTGGTGCGCTTCCCCGCCTTACGCGGCCTGCCTCGTCTCGCCATGCTCATGCGCCCCTGTGGTTGGTCTTGGTGTTCATTGGCGTGGTCCCCTCATCGGTGGAGGGATGGGGGGCCGGGCCGATGGCTAATCGCGCTCATGGCGAAATTCTTTCGGCAGGCAGTCGTCGGCGAGCATATCCCGGTACTCGGGGATGCGAAGAAGTTCAGGCTTCGTTAGTTCGACCGGGACGTTGTAGAACGCGACGGCGTGCCAAACATCGATCAGCAGACGCAGCTTGAGACGATCGACATTGGTTTCCTCTTGCCATTCGCGAAAGCAAGCGCCGACCTTGTAGAAATACCGATCGTAATCCCGATGCCCAAGCGGGCGGATCGCGAACGCTGGCTCATCACCATGCAACCCGGAGTTGTAGAGGATTAGAGACTTGCTGATTGGAACATCACTCATCGTATTTCCCTTCGATCAAAAATCAAAATTGCGAACCCCAAACCCCATGGGTAAAATCGGGGCGCAGCAAGAGCGCCCGATATACCCTTTAGGGTAGATTTTACTCCCGCTCTCCCGCCAGAACTCCCGCCAGCCTTTTCAAGCACTTAACAACCATACTCCCGCTACTCCCGCCTACTCCCGCCAGAACTCCCGCCTCTACTCCCGCCAATGATTTCAAGGACTTAGAGAAACCGGTGGTTGAACTCCCGCCTACTCCCGCCTCCCAAAATCGGGCAATTCCATGACGCAAATGCCGTTCAATTTGCGCTTCTTATCGTAAGTTTCGACGCTCAAAATTCCGTCATCGAACCAGTGATTGATGAAGTCCTTGGCGGCGTTTTTCTCCATTCCAAACTGCCTTTGGACATATCCGACGATGTATCGTTCTTGGGCCACAGGTGATGCGCTGAAAGGCTGTTCTTCCATCCAGCGGCGATGGATTTCATCCAACAAAACTGTCTGATGCTGGATGCTCAGTGAGCCTTCGCCAGAGACCGTTTCAGCTGCCTGCAAGGTGCGATCTTCAAGCAATCCACTGTCAGCACGAACGTATGTATGGACCTCCCAGTCGTGCTCGTCGTTTGCCTTGACGACAGCGCCAGAGACAACTCGCTTAGGGCGATGTGGAACTCCTATGTGGTGGCAAATAGCCTTGGCTTCGGTCTCTTTGGTATTCCACAAGGCATAGGTTACACGCGCACCGTCTACGAGCGCAGCAGAGCCACGGATCGCTTCGCGAGCGGTATCCGCACTATCGATCTTGTTCATGCCGTCCTTGCGCATGTGGTGGCAAACGATCACCGACGCACCTGTCCGAGCGCAAATCTGCGCCAGCGCGGCCCACATGAAATACCCTGCTGCCGGGTCACTCGTAACGTCAGCGGTAACAAATGCTTGGAGCGGATCAATGATGACAAGTTTTAGGTCGTTGATCCGTTCTAATTGGGCAAGTAGCCCTTCAAATTGAGGAGTCTTCTTGAATCCGGCTGACTTGTCCCCGACGATAAACGGCATAGGTCCGCCTGCATCCGGAAGCGGAACCACGATAGCTTTACCCATCGCTTGAGCACGCCGGTTGCTATTATCAATCTTGGAAAGTCTGCGATGAACACTCGCCGCGCTGTCTTCTGCCGTCAAAACAACAACTGTGCCATGTGCCATGACTTTTCCACCGAACAGGCGGCGCTCAGAACCGGAAGTAACATCGCTTGCGATCTCTAAGGCTGCATCCAGTGCGATGAAGCTCTTGCCGATGCCGCCCATCGCGGCAAAAAGCGCCGGTACGCCGAGAGGAATAGTGCCTTTGCAAAGCCATTCTATGTCCGGTGCTTGACCTGAATATCGATCCATTGACCAATCAGACAAGCTAAATCCCAAGGCGACCGATGCTGCGTCAAACTGTGTGGTGCCATCAGTTTGAATCATCCCCAGAACCGCCGCCACATCATCGCAATCAGCGGCATCCCAACCTTGTTCGACATCGGCCGGCGGCTCGATAATCCTCACGCTGGCGGCTATGTCCTGCACGGCAAGAGCGAACGACGCTGCAAACTTGCGTCCGGACTCGTCAGCGTCCGGCCAGATGGTAATGTCCTTGCCACGAAGCGGCGTAAGGTCGCTGCGCTCTAGCGGGCTGTTACAGCCACCCATGACCGCTGTCGCAGCGATACCCTGTTTGATTAGTGCTGACGCGGCTTTCTCGCCCTCACAGACGACCACAGAGTGCGATTGAAGCACGCCGGGTAGGTTATACAGCGGGCGCACATCAGGATTGCCGTAGCGGCGCTTTATTGCGTCCCACGGCAAGAATTCTTTCTGGCCCGGTTCTGGCTCGTAGCGATAGACCGTGGCGATAATGTCGCCGTTAGCATCGGTGTAGTGCCATTCGCCTTTCTGCGGCCCTAGATCCCGGTCCACGCGCTTAAGGCGGCGTGCCTGCTGCTCGCGCTGATAGCTGACTTCGGGACGGGTGCCGTGACCTACCCAATCGGCCAGCTGGTCCAGAGCGTCTTTGAACGACACCCCACGCGCGGCCATGAACAGGTCAATTAGATTGCCGCCCTTTTGTGACGGATCGGCAAAGTCGCTCCATACGCCTCGCTTAGCACCGTGCGTTTCGATGATAAGCGAGGAACCCGGCGAGCCGTGGACGTTGCCCACTTGCGCTCTACGCGGCGTAATGATGGCGGCAGGGAAGAGCCACGCCACAAAAGATTCGACCGAGCTGTTAAGCCCGGCCAGAACCTTGTCTTTACGCTGCGGATCGAAATCGTCGCTGGCGAGATATGCAGCCAATTCCTTTTCGGTTAGGGCCGCGTTGAAGTCGATGACGTTAGCCATTCAGTCCAACTCCCAGCAGCGCGCCCGATAATCGCAGAACTTGCACTTGAAGAAGTCTTCATCCGGGTAAGTCCGGGGCAGGGTTTCACCCGCCTCGGTTGCTTGGATGATCTGGACGCCGCGATCGCTGCATTCTTGCGCCGTGGCAGCGTCAAAGGGGACTTGTTCGAAGTATAGCTCCCCCGTGTTGGCGTTCTCGGTCGTGAATAGCGCAGGAGCATCGGTCAGTTCGGCGTATGCCATGTAGACCTGCATCTGCGCGTAATAGACCGGCTTTTCCTTCCGGACGCCGTGCTTAACGAGAGCCTTCCAGCTTTTCTCATTCAGCACCTTCATTTCCCAAAGGCATGGCACCTTTAAGCCAAGGGCTTCTGGCGCTTTGGTTATCACGCCATCGTAATGGCCCCGGATACGGTAGCGCCCGGTCTGGCTGCACCGAGCGGTTGCGAAGCCCAGTTGACCGCCGCCCTGTTTTTCGGTGACGATTTCGAAACCAGCGAGGCGCAGCCGGTGGATCATAAGCTCTTCGCCCGAATGGCCGCGCTCGAACACTCGCAGTATTTTGCCGGGGAAGTTCCGGCTTTTGGGCGTGCCCGTATATTCGTATTGAAGCATCCGGGCGCATTCTTCACCAAGGCGAGAACCACCAAGATAATCACGCGGCTTTGCCGCCTGATTATCAGCTTCCATCGCTGCATCGATGATGGCGGTGGCCACTTCGGTGAAGCTTTCCGCAGCCTCTTTTTTGGCGAGGGTTTCGCTATTAAAATCGAGCATCAGAAAGAAATCCCTTCGCGATCGAATATCTGATGAAGCTCGCCTCGGAATGTCTTTACGGCTGCCGCAAACAGGCCAAGGATTTCATCCCGGCTACAATCGTTGAACGGCTTGTCTGCGATGCCTGTGGAGACGACATGCTCACCCATTGCGGGCAGCATCTTTTCTATCGCCTCAATCTCAAATTGGCTGAATGACAATTTAGCCTCCCACGCTTTGAGGCAGGCGCGTCTGCAAAATTTCAGGTCAATTCCAGCGTGGGCGATCCCTAGACCGCCCCGCCATATTTCCCCGCAAAAGCTACAGACGCGCTCGAACCTCATTGGCTATTATTGCGCCCAAGCAGGCGAGCCGGATGATTTGGCGACCTGGTTGACTACACCAGCGGCGACATGTCCGAAGGGCTTGGCATCACCTTCCGCCCAGCCTTTGTATTGAGGCGAGGTGACAGGCACGGCGGCGACAAGCTTGTTCTTGTCGTCATAGCCATCCTTGCCCTTTTCGATGCCAATCTTGCCCACGAACTCCAAGCCGGAGAAATCACCGAAGCCACTGACGATGCGCTTGGCCTTGGCGTCGTCGGACATATCGTCCGGCTTTATCTGGCGCGCGCTTTCGAGAATTCCACGCAGCGTCGAACGGGTGATGTTGACGGCCTTGTTTTCCGCTTCGGGATGGCCGCACATCATGTTCTGCCAGATTTTTCGGCCCTTGTAGCGGCCCTCAGTAACGGTCAGCTCACAGTTCAACCAAGTGTAGGTCGATGTGTCGCTACCCGTCTCCCAGCCACCTTCACCCCTGCTTCCGGGGCGGATGGTCAAGATCATCGGCGCGATGGTGTTGAGTGGGATGAGGTCGAAACCGCTGTTGCTTTCAGCGTTGTTGAAATCCATGCTCATAAAAGCTCCTGTCCATTCAGGTTTTGGGGTTAGGCGGCGAGCGTGTCGGTGTGGTAATTGAGGCGCTCGCTCGCCGGTTTTGCGGGTGCGCTGATCTTCTCCATCAGCTTACCCAGATGCGGTTCCTCGATAAGATCGAGCCGCCCGCTGCGGTCCTTTGCGGGATAGCCCCACGGGTTTACCGCGTGCGTTACGAAGGCCCGGTAAGGCTCCCCTTCCTCTGGTGTCATCGAGACCATGCTGATCACCTGATCGGTGATGCCAGGCGCTTCCAGAGCGGTTTTTGCGCCCTCGATTTGCATGGCAAAGGAAGTCCGGCCGAAGTCGTCTTTCAGTTGGTTCAACAGCCCGACGAGCCATACATTGTGCTTAGGGCAATGCTGGAACTGCTTGAGCCAGCCCACCATTTCACGGCCAAGCAGGCCATAGGTTCCGCGCGTATCTGGCTTGCCGTTTTTCTCGCTAAAACTTTCCGGCTGTTGTTTTGCCCATGTGAAGCAAACGCGGCTGACCTCGGTGATAGAGTCGATGAAAATCGTCTCATACTTTGCAAAGGCATCGACGCCGGTTGTCTCTACCGCAGCATCATAATGGGCCTGCGAATAGGTTTCTTCTGGCGCATAGGCTGGGTTCGGCCCACCAATCGCAGCAGCGAGGTTGCGAGCGTCCGGCCAAGTGCGAAGTCGCACCATGTCGCCGGTCCATTCCTGCACTGACAGTTCGCCCGCTTCAGCATTGACGAAAAGCGTCTTGTCCGGGTCGAGCGTGTAGAGCAGCGATGTTTTGCCGATGCCCGCAGGGCCGAGGATGATGCCCTTGATACCTGCCTTTTGTGCGAGGCGTTCGGATGCAGTGACGATCTTCATGCCGTCACCATGTTCGGATTGTCCATTCTTCCGTTCCTTTCGTCGCCAGCAGTGTTTCTTTGGTCGTGAGAGTGAGCGGCCCGAAACCGGGCTGGACAGGGCCGACCATGGTATTCGCCGCTTCCAATCGGCTTATTTCCATGGAGACCGCCCACCGTGTTCATCGAACTGCCAGCATTTCGCGAGCAGCAAGATAGAGGTTGATCGAAGGTGGCAGAGGATCATCTAAGATCGTTCTGCCTGCGTATCTGGCCATGCGGTTGGCATGGCTGTCGATTTGGCGAAGCGCGGCATAGCGGACTGGCAGAGGCGCAGCGCGAAGCCAGCTATCAGCCAGACGCGTCAGGAATCCTGCCGGATCGTCCGAGCGCTTCACCGCACGGCGGAAATCAAGAAGACGCGGCTCCTGGTCGACCAGATCGGCCCACTCGGCTTTCTTCGCCGCGCGGTATTTCTTAAGCAGCCGATCCTTCTCGGCCTGCTTTTCATCCAGAGTGCGGGGTTTCATAAGATCGGCACTCCCGTCCGGCGCAGCCATTCGATCGCTGTGTCTGCCGACCTGAACACGCCGATAGTATGGTTGCGCGCCACCAGTGCGTTGAAGCAGTCGATCTGGTTGTCTGACAGCGCGCCAGTGCCGGCCTTAAACTCAATGAAGCGGCACTTACCGTCATACAGAACCATGATGTCTGGGAAGCCGGGGTAGAGACCTTCACGACCGCGCTTTATCGCTTCCCATTTGGAGCGCTTGCCCTCGTTGGGGATCGCAACAATCATCACGTCCGGCGCGAGCTTTTTCATCTGATTGCGGAACGCGATCTGGATTTGCAGTTCTGATTTCGTGCAAGCTGCGTTGCGTGGATCAACATGAAAGACGAAACGGTCTGTCACTCCACCAGCCCCTCTTCCAGCATTTCGATTTGCGCCTCGATCTGGCGGGCGAGCACACCCAATTCGAAAGGATCGACCGGGGCGTGCTGTGCATCCTCAGACAGTTGCTTGAGGCGGTCGCGGATTTTGGAGAGAGCATTCTTCACACCGCCATCTCCCGTTGCAGAGCTTCAAGTAGGTCGGCTGATCCTCGCGCGATCCGCTTCTGGTAAAGGTGTGAGGTGTCGAGTTCGCCGTGCGCGGAAAAATCATTCTTCGGCTTAACCATGCGCGCAGGCGAGGCCTTGAGTTGATGTTTGGCCACAACCGGTTGGCATTCAGCAGCGCTCAGGTGAGCGATCCGCTGTTCGATTGCGCCGACCATCGCGCTAAAATCCGGATCGTCTGCCATCAGTTGATCGGCCGTGCGCAGACTGTGCAGCACAGTCGAATGATCGCGCTTCAGCAACGCGCCGAGTTTGGACGCGGAAAGATCAGGGAAGTGCTTGGTGGCGATGTAGATCACAGCGCGGCGCGGTTTGACCATGTGCCTGCGGCGGTCGTGTTCGTAGATATCCTTTACAGTGACATCGAACACATCGGCGCAGATGGCGACGATATCGCTGATAAAGATGCGGCTTTGCATCACCATTCGTCCCCTCCGGTCGCCCGTGCGCATCCATTCCTTGCGCTTGCCGATGCGTTCTTCCTTGGTCTCGGTGGTCACGCTGCCTGCTCCCCAAGGTGGCGCTTGATGGTGTTCCATGTGCTTGAGGTCTGGCCTTTGGTGAGGCCCAGTGCGCGACCCACTTCCGCTACGGTCATGCCGTCAGCGACAAGCTGGGCGAATTGATCGATGCGCTTCATGCTGCCCTCACCGCACGGGGCCGGTGCATCGTTTCAAGGCGATCCAGCCATGAGCCGGTGACGCGGTGAACCTTGCGGATGAGGTTCTCGTCCATGGCCCTGAGTTCCTTGTCCGTGACGGACTGTTCACCGTGGCTCTTGTCGCTTTCCGCCTGCGCAACGTCGCGGGCCAGCGTGATAAGATCCAACGTCAGCGGATCGGTTGTGCACTGTGCGCTATCGGGCACTTTCTGCTGTCCGAAGGCGCGATCAATTTCGTCATGAGCAGTGGGCTCCAGCGCAAGCAGATTGTAGTATCCGCGCAGCGATGGCAGCGATCCGTTGGTAAGGTTCGCAAGCTGCCGTTTGCTCGAATAACCAAGAGCTTGCGCGACCTTGGATGCACCGTGATTGCGGATCAAACGGCCCAAAAGCGCCATAAAATGGCCATGGAACTCATCTTCATCCATAGGTTCAATGTTGCGAACGACAGTGCTTGGCTTTTCAGACATTTTGCGCCTCATGGAAGAAAGGGCGATCAGAAGCGGGAGCAGCGAGGCGGTAGGGGTGATCGCGGCTCGTATTGTCTTCCGCATCAGGGAACTGAGTGGAGGCAGCTTTGAGGAAGCGCCCGACGATTATCCCGACAGGCAGGCTGGCAAGCGTCCACACGCCGAGGATTTGAAGTGCAGTGCTCATGCTGCTGCGTCCTGTGCTAAAGTTTCGAATGAGACGGGCACGCCAGCATCGGCACCGATCTTGGCAATGTGCGCCCAGTACTTCGCAGGGATCATTCGACCCGAGAGCGTCCATGAACGCACCGTAACCGGAGCGACTGGCACTCCACGCTTAGTCAGTTCATCGGACAGCTTTTTCGCGCCGCCCAGAGACTTGATGATGTCGATATGGTTCATAGCGTAGTGCTATCATACGTAGCGAACCATGGCAACATGATTTGTAGCGCCACGCCATTTATTGTGAGCGCTGTGGAACATGATCTCGAATCAGCAGCAGGCCGCTTGCGGGCGGCCAGAATAAAAGCCGGTTACGACGACGCGGCTGACTTTGCTCGCGCCGTCGGTGTTAAGCCGGTCACTTATAGAGCTCATGAAGGTGGGCAAAACGGGTTCGCCCGCTATGCCGACCGATACGGCGTTAAGCTTAAAGTTTCTCCTTTGTGGCTATTGTATGGAAAAGGTGATCAGCGAGGCGTTTTGAGTGACGCTCCTTGGCTCCCCCGCCTAGAGACTATTGCTGTCTTGATGGAAGGCGTGGCGCGCGCCTTATCGGCAACCCGCGTTTCTCAAGCTGATATTCAAGGCGTTTCTGGCGATTTCTTAGCAGCTTTGCGGCGGATTGCAGAGCGTCCCGATCGGGAAGATATACCCGAGGTTCTGCAGTTGATGGCGGATCAAATAGCCGGGAAAGACGATCCTCGGCCACCAAGCACATCTGCACGAGAAAATCACAAATAGGATCGCATTCTTGGCATTGCCTAGGGCACATAATTCTTTCCTCTCCGTGACTTATGGAGACGAAGGATTAGCCAAAAGGTATAACATAACAGAAATAGGTGTACTTTAGAGGGATATAATGAGGGTGCTGTTGATTGGCGCGGCGCTGTCGCTCACTGGATGCGACAGTCTGCCAACATCCTGGTCTCGGGACGATCTCGAAGAGATTGCGCAAAGTGCTGCTGCGGATGAGGCCTCGGTTGTTCAAGCCCGGCTATCTGATCTTGAATCAAAGGTGTCCGAGCAAGAGACTGAGATCAGCTATCTTCAATCGCAAGTTAACAGTCTCGAAAGCGAGCTGGCGTTATATCGATAAAGGCCGCGTGTTCTAGGCGGCGCGAAGTTATTGAAATAATATGGGGGGATTAGATGCCAGATGCCGTTTCAGACATAAAGCCGGATCACAATTCGCTGGGCAAGGCCGCATTCATCGTTGGGCTGATCGCTTTAGTTTTGTCGTTCATTCCGTTCATAGGCTTTGTGTCGTGGCTTCTTGCGCCACTGGCGATCCTTTTCGGGTTGATTGCACTCCGCAAACCGCCGCGGTCGTTGGCCATCGCCGGCCTGTTTACAGGAGCCATCGCGCTGTGGATCTGCATCGCTTGGGCCGGGGCGGCCAAGTCGATGGGTGAAGCGATGAATGCTGACACATTCAACACGACAGGCGAAGCAGCTGATCTATCCGCCGCGCCGATTATGGACGCAAAGATCAGACAGCTCTGGCAAGATATCGAAGACAACAAGGTTGCTGCCGGTCAAAAGTATGGCGGGCACCGCCTGCGCTTTACCGACGAGAAGATCAACGATTTTGGCGGTGATGCGGCCAATCCCGCGATCAGCTTCGTGGGCAAGGAGGAAGACTATCTGGTACATTTTGTAAGCGCCTCTTTCAGAGATGCTGACGGTAAGAAGATTGCTGCGATGAAGAAAGGCGATGCGGTATCGTTCGTATGCACCAGCGTAAAAGAGACCTTTGGCGACGGCTACTCACTGTCAGGGTGCGCGCTCCAATGACGCTGATCAAACGCCGCGCGATCTAGGCGGCGAGGGGCTTTGAATTGTAGAGTTTGCCGCAAGGGGGACGGGTGGACTTCGATATTGCAGAGCAGTTGGAGCGGATCGTGGCCCTTCTTGAAGGGCACACATTCACATCCATATGCGCATTATGCGCATTACTATTGATTATGGGTTTCCAGAAGGAGGGGCTGTTTTCAAAGGCGCTCGCATATTTAGAGGCTCGCGCGATCCGAGAGGCGGAGAAAGAAGAACGTCGCATTGAGATATTGAGAATGCTAGAGAGTAGGAACCAGCGCTGGCTTCCGGGATTGGAAGCTAACCCGGAGGAGGAGAGAAAATCATGACGGTGGTTTTCATTATGATCGCGATCATGGCACTTTACGCCGCGACATCCTTCTATGTTAGGAAGGCGACCGAGTATCTTGCCGCGTCGGACGCGCCTTGGGATCGCCTTTATCACGCCGCTGAAACGGTCATTTCGGACCCGGATATGCCGCAGGAATGGGCCAACTTCTCGGCTGCGGCGGTCATGTGCGCAGGATGTGGATGTTTGACCCAGCGCATTCTATGGGATGCCGCGAAGGCGAAGTTCACGCGCAAAAAGCGCCGCAACGGCGGTGAGCCGCAACTGACCGACAAGCAGCGCGAACAGGTGGCGTCCGTCGTCGTGAACGCGATCTACTACGACTCCCTTCGCGCACCCTTTAGCGGTTTTCTGTTGCGCCGCCTTGTCTTCCCGTGGCTGCGGGCAGCCTCACAAGGCAAGGCTCCCGCAAAGAACAGCAATGTCTCGAGTATGGTAAAATCATCGAAGGCTGCGATCCGCGATAAGGCAGAGGGTAAAAAATTACTCATGGCTGGATAACGCCCACCTACTACAATCCGACTCACCAAGCCCGCCCCTCCCGGCGGGCTTTTTTGTGCCCGAATCACAGCCCGCTACGTGCGGTCTTTTTTGTGGGTCCATGCGATATAAAAAATATTACGAGGCGCTACAAAACATATTGACGCGCTACATAAGATATCGTAATTATCCCTCTATCAGCTCACAGAGCAGAGAGGGAAACGACGATGGATACTCCCACACTTGAGCAGCGGTACATCGAAGCGTTCACCAATTACATGGGATACGCACCAACTGTCACGAAGCGGGGCGCGCATTACCGCATCAGCCACCGTGGCGGTTCAATAGGTGGCCGTACAGACGCGGACCTTGATCGCGCGATCAGAGACTTCGCCCGGTTGTCTTCAATCGGAGGGATCGCAGCATGAATGTGCACAACCATTCGTTCACCGTCAGCGCCCCCAACTGGTACGCCAAAAGCGGCATTATCGAATGCGCCACCTGCGATGGGATAGGCCACTACTGGAACGGTCGCGGACTAGGCGGCAACGATCCCGATAGCTGGGATATCGAATGCGCTGATTGCTGCGCGCAAGGTCATTTCGCGTGTGCCGTCTGCGGATTTTCAACGCCGGTCAATGGCTATGACTGCCTCGTCTGCACCATGAATTACGAACTGACACCCGAACAGCGCGGCGAGATCAACCCTGCCTCACTGGCAGAGGCTTTCACGCGCTCGATCGCAGCGGCGAAGGAGGCTTGAACATGGATAACTCATATCCGGAATGGGCACACGCACGGCTTAACAAGCTGCTGCGGGAGTGCGGCAAGGGGCGGCCGATAAACCATGCCGAGTACGCCGCACATGCGCGTGAAGTCGTGCAACATCTGTCCAGAGTAAAGACAGGAGGCAACGCATGACGCCCCTCATACGCCACGCCGACCGCGCACCCCATTGCGTCGAGCCAGTCTCTAGGTCTGGTCTTACCCGTGAGCAGGTCCACGGCAAGCTCCGTGGAATGGATGAAGAGGCTCTGCTGGAAAGCATCAAGCCCATGTTGGGCAAGGTGTCCAAGTGGCTGTTCTGGATCGCTCTTGCCGGCCTGATCCCCTTCGCTTGGCACATTGGCTGGTTTTCATTTGAAAGGATCGCGCTGTGACCAAGAACAAACTCTCCGATCTCAACGATCATTTGTTCATGCAGCTTGAGCGGCTCGGCGGGGAAGAACTGACCGCAGAGCAGATCGAGAGCGAGGCGAAACGCGGTGAGGCCATTGTCAATGTTGCCGAGCAAATCATCAAGAACGCGGACATGCAGCTTCGCGCAGTCAAGATACTGGCTGACCACGGCGATCGCTTCAAGCCGCATCTTACGATGATCGAGGGGAAGGCGGAATGAAAGGCCGGTCAATCCCCTATAGCGCCGAAGAACTGACGTGGATCAAGCGGAGGCGCGCATGGACGCGGGCCGCTCTGCACCGAGGCTTCTGTGCGACGTTCGGGCGCGAGGACGTGTCGCTCTCAAATCTACACGCCCTGTGCAAACGCAAGGGCTGGAAGACCGGGCGTACTGGCAACTTTGAGAAGGGCCAGGACCCGTGGAACAAGGGGCAGTCATATTGCCCGAAGGGCTCTGAAAAGGGCTGGTTCAGGCCCGGCATCCGCCAAGGCAAGGCGCCCACGAATTACAAGCCGATCGGATCGGAGCGGATCGTTGACGGCTATCGTGAGCGCAAGATGCATGACGGGATGCCTTTTCGATCCCGCTGGAAGATGGTCCACGTCTTGGGATGGGAGCAGGTGAATGGCTCGGTCCCCGATGGTCACTGCCTCAAGTGCGTCGACGGAAACCGATTGAACACAGACCCGTCGAATTGGGAGTGCATCCCGCGCGCCCTGTTACCCCGCCTTGCTGGCGGTAATCGTTACCGACCCGTCCTGGCGTACGATGCCGCGCCAGAGCAATTGAAGCCCATAATCCTGAACACAGCAAAGCTGGCCCACGCAGTCAAGATGGCGAGGGACGCATGACCCGCCCCTCTCAACAATACCGCATGGACATAGCGGCTGAAAGGGAGGCGTTCGATTGGGACGCATGGAACAGCAAGTTTGCCGAGGGCCTAGCCGCGCTGATCAAAGGCGCGGAGCAGGCTGGGCCGGGGGAGCAGCGGGAGTTGCTGGAAGCCGAGATGAGGCAATGCGCCCGTCAGAGTGGCTGTTCTGGATCGCTCTTGCCGGCCTGATCCCCTTCGCTTGGCACATTGGCTGGTTTGCTTGGAGGTTAATATAATGAGCACTAAATATGAGCAGGCGTTCAACGTCTTCGCGACCTTTCCTGAAGGTTTGACATGCTTTGAGTTTGAGCAATTGTTGGATGACCCGCGTTCTACTTCAAAAATGCTTAGCCTATTCTGGCAAGAGGGGCTGGCCGAGAAAGGAGCAAAACGGGTCAACCCGAAAACCGGGATTGCTCATCTATCCTATATTCCTACCGGCGTTCCTTTTTCGCAGCGCATAACAAGAACGCAGATCGCCAGCAGTCGCAAAAGTGATCGGGCAGATAATGAACTGATCGAACTTCGCCAGTGGAAGGCAGAGGCTATCAAACGCTTCCCTGAACTCGGCCTCGACCCACTGGTCAAGAAAGCCCGTTCGACTGTGGCCGACATATTCCGGCGCGAAGGCAACCAAACGAAAGCGGCGCTGATCGAGAGCGGCGAACTCGATGACGGCGACACGATGCGCGCGGTCCTTTCGGTCTTGAGGAATGCCGCATGATTAGCGCCCGCACAGCACAAGAAGCCCGCCTGCTTGAAGCGGCAGACAAGGACGCGCGGTTTCGGTTTGATCCGACGCCGGAAAACGCACCGAACTATTCACTCGATAAGCGCATCGCCCAAGCCCGCCGAGAAATGGGCGAAGCGAGGTGGGCTGAACTGAACAAGGAGTGGGAGCAATGACCCAGCCAACCCCGGAGCAGATGGAGAGGGCGGAAAAGCTGTATCGGGAACACCGCACCACAGGCTGGGATGGCGCTGACGTTCCCGCCGCAATCGTGGCCGCCATCCTCCAATCAGACCAGCAACAGGCCGAGCTAAAGGCGCACGCTGAGGTGTTGGAGGGGATTTTGGCAGAGTTCATCGAAGTCAACGATGATCCGTGCCGATATGACCATCATGGTTACTGTCAAGCGCACTTCCTTGAGGAAGACTGTCTGGTGAAACGCGCCCGCACCACACTCAAGGAGCAGCACCAATGACGCAGTATAACAACGCGCTCGCGCAGGAGCTTGAGGCTGCACTCGCTTTGCACCCTGAAACCGCCTCTGATTACGAATGGACGGCGTTGCTAACTGCCGCAACGAATGCCCTGCATTACCTCCGCACGCCATCGCCCGTAGCGGGTGAGGTTGAGGAACAGGTGGAGCAGGACGGTGCGGTTGAGCATGGTGGGTGGATGCCAATTGAGAGCGCGCCCAAGGGCGAACTCATCACCATTTGGATCGCCGGGACAAACGTGAAGGGCCAGAAATGGTGTGACGGGCCGGGCGAACTTTGGGCCAACTGCTACTATGATAGCATCTGCGGCGAATGGCGTACAAGTCGGCCAAGTGGTCATTTGCGCTGCGTTCCCGAACGGTTCGTCACCCACTGGATGCCTCAGCCCACACCCCCACTCGATACGAAGGAGGGGTAGAGGATGGATCGTATTCCAGTCGGTCGCGCTTCTCGATGGATGAGGGTCAAGTGCGCGCTTTTCCACCGCCGCCACCAGATATTCCGCCATGTGCATCATAGCTGGGCATTCCAGTGCCGGAAATGCGGTTTGGAGGGCATGATCTATGACTGACCTAACCACCCGCATCGAGCAGGCCGTCGAGGGGGAGCAGAGAGAGTTGCTCTTTGCAGCCGCTAAGGAAATATGGACGTGGGCCTACGCCCCGGCCACCGTTGACCCCGATCTTTGGGCGGCCCGATGGGTGAAGTTCAACCGCTTGCTCAATGCAGAAGCCTATCTGGACGCGGCGATCATGCTGGTTCCAGAGGACATGGGGTGGGAGGTTGATTCCTTCGATTATACGGAAAGCACTGCGGTTATCTATGGAGGAGGGGCAGGTCCCCGTGAGGCTCGTGCTGGAACCCCAGCCTTGGCAATCCTGGCCGCCATCAAGAAGTTTCCTAAAGGGGGAGCCAAATGACGACTATCACAGAACTACTCGCTAAATGGGACAGCGGCACAGGCAAGCCCTACAAAGGTAGACTGATCGACTGGGAGGCTTACTCAGACGATCCTGACGACCTGTCTTGTATGTGCGCACAGGGTCAGGTTCTCCATACTATCGGCGGATGGGAACCAAAGCGGCTTGAAGATATCACCCAAGAAGATGCTGACCGAGAAACCGCAAAGCTGCTCAATATCAGTGTCGCACACGCAATTCTGCTTCGGAATATCAACGACAGCATCGACGGCTCACCATCCATTGTCCTGACCGAACCCGGCATGGTGCTGGGCGGCGAGTGGAGTAAAATACTCGATTTCTGGTGGCACATGGACCAGATGACTGATGAGCAATGGGACGCCGTTAGGGACGACGCCTGGTCCGCCGCTTGGGCCGTTGTATCCGTCGCTAGGGGCGCCGCTAGGACCGCCGCCTGGGACGCCGCCTGGGCCGTTGTATCCGTCGCTAGGGGCGCCGTTGTATCCGCCGCTGGGGACGCCGCCATGGAAGCCGCTGGGGACGCCGCTGGGTGCGCCGCTAGTGAAATACAAG